>Ga0302320_10004185_pt1 | contig 32853 bp, 32 predicted proteins | sample Bog_T0_3_FD_202130 | JGI IMG/M metagenome (GOLD analysis project Ga0302320, IMG submission 202130) | Peat permafrost microbial communities from Stordalen Mire near Abisko, Sweden - Bog_T0_3 | ecosystem: Environmental > Terrestrial > Soil > Wetlands > Peat | place: Sweden: Abisko, Stordalen Mire... | reverse complement strand
GCGCGAGGCGGCGGGCGATTGTTTCGTCCAGGTCGGCCTGCTCTACGGCGAGCTGTGCACCTACGAGGATTATCTGCGCGCCGCGCACAAGGCGATGATCGTCGGCGGTGACGCGTTCTATTGCGCTGCGAGCCTGGATACGATTGCGAAGCTGTCGGCCGAGGGCATTCCGATCGTCGGCCATGTCGGCCTGATCCCGTCGCGCGCCACCTGGACGGGCGGCTTCAAGGCGGTCGGCAAGACCGCCGACACCGCCATGCTTGTCTACCATCAGGTGAAGGCGCTGGAAGCGGCGGGCGCCGTCGCCGCCGAACTCGAAGTCGTGCCGGCGCGCGTCAGCGCGGAGATTTCCAAGCGCACCAAGCTGGTGCTGTTCTCGATGGGCGGCGGCCCGGGCGGTGACGCGCAATATCTGTTCTCCGAGGACGTGCTCGGCTACACGAAAGCCCACCGCCCGCGCCACGCAAAAGTCTACCGCAACTTCCGCGCCGAATTCGACCGCCTGCAAAGCGAGCGCATCGCCGCCTTCAAGGAGTTCCGCGCCGACGTCGAGACGGGCGCCTACCCGGAAGAAAAGCACCTCGTGCCGATCACGGACGGGGAGTTCGAGGCGTTCCTGAAGGCGCTGCCGCAGTGAGGGCGCGCCGTTACCCGCCCTTCACGCCCTGAATGTTCACGTATAGCGCATAAAGCCCGTGACCGCAGGCCATGAACAGGCGGTCGCGGCTGGCGCCGCCGAAGGCGACATTGGCGCAGCGTTCGGGCAGCGCGATGCGTCCGATCGCGGCGCCGGCGGGATTGAAGATCATCACGCCGTCGAGCTCAGGCTTGCCCATGCCCCAGCCGCACCAGAGATTGCCGTCGATGTCGCAACGCATGCCGTCGGGCGTTCCGCCCGGCCCGGCGTCGACGAACAGCCGCTCGTTGGCGAGCGACTGGCCGTCTACGACGTCGAACACCCGGATTTCCCGGTTCGGAACGGCGCGCGAGGCGACGACATAGAGCAGGCTTTCGTCAGGCGAAAAGCACAGGCCGTTCGGACCCAGGACGCCCTCGGCGACGATCGAGGCCTCAAAATTCATGGGATCGATCCGATAGACCCGCGCGGGTATTTCCGGCGCCGCCACCGTCCCCTCGTAATGCGAGGTCAGGCCGAACGGCGGATCGGTGAACCAGATCGAACCGTCCGATTTGACGATGACGTCATTGGGCGAATTGAGGCGCTTGCCCCGCCAGGAATCGATCAAAACCGTGATCGACCCATCGTATTCGGTGCGCGTCACCCGGCGGCCGAAGTGCTCGCAGGTGATCAGGCGCCCTTGCCGGTCGCGCGTATTGCCGTTGGCCTTGTTGGAGGGCTGGCGGTAGACGCTGACGCTTCCCGTCGCCTCCTCCCAGCGCAGGATGCGGTCATTGGGCAGGTCGGTCCACAGCAGATAGCGGCCATCGCCGAACCAGACCGGACCTTCGCCCCAGCGCGTGCCAGTCGCCAGCCGTTCGACGCTGGCGTGGAACAGCCGGTATTTCAAGAAACTCGGATCGAGGATTTCGATAGCGGGATCGGGGTAGCGCGGATTCGGAGCCCAGTCGGTCATGCGCGGCTTCCTTTCAGCTCACGAGCAGGCCTATTTGATCGGCGGCCTCGGCAGGATCGCCTCGCCAGGCTCCATCACATAGGTGTAGTCGAGGGAATACCACGGCGCGGAAATCGCGGCGTCGCGGGGATGCGGCTCGTCGTGGCGGATATATTCGCCCAGCAGCGCCTGGGTGACGCCGAATTGCGGATCGACCAGCAGGTTCGGGTCGGCGGGATCATAGACCTGAGAGATCAGCACCTTGAACCCCGGCTTGACGATCAGCGCATGCAAATGCGCGGGCCGCTTGGGTTGCCGGTTTTGCGCCTTCAGCAAGCGCCCGACGATTCCGCCGGTCGGAATGGGATAGCCGACCATCTTCACCGTCGAGAACCGGAACCGGCCCTGCGAATCGGTGGTGAATTTTCCGCGCAGGTTCATCTCCGCCTGTTCCGGGTCCTGATTTTCGTAAAGTCCGGTCGGCGAGGCGTGCCAGACGTCGACCTCGGCGCCGGCGATCGGCGCGCCGGCGCGATCGACGACGTGGCCCTCGACGAACAGCGGATCGCCCGGCGTGTCCGAGCGCACGATCGTGCCGCCATTTTCGACGCGAGGCGAATGCAATCGCCAGAACGGGCCGAGCAGCGATTGCGAAGTTTCCGTATTGCCGCCGTCGCCATTGTTGAGCAGGCACACCAGCGAGGAAACGCCCAGGGAGCCCGCCATCAACACGGCCTCGTTGTGCGTGTCCGAACTCAATTGGCCGATCGCGTTGACCAGCGTGGCGGCTTGTCGGAACTCCGGCTCGGTGAGCCGCGTTTCGCGGACAAAGGCGTGCAGATGCTTGACGAGCGAGACCATGATCTCGCGTAGCCGTGGATCTTGCGAGCCTTGCATGGCGGCGAGCGCGTCCGACGTGACGTCGTCCAGACTGCGGATGATCATGAGCGTCTTTCTCCCTCGCCTGCCTGGCGGCGCATCCCACCCTTTTCGGCCGCAGGATTCGCCTGGCCGTCATGCGCAAGGCAAGGAACGCCTTCGCGTCACAAGGCCAAATACCCCCCACAAGCGCAAATGACAAGCAGGCTGGATCGTTATATTTCAAAGCCTTGCAGAGCGCGGCGGCTGTTTTCGAGCATTTGGGCGAAAAAAACAGGGTGAAGGCGGCGCTATCCATGCAGTATTCGCAGCGCTTGGGGATCTCACCTGAAAATCCTTGCAATTCAGTATTTCACCCTAACAAAAATTTCTGAATTGTCAAAATTTTGAGAATGACGGCCTCGATGGGGCATTGGGAATGGGCGGCAGGGTAAAGTTCTACGGGGGTAGTCAACCGCCTTGTCCGCCATCGCGAGGGGAGCGCGGCGATCCAGGGGCCGCACAATTGCCGGTTGGGATAAGGCCGCGAGCCTCAGTGAGGCGGCCCCTGGGTTGCTTCGCTGCGCTCGCAATGACGGAAAGGCGCCGTGGCAAGTCAACCAACGTGATAGCCAATAGTTTTGTGTCAGCCCCGGGAAACGCTTGCGTTTCCCGGGGCTCGCGATGGCGGCAGGCGGCGGAGCCTGAACTGGCGCCTATGCCCTCAACCCCCCAGCACGCTTTCCGCCGGCACGTAAGGCAGCCCGTGCGCTTCGGCGACAGGCGCGCAGGTCACTTTGCCTTCGTGCACGTTGAGGCCGTTGCGCAGATTCGGGTCGTCGCGCAGCGCCTGCCGCCAGCCCTTGTTGGCGAGCGCGATGGTGAACGGCAGGGTGGCGTTGTTGAGCGCGAAGGTCGAGGTGCGCGCGACCGCGCCCGGCATGTTGGCGACGCAATAATGCACGATTCCGTCGACGACATAGGTTGGGTCGGCATGGGTGGTCGCCCGCGAGGTCTCGCAGCAGCCGCCCTGGTCGATGGCGATGTCGACGATCACCGCCCCGGGTTTCATCGTCTTCAAATGTTCGCGGGTGATGAGCTTGGGCGCCGCGGCGCCCGGCACGAGCACGGCGCCGATCAGCAGATCCGCCTTGGTGACGAGGTCGGCGATCGTGGCGCGCGTCGAATAGACCGTGTGCATGGCCGCGCCGAACTGCGCGTCGAGCCTCTTGAGCACTTCGTTGGAACGATCGACGACGGTGACGTTGGCGCCCATGCCGATGGCGATCGTCGCCGCGTTGGCGCCCGAGACGCCGCCGCCGAGGATCACCACTTCCGCCGCCGGCACGCCCGGCACGCCGCCAAGCAATACGCCGCGTCCGCCCGCCGCCTTCTCCAGCGCATGGGCGCCGACCTGCGGCGCGAGACGGCCGGCGACTTCCGACATCGGCGTCAGCAGCGGCAAGCCGCCGCTGGCGGAGGTGACGGTCTCGTAGGCGACGCAGGTCGCGCCGCTGGCGATCAGATCCTGGGTCTGTTCGAGATCGGGGGCGAGATGCAGATAGGTGAACAACACCTGCCCGCGACGCAATTTCCGGCGCTCCACGGCCAGCGGCTCCTTGACCTTCACGATCATATCGGCCTCCGCGAAAATCTCGTCCGCGGTGGCGATGATCTTCGCCCCCGCCGCGACATATTCGGCGTCCGACAGGCCGGAGCCGACGCCGGCGCCGGTCTCCACCCACAAAATGTGGCCGTTATGTACAAGTTCCGCAACGGAATTGGGCGTCAGCCCCACACGAAATTCGTTATTCTTGATTTCCTTGGGAACACCGATGCGCATGGTCGTCTCCTCGTCCGCACAGCCGTGATGATGCAACAGACGGCGCGAAATGTGTGGCTGAAGTGGGGAGATGGATCGCCTCTTCGTGGCATGATATTCTCAACTATCGGCAATTCGAGACAGAAAATGCGAATCGACGAAATCGACGACCGCGACCGGGCGATCCTCCGCGCGCTGATGGCGGACGGGCGGCTGTCCAACGTCGAGCTGGCGGAAAAGGTTCATCTTTCGCCTTCGGCCTGCCTGCGCCGGGTGAAGATGCTGGAGGAGAGCGGCCTCATCCAGGGCTACGTGATGCTGCTCGACCCGGTCGCGGCCGGTCTCGCCGGCGCCGCCTATGTCTCCGTGACGCTCGAACAGCAGGGCCGCGCGACGCTCGACCGTTTCGAGGCGGACGTGCGCCGCCATCCCGAAATCATCGAATGCTATCTGCTCGCCGGCGCGGCGGATTATCTGCTGCGCGTCGCGTTTCGCGACGCCCGCGATTTCGAACGCATCCACACCGACATCCTCACCCAGTTGCCGGGGGTGTCGCGGGTGCAATCGACGCTGGCGCTGCGCACGGTGAAGAAGACCACGGCGTTGCCAGTGTGAGGTTTTCGCGACGGCGGGGGTTATGGTAGGGGTTCCCCTTTTCGATAGGATCGCGCCCTTGACTGACAAAAGCCTGGATATCGCCAAAATGCCGTTCGAGACGGCGCTCGCCGAACTCGAGGCGATCGTCGACAAACTGGAAAAAGGATCGGTGGCGCTCGAGGAGTCGATCCAGCTCTACGAACGCGGCGAACTGCTCAAGAAGCACTGCGAGCAGCTGCTGAAGAGCGCCGAAATGCGCATCGAGAAAATCACGCTCTCCGCCGACGGCAAGCCCAAGGGGACCACGCCGCTCGACGGCGTCTGAACGCGGACCGGGACGTTCGTTAACCCGTTGTTAACCATAATGGTCGCATCAAGGTTTCGCATCCCTTGACGATTTGCCCGGCCCCGCATTCGCCGCCGGAAAAACGAAACTGGGCGGAACTCATGCGATCCATAGCCTTCGTCACGCAAAAGGGCGGGTCGGGGAAAAGCACGCTCGCGTCGTCGGTCGCGGTCGCCGCCCACGAGCAGGGCGAGCGGGTCTGCCTCGTCGACCTCGATCCGCAGGCGACACTGGTTCAATGGGCGAAGATGCGCGACGCCTTCGACATCCCGGTCATCGCCTCCACGCAAGCCAAGCTCCCGGCCTTGCTGCAGGCCCTGAACAAGAGAGGGTTCACCCTCGCCATTCTCGACACGCCTGGCGCCGAAGGCGCGGCCTCGCTGGCGGCGATCCAGGCCGCCGATCTCTGCATCCTGCCCACCCGCCCCAGCACGTTCGACCTCTGGGCGAGCGCCAACACCCGCTCGACGCTAGCGGCGCACGGCGGCGAATACGTGTTCCTGCTCAACCAGTGCCCGCCCGCGCCATCAAGCCAACACGCGGAGGAGGGCGTGCTGGCGCTCGAGGATCTGGGCGGCCTGCTTTCGCCGCTGGTGAGGAGCCGCTCCGATTACCAGGAAGCCGGCCGCCGCGGCCTCGGCGTCACCGAGGTCGACCCGCAGGGCGCGGCCGCGGCGGAAATGCGCGCGCTGTGGACCTCGTTGCAGCGCCGGCTGGCCAAGATCACGGGCGCGACGCGGCGGGCGGCTTGAGGCCGCCCCCTACCCCCCGATCCGCGTCCTGATCACCTGCCCACCGCGCGAAATCGTCAGATCCCAATAGCGGGCGCGCTGGGCGCAGACGTCTTCGAGATCGCGGGTGGTCTTGATCGGCGAGTCGTTGACGTCGACGATGATGTCGCCCTTCTGCACGCCGAAATTGGCGGCGAGCGAATCCGCGGCGACGTCGTCGACGATCACGCCCTTGGGGGGGCCGTCGTCGGCAATGTCCAGCGACATTTCCTCCAGCACAGCCGGCGACAGGTTGACGACTTCGGCGCCCTGGAACGGCGACCGCGACTTGATGCGGCGAGCGTCGCGAGGCGGCGTCTCGGGCGCGGCGGCGAGTTCGAGCGGCGCGACGACCGTCCGGCCGTCGCGGATCAGCGAGAGCGAAGCGACGCCGCCGAGCGGTTTTACGCCCAATCGGAAATCCACGCCCTCGGCGTCGTCGACGTCCTGGCCGTCGATCTTCAGGATCACGTCGCCGCGCTTCAGGCCCGCCCGCGCGGCGGGCGAATTGGGCGTCACGCCGACGACCGCCGCGCCCACCGGACGATCGAGCCCGAGCGAATCGGCGATGTCTTTGGAGACGTTTTGCAGTTTGGCGCCGAGCCAGGGCCGCCTGACGGTCGCCCCGCCATGTTCGGCCGCGGAGATGACGCTCTTCACCATGTTGACGGGAATGGCGAAGCCGATGCCCATCGAGCCCCCGGAGCGCGAATAGATCGCCGAATTGATGCCAACGAGCCGCCCGGAGAGATCGACTAGCGCGCCGCCGGAATTGCCGGGATTGATCGCCGCGTCGGTCTGGATGAAGAAACCGTAGTCGTTGATGCCGATCTGGGTGCGCGCCAGGGCCGAGACGATGCCCTGGGTCACGGTCTGCCCGACGCCGAACGGATTGCCGATGGCGATGACGAAATCGCCGACCTCGATCTTGTCGGAATCGCCGAGTTCGAGCACCGGAAAACGCTCATCGCTCTTGATCTTGAGCACCGCCAGATCGGTGCGCGGATCGCGCAGCACGATCTCGGCCTCGTATTCGCGCTTGTCGGAAAGCGCGATCCTCACCTCGTTCATGCCCTCGATGACATGATGATTGGTGACGACCAGCCCGCTGGGATCGACGATGACGCCCGAGCCCAGGGATTGCGACGTGCGCGAATTCGAATTCGAGCCCTGATCGCCGAAGAAGCGCTTGAAGACGGGATCGTCGAACAGCGGATTGTGGGAGACCGTTTCGACGTGCGAGGCGTAGACGTTGACGACCGCCGGCCGCGCCTTCTTCACGACCGGCGCGAAGGAAAGCCTGACCTGACCGGCATCCTGCGGGACGACCTTGGCGTCCGTCTGCGCCCAGGCCGGCGCAACGACGGCGAGGAAAGCGAACAACAAGGCATTGCGAAGGTTCAAGCGAATCTCCCGCTCGAGGCATGGACGTCGTCGATATAGGCGCTCGGGCCGGCCCGGAAAAGACGCGCAATATTTCTCGGGGGCCGCCTTGCGCGGGCCTGGGCGCATCCCAACCTAACATGAGCCGTCGCTACGAAGTCGCGGCGGTTTCTCATGGAGGCTCTTTATGAGCGCGACACAAGACGCCTACGGTCAGCGAACGTCCGCCGGATATGGGCGTGGTTACGGTCGTTGGAGCGGATTCGAAATTCTGGCGATGGTGTTGGGGTTCATCGTGTTTTGGCCGATCGGCCTGGGCGTGTTGGGCTACAAGCTTTGGCAGAAGAAGATGGGCGGCCCCGACCTACAGTCGGTCGCCGAGAGCGGCTGGAGTTACGCCCGCAGCACGATGGCCGGCGCGTCCTCGGCCTCGAAACCCTGGGCCCAGGGCTTCCGGGCGGCGACGAGCGGCAACAGCGCGTTCGACAACTGGAAGGCGGCCGAGCTTCAGCGTCTCGAAGAAGAGCGCCGCAAGCTGGAAGACGCGCACCGCGAATTCGCCGAATTCGTCGAGAACGTGCGCAAGGCCAAGGACCGCGAAGAGTTCGAGCGCTTCATGAACGAGCGCCGCGACAGAACGGGCGCTTGATCCTGGTCTCGCCCCTGGCGGACGATCGTCTGCCGGGGGCTTTGATGTAACTATCTTGCACTTTCCCCCTGGATATGCATTATAGCGCATATCGTGAAAACAGGCGCAGACGCCACAGGTGTGGCGCGTCAGAGCCGCGAGGGGAGGAAGAATGGTCGCCATTGCCGACAATGCCGCCGTCTATTTCGTCGACCGTAACGCGCTAGGCGCGACGGCGGCCAAGCGCGCCTTCACCGAAGCGGCGGGCCTGGAGCGATCGATCACCTATGGCGAACTCGCACGCGAAACCGACCGCATGGTCGATTTCTTCGCGCGCCACGCCATTCGCCACGAAAACCGCGTCGCGCTGCTGCTGCTCGACCAGATCGAGTTCCCTATCGTGTTCTGGGGCGCGTTGAAGGCCGGGGTGGTGCCCGTCGCGCTCAACACGCTGCTCGCCACGGACGTCTATCGCATCATCCTCGCCGATTGCCGCGCCCGCGCCCTGTTCGTCTCGCACGAACTGCTGCCGGTCGTCGCGCCGCTGTTGAAGGACCACCCTTACCTCGAGCGCGTGTTCGTCGTCGGCGGTACAGCGCCGGAAGGGACGACCGACTTCGCCGCCGCCTTCGGCCCCTGCGCGCCGGGCGAGACCATCGCGGTCTCAGAAGACGAGACGGCGTTCTGGCTGTATTCCTCGGGCTCGACCGGGCAGCCCAAGGGCGTGCGCCACGTTCACTCGAGCCTCAAATACACCGCCGACACCTACGGCGCCGAAGTGCTGCAAATCCGGCCCGAAGACATCGTGTTCTCGGCGGCGAAATTCTTCTTCGCCTATGGACTCGGCAATGCGATGACCTTCCCGATGTCGGTCGGCGCTTCCGTGGTGATCTACAACGGCCGGCCGACGCCGCAAGTGGCGATCGGTATTCTCGACCGTTTCAAGCCGACCGTGTTCTGCGGCGTGCCCACCCTTTACGCGGCGATGTGCGCCGAACTGGAATCGGGCCGCGCGGCCTTTTCGGCCCCGCTTCGCTGTTGCATTTCCGCAGGCGAGGCGTTGCCGGAGGAGATCGGCGCGAAATGGCGGCGGCTGACGGGCGTCGACATTCTCGACGGCGTCGGCTCGACGGAACTGTTGCACATTTTCCTCTCCAACCGCGCCGGCGAAGTCGTCTACGGCACGTCGGGCGTCGCGGTCCCCGGCTACGACCTGCGTCTCGTCGACGAGCACGATGGGGAAGTCGGCGAGGGCCAGATCGGCGAATTGCTGGTGCGCGGCGCCTCGGCCGCGCAGGACTATTGGAACCGCCGCGCCCAGAGCCGGGCGACGTTTCGCGGCCCGTGGACCCATACCGGCGACAAATACGAAAAGCTGCCTGACGGCCGCTACCGCTACTGCGGCCGCACCGACGACATGTTCAAGGTGAGCGGCATCTGGCTCGCGCCTTTCGAGGTCGAAGCGGCGCTGATCGGGCACCCGCATGTGCTGGAAGCCGCCGTCGTGCCCAAGCGCGACAGCGACGGGCTGGAGAAGCCGCAGGCCTTCGTCGTGCTGAAATCCGGCGAACCCTCGGAGGCGCTGAGCGCGGAACTCAAGGAATTCGTCAAGGAGCGGATCGGCAAATGGAAATATCCGCGCTGGATCGTGTTCAGCCAGGAGCTGCCGAAAACCGCGACTGGCAAGATCCAGCGCTTCAAGCTCAAGGAGGCGTGATTGGCGGCGTGGGATTGGCGTGACGGCGCATCCGGTTTCGTCGAGATCGACAGCGGGCGGTTGGAGGCCGCCAGCTTCGGCCCTTCGCCGGAGGCGGCGCCGACGGTCGTCCTGTTGCATGAAGGTCTGGGCTGCGTCGGCCTTTGGCGCGATTTCCCGCAAAAGCTCGCCGCCGCCACCGGCTTCGGCGTGTTCGCCTTTTCCCGCTTCGGCTACGGCGCCTCGGACACCATCGCCCTGCCCCGTCCGCTCGACTACATGACCCGCGAAGCAGTCGACGTGCTGCCCAAAGTTTTGGACGCCATCGGCTTTCGGCGCGGCGTCCTGCTCGGCCATAGCGACGGCGCCACGATCGCGGCGGTCCACGCCGGCACGATCGAGGATTTTCGCGTCCGCGGCCTCATTCTGATGGCGCCGCATTTCTTCACGGAACCCGGCGGGCTCGCCTCGATCCGCGCTGCGCGCGACGCGTTCGTCCATGGCGATCTGCGGGCGCGGCTGGCGCGCCATCACCGCGACGTCGACGCGGCCTTCAACGGCTGGTGCGACGCCTGGCTCGACCCGGGCTTCGAACGCTGGAACGTCGCCGAGGCGATCGACTATTGGCGCGTTCCGACGCTGGCGATCCAGGGTCGCGACGACGAATACGGCACGCTGGCGCAAATCCGCGAGATCGAGACGCGGACCTATTCGCCGGTGGACAGTTTGATCCTCGACGGTTGCAAGCACCATCCGCATTGGGAAGCGGAGGCGGCGACGCTGGCGGCGATCGTGGATTTTTGCGCGCGGCTGGAGCGGATCGAGGCGGCGAGACCGGAGGAAGCGCCTCATCCCGAGCCTGCAGAGGGACGAGGACATAGCTAAAATATGTATTCTAATGCACATTTTCTCTTGTGTACGACAAAAACTGCATTATGATGCATAAAGCGCTGTCAGCTCCGCGAAACCTCATCCTTAGGAGCCCCGTAGTTCGACGAGCTCACGATGAGGAGGGCTCGAAGGATGTGGGCCAGACGGGAACGTGGCCCCGATTGCCGTGTGGCGGCCCGTCCTTCGAGGCCGCTACGCGGCGCCTCAGGACGAGGGGGTTGGTGTGGCTGGCTTGATTGGGGAGGCCCCTGACAGCCGCTTTCGCGGGAATGGCAGGGAAGCAAACGGGAGACACGCTTGAGCCGACGCATCGATTTCCAAACCGACCCGTCGCGCTACCGCCATTGGCGCGTGGCCTATGACGGCCCCGTCGCGACGCTCTATATGGACGTCGACGAGAATGGCGGCCTGTTCGACGGCTATCAGCTCAAGCTCAACTCCTACGACCTCGGCGTCGACATCGAACTCGCCGACGTCGTGCAGCGAATGCGCTTCGAGCACCCGGAAGTCGGCGCCGTCGTGCTGCGCTCGGGCAAGGAGCGGGTGTTCTGCGCCGGGGCGAATATCCGCATGCTCGGCGTCGCCACCCATGCCCACAAGGTCAATTTCTGCAAGTTCACCAACGAAACGCGCAACACGTTCGAGGCCGCCGGCGCCGAGTCCGGCCAAGCTTATCTGTGCGCGATAAAAGGCTCCTGCGCCGGCGGCGGCTATGAACTGGCGCTGGCCTGCGATCACATCATCCTCGCCGACGACGCCTCGAGCGCGGTCTCGCTGCCAGAATTGCCGTTGCTCGCCGTGCTGCCCGGCACCGGCGGCCTGACCCGCGTCACCGACAAGCGCAAGGTGCGCCGCGACCTCGCCGACGTGTTCTGTTCGATGGAAGAGGGCGTGCGCGGCAAGCGCGCCGTCGATTGGCGCCTCGTCGACGAAATCACGCCCAACAGCCGCTTCGAGGAACTGGTCGCGACCCGCGCCCAAGAATTCGCCGCGAAGGCCGCACACGATCCGGGCGCCAAGGGCGTCGAACTCACGCCGTTGCGGCGCGAATTCTCGGCGGACGGCTCAGTGCGTTATTCGCTCGTCGACGTCCAACTCGATCGCGCCGCCGGGCGGGTGACTTTGGCGATTTCGGGCCCCGAGACCGACGCGCCCGCCTCCCCGGAGGCGTTGCGCGCCGAGGGCGCCGAGACCTATCTGCTGCGACTGGCGCGCGAACTCGACGACGCGATCCTGCATCTGCGCATCAACGAACTCGAACTCGGCGTGCTCGTCTTCACCTCGCAGGGCGATGCCGCGAAAGTCATGGCGCATGCCAGGCGCATCGTCCAGGCCGAAGACAGCGACTGGTTCGCGCGCGAAATTCGCCTTTACTGGAAGCGCGTGTTGAAGCGAATCGATCTCACTTCACGCTCGCTCGTCGGCCTCGTCGAGAACGGCTCCTGCTTTGCCGGTCCGCTCGCCGAGATCCTTTTCGCCTGCGACCGCACTTATATGATGGACGGCGAATTCGAGGGCAATCGCGCGCCCGCGGCGATCACTTTGACAGCCGCCAGTTTCGGCCTCAACCCGATGTCGAACGGCCTGACGCGGCTGCAAACGCGATTCCTCGGCGAGCCGGAATCGGTCGAAGCCGCTCATGCGGAGATCGGCAAGCCGCTGGAGGCGGAGGACGCCAAGCGGCTGGGGCTCGTCACCTTCACCTGCGACGAAGTGGATTGGGAGGACGAAGTGCGCATCTTCCTCGAAGAGCGCGCCAGCTTCTCGCCCGACGCGCTCACTGGCATGGAGGCGAACCTGCGCTTCCCCGGGCCGGAGACGATGGAGACGCGCATCTTCGGCCGCCTCACCGCGTGGCAGAACTGGATCTTCCAACGTCCCAACGCGGTCGGCGAGACCGGCGCCTTGAAGCGCTACGGCACCGGCGTACGCGGCGAATTCGACAAGCGCAGAGTTTGATTTCCCCCTTCCCGGAGCCGTCCCGATGTCCGAACTCCTCAACGTCAGCTACGACACCCTGATCCCCAACAATGTCGGCCTGTCCTCCGACAAGCGCGTCCTGAAAGCGCTGGAGAAATGGCACCCGGGTTACATCAACTGGTGGAACGACCTGATCCCGGAAAAATTCCAGAAGGGCATGGTCTATCTGCGCACCGCGGTCAGCGTCGACCCCAAGGGCTGGGCGAAGTTCGATTACGTGCGCATGCCGGAATATCGCTGGGGCGTGCTGCTCGCGCCGCAAGTCGAGGATCGGCGCATTCCCTGCGGCGAGCACGCCGGCGAAAAGGCCTGGCAGGAAGTGCCCGGCGAATATCGCGCCATGATGCGCCGGCTGATCGTCATCCAGGGCGACACCGAGCCGGCCTCGGTCGAACAGCAACGCTTCCTCGGCCTCACCGCGCCCTCGCTCTACGACATGCGCAACCTGTTCCAGGTCAATGTCGAGGAAGGCCGCCACCTCTGGGCGATGGTCTACCTGCTGCACAAATATTTCGGCGCCGACGGCCGCGACGAGGCCGACGACCTGCTGCGCCGCCGCTCGGGTTCGGAGGAAGCGCCGCGCATGCTCGGCGCCTTCAACGAGGCGACGCCGGATTGGTTGTCGTTCTTCATGTTCACCTACTTCACCGACCGCGACGGCAAGATGCAACTGGAGGCGCTGGCGCAGTCCGGCTTCGATCCGCTGTCGCGGACGTGCCGCTTCATGCTGACCGAGGAAGCGCATCACATGTTCGTCGGCGAGACCGGAGTCGGCCGGACGATCCAGCGCACCTGCGAGGCGATGAAGCAGGCGGGCATCGACGATCCGTTCGAGGTCGAACGGGTGCGGGCGCTCGGCGTCATCGACCTGCCGTTGATCCAGAAGAAGCTCAATCTGCATTATACGCTGTCGCTAGACCTGTTTGGTCAGGAGGTCTCGACCAACGCCGCCAATTCGTTCAACGCCGGCGTCAAGGGCCGCTACATGGAAAGCCGGCTCGACGACGACCACAGGCTCGCCCACGCGACCTATCCGGTCCACCAGATCATCGAAGGCGAAATCCGCGTCATGCAGGTCCCTGCGCTCAACGCCATCAACATGCGCCTGCGCGACGATTACACCCGCGACGCGGCGGGCGGCATCGGACGCTGGAACAAGATCATCGAGGGTACGGGCGTCAAATTCGAGTTGAAGCTGCCCAACGAGGGTTTCAATCGCCGGATAGGCATTTTCGCCAATCAGAAGATCAGCCCGGACGGCAAGTTCGTCGACGGCCAGACCTGGGACGAGAGCGTCGGCCATTGGCTGCCTTCGATGGCAGACGGCGACTATATCCAGTCGCTGATGAAGCCGTGTTCCGAGCCCGGCCAATACGCCGGCTGGATCGCCCCGCCGCGCGTCGGAATCGACAACAAGCCCGGCGATTTCGAGTATGTGAAGCTGCACATGGCGTGAGGCAAGCCTTCGCTCACCGTCATGCCCGGGCCTGTCCCGGGCATCCACGCCGGGACGATGCGTGAAGGCTTCCGAGAGAGTCATCACGGGTCGACATCCGTGACTTGCTCTCAAGTCACCGGGATGGCCGGGACAAGCCCGGCTATGACGGCTAAATTGACTGGGCCCCCCAACCCAAAGACAAACCCCATGCCCGCGCCGATCAAACAACATCTCATCGACCCCGAACTCTGCATCCGCTGCTACACCTGCGAGTCGATGTGCACGGTCGACGCGATCTCCCACGACCATCTCAACGTCGTCGTCGACGCGGAGAAATGCAACGCCTGCATGGATTGCATCGCGCCCTGCCCGACGGGTTCGATCGACCATTGGCGCATCGTCGACGCCGCCTATTCGCTAGGGGAGCAATTGTCCTGGAGCGAGTTGCCGAAGCCGCGCGCGCCGGTCCACGACGAGGACGCGCCGATCGAGGCGCATGACGCGGAGGTGGAAAAACTGCTCGCCGAGGCGCATGGCGGCGGCGGCGGAAGAGCGCGCGCGCCCCGCTCGGCGACCAAGCCGAGCATCAACGTCTACACGCTCGCCAAGCCGGCGCGCGCCAGCGTGCAAGGCAATTACCGCCTGACCCACGAAACCGCCGACAACGACGTGCGCCACGTCATTCTCGATCTCGGCGCGCAGCCGTTCCCGGTTCTGGAGGGCCAGAGCGTCGGCGTGATCGCGCCGGGTCTCGATTCCAAGGGCAAGCCGCATCTGCCGCGGCTCTATTCGGTCTCCAGCCCGCGCGACGGCGAGCGGCCGAATTTCAACAACCTGTCGCTGACGGTGAAGCGCGAGCCCGGCGGAATCGCCTCGAATTTTTTGTGCGACCTGAAGAAGGGCGACAAGGTCGACCTCGTCGGTCCGTTCGGCGCGACGTTCCTGATGCCCAACGACCCAAAGGCGAAGCTGCTGATGATCTGCACGGGCACCGGCTCCGCGCCGTTCCGCGGCTTCACCATGCGCCGCCAGCGCGAGGGCGCGGATTATCCGGCGCCGATGACCCTGGTGTTCGGCGCGCGGCGGCCGGAGGAACTGCCGTATTTCGGCCCGCTCGCCAAAGTGCCCGACGAGGTTCTCGTCAAATGGTTCGCGTTCAGCCGCGTCGCCGGCCAGCCCAGGCGCTACGTTCAGGACCGGCTGCGCGAGCGGGAAGAGACGGTCTCCGCTTTGCTCGCCGACCCCGACGCCCACGTTTACGTCTGCGGGCTGCGCGCGATGGAATCGGGCGTCGAGGAAGCGCTGAGCAATATCGCCGAGAGCACGGGGCTCTCCTGGACCGCGCTGCGCGACGCCATGCGCGAGGAAGGGCGCTATCACATCGAGACCTATTGACTGCGACAGCGCACTATATTGCCTTTTTTGTCCAAGGAAGTTAGTAGCAACATAATGCACGCCCCGGGGGCGCCTTCGCCAAACGCTGATACCTGTGAAATGAACGAGATCGTCAATTTCCAAGGCGAAGTGATCGACGGCGGGGCCCGCTCGGACGAGGCGGACGCCTTCATCGCCAAGGTCGGCGCTCGCGTGCGGCAGGTTCGCCAGCGCAAGGGCATGACGCGGCGCGCGCTTTCCGATTCGTCGGGCGTCTCGCAGCGCTACCTCGCGCAACTCGAGAACGGCGACGGCAATATCTCGATTGGCCTTTTGCATAAAATCGCGCAGGCGCTTGATCACCGTATCGAATGGCTCGTCGGCGCCGAGGACCCCTGGGGCTCGGAAACCGAGCGCTTCGCGCAATTGTTCGCCTCGGCGCCGAGCAGCGCGCGGCAAAAAATCCTGGAGATTCTGAGCGCCGCCGAGCCGGCGCGGCTGCGCCGCCAGCGCATCGCGCTCATCGGCCTGCGCGGCGCCGGCAAATCGACGTTGGGGCGCCGCCTCGGCGCGGCGCTGAATTGGCCGTTCGTCGAGCTCAATCGCGACATCGAAGAACAGAGCGGCATGCCGGTCGTCGACGTGATGGCGCTGTATGGCCAGGAGGGCTATCGCCGCCTGGAGCGGCAGGCGCTGGAGCGGGTCGTCGCGACCAGCGACGCCATGGTGCTGGCGGTCGCCGGCGGCATCGTTTCCGAGCCCGCCACTTTCGCCTTCCTGCTGCGCCACTTCCACACAGTCTGGCTGAAGGCGCCCCCGGAAACCCACATGCGCCGCGTCGCCGAACAGGGCGACCACCGCCCGATGGCCGGCAACCCCAAGGCGATGGACGAACTGAAGTCGATCCTGTTGAGCCGCGAGACGCTCTACGCCCAGGCCGAGGCGGCGGTGGATACCGAGGGGAGAACCGTCGCCGAGAGCGAGACGGAGCTGTTGGAGGCGGTGCGGCGGCTGGGGGTGTAGGGGGGGGGGGATGATCGAGGTTTGGCGGCGCCAAAAACTCGAAGAATCAGCAGGTGAATAGACAATCCGACATGTGGCGTATTAAATGCGACACGCGTCGGAGACAATTCCATGTCGAGTTTTGCCTACAAGGAAAACGATGAATGCAACGGGTTGGCCCGGATTGCGAGCTTGCTTGGCGGACGGGCCACGTTCAAAAGCGATTTTACGAGCCCGCTGATTGTGCATGAGGTGATCCTCGGGGGCTTTCCGAGCGCGGCGCTCACCACGCTGGTAAAACAGGTCGATCTCCTCAAACGCGCGGAATTCCTCGAACGCGCCGTTGGCGTGAGTGTGCGAACGCTTCAACGTCGCAAGGGTGAGGCCGTGTCGCGAACACTCAGTCCCGAGCAAAGTGGTCGCGCCTGGAAGTTCGCGGAGATCCTGGCGAAGGCGACCGAGATTTTTGGAACTCAAGAGCAAGCGGAGCATTGGCTCGAACGGCCCGCGATCGGTCTCGACGACCATCGTCCGATCGACCTCCTGTCGACGCCGGCCGGGGTCGAACTCGTTGAGTCTCATCTCGGGCGCATGGAGTTCGGTGTCTACGAATGATCGACCTTCCCGGCGTTCTGGGAGGCGTCGGACTGCAAGGCTGGCGCCTCGACCAAGCCATCCACGGCGCCAATTGGGACAGTGGGGAGGGCGCGTTTCGGCAAGGAGGCCGCTGGAACAGGTGCGGGACGCGCGCGGTTTATGCTTGCCTGGATGCGGCGACGGCGATCCTCGAGGTCGCCGTCCACAAAACGTTTCACGCGCTCGACACCGTGCGTCACGTCCTGACCTCTTTCGAGGTCGCGGACCCGACGGCCGTGTTCATCGTCATGCCATCGGACGTCCCGAACCCGAATTGGCTGTTTCCAGGCATTCCCAGCGCTGGACAGCAGCAATTTGGCGAGCATCTCCTCGCCAACCACCTGTTCGTTCTCATTCCCAGCGCGGTGTCCCGCAACAGCTGGAACCTCATTTTCGACTCTGTCCAGGCGGCCGGCGCCTATACGCTGCGCTCGCAGGAGGTTTTTGCGCTCGACGGCCGCCTCAATCCTCCCCGGCCGTAGGCGCGTTAGCGCTCACCCGTCGGGACTGGGGCATAGGGGGGCGTAGACTATATTGCGGAATCTCGGGAGTTACGGAGACAGGAATTATCGTGAAAATGGGCGTTATCCCGTCCGCCCCTGAACCGGCGAAACCCGCCGAACCTCACCCGAACAGCGCCCCCATCAGCCCCGACCCGGCATTTTCAAGCTCATCGACGACGCTGAAATGGTGCTTGTCGGGCGCCTCATAGGCCGCCGTCGCTGCGCCCAAGCCGGTCCAGACGTTCGCCAGCAGCGCGTTCTGCCGGCGGAACTCCGCGCGCTCGGCGCCGCCGACCCAGCACACCAGTTTTGCGCCCGGAACCGGCTCGAGCAGCGCGGGACTTTCGCGCCGGGCTTCCTCGAGGTCGAGGCGCAGGGGCTCCTTCATCTCGGTTCGTAGCAGCGGGCGCAGATCGTGGACGCCCGAAATCGACACGACCCGCTCGATGCGGGCGAAAACGTCTGAGGGAAGCGGCGAGGGGGCGCAGATCATGCGGGAGACGAGATGGCCGCCCGCGGAATGCCCAGCCAAGACCAACGGTCCGGCGACGAGACGGGACGCCTCGGCGATGGCGGTCGCGACATCGCCGACGATTTCGCCGATTCGCACCTCAGGACAGAGCCTGTAGCTCGGGATGGCGACGGCGTAACCTCTCGCGAGCGGGCCGGCGGCGAGATGCGACCACAGTGAGCCGTCGTTGCGCAGCCAATAGCCGCCGTGGACGAAGACGAACAACCCGCGCGATTCTCCTTCCGGCAGGAACAGGTCGAACACGCGGCGCGCGCCCTGGCCATAAGGAAAGCCGAGCCGCGCCGCCGGCCAAAGCGCGCGAAACGCCGCCGCGGCGTCGGTCCATTTCGGCGCCCAACTGTCCGCGCGCGCGATGTTGGGACCATTGGCGTAGGCGTCGTCATAGTCGGAGAGGCGATGGAAGATCATGGGGAGGAAGCTAACCCGACTCGGCGGTCCGGCGCAATTCCCCGCTTGCGGCGACTCTAAAAATATTTTAAGCTCAAAGTAGTTCGGAGGGCTTGAAATTGAGGCTGCTCCGGGCTTTAAGGGGCAAACTACGCGAGGAGACGAAGCGATGCTGGGACCATCGGCCCATGTCGACACTTTTGCGCGCGACCATCTGCCGCCGCTTGATCAATGGCCCGAATTCCGACTCGACGGTTTCGCCTATCCCGACCGCCTCAACGCCGCGGTCGAGCTGACCGACCGGATCGTCGAGCGCGGGCTCGGCGACCATGTCGCGCTGATCGGGCATGGCCGCCGCCGCACCTATAAGGAGCTCTCGGACTGGACCAATCGGCTCGCCCGCGCCCTCGTCGAGGATTATGGAATCAAGCCGGGCAATCGCGTGCTGATCCGCTCAGCCAACAATCCGGCGATGATCGCCTGCTGGCTCGCCGCGACCAAGGCCGGTGCGGTGGTCGTCAACACCATGCCGATGCTGCGCACCGGTGAGCTGACGAAGATCATCGACAAGGCGGAGATCGCTTTCGCGCTTTGCGACACTCGCATCCTCGACGAACTCGTCGCCTGCGCCAAGGAAAGCCGCTTCCTCAAATTGGTCGTCGGCTTCGACGGCACGGCCAACCACGACGCGGAACTGGATCGCGTCGCGCTCAACAAGCCGGTGCGCTTCGACGCCGTGCTGACCGGCCGCGACGACGTCGCGCTGCTCGGCTTCACCTCGGGCACCACGGGATCGCCGAAGGCGACCATGCATTTCCACCGCGATTTGCTGATCATCGCCGATTCCTACGCCAAGTCCGTCCTGCAGGTGCGCCCCGACGACGTGTTTGTCGGCTCGCCGCCGATCGCCTTCACCTTCGGTCTGGGCGGCCTCGCGGTGTTCCCGCTGCGCTTCGGCGCGGCGGCGGCGCTGATCGAGCAGGCGACACCGCCCAATCTGATCGAAATCATCCAGACTTACAAAGCCACCGTCTGCTTCACCGCGCCGACCGCCTATCGCGCCATGCTCGCCGCAATGGACCATGGCGCCGATCTCTCCTCGCTGCGCATCGCCGTCTCCGCAGGGGAAACGCTGCCGGCGCCGGTGTTCGAGGCCTGGACCAAGCGCACCGGCGTGCCGATCCTCGACGGCATCGGCTCCACCGAAATGCTGCATGTGTTCATCTCCAACCGCCTCGACGACGCGCGCCCGGGCTCGACGGGCATTCCCGTGCCCGGCTACGAAGCCAAGGTCGTCGATCCCGACTTCAACGAGGTTTCGCGCGGGACCGTGGGGCGACTGGCGGTGCGCGGACCGACGGGCGTTCGCTACCTCGCCGACGACCGACAGAGCGAGTATTCGCAGAATGGCTGGAATCTGACCGGCGACGCCTTCATCCAGGACGAGGACGGCTATTTCCACTTTGCCGCGCGCAACGACGACATGATCGTCTCCGCGGGCTACAACATCGCCGGGCCGGAGGTCGAAGCCGCGCTGCTCGCCCATGATTCGGTGCGGGAATGCGCGGTCGTCGGCCTCGCCGACGAGGACCGCGGCCAGATCGTCGCCGCCTTCGTCGTGCTCGAGCCGGGCGTCGCCGCCGACGACGCCACCGTGCTCCGATTGCAGAACCACGTGAAGGCGACGATCGCGCCCTACAAATACCCCCGCGCCGTGCGCTTCCTCGACGCCCTGCCGAAGACGCAGACGGGCAAGTTGCAGCGCTTCCAACTGAAGTCGATGACATAATGACCGAGGACCCGTTCGCCAAAACACGCGCCCTGTTCGAACTGCCCGCGGGCGTGATCTATCTCGACGGCAATTCGCTCGGGCCGATGATGACGCGCGCCCGCGCCCGCGTGCTGCGCGAGATCGACGAGAGCTGGGGGCGCGAGTTGATTCGCGCCTGGAACAGCGCCGGTTGGATCGACCTGCCCGCGCGCGTCGGCGACAAGATCGCCAAGCTGATCGGCGCGCCCGCCGGCTCGGTCATCGCCGCCGATTCGACCTCGATCAACCTCTACAAGGCGCTGATCGCGGCGCTGCGGCTCGCGCCGACGCGAAAGCTCATCCTGTCGGACAACGGCAATTTCCCCACCGACCTCTATATCGCCGAGGGCGTCGTCGCGACGCTGGACGCCGGCTATCGGTTGAAGGTGGTCGGGCCGGAGGACGTGGAGGCGGCGATCGACGGCGAGGTCGCGGTGCTGATGTTGACGCAAGTCGACTATCGCACCGGACGCCTGCACGACATGGCGCGCCTGACGGAAAAGGCCAGGGCGCTCGGTATCGTCACCGTCTGGGATCTCGCGCATTCCGCCGGCGCGTTTCCCGTCGATCTCACCGCCTGCGGCGTCGATTTCGCCGTTGGCTGCGGCTATAAATATTTGAACGGCGGCCCCGGCGCGCCCGCCTTCATCTATGCTCGGCCCGATCTGCAATCCCAGGCCGCCGCCGCGCTGTCGGGCTGGATGGGACATGCGGCGCCGTTCGACTTCGATCTCTCCTATCGCCCGGCGCCCAACATCGACCGCCTGCGCTCGGGCACGCCCTCGGTGCTGTCCATGGCCTGTCTGGACGCCGCGCTGGACGCGTTCGACAGCGTCGAAATGGCCCAAGTGCGCGCCCGCTCGATCGAACTCAGCGAGGCCTTTCGCGCCCGCGTCGAAGCGCTGTGCCCGCAACTCACGTTGGCGAGCCCCCGCGACCCGGCAGCGCGCGGATCGCAGATCTCGTTTCGCTTCGCCAACGGCTACGCCGCCATGCAGGCGCTGATCGCGCGCGGCGTGATCGGCGATTTTCGCGCCCCCGACATCATGCGCTTCGGCTTCACGCCGCTCTATGTCAGCCTGTCCGACGTCCTCGCCGCCGCCGAAATCATCGCCGAGGTGATGAACCGGCGGGCCTGGGACAAACCCGAATTCCTTTCCAGGAACAAAGTGACATGACCGATCTCGAAGGCGCCCGCCTCGATTTCCGCGGGGCGATGTCTTACAGCGACTATCTGAAGCTCGACGCGCTGTTGAACGCGCAAGCGCCGTTGTCCGACGCTCACGACGAAATGCTGTTCATCATCCAGCATCAGACGAGCGAATTGTGGATGAAGCTCGTCATCCGTGAGATGCGCGCGGCTTGCGAGGCGATCCGCCGCGACGATTTGCAGCCCGCCTTCAAAATGCTGAGCCGGGTGTCGCGCATATTCGAACAGCTCAACAACGCCTGGGACGTGCTGCGCACGATGACGCCGAGCGAATATTCGCAGTTTCGCGAGTCGCTGGGCCAATCCTCGGGATTTCAGTCGTATCAATATCGCGCCATCGAGTTCCTGGCCGGCAACCGCAACGTCACGATGCTCAAACCGCACGCGCATCACCCCGAAATCATCGCAGAGCTGGAAGCGATCCTGGCGCGCCCGAGCCTCTATCAGGAAGCGCTGCTGCTGCTGAAACGCCAGGGCTTCGAACTCGGCGCCGCCGCGGACATTCAGGATACCCGCCTTACCCACACGGAAAGCGACGCGGTCGTCGCGGCCTGGCGCACGGTGTACCTCGACCCCGCGCATTATTGGCCGCTCTACGAACTGGCGGAAAAGCTGATTGATCTGGAAGACTATTTCCGCAGATGGCGCTTCAATCATGTGACGACGGTCGAGCGGGTGATCGGCCTGAAGCGCGGCACCGGCGGCACTTCGGGAACCGCCTATTTGAAGCGGATGTTGGAGACGGTTCTGTTCCCCGAGCTTTGGAAGGTTCGGACGGAACTCTGAAATCGTTGCTGGGAATCCAAGCGCGGGGGGCCGGGTTCAGGGGTTGTTAACCCCCCTCCGCTAACACAGGGTCAGATCTGTTGGACGAAAGGCGTGCGCGCCGAAGTCCAAAGGCATGAAGCCGCTGGATCGCGTCGGCGTCGACCGACATTTCCCCTTGCCCTTTCTCCATATCTGGAACCGACGCGATCGGCCGTGGCGCTTCATCGAGAAGTCGCGACCGTTGCTGTTGGCCGGAACGGCGCGCCCATGACCAGCTTCGTCAAATCGAATTTTCGCCCGGTCGAGAAGAGTTTCGTCGGCCTGATCGTCCTGGTCATACTGGCGGCCGACATCGCCCTGGTTTCCGCCGTCCGCGGACCGGATTTCACGCTCACGCCCTGGCTGCTGTTCGCATCCACGACGCTGAAGGTCGTCCTGCTCAGCCGCCCCGCCGGTCAGGTCCAGGCCAGTGCGGGACTCCAGGGTCGCGCCGCCGTCGCTTCGCACTAGGGAGTTCCGCCTTGGCTCTTTCCGCCATAGATTCCTCCAGTCATCGCATCCTCGAGTTGCCGACGGCGCTCGATCTCAACGCGGCGGGTCCGCTCGCGGACACTCTGCTGAAACACTCCGGCGAGGACCTCATCCTCGACGGATCGAAAGTGCAGCGCCTGGGCGCCTCCTGTTTGCAAGTACTGCTTGCCGCGGCCCGCACCTGGGCCAGCGAAGGCGCCGCGCTCTCGCTCGACAATCCCACGCCCCGGCTTGTCGAGGACTTGCGCCTTCTGGGGTTCGACGCCTCGACCTTTTTCGATGGAGCGACGCCGCAATGAGTTTAAAAATCCTGACAGTAGACGATTCCCGCACCATGCGGGACATGCTCCGGTTGGCCCTGACACAGGCCGGGTTCGAAGTCGTGCAAGCGGTGGACGGCGTGGATGGCCTTTTGGTGCTCGAGCGCGAGTCGCCCGATCTCGTCATCACCGACATCAACATGCCGAAGATGGACGGCTTCGGTTTCATCGAGGGCGCCCGGAAGACCGAGAAATTCCGCGTCGTGCCGATACTCGTGCTGACCACCGAGAGCGACCCGGAAAAGAAGCAACGCGCCCGCAACTCCGGCGCGACGGGTTGGATCGTCAAACCGTTCGACCCAACGAAGCTTGTCGACGTCATTCGACGGGTCGCGGCGTAAAGCCCACAAGGAGCTGCAAATGGACGCGATGCAGGCGATACGCGAGACCTTCTTCCAGGAATGCGAAGAGCAACTCGGCGAGTTGGAGACCGGGCTGCTGTCCATGCTGGAAGGCGACACGGATACGGAAACCGTCAACGCTGTGTTCCGCGCCGTGCACTCGATCAAGGGCGGCGCGGGCGCCTTCAAGCTCGACCGCCTCGTCCGCTTCGCCCATGGCTTCGAGACGACGCTCGACAAGATCCGCAACGAAACCTTGGCGCCGGCGCCGGCGCTGATGAAAGTCATGTTGCGCGCCGCCGACGTCCTTGCCGACCTGGTGAAGGAAGCGCGCGAAGGCATAGCCGGCGACGACACGCGCGCCAAGGAATTGCTCGGCGAGTTGCAGGTCCTCTCCGCGTCCGAGGCGCCGCCCAGGAAGAGCGCCGACGACGAGGACGGCGGCGATCCGTTCCAGGAACTCGGCTTTCAGCCGCTCGTTCTTTCGTTCGATGGCGAGGAAGGCGACGAATCGGCAAACGCGCCGAGCGGACGCCTCTACCGCATCGCCTTCAAGCCGAAGCCGGAACTCTACTACAAAGGCAACGAGACCAGCCGCCTGTTTCGCGAACTCGCGCGTCTCGGCTCGGTTCGAGTGACCTGCGAGACCCATGACGTTCCGACCCTCGCCAACCTCGACCCCGAGGCCGTCTACCTCGCCTGGACCCTCGAACTGCGGTCCGAGCAGGACCTGACCGCTGTCCAGGAGGTGTTCGAATTCGTCGAAGGCAATTGTGATCTGACGATCGAAACGGTCATCGCCCCCCCGGAAGCGCCGGCGGCGGCGGAAGCTCCCGCGCCGGGTCTGCAAGCGCTGTCGGATTCGTCGCAACAGCCTGCGAGCCAAGCCGATCCGACGAAAGAATGGGTCGCGGCCGACACACAAGAGGGCTCGGGATCCGGCGCGGAAGGACCCGCCGATGGAAAGGCGACGCGCGACGCGGCGAAGAACGCCGCGAAGGCCGATGCCGCCAATGCCGCCAACGCCGCCAATTCTCAGCAGGGCACGATTCGCGTCGATCTCGACAGGGTGGATCGGCTGATCAATCTGGTCGGCGAGCTCGTCATCAATCAGGCGATGCTGACCCAGCGCGTGCTCGAGGCCGGCGTCGTCAAAATCGCCAGCGTTTCATCCGGCCTCGACGATCTCGAGCACCTGACGCGCGAGATTCAGGAGAGCGTCATGGCGATCCGCGCGCAGCCGGTTCGCCCCTTGTTTCAACGCATGGCGCGCATCGTGCGCGAAGTGGCCGACGCCACGGGGAAATCAGTGCGACTGAAGACCGAAGGCGAGAGCGCCGAGGTCGATCGCACGGTGATCGAACGGCTCGCCGATCCGCTCACCCATATGATCCGCAACGCCGTCGACCACGGGCTCGAAAAGCCCGAGGCGCGCCTCGCCGCCGGAAAACCCGAACAGGGCGAGGTGCGGTTGAGCGCCGCGCACAAATCGGGCCGCGTGGTCATCGAAGTCTCCGACGACGGCGCCGGCATCGACCGTCCCCGTGTCAAATCGATCGCCATCAAGAAAGGCCTTATCCCCCCGGACGTGCAACTCACGGACGGCGAAATCGACAATCTGCTGTTTCTGCCCGGCTTCTCGACCGCGGAAACGGTTTCGAGCATCTCCGGGCGCGGCGTCGGGATGGACGTCGTCAAACGCTCGATACAGGCCTTGGGCGGCCGTATCTCGATCTCCTCGCGTCCGGGTCAGGGATCGACCTTCTCGATGAGCCTGCCGCTGACCCTGGCGGTGCTCGACGGCATGGTCGTCAAAGTCGCCGACCAGACGCTGGTCATCCCGTTGACGACGATCCTGGAGACGTTGAAGCCCAAACAAGCCGATGTCCACGGCCTGGGGCCAGACGCGCAGGTCATCGGCATCCGAGGCGGGTTCACGCCGCTGATCGACGTGGCGCTCTCGCTCGGTTTCCGCCACACGCGATCCGACCCGCTCGCCGGCGTCGCCCTGCTGATTGAAACGGAAGGCGGCGTGCGCAGCGCGCTCATGGTCGACGCCATCCAGGATCAGCGACAGGTCGTCATCAAGAGTCTGGAAGCCAATTACGGGCACGTCGAAGGCATCGCGGCGGCGACGATTCTCGGCGACGGGCGCATCGCGCTCATTCTCGACGCCGACGCGATCGTCGCGGCTTCGAACCGCAACTCCGAACCTATGCTGGCCGCGGGATGAAAGCCATGTCCGAACTTCCGGTGAAGACCAACGGCGCCGCACGCGAGTATATCACGTTTCGTATCGGTTCGCAGTATTTTTGCGTGGACATCATGTCGGTGCGGGAGATCCGCGGCTGGACGCCCGCGACCGCGCTGCCGCGCGCCCCAGGTTTCGTTCGCGGCGTGATCAATCTGCGCGGCATCGTGCTGCCGGTGATCGATCTTGCCGAACGTCTCGGCTTCTATCCCGCCGAGCCGACGCCGCGCCACGTCATCATCGTCGCTCAGACCGGCCGACAGATCGTCGGACTGCTGGTCGACGCGGTCTCCGACATCATCGCGTTGCCCTCGGACAAGGTCCAGGCGACGCCCGACGTCGGCTCGGAAGCGGCGCATTCGTTCATCGTCGGGGTCATGGCGATCGACGACCGCATGATCAGCCTCGTCGCCCTCGACAGCATCATGCCGAGCGTTTCCGGAGAAGCCGCGTGAGTCAGGCGCAACGAAAGTCTGCGAAAGGGGACGGCTCCGAGTCGCTGGCGCCGGGCGAGTTCACGCTGAACCGCCAGGATTTCTCGCGCATCTCTTCGATGATCTATCAGGACGCCGGCATCTATCTGCCGGAGACGAAGGCCGCGCTGGTTTATGCGCGGCTGGCGAAACGGCTGCGGGCCCTCAATCTTGAAGCGTTCCAGGATTACTGCAACCTCGTGGAATCCCCGGCCGGGACGCACGAGCGTGGCGAAATGCTCGCGGCGCTGACCACGAACGTGACGCGGTTTTATCGCGAGCCGCATCATTTCGAGCATCTGAAGGCGCGGTTGCTGCCGCCGCTCATCCGCGAGGCGCAGCGCGGCGGCCGAATCCGACTCTGGTCGGCGGCCTGCTCCAGCGGTCAGGAGCCCTATTCGGCCGCGCTGACGATCCTTTCGCTATGGCCGGAGGCCGCCGGTTCCGACGTGCGGGTGCTGGCGACCGATATCGATCCGCACATTCTCGAAGCCGGCGCCAAAGGTATCTATTCCGAATCGCAGATCGAGAACGTTCCGATCGATCAACGCAAGCGCTTCTTCGAAACCGTGACTCTTGACGGCAAGCCGCACTGGCGAGTGTGTTCCGCGCTGCGCGCGCTCGTGACTTTCCGGCAGCTCAACCTCATCGAGGCCTGGCCCATGACAGGAACGTTTGACGCGATCTTCTGCCGCAACGTGGTCATCTATTTCGATGAACCCACGCAGCAGCGGATCTGGACCAATTTCGTCCCCAGGCTGGCCGCGCATGGCGCGCTCTATATCGGGCATTCCGAGCGCGTGACCGGCGCGGCGACGCAATCGCTGGTGAGCGACGGCGTCTCGACCTATCGACACAAGGGAGCGCAAAGCCGATGAGACCCGTTCGTGTGCTCGTCGTCGACGATTCCGCCTCGATGCGGGCGTTGATTGCTCACAAGCTTTCGTCCGATCCCGGCATCCAGGTCGTCGGCCAGGCCGCCGATCCCCTGCAGGCGCGCGACGCGATCAAGGCGCTCAATCCCGACGTGATGACGCTCGACGTCGAAATGCCGAAAATGAACGGCCTCGAGTTTCTCCAGAGGGTCATGAGATTGCGGCCTCTGCCGGTGCTGATGGTGTCCTCGCTCACCGACCGGGGCACGGCGGCGGCCGTGAGCGCCATGGAAATCGGCGCCGTCGACTGCATCGCCAAGCCGTGTCCGGAACACCCCGATGCGTTCGACGATCTCGCCGCGAAGGTCAGGATGGCGGCGCACGCGCGCGTCGGTTCGCGGACGCCGCCGCCCGACAGGGGTCTGCGACCCGCGGCTCCGGCCGCCGCGAGCGGCGTGTTGAACGGGAAAATCGTCGTGATCGGCGCCTCGACGGGCGGCGTCGAAGCGGTCCTGGCGATCCTGAGCGAATTCCCGCGCCAATGTCCGCCCACCCTGGTGACGCTGCACCTGCCCGCGCCTTTCACCAAGACTTTCGTGCAAAGGCTCGACCGACTATGCCAACCGGAAGTTCGCGAGGCGACCGAGGGCGCGCCGATCGTTCCGGGGCGCGTATATATCGCGCCGGGAACCTACACCCATCTCGAGATTTCCCGAGGGGATACGCTTCGTTGCGTCTTGCGCGACGGCGAGTTGATCAGCGGGCATCGCCCCTCGGTCGACGCGTTGTTTCAATCGACGGCGAAGGCCGCGAGCGGCCGGGCCATCGGCGTCATCCTCACGGGCATGGGCTCGGATGGCGCGAAGGGGCTTCTCGAAATGCGCAAGGCCGGCGCTCGCACCATCGGTCAGGATGAATCGACGTCCGTCGTCTACGGGATGCCGAAGAACGCCTTTCAAATGGGAGCCGTCGAGCGACAATCCCCCCTCAACCGAATTGCGGCGGACATCAGTGAGATGGCGTCGAGCGCGCGAACAAGGACCTGACAACATGTCTCTGGCAAGCAAACTCGAAGTCATGGTGGTCGACGACACCTCCGTCAGCCGGATGCTGATCACCGAATCGCTGAACGAGATCGGCATCAACAATCTCGCGCTCGCCAAGGACGGCAAGCAGGCGCTCGCCGCCTTGATGGTCAAACCGGTGCATCTCGTCATATCCGATCAGAATATGCCGGGACTCGACGGTCTCGGCCTGCTCAAGGCGCTGAGGGAATACAAACCGACCGCCAGGATCGGCTTCATCCTGGTGACGGGATCGCCGGACAAGTCGCTGATCGAACGCGGACGCACGCTCGGACTCAACAACTTCATTGCCAAGCCCTTCAATACGCGGGCCGTTCGCGCGGCCATCGAGGCCGTCGTGGGGAAGCTCGGATGACCCCTATCGAACACCCCGCGCGTCGCATCAATCTCGTGCAGGGCGAATTCCGCGTTTCCGACGATCCGCAGGTGGTGTTCACGACGATCCTAGGTTCGTGCGTCGGCGCCTGCATTCGCGATCCGGTTCGCGGCGTGGGCGGGATGAACCACTTTCTTCTGCCGGGCGCCGAGGCGGGCGCGGACGCGCGCGACAGCGAGCGGCTGGGTGTCCATCTGATGGAATTGCTGGTCAACGGCCTCATGCGGCAGGGGGCTCACCGCGACCGGCTGGAAGCGAAGATCTTCGGCGGCGCGCGGATGATGCGCGGCCTGTCGGACATCGGCAAGAAGAATACCGAATTCGCCATCCAATTCCTCAAATACGAAGGCATCCGGGTCGTCGGCGGCGACAGCGGCGGCGAGCAAGGGCGGAGGCTGCAATTCTGGCCGGTCTCGGGTCGTGCGCGGCAGAGCTACATCAGCTCGGGCGTCGAATCCGCCAATCGGGCCTCGGCGATACAAGCTCAACGGGCGCCCGTCGAACGCGTCGCCGCCGGCGAAATCGATTTGTTCTAGGCCTTGCGTGTTTATCCTGGAGGTTAGCTTGACTTCGTGCATTCCCTACAAGGCCGGCGAACGCATGCAACCTATTGCCCTGGCGATCGCGCGCGCCGGCGCCGAACTCGACGCGGTGGTCAGAATGATTCACGAACTCGAGGATGTCGTCGGTCACGCCATAACCACCGCGAAGTCGACGAAGGAGTTGCAGATCGAGGAATTGCAGCAACTCGACCATGTCCGGCAGAAGATCGAAGGGGCGGCCGGGTTCTTGAATGCGCTCACCGAAACGCTGCCGGAAGACTGGCTCGTCGACGCCAGTCATGCCGCCCGATCCGTGGCGATGAGCGATCTGGCGCGGCGTCTGGGGGGAACCCACGACCCGTCGGCGCTGCCGGCGCCCGTCGAGGAGGTCTACGAATTGTTCTGAAACCGTTGGCCGCGCGGCGCGCGACCGCGCGCGGGCGAAGGCAAACCGCGAGGTTCGCGCTCACGAACGCCGTCGTTCGCCGATGCGCCCAGGCGCTGCGACGGCGCGCGAAATCTCGGCGCGTCGTCGGAAGGAAAGCTGAACCGGTCGAGGAGCGCCGATAGTTTTCCCAGCAGGCCTTCGAGCGATTCCGTCTCCTCGGTTATTTCGGCGCTCAAGAGGTCGCGTGCGGCCGACGCCTCGGCGACCGATTCCGATAACGCGCGCACGGCTTCGTCGGCGCCCTTCCGATCCGCCCATTTGATGCCGGTCTGCTCCAGCACTCCGACGATCTTCGCCGCGCACTCGGCGAACGCCGTATAGGCGGCGGCGGGCGCCGAGAGTTCGGCGGCGCCGCGCTCCGCTTCGGCGAGGACACGCGACAGTAGGCCGCTCGACTCCTTCGCGGCTTCCGTGGCGCGCTGCGACAACACGCGCAGCTCCTGCGCGACGACGGCGAAGCCCCTGCCCGCTTCGCCCACTCTCGCCGCCTCGACGCCCGCGTTCAACGCCAGCAGGTTGGTCTGGAAGGCCACTTCGTCAACCAACTCCAGAATCGGCTCGATTCGTTTCGCCGTCTGACGAATTTCGCCAAGCCTCCTGCCGCCTTGCTGGACATGCGCCGCGTGGCGGGACGCCTCCTCGATCAGCGCCTTCAGTAGCGCGGCGGACTCGGACAGAGGCGCGGTCAATTCCGCCGCGCTGTCAGATCCTTTCGCCAATGCGCGCGTCGCCGTTTCGGTTCGCGCGGCCCATTTTGAGATTTCATCGCCATAAGCGTCGACCGCCGCGTTCATATCTACCGCGCCGCGGCGAATCGCGCCCAGACTGGCGGAAAAGGCGAGCATCGTCTTGGCGAACAGTTCGACGGTTTGATCCAGTCGCGCCGCCAACGGATGAACCTGCCGCGCGTCCGAAAACCGCGTCCTCAGATCGCCGCGCGCCAAATGCGCCAAGGCCTCCGACAAAGGCTCCAGCCCCTGGAGACGAGATTCGGCGCGTTCCGCGGCCTGTTCGGCGGCGGCCCGTTCGCCGCGCAGTTGGGCTTCGCGCTCGGTCGCGGCCTCGCGTTCCCGCGTTCCGGCCGCGGCCGCGAGCTTCCGCGCGCCCGCGGCGAGACGCGTCGCTTCGCGAAGACCAAGCCCCGTTCCCGGCTCGGCTCCCGCCTCGAACGCGTCGGCGAGCGAGGCCAGCGGCGCGACGATCGCGGCGCGCAGGGCGAACGCGGCCGCAGCCATCACGACCGTCACGACGCCGGCGGCGCCGACGGCCGAACTCCATAGCGACAGCGAAACGCCGGCGCCGCTATCGAGCCGCGATCCTACCCAGATCGCAGCCAGCGCGATAGCCGCGATGACACTGGCGCCCGCGAGGGAAAGGATGGTGAATATCAGCGCCGACGCAGTCCAGCCGCGCCTGCCGACGCCAGCTTCCGAGGATGAGATTGGCGCTTCCGATGCAGATGACAGGGTCGTATCGGCTCATCGTTGGAGATCAATCGCGCCCGAGCATGAACCGCGCGGCTTGCGCAACCCTGTCGGCGCCACCCGACAAAGGCTTTCCTCGCCAAGCGGATCGTGGTTAGGCAAAGCGAGGCGCAGAATGGGAATTTGCGCGGCTTGGGCCTGTCCATGCGCTCGTTTCGGCTGGGGGAACCGGCGAAAAGGCGGGTTCGCGGCGGCGGATCGCCGCCTCTTTGCGGCAACGCGCGATTCTCCGCGCTGAAATCCAAGGCAAGGGAAGCGCAATGGCGACGCTGAAATCCTCGACTTCGCGTCATGAAGCGCGGCGTTGGCTCGCCGAACGGTTCCGCGCGATGGCCCCGGACGCGCCCGAACGCGAGGCCGCGCTGCTGATCGCCGCCGCGCTGGGCGTGCGGGCAATCGACCTGGTCGTCGACCCCGAGACGCCGCTCGGCGCCGCCGCGGAGCCTCTGGAAGCCCTGGCGCGTCGCCGCGAGGCCGGCGAGCCGCTGACGCGCATCCTCGGCCGCCGCGAATTCTGGAGCCTCGACTTGCGGATCACGTCCGACGTGCTCGATCCGCGCCCGGACACCGAGACGATCATCGAGGCGGCGCTCGCCGAATTCGCCAGCCGCAAGTCCGAACCTTTGCGCATCGTCGACTTCGGCGTCGGCTCGGGCGCGATCCTCGCCGCGCTGCTGAGCGAATTCCCGAACGCGATCGGGCTCGGAATCGATCGCTCCGAAGCGGCGGCGCGGATCGCGCGCGAAAATCTCGACGCCCTCGGGTTTTCGCGCGCACAAACGCGGGTCGGAAATTGGGGCGCGGGGCTCGACGGTCCGTTCGACCTCATCGTCTCCAATCCGCCCTACATACCGTCCGCGGAAATCGCCACGCTGTCGCGCGAAGTCCGCGACCACGACCCGCGCCTCGCCCTGGACGGCGGCCCCGATGGGTTAGAGGCCTTTCGCGCCCTGGCGCCCGAGATCGCGAGGCTGCTGGCGCCGGGCGGGCGGTTCGTGCTGGAGTTCGGCCAGGGCCAGGGGGAGCAGGTGCGGCGCATCCTCGTCGGCGCCGGTCTGCGGCCGCTGTCCGGCCGCGCGGACTTAGGGAGGATTGAGCGGGTGGTGGTGGGCGGGACCGAGGATCGAATTTGCCAAGCGATCGGCTAGCGGCTCGTGAGAGCTCGGCAAGCAAGGCTAAGCTCCGTCGTCGGCTACGCACGGAGTCGACGTCGCGGCGATTGCGGAAATTCACGAGTAAGTAAAAGGGACTTACCGATGACGGTCGCGCCGTGATCGTCATTTCGTCCTATCCGCCCGAGATCCGGAACCTGTCGGATCGAATTCTGGTCGCCCGCCCGGGACGAAACGTGGAACAATTCAGTCCCGCCGAGGCCGCGGAAGAGAAGAACATCTACGCCGCCGTTCATTTAGAGCGGAATCCGATCAAATAGGATCGGCTCTTGTCACTCCCGCGTTCTTCGACAAGCTCATAACCGGGAATCCAGGGCCACCGCACGTCGTGTTCCTCTGGATCCCCGCTTTCGTGGGGATGACAAGTCGGATTTATCGGATACCGCGCTAGCGGCCGTGGCAAGACCTGAACTCGGCGACTGTAGATCGGACGTGAAACTGTCCAGATATTTTGAGAATTTGGCGTCAGCCGCCTGAGATGCGCAAAGTCGAACTCGGGCGATCGGATCCAGAGCGCGGGCTGAAGTGGCCACCTCATTCCTACCCGCCATCCAATTCCCCGACGCTCTCGATCCACGGCCAGCTCGACAACAGATTTGCCGCAATCCTGAGATCCGCGGAAATGGAGCCGTCGGCGAATTGGTCGAAGACGGGCTGGAGGAGACTCCGCGCCTGCTCAGGTCGACCTCGAGCCGCCAAGCGCTTAGCCAGATCGATGGCCGATCGCAATTCCCAGGCCCGCGCGCCCTG
>Ga0302320_10004182_pt1 | contig 32870 bp, 30 predicted proteins | sample Bog_T0_3_FD_202130 | JGI IMG/M metagenome (GOLD analysis project Ga0302320, IMG submission 202130) | Peat permafrost microbial communities from Stordalen Mire near Abisko, Sweden - Bog_T0_3 | ecosystem: Environmental > Terrestrial > Soil > Wetlands > Peat | place: Sweden: Abisko, Stordalen Mire... | reverse complement strand
GAGGTCTACACGCAGGCCGTGACCTCGAACAAGCGCGCCGCACAGAGCAAGGTTGTAAAGATGATGGTTCCAAATTCGGGTGCAATTCGGGTGCAAACGCCCGCTTAGGCGCAGCAATAAGGCCGGACAGAAATCGAAGATCAAAGGCCCGATTTCACAGTGTTTTTTGGATGTGGGCAGAGGTCGTGGGTGGAATGAGGTTTTTGCACACCCAGATTTTGGAAGGTTCTGGGCTTATTGCACCTTTATCGAACCCAGATTTGACTGTCACTTTGATTGCCAAACACTCCTAAGTCTTTTGGAATGTATGGCGGGGACGACGGGGCTCGAACCCGCGACCTCTGCCGTGACAGGGCAGCGCTCTAACCAACTGAGCTACGTCCCCAGCTTGTTTCTTCGACTTGTACTTCGTCTCAGAAGATGCTGTCGTACCGCAATATCTATGTCAACTGCTGCTTCCACCCTGGCCCAGAATCCAAGCGACCCTTGCACAGGATGAGCTGCTCCGGCGACCGGAACCGTTGCCATCGCCAGCGCTGCAGGCAACACAACAACCAGAACATCTGTCCATGTCCTGTGAATGAATTGTACCAAACAAACCCGGTCCGTGACTCGGCCGGGGAAGGTTTCCAGCAAGCCTCTCCGGGAAGTGCAGTCTCTCTTCGTTGTTGAGCCTCCAAAGCAGCGGCTTTCAATCAAGAGGTTGCGCAATTCCGCTCAATGAGCGGGGCGGCGCACAGGTATTGATGTTGCGCAACGGCGGTGCCGGCCGTTGCATCAGTCTGCCGCACCGCGTCCGGCTTGGACCCACGATCGAACTGCGTCCCAGCGCCGTGGGTCGGCAAACCTTCATCGGAAGCAGGCACAAGAAATGTCGCGGCCACGGGCTCCTGGGGTATGATTCGTCGGTAGCCAAAGGCCTGGTGGAGCTTCTGTCTGGAACCGAACACCGCGGGCCATGTGTTCTGTTGAATTCCCGACTTCGCCTAGCCGATTGGGCCAAAGGAGCAAGCAAACAGTGATCGTCCCGCTGACACCGCTGCGCTGCCTGCGGTATGCCGAAGAACAATTCCCCAATAAAACCGCGATCGTGTGCGATGACCAGCGGATCACCTACAAGCAGTTTGCGCTGCGAGCCGGCCGTCTGGGAGGTGGTCTGCGCGACCTGGGCGTCAAACCCGGTGATCGGGTTGCCTTCCTCAGTTCCAACTGTCACCGTCTGCTGGAGGCTTACTACGGAGCCCTCGAAGCCGGCGCCGTGCTGTTGCCGTTGAATATTCGCCTCGCAGCGCAGGAGCTTGCCTACATCCTCAACGACGCGGAAGTGAAGGTTCTCTTTTTTGAAAATCAGTTCCTGCCGAAAGTGGAGGCCTTTCGACAGCAGGCCAGCTCCGTTGAATATTTTGTTCCGCTTGATTCCAGCCCTGAAACAACCTGGGTGTCGCGCCAGAACTACGAAGACATCCTCGCCGGCGCCGAAGTGCTGCGGCGCGACGTGATGAGTGTCGATGAGAATTCTCTGGCCGAGTTGTTTTACACCAGCGGCACATCCGCCAAGCCAAAGGGCGTCATGCTTAGTCACCGCAATATTTACCTGCACGCATTGAATACCGCAATCGCGCTGCAAATTGGCGGCGCAACGGTGGAGTTGCACACGATTCCGCTCTTCCACGCCAACGGGTGGGGCAAGGCGCACAACACAACACTCGCCGGCGGAACGCACGTCATGATCCACCAGTTCTCTCCGCTTGAAGTCTTCCGCCTCATCGAGCGCGAGAAGGTGCAAGGCTGTTGCCTGGTGCCCACCATGGCCATCGCTTTGGTCAATAGCCCGGAGCGAAGCCAGTTCGATTTGAGCAGCCTGCGTCGCGTGATCATCGGCGGGGCAGCGTCTTCTCCGTTGCTGGTGCGCGCGGTGGAAGAAAAGCTGAGCTGCACCTGCATCTCCGGCTACGGACTGACGGAAACGTCACCGGTGCTGACGTTCTCTTCGATCAAGCCGGGCTTTGAATCCACCGTGGAAGAACGCCGTCGGCGCCAGGCGATGGCCGGTTTTGCCATTCCCGGAGCTGAAGTCCGCGTGGTTGACCGCGAAGGAATCGATGTGTCTCCCGACGGAAATGCGGTCGGCCATGTGGTCGCCCGCGGCGATGGCGTGATGGAAGGTTACTGGCGGCAACTCGAAGAGACTGAGCATGTGTTTCGCTGCGGCTGGTTTCACACTGGCGACCTGGCCACTATCGACGACGAAGGCTATTTGCTGATTGTCGATCGCGAGAAGGACATCATTGTCAGCGGGGGCGAAAACATTTCATCGCTGGAACTGGAGAAGACGATTGCCACGCACCCCAGCGTGTATGAGGCAGCTGTCATCGCGGTGCCTCACGAGAAATGGGGCGAGGTTCCAAGGGCATGTGTTGTCTTGAAGCCCGGTGAAACCGCAACCGAGACCGAACTGCTCGATCTTTGCCGCTCCTGCCTGGCGCGCTACAAATGCCCGCATTCAGTCGTGTTTCTCGATAGCCTGCCGAAGACCGGAACCGGCAAGATATTGAAGAGGGAACTGCGCAGGGAGTCAACCGCATCGAGTCAGTGACTCAATGCGGGGTCGTCCCTGCTGTCTTCTCAGGCAGGGCCGCAGCCGCGACCAGCAGGTCCAGCGCAGAGCTCTCGCTGCTCGCATTGGCGGCACCGAAGGGCGCGGCCCACTGCGAACCAAGACGATGGCTCTTCGGTCGTGTCTGCGCCCACACGCTGTCTGCATTTGCGCGGATGAAGCGCTCGTAATCCTGCACTTGTTGCGTGTCATCGAGATTGCTCAGGTTGCGCACCAGGATCCCTTTGAACTGCGTGCCATCCGCGCCGCATTTCGGTTCGCAGGTATCGTGGAGAATCCCATGCGAATCGGTGAGCGTGGCGATCGCTGCGCCGGCAATCACCTGGGCATGCGATAAAAGCACCGCATCGCCATTGCTCTTCGACAACTCGACCAGCCCGCCCAGGATGACACCCTGGTTGTACGACCATGTCGTCTGTCCGTTGTTTGCGCATGAATTGTTGAGCCCATCGTTGACCAGGTGGCTGGCGTTGATCATGCCAGACTGCCTAAACCAGTGCCACTCCTTATTGGCCCAATTGAGATACTCGCGCCGTGGCTCGTCTGCTGTCCTGTTAGCCAGTGCTGCCGCGACACTAAGGAACAGCTCGTTGGCAATGGCGTTCTTGTACTTCCGGTCCTTGCTCCACCAGATGCCGCCGGCGCAGGTCGAATCCCATCCGCCGGCCATGTCCGCGAAGATGGATTCGGCTATGGTGAGATAGCGGCCATCGCGGGTGAGATCGTATACATCGATCCACGCCAGCGCCCACCAGCCTTCGTCATCGTAGAACTTGTTGAGAAACCCAGGAGAAGTTTGCTGGGCGGCTGTCAGTGTATTCGAGAACACCGGCCAATATTTCCTTGAGCCGGAGACTCTCGACTCATCGGCCAGAGCGGTGATTGCGTTGGCAGAGTTCCACCAGCCGGTTGTGCGGTAGAGGCCGCTCTCCGTGTTATACCAGGATTGAAGCGCACCCGCCGCGAGGGCCGCGTGCCTCTCATCGTCAGCGCGCTGTGGAGTGCCGGCGCCAAGCCCGCGGCCCGCGACGGCGCACAGTATCAGTAGGACCCATGCTACGCGCGGCTTGGGGCCGAAGACCGGCATCTGCATTCTCCTTATCCGCGAATAGCCAAGGCCAGCCAACGCTCAATGCGCGGAAGTCATCGAGAAGGGCACCTCAAGCGGCTGCGTCGACCAGGTTGCGTCGCCTTTTGTGCTCATCACAAAGTGCAGTTCGCCCCCCTGCATGATTTCTTCGTGGCGCAGATAGAGGCGTGTGAGCGGCTTGCCATTCAGCGTGACCGACTTGAGATATCCATTCGCCGGGCTCAGATGCTCGGCTACAATCTTGAAGCTCTTTCCATTGGGAAGGTGCAGCGTTGCCTCGTCCACAAACGGACGGCCGATCACATATTCATTCGAAGCGGGCGCAACGGGATAGAAGCCCAGCGAGGTAAACAGCAGCCAAGCAGACATCTGTCCCAGATCGTCGTTGCCCACCAGCCCATCCGGCGCCGGCCGGTATTGCGAGTCAACAATCTGCGCAAGCCGCTCCTGTGTGCGCTCGGGAGCGCTCGCATAGTCGTATAAATACGCCAGGTGGTGGCTCGGCTCGTTGCCGTGGATGTATTGCCCAATCATGCCGCTGATGTCTTCCACATCGGCGTACTGATGCGGGTCCACCTTGGCATCGAACATCGCATCCAGCTTGGCAACCAACTGCTGCTTGCCGCCCAGAAGATTGATCAGACCCTGCTCGTCCTGCGGCTGAAACCACGAGTACTGCCAGGAGTTGCCCTCCGTGAATCCGCTGCCATTTCCTGCCTTGGCAGGGTCGAAGGGAACGCGGTACGCGCCGCTCTCCAGGCGCGGCTCCACAAAGCCATCCGCAACGTTGAAGTTGTTCCGCCAGTTCGACGCGCGCTTGGTGAATGTTTCGGCCACTTCGGCCTTCTTCATCGCAGCTGCCACGCGCGCAATGGTCCAGTCGTCGAAGGCATACTCAACAGTCTTCGAAGCGGCCTCATCGTCGTGGTCCACCGGCACGTAGCCCGAGTCCATGTATGCATCCAGGCTGCCGTAGGGACCATAGCTTGCGCTGGCCACCATGGCCTTGAGCGCCTCATCCGCGTCGAATCCGCGGATGCCCTTCATATAGGCATCGGCAATCTCCGGTACCGCGTGGTAGCCAATCATGCACCAGGTCTCGATGCCTTGTTCCTGCCAGATGGGCAGGATACCGAACTGGCTTTCGCGCCGCGAGGCCAGCATGGAATTCACCAGGTCGCTGGTTCTCGACTCCGGCTCCAGAATCGTCATCAGCGGCTGCTCGGCGCGGAACGTGTCCCACAGGCTCAGATTGGAAACGAAGTGGAAGCCCGTCGCGTGGTGAACCTGGTTATCCGGTCCGCGATAGCTGCCGTCCACATCCATGGTCAGGTTCGGCGACATCATTGCGTGATAGACAGCCGTGTACAGGCTCTTCCGCATCTCCGGAGCCGCGGTAATGTCGATTCTCTTTAACTCCCGCGTCCATGCCGCCGTGGCCGCAGCGTGCACCGCGTCAAAATCGAAGCCCGGCGCCTCGGAGTTCATGTTGGCAATGGCGCCTTCTTCGCTTACCGGCGAGAGAGCCACTTTCACCACCAGCGGCTTCGCCTGCTGCGCAAACCCAATCACCGCGATCAGCCCGCGGCCTTCCATGGCCTGCGTGTTCTCCGGCGTCGTGCCCGGGCTCTTGAAGCCGTGATACTCAACCGGCATGGGCTCGCGGTCGTACAGGCTGTGCTCTGCAATCGGTTCCGAGAAGCGCATCGCGAAGTAGAGCTGGCGGCCCGGCGCCCAGCCGCGCGTCTCGCGCATGCCCGTGATTGTGCCGTCTTCGCGGATGCGCAGCCGCGACCATAGCACCTTGCCGGGATAGTTATAGATGGAAGAACGCAGATCGATCAGCACATGCTCCGGCTTGCCGGCTGGGAAGGTATACCGGTGAACACCCACACGAGCCGTCGCCGTCAGCTCGGCGTGAATGCCGTAGTCGAGCAGATCCACTGCATAGTATCCAGGCTCGGCCCGTTCCTGCTTGTGGTCGAAGTGCGAACGGTAGCCGGACTCCGGCTTGTCGCTGTCGCCGGGGTCGAGCCTCACCTCGCCGGAGATCGGTTGCATCAGCACATCGCCCAGGTCAGAGTGGCCGCTGCCGGAAAAGTGTGTATGCGAGAAGCCGAGGATGGTCGTGTCCGCATAGCTGTATCCCGAGGCCCACTTGTAGCTTTGCTTGAAGGGACGAATCTGCGTGTCCGGCGACAGTTGCACCATGCCGAAGGGCACCGTGGCGCCGGGAAACGTGTGTCCATCCGGACCCGTGCCGATGAAAAGATCAACCAGCGCCAGCTTGGATTCGGCCGTTGGCGTCTGCTGCGGGAGGGCCGCATGAGGAAAACAAATGAGCAAGCTGACAAGGGCGAGGAGTGCGGCATGCACAAGGGGGCGAATTGGACGCCAGGCGGAGGAGATTCTCTTCATACGAATCATGATAGGGCCTTGAAATGGGGTTTGTATGGGGTTGGATTGAGGCGAAGCCGGGATTTGTCGGACACAGGTGCGCATAACGCTGGCATGGGACGCCGGTCGGCCCAGACAGGGGCGGAATCAGCGGTGATGATTCTCCTGATTCCCGCATGGCAAAATGCTGTTGCTGAACCGCGAGTCAGCCTCAGGGGTCCTGTGCTACTATCAGCCTCGAGAGTCAGTCTCCACGGAGAATTCTTCAGATGGCATACATCATTGCAGAACCCTGTATCGGAACCAAGGACACCGCTTGTGTGGACGCCTGTCCTGTCGATTGCATCCACCCCAAAAAGGACGAGGACGGACACGCCGAGGCCGACCAGCTGTTTATCGATCCGGTCGAGTGCATCGATTGCGGCGCATGCGTACCGGCCTGCCCGGTATCGGCCATCTTTGCGCAGGACGACCTGCCCGAGAAGTGGGCTCACTTTACCGAGAAGAACGCAGCGCACTTCGGCCGCTAATCGCCTTCCGCCTGGCGCCAAACTGAGTGTTGCCACCGCGCGCGTCCCGTTCGACGGAACGCGCGTACGTGTCTGCGGGCGGGGTCTCCGGGGCAGGGAATTGCCCGAGCTGATCCACATCGGCGAGCCGGTTGGCTTCGAGCCTACCCGGGCGCAAAGCTAATCTAACCAAAAGCCTATGGAATTCCTTACAGCTTGTACTTGGGCACATCAACGTCATGCAGGCTTTCGCCTACCCGGTCGAGCGAGCGCCATGCAAACGCAGCTGCGCCGCTTCGCTTCAAAATCCAGCCATTTCGCAGCGCGCCTTACTGGATGGTCTCATCCAGTTCTTTAAAACGGGGCTCTTCGGCTGTCGGGGAGAAATCCAGGTTTGGAACCCAGCCCTTGGGATCGGACATCCCCTCGCGGATCGAGCTGGCAGATGAACTCAGGCCGGGTGCAAGGGCAAAATGCCCATTGCCAATCTCGACAAATTCAACGCTGTCGCCGGTCTTCAGTCCAAGTTGTTTGCGTACATCGGGGGGAAGGGTAATGCGGCCATTGAAGGTGACCATTGCGGAAGGCATTTGGAACCTCTGAGCCCATTCTAACCTTGCAGCCCTGTGAATCTCCGGGAAAAATTTCGGTAGGCTATAGGGGTATGGCTTGTGTTGGGATTCATGCCAGCAGTTGCATCCCGGCGTCGCGCGCGGCCACACGGTCGAGGGTCACGGTCCGGTTGCATCCGGCTGCCCGCGCCGAACTGGCGATCAGGCAATCGGCAAAGTCCGCATTGTCATTGATGTCAAACGGCTTAACTCCAAAACTTCCAAAGACAACCAGTCCAGCCTCCGCTTCTCAACCCGCAATGCGAAGATAGTAGACGCATGACCGTACTTACCTCGGAAGCCGTGGTTTTGCGCACCTGGCCCCTACACGAAGCCGACCTCATCGTGAGCTTTTTCACGCGCGACTACGGCCGCGTCAAGGGCGTGGCCAAGTCCGCGCTCAGGAGCCGCAAACGGTTCGGCGGGGCGCTCGAACCCATGACGGTGGCCCGCGCCTGGTTCGCGGAGCGGCCCCGTCAGGAGCTTGTCCGCCTGGACCAGCTGGAAATCATGCGCTCCCCACTCTCGGCTCCGGTCGACCACGTGCGCATGGCCGTGCTCAGCTTTTATGCCGAAGTGCTCGACGAGGCCCTCCCCGAGCACGACCCGCAGGAGACCGTCTTCCGCCTGCTGCTGGCTGTTCTGGAACAAACCACAGTGGAGCAGCCGTGGATGCCGCTCACCTATTTCTCCCTTTGGATGACTCGCCTGATGGGCCTGCTGCCCGACATCGCCCACTGCACCGCCTGCGGCGAACCGCTCACCGCCGGCGAGGCGAACTTCAACACCCTCAGTGACGGCGTGTTCTGCGCCGTCCATCGCAACGGCAATGCCAGTGCGCTCTCGGCCGATTCCTGGCTCCTGGCGCAGCGAATGCTCCGTGCACCCGCCTCCGCCTTTGCTGCCGAGCCCTGGCCGCGCCGACGCGCCCAGGACCTGCGCCGATTCACCCTCCAGTCCTTCGAGCGCCACCTCGAGCGCAAGCTCCGCACCGCGGAAGTGCTCGCCCGGTTGTAGGCGGCTCGCGCGCAGTTGGCGCCATTACTCCCGGGGTCCGCACCTTCAAAGGCTACGAATGAAGGGTACGGGCTTCAGCCCGTACATCCAAGGGCGAAGCGCTGGCCAGAGGGCTTCAGCCCCCGAGGGAACACGAAGTCCGCAGCAGCAACCGGATCCGAGAAGCTTGAAAATTCACTCGCACAAATCCCGCTCGAATCGGTCCGCTTCTCCCCGGCTGATAAAATCGTCCGTAGTCCAGCAGCCCCGTCGAGAGTGAGCCAACCGTGTCTTCATCCACCGCTTCATCCATCCCAAAGCCCTCCGCGCTGACCTTTCAGGAGCTTCTCTTCCGCCTGCAAGGCTTCTGGGCGGCGCGCGGCTGTGTCCTGCAGCAGCCCTACGACGTTGAAGTCGGCGCCGGCACCATGGCCCCGGAGACTTTTCTGCGCGTTCTCGGCCCCAAGCCCTATCGCGTCGGTTACGCGCAGCCCTCGCGCCGCCCCGCTGACGGCCGCTACGGCGAAAACCCCAACCGTCTCTTCCGCCACACCCAGTTCCAGCTCATCCTGAAGCCCCCGCCGGTCAATGTGCAGGAACTCTATCTCGAGTCGCTCGAAGCTATTGGCATCGACCTCAGCAAGCACGACCTGAAGTTTGAAGAAGACAACTGGGAAGGCCCCACCGTGGGCGCCTGGGGCGTGGGCTGGCAGGTCATGATGGACGGCATGGAGATCACGCAGTTCACCTACTTCCAGCAGTGTGGCGGCCTCGATCTCGATCCCATCTGCGCCGAGCTGACGTATGGGCTGGAGCGCCTGTGCGCCTTCCTCCAGGATGTGGACTCGGTCTACGACGTGGTCTGGGCGCGCGATTCCGATACCGGCGCTGAAGTCACTTATGGCGATGTGCGCCTGGCCGAGGAACTGCAATACTCGGTCTACAACTTCGAGGAAGCCGATGTGGACCGGCTCTGGGCGCACTTCAATAGCTACGAGGCTGAAGCACAGGCGCTGCTGGCGCGGGCTAACGTGCTCCTCTCCGGCGAGAAAGCAACGGCAGCCGAGAAGCGCCGCTTCCCGCTCATCTCAACCTACGAGCTGGCGCTCAAGTGCTCCAATCTTTTCAACCTGCTGGACGCGCGCGGAGCCATCAGCGTGACAGAGCGCGTCGGCATGATCGGCCGCATCCGCACCCTCGCCGTGGGCGTGGCCAAGGTGTATGCAGCGCAGCAAACGCATTAGCCGGAGGGAGCAGGAGCCTTCAGGCTCCTGACACCAGCGGAAACAAATCGTGGGCTTTAGCCCCGGGTCTTTTGATCCCCGATTCTGATCTCTGAACAACGCAGAAAGAATCTCAAAGTTATGTCGGATTTCTTGTTGGAAATAGGGTTGGATGAAATTCCCGCCCGCATGATAGCCGGGGCTGAGGCCGAGTTAGGCAAGCGGGTAACTGACCTGCTCACCCGCGAGCGCCTCCTGGGTGCAGCAGGCAAGGTGACCACTTACTCCACGCCGCGTCGTCTCGCCGTCGTGGTCGAGGACGTGTTACCCGCGCAGGCCGATACGGAAGAGAAGCTCACCGGTCCCTCGTGGAAAGTCGCCTTCAAAGATGGTGCGCCTACGCCCGCCGCCGAGGCTTTCGCGAAGAAAGCCGGCGTGCCCGTCGCGGCTCTCGAAAAGATCACTAACGCCAAGGGCGAGTACGTTGGAGCTACCGTGGAGCGCAAGGGGCGCGCGGCAGCGGAACTGTTAGGGGCCGAACTTCCCAAGGAAGTGCTTGCTCTCTACTGGGCCAAGAACATGTACTGGCGGGCCGGAAAGCCGGAGCGCTTTGTGCGCCCGGTGCGCTGGGTCGTCGCGCTGCTCGACTCCTCCATCGTCCCCCTGGAGATCGCCGGCATCGCCGCCGGCAACACGAGCCGCGGCCATCGCGTGCTGCACGGCAGTGCGCCGGTCATCATCGATCAACCCGGCAGCTACGTCGAAGCCCTGCGCAAAGCCTATGTTGCGGTCGAGGTTGCCCAGCGCCGCCACACCATCCGCAAGGCCCTGGACGCCGCCACCCGTACCGTTTCCGGCGCGCGCTGGCGTGAAGATGCGGCGCTGATCGAGACGGTGGTGCACCTCACCGAGTGGCCTACCGTGATCCTCGGTGACTTCGAGCCCGAGTACCTCGCCCTGCCGGAAGAGGTGCTGGTGACCGTCATGCGCGACCACCAGAAGTACTTTGCCGTCGAGGGCAGCGACGGCAAGCTCTTGCCGCACTTTCTAGCCGTGCTCAACATCCAGGTCGACGACGAAGGCAAGGCCACCATCCAGCACGGCAACCAGAAGGTTCTCCGCGCCCGCTTCAAAGACGCCCGTTTCTTCTGGGAAGTCGACCAGAAAACCCCGCTCGTGAACCGCGTGGAAAGCCTCAAATCCGTAACCTTTCAGAAAGAGCTTGGCAGTTATTTCTGGAAGACAGAACAGAATCTCAGCGTGGTGAAAGCGCTTTACAATAGCCTTCCGCAGACAGACAGCCATTACTGTGACTATCAAGCCACCGAAACAGCGACTCGGCTAGCGAAGACGGACCTTACGACGGAGCTAGTTAAGGAGTTCACCGAGTTACAAGGAGTTATAGGTGGACTCTATGCCCAGGCGCAGGGCCTCGGCAAAGGAGTTAGCGCGGCCATCTATGCCCAATACACCCCCGCATCGACAGACGACGCGATTCCAACGACGGTCGAAGGACGGTTGCTCGCCCTTGCCGACCGCATTCAAACAATTACTGCAATGTTCGGAATCGGCGCCGCACCGACTGGGTCCAAAGATCCGTTTGCCCTCCGCCGTGCCGCTAATGGCATCATCAAGATTCTCGCAGAATCAGAGGTTCCACTGGCGTTGTCCAGCGTATTGAATGCGGCTGAGACGAAAGAGGTTAATAGGCAGCAGCTCAATGATTTCTTTCGCGAGCGCCTCCACTTCCACCTAAGAGACGTCCGCGGCTTCGCCTACGACGTAGTCAACGCCGTCCTCGCAGCAGGGGCCGACGATGTCCGCGACGCTATCGCCCGTGCCGAATCGTTGACGGCAGCGCGTGAGTCCGCAGATTTCGCCGCCATCTCGGCCGCCTTCAAGCGCATCAAGAACATTCTCCGTCAGGCCGAAGAGAAGGGGTTTGCCATCCAGGCAGACTCCAGCGTGGCTCTCTCGGCCGAGGCTCAGCAGCTTGCTGACGCTGCAGCACTCCTGGTTCCGGAAGTGGCCGCGCTCCGCAAATTGCGCTTCTACGGCCAGGCGTTGGAATCAATCGCCACCCTCCGCCCCACTGTCGACGCGTTCTTCGACAAGGTAATGGTGCTCGACCCCGACCCCGCCATCCGTGGCGCCAACCTGGCGCTGATCGACGAAGTTCTGCGCGGCTTCAGCGGCATTGCAGACTTCAGCGAAATTGTGACGGCCTAGCAGTTCATAGCGCACTCAATCACGCGCGCCGTCTCGTTTTCATCCTCGTGCGATGAGATCATCAGGTCGTAGAGGTGGGGGTTGAGCCAGTGCTTGCTGTAGTACTCCTGCAGGTACTTGGCGCGTTCGGCATCCACGGAGCGAATGCGCTGCTCGATATCGGCGCCCTTTTCCAGGCGCGCCCGCAGCCGTAGAATGCGCTCCTTGTGCGGCGCATAGACAAACGCGTGGAAGGCATCGGGCTTGTGCTGCAGCACGCACTGCGAGCCGCGGCCAACGATCACGCAGTTGCCCTCCGCATAGGCCTGATCAATGATCTTCTGCGAAATCTTCACCATTTCCTCGGCATCGAAGACGGCGTTGTCGCGCAGTTCCAGTCCGGCGGCCAAGGCAGCCGAGCGCATGGCCTGCTGGTTCAGCCGGCGTAGCCACGATTCCACATGCTCATCGTAGCGCTGCACCACGCGCGGATCCACGTGTGCGGCATAGGCGATGGCGTCGATGATGTCCTTGTCCAGCAGCTTCCAGCCCAGGCTCTCGGCAATGGTCTGCGCAATGCGCCCACCTCCGCTGCCAAACTCCCGGTTGACGGTCAACAGGCGATATCTCATGATCCCTCCCTCTCATTGATTCCCAAGGAGCCGCGCAGGGCTCATGGACTGTCGTTCCGATCGGTCTCTAAGCCCCTTTTGAACGCGGTTTCCGGTCTCCGATTGCCGATTATAGTGCTCGCCCGGAGCCCGGTCGGTGACGGCTGACTCGCAAAGCATCTGCGGTTGCTTCTCAACCCTCCATCCACAGCCGCTCCCGCGCCCGCAGCGCCAGCCCGTGCGCCACGGAAGTAAACTCATTTCCCCCGCGAATCCGCTCCGCGCCAAACCGCGTCTCAAAGATCCGCCGTACCGCCGGCACAAACGAACTGCCGCCGGTCAGAAAGACTCGATCAACATCGCGCCGGTCCACGCCCGCTGTCGTCAGCAACCCGTCAACGGAACCCTCCACAGCCTGCAAGTCCCGCTCAATCCACGCCTCAAACTCACGGCGCGTCACCGGAATCCGCAAATCAATAATCGGATGCACCGAGCTCCCGTCGCGAAAGCGGAACTCCGCCGTCTCACTCTTGGACAGCTCAAACTTCACCTGCTGCACCGCCTGGTGCAACTGGTAGCCCAGGTCTTCGTCGATCAGCGCTATCAGCGCCTCGATCTTTTCGGGCTCCAGCGCCCGGGCTCGCGCGCTCTTCAGAATCTCACGCACGTTGTTGGTGCGCAGGAACGATAGATAATGCCAGCGCTCCAGGTTGGCATAAATCCATGCCGGAACCGCGGGCAGCAGCTTGCCCATGGAGCGCGCCTCGGAGTCCGATCCCAGCGCCGGCGAAACCAGCTTGCGCACAATCCGCGCGTCAAACGCGTCGCCGGCCAGGCCCAGGCCGCTGTTGCCTAATAAGTCATTCTCAGTACGCCCGCGCCGCCGCACCGTTGGTCCCACGCGCAGCAAAGAAAAATCACTGGTTCCGCCGCCGAAATCGCCAATCAGAATCAGTTCATCGTGGTCCAGCGTCGACTCGTACGCGCAAGCCGCCGCCACTGGCTCCATCTCGAAGTCTATCCGCTCAAAACCCGCATGGGCAAAGGCCTCGCGCAGGCGCGAGACGGCAAATTCGTCGTCCTCCGCTGACTCAGAGCCCACAAACCTCACCGGCCGCCCCACCATCGCATAGCGCACCGGCCGCTCGAACTCATGCGCCGCCTGCTTGCGCAGATCGCCCAGCATGCGCGCGATCAAGTCTTCCAGCTTGTAGCGCCGGCCAAAGACCTCCGTCCCAGTCAGCGAGCGGCTCGCCAAGTGCGACTTGAGCGACTGAATCAGCCGGCCCTTTTCGTCGGACTGAAGGTAGTGCTCAATCGCCGCCGGCCCGGCGAGCACATGCGTCCGCTTGGGCCCCGCGCCGGTCTTTGACTGTTCGAAATAAAGCACTGATCGGAACGACTGCGTCAGCCCACCGAGGGAAGGGAACGAAGCCAGCCGCACTGCCGCGTCCCCTTCCACCAGCGCCACGGAACTGTTGGTCGTCCCAAAGTCAAATCCCACCGCATCGAATTTTTCTTTTGTCTGCACATATCCATTATTTCGTACCGTGCTGCGATGACCATTCAGCACCCGCATGCGCCCCGGAAGGGCGCAACGAGAATAGCCCCGGACGAAGTCCGGGGAAGGGATGCCAATTTGAACCTCTCCGCCCCGGAGGGGCGGAGCGAAGTAATCGAAGCACACCATGCTGCTAACGCGATTGCTTTGGAAATAGGCTCACCCGGCGCCGAATCCGCGTCAATTCGGTTAGACTTTCCGCATGAACGACAACCCCCGCGACGAGCGCTATCCGGCAATTCTGAAGGACGACGAAGAGCTGCTAAACGACCTGCTGGCAATCCTTGCCACTCGTGCTACTGGCGATCCCTATGGCGACGACGGTAGTTTTGCAGCAAATATTTCGTCTCTCCCTGCCGGTTTGAGGGCCATGGCGGCGACGCATTGGCTCGACATCAGCCTTACTCTGGACAGTATGACCTGGCACTTCGGCAACTTCGGCGAACCGCATCTTGTATCCGAAACCGAGGTGGGACTGGTTGAGTTGGGCCTGAGCGATCTAGCATTGTGCTTTCGTCAAGCGAAGGAACTGATGGTCCCCATTCTGGCTGAGCGAAAGGAGGCCGACGGCGATCCCGACGAGATTGTTGAGCGGTTGGAGCGTGGGCCTGAGGCGGACGAACTCAATCGCCGAGCGTGGGACCTGCACGACCTTCGGTCCCACAAGTCCGCCATCTATGCGGCATGGGTCAATTACGCTCGCCAGCACCCTGCAGAAGCATTCGGCGACCAGCCGGCCTGACTGAAAGGTGCTTCACAGAAGCCCCCCAGTAAGCTCAACCATTTCCGGCTGGACAACCATGTGCCGTAAGCTGTAAAAGTGCATTTTCGCGGCCTGATTCCGGCCGCCGCAATTCGCTTTTCAGGGAGACAACGCGCAATGAAAAAGATCGGCATTCTGTTCGGCATGGAAAACAGCTTTCCCGGCGCGCTCGTCGAGCACATCAACGCGCGGAACATCGACGGCATCCAGGCTGAGTTCGTTGAAACCGGCGCTGTGTTCCTCGATCGCGCTCCTCAGTACTCCGTGATTGTTGACCGCATCTCCCACGATGTCCCCTTCTATCGCGCCTTTCTGAAGCATGCCGCGCTCAACGGCACCGTGATCATCAACAACCCCTTTTGGTGGTCGGCCGACGACAAGTTCTTCAACTACTCGCTCGCGGAAAAGCTCGGCGTGGCCGTGCCCCGCACCGTGATTCTGCCCCACAAAAAGCATCCCGAAGGCACCACCGACCGCTCCATGCGTAACCTGGAGTATCCGCTGAACTGGGACGCGGTCTTCGACTACGTGGGCGAGCACGGCTTCCTCAAGCCCATCGACGGCGGCGGCTGGCGCGACGTCTACCACATCCACAATCGCCTGGAGTTTTTCGCCGCCTACGACCAGTCGCGCGACCTGTGCATGACCTATCAGAAAGCCGTTGAGTTCAACGAGTACTTTCGCTGCTACGTGGTCGGCCAGAAGAAGGTGCACATCATGGCCTACGACCCACGCAAGCCGCACCATGAGCGCTACATCCAGAACCCGCCTGCCTACGACAAGAAGCTCCTCAAGCGCGTGGAGCAGGACGCGCTCAAGCTTTGCCAGGCTCTCGGCTACGACCTCAATACGGTCGAGTTCGCCGTAGAGGACGGCATCCCCTATGCCATCGACTTCATGAACCCCGCGCCGGATGCCGACCTCAACTCCGTAGGCCAGGCCAACTTTGACTGGATCGTCAAAGAAGTCGCCGACCTGGCCATCGCCAAAGCGAAGAAGGCGCCGCACCTGCCGGAACTGCGCTGGGCCGCATTTCTTGGCGCCGAGGCTGCGCCGGCCAAGCCAGTCAAGAAGCCCGCTGCAAAAAAGATGCCGAGCAAAACCAGCTGACTTTCGATCTGTTACTCTCGCTGCATGAAAGTCCAGGCATCTAATCCGCAACAAATGAAGGCTGTCGGATTGGTCTTCGTTCTGGTCGGGATGGGGATGCTCGCGCTGGCCGGATTCTTCACGGTTGGTACCTTAAGGTTTCTCGACCCAAGTGTACGCGTGCAAGGAACGATTACCGCGCTTTTGCCGGTTCCTCGTTCAAGCAATGACCAGAACTCCGGGAATACTCAGATCACTTACGCGCCTCAATTTTCCTTCGCCGATGCAAGTGGAAAGACGGTGACCGTCACCTCTCGCAACTCATCGAATCCACCTGAGTTTGAGGTAGGCGAATCTGTCTTCATCCTTTACGTCCCGGGTGACCCGGAAGAGGCGAGAATTGATTCTTTCTGGCAGTTGTGGGCGTTGCCTGTGATTCTCGGAAGCGTTGGAACAAGCTTCTTGTGCGTTGTTCTCGTAATGGCTTTGGGCTTGCGCGCTCGTAGTCGCCGTTCGCTCCCAAGCCTGTCGTCGCCCTAATCCTTGTCCGCTCCCTTTACACAGTCTTGCGAAACGTCAGGTTATACCGATACGGCCCCATCATCGGATGACTCCCCGGCTTCAGCGGCTGCACGCCATGGAACCGCATCCGCGACGGCCCGCCCCACACAATCACATCCCCATGCTCCAACAAAATCCGCTTCACCGCGTCGGTGCGCTGCACCCCTCCAAGCAGAAACACGCACTCCAGCCCCAGCGAGATCGACACAATCGGCTGCGTCATGTCCACCTCGTGCCGGTCCTGGTGCAGCCCCAGCTTTACGCCCGCCTGGTAGCGATTGATATGGCACGTGTCCGGCCGGAAGAGCGGAAACCCCGCCCGCACCGCGCACAGCAGGGCAAAGTCCAACAGCACCCGCGGCATCGGCGGCCACATCCGCCGTACTGCCGGGTTCTGCGGATCCCACCGCCTTCGGAACGCCTCCGGGGTCCCGCAGTCCGTGACCATCACGCCCATCGGCAACCCGCTCGGCGTCGTTGCGTTGTGCAGCGGCGCAGCGGCAGCAATCTGCTCCACCGCCGCGAAAAACTCGGCATCCTGCGGCAACGCCAGTCCACGCATCAGTACCGCACCGGCGAAAAGCTCCTCGTGGGTTGGCTCGACTTCGAGTTGAGAGAAGAGGTTCATTGCCTGCGGATCACGATACCACAAAAAGCGAACAAAAAGCGAACTATCACCCACTAGTCTCCTCACCGATTTTCAACCGGCCGCAAAGCCGTGGCCGACCCCCAAATCCCCGAGTCCCACTCGCATCCATCCCGTACAATTGCCGCAAAGCGTTCCTCGAGGACCCTGCACATGCGCCCTTCTTTCTCGCTCGGCATTGAAGAGGAGTATCAGACCATCGATCCGGTCACCCGCGATCTGCGCTCCCACATCCAGACCGAGATGCTCGCCGTCGGCAAGATGCGCCTCCAGGAGCGCGTGAAGGCGGAGATGCACACGTCGGTGGTCGAAGTCGGAACCCGCGTCTGCCGCAACATCGACGAGGCCCGTGAAGATATTTACGAGTTGCGCCGCGAGATGATCAAGCTGGCCGACGAGCATGGCCTGCAACTGGTGGCCGGCGCTACGCATCCCTTTGCCGACTGGCGCACGCAGGAGATTTATCCGGACCCGCGCTATCACCAGGTCGTCAAAGATCTCCAGCTCGTGGCCCGCGCCAACCTCATCTTCGGCCTCCACGTCCACGTCGGCATTGAGGATCGCGAGGCCGCCATCCGCATCATGAATTCGATGCGCTACTTTCTGCCGCACATCATGGCGCTGGCCACCAACTCGCCCTTCTGGCTGGGCCTCAACACTGGCTACAAAGGCTACCGCGCCAAGGTCTTTGAAAACTTCCCCCGTACCGGCATCCCGGACGCCTTCCAGAGCTACTCCGAGTTTGAAAACTACGTCAGCCTGCTGGTGCGCACCAACTGCATCGACAATGCCAAGAAGATCTGGTGGGACATTCGCCCCCACCCCTTCTTCAACACCGTCGAAGTCCGCGCCTGTGACATTCCCCTGCGCGCCGAGGAGACCGTGGCCATCGCCGCGCTCATTCAGGCCACGGCGGTCTATCTATGGAAGCTGCACGCCGCCAACCAGGACTACCGCCACTACGCCCGCCCGCTGCTGATGGAGAACAAATTCCGCGCCGTGCGTTACGGCCTTGACGGCAAGCTGATCGACTTTGGCCGCCAGCAGGAGCTACCCCTGCGCGACCTGCTCGAGGAGTATCTCGCCCTCATCGACCCGGTGGTCGACGAGCTGGGCAGCCGCGCGGCTATTGACGGCGTCCGCAAGATCATGGAGACCGGCACCGGCGCCGACCGGCAGTTGAAGGTATTCGAGGAGTCAAAAGGCGATTTGAAGGCGGTGGTTGATTACATGGCTCAAGAGACCGCTGCGGGACTCTGATCGCGAGCGCCGCGCTGGGCATCTGGACTGAATCTGAACCCCCTGGCGATTGATGCGGCTGGCCCAATCGACGATATCTCATTTCATTCCCATGAATTTTTAGGGTACCCTCAAAGCATGGGCCAACCGTGCCCGTGAACCTTTCCAGCGAGGACCCATACCCAGCGCATGACTGAAACTGCCAAGCACCTGCTTTCCCTCGATTACCCCGCTGAATTCAAGCCCGGCGCTCTCTCCGCGGTGACCACCTGCCTGCGCATCGACCCGGCAGAGAAGGTCACGCTCATCACCGACCGCGCCACCGAGCCCATCGCGGCCGCCTTAGGCGCGCAGCTGGCCGAGCGGGGCTGTCCATGGAATGTCTTCGTGCTTGAGGATCTTGCCGCTCGGCCGCTGATCGACATGCCGGCGGCTGTGCTTGAAGACATGGAGAGTTCGCAGGTCTCCATCTTTGCCGTGCAGGTGCAGGCCAACGAGCTGCACTCGCGCATGCAGATGACCGACGTGGTCAACCGCCGCCACATGCGCCACGCGCATATGGTCAACATCACTCCGGAGATCATGTGCCAGGGCATGCGCGCCGACTTCAACCTGGTCGACCGGCTCTCGCAGAAGGTCCTGGAGCGGGTCCGAAAGGCAACCCGCATCCGCGCCACCACCGCTGCCGGCACCGACATTACTGCCGAGATGAATCCCGGCTACAAGTGGTTCAAGACCTCCGGCATCATCTCGTCGGAGAAGTGGGGCAACCTGCCCGGAGGCGAGTGTTTTACATCGCCCGGTGAAGTCAATGGCACCTTTGTGGTGGATGGCGTCGTCGGCGACTGGCTTTGCGCGCGTTATGGCCTGCTTGCTGCCACGCCGCTAACCATTCAGATCGCCGGTAACCGCATCGTGACCTGTACCAGCCAGAACAAGCAGCTGGAGGCCGATTTCTGGGCCTACACCCACACCGACGAGAACTCCGATCGCGTGGGCGAGTTCGCCATCGGCACCAACCTGGGCGTTGAGCGCGTCATCGGCAACATACTTCAGGACGAAAAATTCCCCGGCATCCATATCGCCTTCGGCAATCCCTACGGCGAGCACACCGGCGCGCCCTGGCGCTCGGGCACGCACATTGACGTGGTTGGCCTCGGCTTCAACATCTGGCTCGAATCCGAATCCGGCCAGGAGCAGATCATGCGCGACGGGCGTTTCCTCATCGCCGCGTGAGAATACAGGGGACGGGCTGCTTCAGGGCCTCAGAACCACAAGCGACCCTCGTTCCGTCTTTCCTTCGCCGGCGAGTGCAAGTATCCTCGAATCGAAGGTTACCAGCTTGCCTCGGTGATGAATCGCCAACGCAAGCAGGTAGGCATCGGTAATCTGCTTGTGGCCCAGTCCGCCGCTCCATCGAGCGCGGAGGGCTGAGAGCGGCAAATCGTCACTCCAGAAGTGATGATTACTTGCTGACGCGGTTGCTGCTTGCAGAATGCGAAGAGAGGAGTTCACGCTTGGGGGATTGGCCGAAAATGCCGGGTTTGATAAAAGTCGAATGCAGCCGGACTCGGTGATTGGACAAGTGGCCCATCCTCCCCTCGTTGCGCCCGCGAACCACTCCATGCACCGCTTATGAAACGGGTGTTCTTCCCATAGCAGCGCAATGAGCGCGTTCACGTCAAGCAGAGCGATGCTCACAAGAGTTCGCTCTCCAATTCATCTTTGAGCTTCATCACATGCTCCGCCGTCACCGCGCCAGAGGGACCAGGCGAGAAGATGAGGATGCCATTTTCCCATCTTGTCGGCACTTCTGCGTTGAAGCCGCGCTCCAGAACCTCGGAAACCGCGGCGCCATTTGAGATGGAGCGTGCGGCTGCATATTCCTTCACTCTTTCCAGCACATCGTCCCGAATATCCAGGGTTGTTCTCATGCGCATAGCCTCCAGAGCTTCCGCATCTGTAGTCTACTATGATGCGTAATTTATATGCGCCGCATCAATTATATAATACGATGCGCATTTTGTTGATTGATGTTTGCTTCCAGAAATCCCACACGCTTTCTGAAGCCATCGATCTCGCGGAGCATCTACTCTGTTTGTATGACCACAACCTCTTCTGCTTCACTGCACACACTTGGCAACTCCGACCTCCACCTCACCCGCATCGGCTTTGGCGCCTGGGCTATTGGGGGCGGGAACTGGGAGTTCGCCTGGGGCCCTCAGGACGACGACGAATCCGTCGCCGCCATTCACCGCGCGCTGGAGCTGGGCGTCAACTGGATCGACACCGCGGCCATCTATGGTCTGGGTCACTCCGAAGAAATTGTCGGCCGAGCAGTGAAGGGCTGGTCCGGGCCCAGGCCGTTGGTTTTTACCAAGTGCTCCATGCGCTGGCATGCAGACCGCTCTATCTACCGCTCGCTCAAGGCCGGCTCTCTTGCCGAGGAGCTTGAAGGCTCGCTCAAGCGCCTTGGCGTCGACACCGTCGATCTTTACCAGGTTCACTGGCCCAATCCGGACGAGGAGCTTGAAGAGGGCTGGGCGCAGCTGGCGCGCTTGAAGGACCAGGGCAAGATCCGCTGGATCGGCGTTTCCAATTTTTCCATCGCGCAGATGGAGCGCGCCCAGCGCATCGCCCCCATCACCAGCTTGCAGCCGCCCTACTCCATGCTGCGCCGCGCCATCGAAGCGGAGATCCTGCCCTTCACCGCAGCGCACGGCATCGGCGTCATCAACTATTCGCCCATGGTCTCAGGCCTGCTCACCGGCGCCATGACAGCCGAGCGCGTAGCTGCGTTTCCCGTCGACGACTGGCGCAGGCGTGCGGTCGAGTTCAATGAGCCCAAGCTGAGCCGCAATCTGCGTCTTGTGGAGTTGCTGCGCGAGATCGGCGACGGGCATGGCGTAACCCCAGGCGTGGTTGCGGTTGCATGGACGCTGCATCATCCTGCCATCACCGCCGCCATTGTGGGTGGACGCAGCCCCAAGCAGGTCGAGGGCCTTGTCCGCGCCCTCGACTACAAGCTCAGCGAAGACGAGTTCGCGCGCATCAACCTGTTTCTCGCCGACAACCCGATCTGAAACCGGCTGCTTTGCAGCAGTAAGACAAGACCCCGGCCGTGGCCGGGGTCTTGTCTTACTGCGGGGAGGGGCAGGGCTTTACATGGCTGCAACGAAGTCGGGAACCATCACGGGAGCGATCTCCTGCAGAAGTTGGGTCATGCGTGCCGCCATGCCGGTATACATCGTGGCAGCGCGAAACGCATTGACGCGTACACCTTCGCTGGCTTTGGAGAAGCCGTACTGCGCCAGGGCCATCAGGACGCAAACACGAATCTGCATGGCGTCGCTGCGCAGGGTCTCCAGCAGCAGGCGGTCCACACTATTGCTGTTTCTGGCTGCATAGTCGGCCATTTCCATCATGACCTTGGCGTTCTGGTACATTACCCAGAGCCCTTTGGGGCCTTCCATCCGTTGCCAGGCGTCAGCGGGAGTGGCGTTGAGGCCTTCTTTCCAGAGGAATTGATCGCTCAGCTCACGAGCGCTCCAATCGGGGCGTAGACGTGAGAGCAACGAGTCCCAGGACTGGGTGTTGCGGCGTCGGGCTTGGCGTCGCCAACAGAAGAAATAGATGCCAAGGCCCGAAATTGCTGCAATTTGAAACATGATCGAAATCATCGGTGATCCTTTGGCCGGGTTTTGGTAACCATAAAACCCTTCAATGCATACCGGCCGTTCTTTGCTGCATGCATTACTAGTAACAGAAATCTGTCCATTTGTGGAGATAAATTTTGCACAGATGGCCCAAAAGTTGTAGAAGGAGAGCCGCAATTCCCAAAACAACCGCACAATCAGACCTGAAAGCCCTAATAGAGCTAGCGGTCCTTCTCCCCGCGAAGCCAGTGTTACTTGAGGACCGCCCCATTTCCTCGATGCCCAAAGCGGGATTGGTTACTTCTTGTCTTCCCGGTCATTACCGGGGGGCGGGGCGTCAAGATTCATGCGCGTACTGCGCGCCGTTCCGGCCACTGCCAGCAGGAAGTTCTGCATCTGCGGCGTGAATTCACGGCGCGCTGTCTCCTGTTGCGCGAAGGAGAACACCCAATACCCCAGCGAGCAGATGTAACTTCCGGCCACAATCTGATCCAGCAGGTGATACTGCGGGCCCGTCGGCTGACCGGTATGGTGGATCCAGACTGCGAGGCTGACCATGGAAAAGAAGCCCAGGCCCGTAGCCACCTGCAATTCGCGGTCACGCAAACTAATCGAGAGCAACTGGCTGCATCCGGCCAGGGCCAGAAACAGCAGGATGCGCAATACGGAGAAAGTGACCTGCACATGCACGTTCAACCAGCCCGCGAGCGAAAACCCGCTCACGCCCGGACCGTTGGCGAAGGGCCAGATGACAGCCGAAGCCAGGGCGAAAACCACAGCCACCGCAATCCACGACCAGCGCGGCAGGGAGCCGCGGATCGGCCGCAGCACCGACCACGATAGTTCCACCAGGACAGCAAACTGGAACAGGGAATCAACGATCAAGCCGACGATGAAGATGTTATAGGTACTGGCGGGATAATAGTGGGTTGCCGCCTGCTGCGCAGCATCGGTGAGCAGTCCCCACACCAGGTAGGACGAAAATACCGGTAACGTCCTGAAGATCCGGCGCCAAAAAATCAATGCGACCACAACAGCGGTCACGCCGTCGCCGGCGAGCCAAAGCTTGGTATCCAGCGTCACCGTCTTCTACCCCCGTCAATCGTTCGATGACAGAAGATCGTACTCGCTGGATTGTAGCAGCGCGGCGGACGATTTGCGAGCCATAAGCGCTTAAGCGACTGTCGTGAGGAGGTGGGGAATCGGATTCACGATGACCGGGCTTCCCGCGATGAAGTGGGGGATCGGGTTGACGATGACCGGGCTACCAGTGACATGCGGAATCGGATTCACGATGACCGGGCTTCCCGCGATGAAGTGGGGGATCGGGTTGACGATGACCGGGCTACCAGTGACATGCGGAATCGGGTTCACGATGACCGGGCTTCCCGCGATGAAGTGGGGGATCGGGTTGACGATGACCGGGCTACCAGTGACATGCGGAATCGGACTCGAGATAAGTGGGCTGATCGCGGAAACGTTGGACTGGTGGTTAACGATGACCGGACTGGCGGTGGCAAACGCGGAACCGGCTACCACAACGGAGGCAAGAAGGACGAAACGGATTTTCAACGCGATCGAGGACATAGTTGTATTGCTCCCTTTGGATCAAACTTTGTACCAAAATGGTACCCTAAAAGTTGCAGTATTTCTACTACAAAAGTAACTTTACGGTCAAGCACGGCCAGTTTTCCCACAGGAAGGACCGCAATCCTGCCTCCTTGATGCCTCTGGGCGCCTGCCTCTGCGACCTTTAGTCCCAACTTGGGAAAGCCGCCAGCGAGCGGTATCTTAGACAGCAGGGGACTATGTCTCGCTTGGGGGAAAGAGCCTTGATTCCAGATCTGCGCAGACGATTCAACGAGGCCTTCACGCGGGAACACTATGCATCTTTTCTCAGGACGGTGGACGTGCGCTGCGGCACGCATGTGGATTTCCGCCTCGCAGAAACGCCTATCTTTCTTCCCCGGCCCCTGCTTGAGAGAATGGCGGAGGCCGGGGCGCAAATGACGCATAGTCTGCTGAGTAACCCCGCCTGCCTGACGGCTGCACGCAGCGCCATCCCACCTGGCTACCTGGTAGCCGGTGAGACCGCACACCCGCATTTCCTCACCGCCGACTTTGCCCTCGTGCGAACTGTCACAGGGGAACTGACACCACGGCTGGTTGAGATCCAGGCATTTCCCTCCGTGTATGGCTACCAGGAAGTCCTGAGTTCCGAGTATCGGAATGCCTTCGACCTGCCTGAAGAACTGGGCAGTTTCCTGAGCGGACTAGATGAGGCTGGTTACTGGAGGTTACTGGCCCGCACGGTACTGGGCACACACGCCCCGGAAAACGTGGTACTCACGGAGTTGGATCCGGAACACCAGAAGACTCTGCCCGACTTCCTGGTATCCGCGCGGCGGCTGGGCATTGCCGTGGTTGACATCCGCGGCCTGGAAGCGGTGGGCAACAAGTTGCACTACCGCAACCCGGCCGGCCGCCTTGTGCCCATTCATCGCATCTACAACCGCGCCATCGCCGATGAACTGATGGCTCGCAACGTGAAGCTCCCGTTTGACCTGACCCACGCCTGGGACGTGGAGTGGGCGGGCCATCCCAACTGGTACTTCCTGATTTCCAAGTTCTCCATCCCCTGGCTCTCCCAGCCGCCCTCTGCCCATCCCGCGGTGCCTCCTGCGGTGTTTCTGAGCGACTTTCTTGACGGCCGTGGCCGCGAAGAACTGGAGGCAGCCGGCGTGCCTCTACCGGTCGACGCAGGTCCGCAGACGGCCTATGCTGAGCTTCTGCTCAAGCCGTTGTTCTCCTTTGCCGGAAAGGGAATTCAGTTCGATCCCACTCAGGCAGACCTGGAGGCGATCCCCGCGGAGAAGCGCAAAGAATTTCTGCTCCAGCAGCGCATGCGCTTTGAGCACACCATCGAAACCCCGCATGGGCTTACCCAGGCCGAAGTGAGAATCCTCTACCTTTGGCCGGATGGCGGCAGCCTCACGCCGGCACTTTCCCTGGTGCGGCTGGGCCGAGGCAAGATGATGGGCGTGGACCACAACAGGAATCAGGAGTGGGTTGGCGCTTCCGCCGCATTTTTCCCCAGAGTTAAGAGAGACAGAACCAAGGGAGTAAACAGTGCCGGCGGAGGCCGCACGCGGTAGTAACTCTTGATTACTAAGTAAATAGTATGTTGACTCTTTAGTATATTCGCAGAGCCACCGGAAATAGAAGCTTTCAAGCGCTTGCGGCGGCTGGAAATCCCATGTGTTTCATGTGGTTACCTTGACGGAAACTTTCGTGCCCTATGGTGAACAGGGCAGTTGGGTTTAGAGTGACCACGGTCCCCAACGGGGGCTCTGGATGCCGCTAATGAACGCTTTGAATGCCGGACCCACGGTTCTGTCTGCTCTTCCTGCCCAGGGGCTCGCGCCGCAAGAGGTGCGTTGCGCGGTTCGCTTTCCCCTGAGTCTTCCAGTGGTGCTGTCAACCAGCAAGGGAGACATCGCCGCAATCTCGCGCAATGTCTCCGCCAGCGGTGTTCTCTTTGAACTCGATCGCGCGCTATTGACAGGCCAGGACATTCGCTTTTCGCTGCGCATGCCCGGTGCGGTGCTGGGTACCTTGCATGATGTTCTGGTTCATTGCTTGGGACGTGTGGTACGCTGCTCATTGAGTCAAACTCAATACCTGGCTGCCGCCACGATCGACGATTACCAATTCGCCGAACAGTGACAACGCCGGTTGATCTGGCCGCTCTCACTATGGAATTCTTGGAAGATTCTTCAGATGGCGATGCAGTTGAAGCACCGGTGAAGCCGGGGACCATTCGCATTATTATTGCGGATTCTCAGGCCATTTACCGTGTTGGGATTCGCAAGGTCTTTGCGCTTGAGGACGATCTGCGCGTCGTGGCCCAGGCAGACTCGATCGACAATCTGCGCCTGGCCGTGGAGCGCTATCCCACCGATATTGTTCTGCTCGAAGGCAGTATGCTGGCAGGCACGGCCAACGTAATCCCTGACCTGTTGCGCGCGGCGCCGGACGTCAAGCTCATCGTGCAGGCCGTTCAGGCAGATGAGAATCACACCGTCGAACTCTACCGCCGCGGCGTCCGCGGCATCATCTCCCGCTCCATCTCGCCGGACCTGCTGGTCCGCTGCGTGCGCCGCATTGCTGCCGGCGAAACCTGGATCGACAACCAATCGGTCAACTGGGTGATTGAGGCCTATCGTTCGCAGGCGGCTGCCCTGGTGAGCCCCCGCACCCAGCCCCGCCTCTCGCCCAAGGAGATGGCCATCATCACCTGCATCACCCAGGGCAAGCGTAACAAGGAAATCGCCTTCCAGCTGGGCACCACCGAGCAGGTCATCAAGAACTACCTGCGCAAGATCTACGACAAGCTCGGCGTATCTGACCGGCTTGAGCTGGCCCTCTATTGCCTGCACAACAAGATCATCCAGACCGATGCCGACGAAGAAGCCGTCGCGCAGAAGGTTCTGGGCCAGTAGCCGCAGCCAAGCTCCCACTGCTACAAGCGCTTGATAAATGCCAGCGCCTCGGGAAGCTGGGGGAAGAGCGCTTCCTCGGCCTTGAACTCCCGCGAGTGAACGCAGCGGCGTAGGCCGCGCATCCGCACGGGATGCTTCAGGTGCAGCATCTCGTGGTAGAGCAGGTACTCGATTGCGTAGCGGGGACTGGACGGCCGGTCGAAGACCCGGCTCACCACAATGGTATTGTGCGCCGCGTCGTAGTGGCCCAGCGACCGCTTGGCGTGGTGCTCACTCCAGGTCAGCTCGGGCCGTCCCAGCAGCCCGCCGAAGAAACGCACGTTCAGCCCGTCGAAGACCTCTTCCAGGTTGTAGTAGCGTCCCTCGGGGCCGGTGAAGCGCTTGGAACCGCGGGCGTGGCGGATCAACTCCGTCTGCCGTGTGACCGCGGTCGAGGAGGCGAATCGCTTGTAGCGCATGCTCTGCGCCGCTTCAATCGGCTTCTTGTAGAGCTTGGCGAGCAGGATATGAGCGATGGCGCCGATCACCGACTCGGGCGCGCCCTCCAGAAGATCGCTCAGGCTGACGAAGATCTGCCCCTCGCGCAGCCGGATGGTGGTGTTGAGCGAAGTAAACCGGCGGAACCGCACCGCGATCGGCGGCATCGGCGCGCGTGGGCGCAGAGCCCGGTATTCCAGCTGAAAGATGGGAACGAAGTCGGGGGGCACGGCTAGCTCAAGCTTACAGCAGCCAGCCGTGCCGAGTTGGCAGGTCCTTGGAACTGTCCGTCACTTCGGCTCCTCCCGATCCTGCCCTTGTTCATCCTTGTGCAGGTTGAAGTAGTCGGTCTGTTCGGCCAGCAGGCGCTTGGCCTGGTCGGCAAGGTCTTCGCAGCTCTCGATCGCCTCTTTGCGCGCCAGGTCGAAGCCAGGCTCCCCGGCCAGGGCTCGCAGCGTGACCAGCCAGTGGTCGCTGGCTTCCGTCAGAGGCTTGAGCGCTTTGCGGATATCGGCGTGGCGGTCGGTATAGGTATCGAGGTTCGAGCCCAGCTCGTCCATCAGGGCCGTCAGGTTCTGCAACTCGTCATCCAGGTGCTTGCTGCGGGCCGGGGACGTCTTGCGGTTGGTCAGGCTCTTGATGGTGTCGGCGTGCTCACTTAGAAATTCCGCGTACAGCCTGACGCGCTCGTTGGGATCGATGCCGGCTTCGCGAATCTTTTCAATCTCGACCTCGGTGAGCGGCTCCGGCTTGTTCTTCTGCGCCACGAGCTGCCGCGTGAGCAGGAGGCAAAGCAGCAAGCGGGGAATTGAACGCAGGAAACGCATTGGGAGCCTCGGCGCTCTTATTGAAGCACACACCGCATGAGCGGGAAAAGAGCAGGGAAGGCCTGCGCGTGAGTTCAGCAATTGCCGGAGAGCCGGCTTGAGGATCGGCGAGAGGTTTATTTGCGGAAGACCTGCAGCATCGCCTCATCCTGCGCCTGGTTGACCTGAACGAGCGTTTCGGCGACCAGCGGCTGGTCTTCAAGACTGCTGCTGTGCAGCATCTCGTTGAGGCGGAAGGCGGTGTGGCGGAGCAGGATCTGTGCGTTCTTCAGCCGCTTGTTGTCATCGGACATGGAGAGGTGAATCTTGTGCGCCAACCCCTGCACCTGCTTGAGCAGCAAGGCGGCTTTGTCTCCATCGCCGGTGGCATACTGATGCAGGCTGACCTCGGTCATCTGGTGAACGAGTTCGGCGTAAAGGAAGCATTGCTCGCGGGGCTGGGCCTGCAGAATCTTGGTCTGGAGAGCGTTGATGCTGTCCTGGTCAAAGGGCTTGTCGTCAAAGCCTGAGGCGCGCGCAGGGAGGACGCTGACGGTGAGGAGCACGAGAGCGGCCAACGAAACCTTGAACTGCATGAGAAACCTCCGCAGCTGCTGGTTAATCCCTTAGGCCGTGACTATAGGATCTTTTTCGCGAATGCGCAAGCACAAAGTTTTGCATTTTCATGAGCTCGCATCGCCCGGGCGGCCTCAGAAATCCATCGCATCTGGCCGTATTATTGTCCGCTCCCGCTTTATTTGTTGAGCAATTTGAGACGCTGGCGAGCCTGCCATTCCTGATCGGGAAATTTTCCCGCCGCCGAATCCAAAAAGTGCTGGTAATACGCAGCCGCCTGCGCGTTTTGGTGCAGGGTATCGTAAGCCGTGGCCCACAGAAAATATGTGGAAGGAACCTCAGGCAGATATTTTGACCGCATGGTAAGCGCGTGCAGGGTCACAGCCGGCTGGTTGGTGTGCGAGGCGGCAAAGGCCAGGCCGCTCCAACTGTCGGCGTTGGCGGGATCGGCCTGGGTGGCCTTGTTAAAGGCCGTGAAGGCCTCAGCGTAGCGGATCTGGCGCACCAGGTTCTGCCCATGCGCCACCAGCAGAGCAGGGTCGCTGGGCGAGGCCGCAAGCAGCGCCGCGTATAGGTGGTCGGAACCTGCATAGTCGCCCGCATCGGCCAGCACCGCGGCCAGCATGCGGTTGATAGCCGCATCCTGGGGATGGGCGTCGTGCAGTTTCTGGAGCAGCGGCAGCGCCTCGGCCTTGTCCTCCGCGGCCAGTACCGTGGCCAGTTCTGCGGCAACCACCGGGTCATCCGGAGACTGGCCGTACGCCGTGCGCAGCAGAGTCTCGGCCTCGGGATACTGCTTGCGCTCCATCAGCACATGCGCCAGCCCCGCAATGGCCTGCGCCGATTTGGGGTCAGCAGCCAGTACGCGCCGGTATGCAGTTTCGGCTGAGGCATACTCGCCGGCCTGGTCTGCAATGCCCGCGGTAAGCAGCGTGTCGGCCGTCGTTTCCGCGGTGAGCTTCAGGGCTTCCAGCAAGTCGTTCGAAGCTTCGGCCGGATTGGTGCCGCTGTCGATCCGCGCCAGGGCGCGCCAGGCACGGGCTTTCACTTGCTCGCCCGCATCGCCCGCGTCGAGCGTGGTCGCGGTCTTCAGCTCGGGGCGCGCGTCGTCTGTCTTGCCTTGCCGCGCCAAGAGCAGGCCGAGCGACAGATGCGCCTCCAGCGACTTGGGATCGGCCGCGATGGCGCGGCGATAGAAGCCGACAGCATCGGCAGCGCGATCCTGCGCGTCGGCCACGTAGCCGGCGTCGAACAGGGCGCGCGCATCGGCCGAGTGGCCGGCGAGCCAGAGGTCGAGCCCGGTCTCGGCCGTCTTCCAGTCAGACTTCCCGATGGCTGCCTCTGCCTCCGCAACCGGCTGCGACCCGGTCTCGGGAGCAGTAGCCGCAGACGCCGCGGCGGCCGGGTCCTGGGATTCCTGGGCGGGCTTTTGAGCCGGTTCCTGCGCGCCGGCGGCGAGCGAGATGAGCAGCATTACGAAAACAGGAAGACGAAGCACGAATTACCTCAATAGACAGTGTAAAGGGAGCCGCGAACCGTCGAGAGCCTTGCGAAACAGCGAGAAGACCGGAAGCGCTGAGGATTGGACGCCGGAGCTGGCCGGAGGGAAGACGGCGGATTTGAACATTTCGCGATAGCGCGAAAGCGAGCAGCCATAGTATTCTCTCGGCTGAGCACAAGGAACGCTCAAGACCGATTACACCCTTGAAACACAATCAGGAAAGGCAGGGAAGAGATGCGAATTTTCAAGAATCTGGCGGCGGCGGCTTGCGCTTTGATGGCGGTATTGTTCTTCGTGACGGCAACGCCGGCGCAGGCGCAGGCACAGGAGCCGCACTATCTGCGCGCGCTTTCCAATCTGCGCACCGCACGGGATTACGTCCAGTCCGACCAGCGCGGCATCTACGGAAGTGAGCGCCGCCATATCAGCGATGAGATCGACATTGCCGTCGCCGAGATCAAACATGCGGCGTGGGACGACGGCAAGAATACCCGCTACGCCCCACCAGCGGGCATGGTGGACCCCTGGTTCCCGCTGCGCGAGGCGCAAAAGGCGCTGGGTGAAGCGCACCGTAACGTAGCTCAGGGCGTCGACACACCACAGAACACCGGCCTGCGCGATCGGGCCCTTCAGCACATTGAAGAGGCGGAGCGCACGGTCAGCAACGTCATCGCCGCCAAGCACCAGTAAAATCACTCCAGCTCGACCAACAGCGGCCGGCCTTTGCGCCGGCCGTTCTGTTCTTGCTCCGCAAGCGGCCATTAAGCCATCCGGCCCCGGAAGAGGGAGCAGAATTGAACAGCGACGATGGGCCAAGCGGAGCGATATTCAGGGTAGGAGAACAGCCATGCCCGAACAATTTGAAAACCCGAAAGAAGTGAAGGTAAAGGACGAGATCGTCGCGGATGAAACCGCGAAGCAGAAGATCGATCACGTGGCCGGCGAACTGGCGGCCAAGCCAGCAAAAACAGAAAAGAAGTTCGACCAGGAGAACAGCGTTCTGTTTACCAAATAGCTTTGGCCAATGAGCGGGGCATCGGGTAGACTATCGGCCGAAGTGATGATGGCTCCTTTCAGAGCACGGGGCGAGCGCGCTCTATAATGAAGAATGGCCGGTTGCGCTCTGGCCCCTTCTGAGGGGACAAACGCGCCCCGGACAACTTCATCCCGGTGTCTTCCCTTTGAATCGAGCCAACGACGCAATCGTCATCCGCGGGGCGCGGACCCATAACCTGAAGAACATCTCTTGCGAGATTCCCCATGGCAAGCTGACGGTGGTCAGCGGGGTTTCGGGGTCGGGCAAATCCTCGCTCGCCTTCGACACCATCTACGCCGAGGGACAACGCCGCTACGTCGAGTCGCTGTCCTCCTACGCGCGGCAGTTTCTCGAGCGCATCGAAAAGCCCGATGTCGACCTGATTGACGGCCTTGCTCCGGCCATCGCCATCAAGCAGAAAAACTCCACGCGCAACCCGCGCTCGACCGTCGCCACGGCAACCGAGATATACGACTACCTGCGCCTTCTTTACGCCCGCTGCGGCACTGTGCATTGCGTCTGGTGCGACGGCCTGGTGAAGCGCGACTCGATTGACGAGATTGCCGAAGCCGTGCTGGCGCTGGGTGAGGGCACGCGCCTACAGGCCTTATTTCCCGTCGCAACGGCAACACCCGCGCCCGAGGCTGCCGCTAAGCCTGCCGCCAAAACAGCCGGACGCACGGCCAAGGCCGGCGTCAAGGGCAAGCCAGTGGTGACTGGCGGCGACTCGCCGCACACTGAAACGCTCAAGGCGCGCCTCACCGAGCTGCGCACCGGCGGATTCAATCGTCTCTATCAACAAGGCAAGATCGTCGAGTTTTCCACGCCTGAGTCACTGCTAGAACTGGATTTCACGCTGCCTGTCTTCGTTCTTCTGGACCGTATCGCCGTCAGCGCAGAGAACCGCGCGCGCATTGTAGACGCGGCCGAGATCGCCTACCGCGAAGGCGGCGAAGTGATCTTCGAAGAAGTTCCGCGTGAAGAGACCGCGGAGCGGAAGCGTCACCGCTTCTCCGGTGCCTACGAGTGCAAGAGCTGCCATAAGCCCGGCAAAGAGCCCGAGCCGCGCCTGTTCAGCTTCAACAATCCCTTTGGAGCCTGCCCCCGCTGCCAGGGCTTTGGCAACACTGTCGACTTCGACCTGAACTTGGTCATCCCCGACAAGGGCCTCTCCCTGGCCGATGGCGCCATCGACCCCTGGAACCGTCCCAAGTACCGCCCCTGGTTCACCGAACTGCGCAAGCAGGCGCCGGCGCTGGGCATCCCCCTCGACCTACCGTGGCGCGAACTCCCCGAGCCAGCGCGCGAGATCGTGCTTCGAGGAAAAGGCAGCTTCGAAGGCGTCTTCGGTTTCTTCGCGCAGATGGAGAAGAAGAAGTACAAGCTGCACGTACGCGTGATGCTCTCGAAGTATCGGGGCTACGCCGAGTGCCCCGATTGCCGTGGCCAGCGTCTGCGCGCCGAAGCACGTTCCGTGCGCATCAACGGCAAGAACATCTGTCAGGCAACGGCGCTCACCATTGCCCATGCCGGGCAGTTTTTCGCCGCGCTCGCGCTCACGCCCATGCAGGAAGAGATCGCTGGGCCAATCCTCGAAGAGGTGCGCGCACGGATCAGCTTCCTTGACGCCGTCGGCCTCGAGTACCTCACGCTCGACCGCCTCGCCTCCACCCTCTCCGGCGGTGAGGCGCAGCGCATCCAGCTGGCCACTTCGCTCGGCTCGCGGCTGGTGGGCGCGCTCTACGTGCTCGACGAGCCTTCCATCGGCCTGCACACCCGCGACACCGCGCGCCTCATCCATATTCTTGAAGAGCTGCGCGACCTGGGCAACACCATCCTCGTCGTCGAGCACGATGCAGACGTTCTGCGCGCCGCCGATCACCTGCTCGACCTCGGCCCAGGCGCCGGCGAGTTCGGCGGCAAGCTGCTGGCTGAGGGCGCGCTCGCCGAGATCGAGGCCAATCCCAACTCGCTCACGGGCCGCTATCTCTCTGGGCAGATCTCCATCCCCGTGCCCACCCGTCGCCGCGCGCCGGGTCGCGAGCGGCTGGTGCTGCGCGGCGCAATCGCCAACAACCTGCACGGCCTGGATGTCGAAATCCCGCTGGGCCTGCTGGTGGCCATCACCGGCGTCTCCGGCTCCGGCAAGTCCACGCTCGTACACCAGGTGCTCTATCGCGCCGTATCCCGCGCGC
>Ga0302320_10004180_pt1 | contig 32878 bp, 27 predicted proteins | sample Bog_T0_3_FD_202130 | JGI IMG/M metagenome (GOLD analysis project Ga0302320, IMG submission 202130) | Peat permafrost microbial communities from Stordalen Mire near Abisko, Sweden - Bog_T0_3 | ecosystem: Environmental > Terrestrial > Soil > Wetlands > Peat | place: Sweden: Abisko, Stordalen Mire... | reverse complement strand
TCAGACGGCCCAGGCAAATGTAGAGAAAGTACCCCGGCGGGTGAGGCTGATGGACGCGGGGGTCAAATCGACCCATGCCGAGCGCGAAGTTCACAGAATCAAGGTCGTAGAGATCGTGGCTGCGAAACGCAAAGCGGCTGATGCCGACAGCGCCAGCCAGCAGCAATATCTCCAGTTTTTGCCGTGAGCTCACGATTCTAACTGTAGCAAGCGGTGGACCAGTCGGTGTTGTCGACTAAGTGGCATCGAGAGACACCCGAAAGTGAGTTACCCCAGCCAGGCTGGCCTAACACAAACGTGTTAAGCGCCAACAGTTCGGCGGTGCTTCTTTGAGAGGCAAAATGAGGCGATGAATATCCAGCGGATCGTCGTCCTCGTAAGATCTTTGCAATGAGGCACGTAAGCGTAAATCCGAAAGCCATCGGCCCTGCTCTGCGGGTCTGCTCCCCCATCGGCGCCCGCGCCGTATCAATAGATATCTGCATCCTCCGCGCTTTCAGCTCTGGGACCTTAGTTGCATTGACCCTCTTGGAACCCCCGCCTAGTCTTAGCAATGAATACCAGTGAGTCCAGGGTTTATACAGAGCCGCACAGAACTGTGCGGCTCTGCGGATTTTTCTTGAGTGTATCGATTTGGGACACAGTTTTCGAGGCTCACATTACTGGTACCACCTGATGCGCATTACCAATGTTGCACCATGGTGACGCAAAACAGGGATTGGCTAAATTGCTGCCGATAAGGAAGATGAAAATACTTTTCCGATCCACCTCGGTCAGGTATAGCTGCTCAAATTGGGAAAGGTCGCCCATCGATGATCAAAATTGGTTTGTATTCGGAAGATCGCACGCTGCACCCTTTGCTTTCCTCTGCACTTGGTAAAGAATTCCAGGTCCTTTTGCAGTCGGACCAACAGGGAATGAATGACCTCGTGTCCGCTGGGGAATGCGATGTCATGATTCTCGATCTGAACTCCAACCATGAATCGCTGCAGGAGCGCATTGGATTCTCGCGGCAGCTGATCGCGTCCAGAGTTCCCTCGGTGGTTATGGCCGACGACGGCCTGCGATCCACCGCTTTCGAACTGGTAAAGACCGGCGCATTCGGCTACTGCCGCCGTCCGCCATCCATTCGCGACCTCAAGACCATGCTCAGCCGCGCCTATGAGAACTCGCTTCTCAAGCGGCAGGTGGAAGCAGTGCATCAGCGCATGGAAGACCCAGTCGCCTGCGATCGCCTGATTGGATCGAGCACCCACATGCAGCGCGTCTATCAGATGGTTCACCGCGTAACCAATTTGAATGCAGCCGTGCTGGTAACAGGCGAAAGTGGAACCGGCAAGGAATTGATTGCCCGCGCCATTCATAACATGGGCTCCCGTGCCAAGCGTCCGTTTGTCGCAGTCTCCTGCGGCGCAATTCCCGAGACATTGATTGAAGCCGAATTATTCGGACATGAAAAGGGCGCCTTCACCGGCACGGTGGGCGCGCGTGAAGGCTATTTTGAGCAGGCAGCCGACGGCACGCTCTTCCTGGATGAAATCGGCGACCTCAGCCTGTTTACCCAGGTCAAGCTGCTCCGCGTTTTGCAGCAGATGGAATTCAACCGCCTGGGCAGCAACAAGCTCATCCCCCTGCGTGCACGGCTGATCTTCGCCACGCACCGCGATCTGGCTCAACTGGTGGCGGAAGGAAAATTCCGCCAGGATCTGTTCTACCGCATCAACGTCATGCGTATTGAAGCGCCCGCGCTGCAGGACCATCCGGAAGATATTCCCCAGATCGCCGAGCACTTCCTGCGTCACTACGCCCAGATGTTCCAGAAGCCGATGGACACCATCGAGCCCGATGCGATGAACATGTTGCAGTCCTATCCCTGGCCCGGCAACGTGCGCGAACTGGAAAACGTGATGCAGCGGGCAATCGTTCTCGCCCCCGGCATGACGATCCGTGCCGAAGAATTGAATCTGACTGTCGCGGATGAAGAAGGCATCGACAACGAAGACGTCGTCGATATCGCTGACTACCATCCTGCCGGTTCATTTGAACGCCAGCTTCGCGACTATAAGGTCAAGCTGGCCGTAACCGCGGTTCGCGAGAACAACGGAAACAAGACCCTGGCTGCACGCAGCCTTTCCATCTCCCGCGCCTATCTGCATCGGTTAATCCGGCTCGCCGATCCCGATCCAATGTTCGACCAAGATCTGCGCGAGACGGTGAACGCGTAACGAACCATCCCGGAATTGAAAAAATGAAATTGCTTGGCCGGGAGGGCCTGTGACTTCATCCAAAACAAAACAGGTGCGTCGCTGTTCGTGGGCCGAAAGCGATTCGTCGATGCAGGCGTATCACGACGAAGAGTGGGGTGTACCCGAGTATGACAGCCGCGCTCTGTGGGAAAAACTGATGCTGGATGGATTTCAGGCTGGCCTGTCGTGGAGCACCATCCTGCGCAAGCGGGAAGCGTTTCGCAAGGCATTCAAGGGCTTCGATCCGCACCAGGTAGCGCGATTCACAGAAAAGAATGTCGCACGACTACTCGAAGACCCAGGCATTGTGCGCTCCAGAGCCAAGATTGAGGCCACAATCAATGGAGCGCGCATTTATCTCGCCATGCAAAACGACGGCGAAGATTTCGCGGCGTTTATCTGGAAGCTTGCAGGCGGAAAGCCCATCGAGAACAACGGCCCGGTTCCCGCAAAAACTCCGCTCTCTGAAGAGATTTCGAAGGTGCTCAAGAAGCGCGGTTTCAAGTTCGTTGGGCCGGTGATTGTTTATGCGTGGATGCAGGCTGCCGGCATTGTCAACGACCACAGCGCCGATTGCTTCCGCCGAAAGGTCGTGTAAGCTGAGCGTCACTCATCCAGCCGGATCGCTTTCAGTGGGAACCGGCTGGAATCAGCCCCGCACAACTACAAGAGTGTCCCCCCTTGGAATTGAGAGATCCTACGGCGCGAGGGGAACGCCTGCTGTGGTGAAGCCAACAGCGAGGGCGGGCGAGTTTGCCTGCAGCGTGTAATCGCCGGCCTGCGCGTTGGTAAACATCGGATTGCTGAGGACGGAATTCGCATCCGACCCCTGGCCTCCTAACACGGTATCTCCCGCCTTGGCGACGCCTTGGAAAAGCACGCTGGAATTAATGGTCCCGGGATTTGGATCCACATAGGATGGATTGGCCCAGTCGGTCCAGTCCATCAGGTCCTGCGACGAGCCGCCGTTGCGGTAAACGATGTTATGCGTGGACGAGAAATTCGTCACGTTCAGATTGTCGTTGCCGGCAACGAAGCCATAGGCGCCATAACTTCCCGTCGCTTCCGGGGCAACCAGCTCGATGGCGGTGTTATTGACAAACAATCCCATGTTCTGGAGCGCAGTTGTCGGCGTTCCGGATGTAACTCCATTGGTGAGCCCAATGCCGATGCGATGGATTTGATGCGGCGTCAACTGTGCGGTAAACACATAATCGGTAACCGTGCTGGTCGCTGTGCCGGAACCGATGATCGCACCATCGGCCTGCACGTTGAAGGCCGCGTTTGTGCCTCCCGATGCCTGCCCGGAGAGATGTACCACGATCGTGGTTGTCGTCAGGCTCGATGGGAAGTAAGACGGCAGCAGGTCAACGCGCGTGGCTCCGTTATAATTCATTGCGCCCGTCGAGTAAGTGACGCCGTTCGCGCCGCGGTCGTAGTACGCCGGTGTCTGCAGAATGACAACATTGTTGTTGGCCGTATTGCTCTTGCATCCATGGCACAGGAATATCCCATTGCCATTGCTCTCGGCCACATTATTGGTCATGGTCACAGTGCTGACCTGGTCATCCATGTAGATGCCCTGTGTCTGTCCCAGCTTGTAGTTACCCGAAGCATCCCGCAGAAGCCCGCCGAGGTTCTCAATGCGGTTGCCTGTGATAGTGGTGTTTTCCTCTACATAACTCGGGCTGGTTCCGGCATAGGAGTAGATTGCGCCGCTATCATTCGTCTGCTGACTGGTGTTACGAAGGATGTTATTGGAGACAGTATTTCCAACCAGGGATACACTGTCGGACGGATACAAGTCCACGCCCCAGCGGCCCGTTCCGTCGATCGTATTGCTGTCGATCAGGTTGTTGGCGCTGTTTTCAAGATGAATTCCGGTGGACCCGACATTGATCTTGCCCAGGCCGGTCATGGTGTTGGTGGTCAGTTTGTTGTGATTGCTCTTTGCGGTAAGAAAGATTCCCGATCCGCCCATCTGCTCGAAGCCGTTGCCGCTGATGGTGTTATTGGATGAGCCGCTCAGAGAGATCCCATTGCCCGCATTCTGGAAGTTGTTCCCGCTGATGGTGCTGTTATTCAGGCCCGTACCCATGATGGTGGCGAGCTTGTCATTGAATGCGCCGGAATAGGTGTCCTTATCCGAGGTTGTATCGGAAAAAGTAAGTCCGCTGATGGTAATGCCAGAGACATTATTAAGCGCTATTAATGTGCTCAGCTGCGCAGCGACCACTATGTCGGAAGAGAGGCTGTCAGCGCTTACCGGCTGAACATAGACCTTGGAGGTTAAGGCATCGTAGGCAAACTCGCCGGGGGCGCCGAGATCGGTTGGGTCGTTGAGCACGCGCCAGCTTCCGCTGATTCCAGCGGTGCTGGTTCCAGTGTTGAATTGATCCGCAACCGTAATGGTGTTATTGCTCGCATCCACACTTACGATGGTCGTGAATTGGTCGGTGTAGCGCAGGAAGTCAAGCACCTGGACCACTGCCCCGGGCTTGACGGAGGCAGTCATGTCGCCCGGCTGCACCGCAAATGTTACTCCGAAGTTCTGCGCCTGGGTAGGGGGCAACACTCTCCAGCCGGAGATAAACGGGCGTTGCGGATCGTAACCCAGCGCGGCCGGCAACTGGCGCACGCCGGCAATTTCAAGGTCCAGTCCCACGGGCTTGGCGGCGCTGGTTGAATAAATCCCGTTTCCTTCGCTGGCCCATCCAGTCAGCACTTGGCCGCCACTCAACACCACGGTCGCGCCAGGTACAGCTTCCCATGTCTCTCCCTGGTCGAGAGAAGTGAGCGTAAGTGGGCTAGTGAGATAGTAAGTTCCCGCATTAATCTGAGTTACTTTAACAGAGGACTGTTGCATCGCAAGTTGAGCGCGTTGCAGCGTAGCAAACGGGCTGGACACGGAACCGTCCGCGCTGTCGTTGCCGTTGGGAGCAACATAGTAACTTGGCTGAGCCTGCACAGGCGTCGACACGCTGAGAGTTGCGGAGTTACTCGTGATGTTGCCTGCGGAATCGGAGACAACCACGTCGAAGGTCGATCCGCTGTCGGCCGCGGTGGTTGCAGGTGTTGTATAACTGGATGACGTTGCGCCCGATATGTTCACCGAGTTCTGCTGCCATTGATAGCTGAGGGTCGCGCCGCCAGTCGCGGTCACCGCGAAGGTAGCAGATTCGCCAACGGTCACTGACGCGTTCGCAGGCTGGGAGCTAAGTGTAGGCAGTGGGACAGAGACAACCGTGAGCGTCGCGGGGGTGCTTGAGGTGCTCGTCGTACTGGCATCGCTGGTGATGCTTCCTTCTGCATTCGTCACGACAACATCGAATGTCGATCCACTTTCGGCAACGGTTACGGCCGGAGTCGTATAGGCGGAAGAAGTAGCGCCCGGGATGTTTGCCGAGTTCTGCTGCCATTGGTAGCTGAGGGTCCCGGAACCTGTCGCCGCAACCGAAAAGGTTGCCGTCTGGCCGAAGGTCACCGTCGCATTGGCCGGCTGAACAGTGATGGTTGGCGCTGAGTTGCCGGTTTCTGTGGTCCCTAGGCCGCTTCCTGTGACATGCATCGCTCCGCAGCCGCTCAACAATACAGCGGAAAGGAGGCTTAAGCATCCGAAGCACTGGATTGAGCGCTGGAAGGATGAGATTTTAGTTGACATTTTCGTTTCCTGCCGTTGTGCTGCCGAATTTGAAATAGGCTTCACGGCAACCTATATGGCAATCCCGATGCCAACCCAAGGGGCGGGGAATGTGTTCTGTAAGTTATTGAAAATAATATATTTACCTTCGAATTACCGGGGTCATTTGGGTAGGCTCCAGGTCACGATGTTTAGGATCACGACAAGCTTTGTCGGGATTCTAGACGTGGCGCGGGGTTCGGGTTTCTTATGGTTGCGATGAAGAGGTGAAGCGAATGATGAAACTTGATTGCGGATTTCCGCCATCACTTGTCGGCCCATTCGGAGCAGCTGCATAGGGCAGCCACGACCAATTCAGTGGCAGGGATTTGAGACAAATTGACTTAGGAAATTGGACACGAAAGAAGGAGAAGACCACGCGCTATTTGCGGCGTCTCAGCAACAAACATGAGCATGATCAGGCGGTTCCAAAAGGCCTCATCGACTCGCCAACACCAACCCTCAAACGCATGCATAGTCCAATTGCAACCCTGGACAATAGCCGCATTTCATTGGGAGTTAGCCTGTCGCGAACATCGGTTCTCACAACGTTCCCTGCTGTTGGTTCGGGTTGCATAAGTTGCGCGGGAAGCCAGAAATCTCCTACTGCGACACGGTGGACACAATCCACGAGCGTCGAGCCGTTGTCGCTTCGGAAAACAACACCGCTGAAGCCCAATTCAAGGTATGCCTCTGCCGTGTCGTTGTCTTCCACAATCACAATTCCGCGACTGCCGGTGGTCTCCAGCAGAATTTGCAACCGGGTCAGGTCAGGTTGGAGCGAAGCGGCGAACAAGACAATCGAGTCCGGAAAATCCGTGATCGCCCTGTACAGCCGGTCCAGATCGACGCAATGAGCGACTATGCGCATATCCTCGGCAACTGCCAGCGACCTCGCAGTGCAATCGCGGAGCGCGGCCTGAGAATCAGCCAGGATGATCTTGTTCGATCGGATACGACACGCCATATTCCATCGCCCCTCAAAAAATGTCGATTGGAGTCTTCCTCGCACTGGAGGGGAGTGGACCCTCAGGACCGGCTATGTCGCAATCTGGTAGCCACTTCTTGGAGTTAGGTGCGATGCTTCTATAACTAATTGCAAATAAAGATGTTATAGAGAACAATTCGAGGATCGGCGCGGGCAGACGGGATAGGCTACGTCTAGATTCGCGACAAACTTTGTCGGAATTCTCAACAAGCCCAGCGCAATCGTCTGTATCCTGTATGTCATAGAAAAGGGTGTGGGATGGGGAAGAGAATTCTGATCGTCGAAGACGATCCTCTGATACAGGACTTTCTGGCGGATGGATTGAGCATCGAGGGATTTGAGGTCATACGGGCCGATGGTCTCGCCAAATCCTTCGCTGAGGTCCAAAAATCGCCGCCGAACCTCATTCTGTCGGATTATCAGTTGCGGGACGGCACCGCATTTGATTTGTTGGCATGGCTGAAAGCGCGCGATGTTCGCATCCCGGTCATCGTTCTCACCGCGTATGCCAGCATCGATCTGGCGGTGCAGGCGGTCAAAAACGGAGCTGAACAATTCATTCCCAAACCCGTCGATCTCGGGTTTCTGACTACCATGATGCGGCGCGCGCTGGAGAATGTCCGCAATCAGCAAAAGGACGTGGCAAGCAAGCTGGAGCGGGAGCGCTATAGCCGCGACCCATTCCTTGGCGATAGCCCAGCCATCCGGGAATTGCAACGGTCGGCAAAAAGAGCGGCAGAGGCAAACATCACGGTCCTGATTCAGGGAGAAACCGGCACGGGCAAGGGGGTTCTGGCGCGCTGGTTGCATAAAAAAAGCCCTCGCTCCAACGACGCATTTGTCGATCTGAATTGCGCAGGACTTTCTCGCGAATTATTCGAATCGGAGTTATTCGGCCACCAGAAAGGCGCATTTACAGGCGCTGTCAGCAACAAACTCGGATTCCTGGAAGCTGCAAATCACGGCACGTTGTTCCTCGACGAGATTGGCGACATGGACCCCCAGGTTCAACCGAAGATTCTCAAGGTGGTGGAAGATAAGCGGTTTTATCGCCTGGGTGACGTAATTGAGCGTACGACCGATGTGCAGATTATTGCGGCCACACATCGCGATTTGAAGAAGCTGGCAGAGGAGGGACAATTTCGCAGCGATCTTTATTTCCGCATTAGCACTTTGCGCCTGCGCATTCCTCCGCTGCGTGAACGCCTCGATGACATTCCCGTCATCACAGACAGGCTTTTGGAGCAACTGGGCAGCGATATGAAGCGCGACGGGTTACGCATCTCAGACAATGCCCGCGTAGCTTTGCAGCGGTATTCATGGCCAGGCAACATTCGAGAACTACGCAACGTTTTGGAGCGTGCCGCGCTTTTATCCGATGACGGCGTCATTCAGACAACAGGCCTCGAGTTCGAAGCGCCGTCGCGTCAGGAGCCTGCCGAACAGGCGGCTACCAGCAATCTAACCCTCAAGGAAATTGAGCGGCGCACGATCATCCAGACCCTGGAAGCGGAAGGCGGAAACGTGATTCGCGCTGCCAAGCGCCTCGGCATACATAGAAGTTCTCTCTACGCCAAAATTCGCGAGTACGCGCTTTGAGCCGCCAGCGCTTTTCCAATGTTCATATCAAAAAACAGACCTGTCATCCTGAGCGGAGTCGAAGGACCTGCTTTTTCGGGAGCCGCCGAACAAAAGCGAAGAACTTCAGAGACAAGCGACCAGGTTTCAAATGAGAATCAGCGCACCTTCCACTTCATCGAAAGCGATGCCAATTTCTCATCCATGGTTGGCTGCGGTTTGGGCGGAGCGGGTGCCGGCTTGGATGCGGGTCGCTGCGTCGGCGCGGTGAGTTGCTTGATGGAGAGAGCGATGCGCTTTGCTTTCGCATCCACGCTGAGCACCTTCACCTTCACAATCTGCCCCGTCTTGACGGCCTCCGACGGCTCCTTGATATAACGATTGGAAAGTTCGCTGATATGAACCAGGCCGTCCTGGTGAACACCAACGTCTACGAATGCTCCGAACTTGGTCACGTTGGTTACAACACCCTCAAGTACCATGCCCGCTTGCACGTCGGACAGTTCCTTCACCTCGTCGCGAAAGCTGGGCGCAACAAACGTATCGCGCGGGTCGCGGCCGGGCTTACGCAGTTCGGCGAGAATATCGTTGACCGTAAAAGCGCCAGCGGAAAGCTTGCTGCGGTCAACTTGCTCCAGCAGTTCCGGTTTATGAATTAATTGCGCAACGGAAGCATCGAGCAGCCCTGCAATCTGTTCCACCACCGGGTAGGACTCCGGATGCACAGCCGTCATATCCAGCGGATTGTCCCCATTGCGGATGCGTAGAAACCCGGCTGCCTGCTCGAATGTTTTGGGACCGATCCCAGCCACCTCGAGCACCTGCGTACGCGAACGGAAGCTCCCCTTCTCATTGCGATGGCTCACGATATTCAACGCGGTGCGCTCGGTGATGCCGGCGACAAAACGCAGCAGCGTCCATGAAGATGTATTCAAGTCCACGCCCACTTTATTGACGCAACTTTCGATCACCGTCTCGAGCGACTCCTGCAATTGCCGTTGATCAACATCGTGCTGATACTGGCCCACACCGATCGATTTTGGATCGACCTTTACCAGTTCGGAGAGCGGGTCCTGCAGCCGCCTGGCAATCGAGATGGCGCCTCGCACCGTGAGGTCGAGATCGGGAAACTCCTGGCGCGCAATGGCGGATGCGGAGTAAACGCTGGCGCCCGATTCGTTCACCGTGACCGAGAATATATTCTGAATTCCCTTCTCGCGCAGGAAATCGCGCACAAACGCATCGGTCTCCCGCGAAGCGGTCCCGTTACCAATTGCAATTGCGCGCACGTTATGCTGCCGCAGCATTGCCTCCAGCTTTGGCATCGCTTCGGCATTTCCATGCTTCGATGTATGCAGATAAATCACATCGTGCGCCAGCAGTTTCCCCGTCTGATCCACCACGGCTATCTTGCAGCCAGTGCGCAATCCAGGATCGATGCCAAGCACAGAGATGGCGCCGGCCGGGGGCGCGAGCAGCAGGTTGTAGAGGTTGTCGCGAAAGACTTTGATGGCCTCAGTATCCGAACGCTTCTTCAACTCCAGGCGAATCTCACCCTGGATGGAGGAATTCAAAAGCCGCTTCCACGCATCGTCGATTGCGAGCTCAAGCTGCCGCGTCCAATCGCCGCTCTGGCGCAGAACATGGCGCTGCATGATCGCGATGGCACGCTCGGTTTCGACCTCAATCAGGAAGTAAAGAATGTTCTCACCTTCTCCGCGTCGAATTGCCAGCATGCGATGCGAAGGGATGGTCTTCACCGGCTCCTTGTAGTCGTAATACATCTTGAACTTGTCCTGTTCGTCCACCGCGTCCATCGCTTTGCGGCTTACAACAATGCCTTCGTCGAATACAAGCTGACGCAGCGCCTTGCGCAGGTCGGCATCTTCGCTGATCCATTCTGCAACAATGTGGCGCGCCCCTTCGAGCGCTTCATCCACAGTCGCCACGCCCAGTTCCGCATTCACAAAGGTGGCTGCAAAACTTTCAAGAGGATCAGCTGTATTCTGTTGCGCCCAGAGATACTGCGCAAGCGGCTCAAGCCCCTTCTCGCGCGCAATGGTGGCCTTGGTGCGACGCTTCGGCTTGTAAGGAAGATAAAGATCTTCGAGCTCGTTCTTGTCCAGCGTCGCTTCAATACGCGCCTTCAGCTCATCGGTCAGTTTGCCCTGCTCCGCGATGGAAGCGAGGATCGTTTCGCGCCGCTCGGCGAGGTCGCGGAAGTAGGCTAACTTCTCCGAGATGTCGAGAATCTGCACTTCATCCAGGTTGCCTGTTGCCTCTTTGCGATAGCGCGCAATGAACGGCACAGTCCCGCCATCGTCGAGTAGTTCGATCACTGCGACGATTCCGCGCAAGGGAAGGTTCAGCGTTTGTGCGATATGAACAAGAAGTTCCGGGGATAGGTTTTTTGTTTCTTTCATGATTGATCCTTGTTCATCGTACATGGTGTTGATGAACAGTGGACAGGCCCTGGTTGTGCAAAACAAGCATGGCCAGAACGAGCCGGAGCACCCCAGAATTGCGGAGGAACCGGTGCTGTTCTGGCCATTGATGTTAAGGTTGATTTCGTTGCAGCGCAGTTGTTCCCTACGCGAGCGCGACCTTGAGGGTAATGCCGATGTCGGAGAGTTTTTCCGTGGGCATTTCAACTCGCAGCGCGCTCTCGTCCTGCTTCCATTTCAATTCGCCCTTGTATCCAAGCAGTTCCACTTTGCGAACCTTGCCGGGAGCCTGCGGACAGGCCAGACCGAGTGCATTCACAACGACAGCTTTATCAGGCCAGCCCATCACGAAGGCATAGAGAGTGCTGTCTTTCGTAGTGAAGCGAATGTCCTCGGCAGTCAGATCTTTCTGCTTGTCTTCGTTGAAATTCCCCGCCTCAACTTTAACTGCAGTGGATGGCCCTTCCCCGTAAATCTTCCAAGGCCGCGAACTGTAGATGCCTTCGCTGTTGACCGCCATCCAAGCGGTGATACCATCCAGCACTGTCAACTCTTCAAAATCCAGTTCACCGGAGTTTGGCAGCGGGAAGTTGAGCAGCAGGTTCCCATTCTTGCTGACGATGTCCGTGAGCAGGTCGATTACTTTTTTCGGTGTCTTGTATGCAACTCCGCGGTTGTAATGCCACTGGCCAATGCATGTGTCCGTCTGCCACGGGTTCTTTGCAATCTGGTCGGTGACGCCGCGCTCATGATCCAACAGGCACGTGCCGATTGCGCAGTCTGTCCCATCCTTGCTCGTATAAACGCTCTGAACCTGCCCGCCATTCAACTGCGCACTCACATTGTAGAGGTGCGACACCACCTTCAATCCGTAATCCTCAAAGGGCAAATGGCCGTCAGTATAGAGCAAGTCAGGATGGTACTTGTCGATGAGGTCGGTTATGCGGTCAACGTAGTGGCGCTTCCACGAATCCGGAATGCCATCGTCGTTCCAATCGAGCTTGTCGATGAAGCGCGCGCAATCCGCGTCGTGATAAAGATCGGCGTATTGTGGATCGATACCATCGTAGGAGACGCCCGCCAGCGGTCCAGTCTTATCCGCTCCATGACTCGTAGCCCACCACTTATAACTGATCCAAAGGTGCTCGCTAACTCCGAAGCGCAAACCCTGCTTCTGCGCGGCCTTTTGCCATGTGCCAACGACATCTCTCTTGGGGCCCATGTTTACGGCATTCCAGCGCGTGTATTTGGAATCCCATAAATCGAAATTATCGTGGTGAACGCCCATGCTGAAGAAGTACTTTGCGCCGGCTTTCTTATAGAGACTCATCAAGTGGTCCGGGTCCCACTTGGCGGCCTTCCAGTTATTCACAAGGTCCTTGTATCCGACCTTCGATGGATGACCGTAGGTCTCCACATGATAGAGGTACTGATCCGATCCCTGCATATACATACTGCGCGCGTACCAGTCGCCGCGTTCAATGGCCGACTGCGGTCCCCAGTGCGACCAGATGCCGAATTTCGCATCACGGAACCAATCCGGAATCTGATATCCCTCCAGCGATTTTCGCGTGGGAAGAAAGACTGCGCCCTGCGCCGCCTGGGCTCTCGCGAACCTTGGGAGAGCGAGAGCGGAACATGCACCGCCCATGATCTTAATTAAGTCGCGCCTATTGAATGCCATTGGATTGTTCTTCCTTTCAGGGTGCAGTCTGCTTTGAAGTCCCGATCAGCGAAATCATTTTGTCTTGCCGTGCGCTTTCATAATCGCTTCGCGCAGCCGTTCTTCAGCTTCCGCATTCCAATAACCGCAATCGAGTTCGAAGAAAACGGAAGTGTACGGAATCAGCATCTGTGTCTTGATAGTGAGAATCTTGAACACCCGGGCGGATTGGTCGAGCTTCTGAATAATCTGTTCGTGCGGCAACCGAAAAACGGTCGACTTCGCAAGCAGGGCATCCAGTTCCTGCTTATACCGCTCAACGCCGGGCGCGTCCTTTTCCGGGACGAAACGCAGTTCGTAGTCCAGATAAACATTGGCTCGGATGTGCCTGGTTGCCGCGAACCCTTCCAGAACCTGACGCAACACGTGAATCTGGTCTGCACTTGCGACAATTGTCTTCACACCCGAACTGGACTGCGCCGGATAAGCCGCATCGGCGACTACGATCCAGTTGCGATGGCCAAACTGCGGGAGGCGAATTGCGAGTTGGTGTTCCCAATCCGCAATCGCTGAAGGTGTAAGTTCGCTCATCGATTTCCTCCTCGTCGCAACTCTAGACCAACTCTTCGTCCGCGCAGACAGCGACCTTGCCACACTTGCCGGAAGCCATCAGGGCATAAGCTTCGCCGGCGCGCTCGAGCGGAAACCTGTGGGTGATGATGTCGGCCGGATGCAAATTCCAGCGGACCAATCGCTCGACTAGTTCTTCCATCAGCCACGTCGAAGTTACCCACGAACCATACAGTGTTTTCTGATCGTGAATCATATCGGGGGATGGATTGATTTCAACGCTTCCACCTTCGCCGAGGAACGCAATCTTTCCCCATTTGCGAGTAGCGCGAATGGCGGTTGCGCGCGCTGCGTGATGCGCCGAGCAATCCACAGCGCGCTCCACGCCGAAGCCGCCAGTCAGTTCCTTCACCTGCGCAACATTGTCCGGGCCAGAAGCCAGCACAGCATCGCAGACACCGAGGTCCATCGCAATTTTCATGCGCTCCGGAACGACGTCGATGCCAATGATTTTATTCGCGCCGAGTTTGCGGCACAGCGCACCAGTAGCCAGCCCTACCGGTCCCAGTCCAGTGATAAGCACAGCATGATTCCCGTCGATTCCGATTTTTGTCAGCCCTTCGTAGACAGTGCCGAACCCGCAAGCCACCTGCGCGCCATCGGCGAATGAAAGCTCATCGGGAAGCGCAATGAGATCCTTCTCTTCGGCAATCATGTACTCGGCCATGCCGCCATCGCGCTGCCATCCGTAAGCGCGGCGATATTTTTCGCTCGTACATGAAATCATGTAGCCACGGCGGCAATCGTTGCACACACCGCAGCCCGAGATGTGATAGACAATCACTCGATCGCCAATCTTGAAGCGCCGACAGCCCACGCCGGCCTCAACAATCTGCCCGCATGGCTCGTGGCCGGCAATCACTCCCTGGTAGCCTTCGGGTCCTTTGCCAAGATGCTCGTGATAAATGCAGCGAATATCCGAGCCACAGATAGTCGAAGCTTTCAACCGCAACAAAACTTCCCCGTGGCCTAGGGACGGTACAGCCACAGTGCGCAGTTCGACAGTTGAATTTCCGGGCAGATATGCCGCAGTCATTGTTTGATTCATTTCGCTTCCCCCAGTACTACGGCGGTGTTATCTCTCCGTTCATATCCCAAAGGTCTTCCCAGGTCTGCCCGTCTTTCCAAAGAAACACCTGCCCCTTGATCAAGCGGCAATTTCGGTCAATCCCCGCAATCTGCTGCATCTCTTCGTCGCTGAGCGGATCGCCAACCACACCCGCCAGATTCGCCCGATAGTTATTAACGGAAAACGGAATCGGCGTCTGCCCGCGCTGCACGGCCCACTTGATGCAGACCACCGCGGGATGAATCCGATGGCGCTCGGCAATCTTTCGAATAACGGGGTCTTCGGTCGGCGCAGTGTCCTCTGGCGTACGGTCGCGCTCGGGACGACCCGGTGAGCCAATGGGACAATAGCCGACAGCCTGGACGCCATTGTCGACGACAAACTTGAAGAACTCCGGCTGCTGAAGATGCGGATGCAGTTCCATCTCGTTCACCGCCGGCTTGATCCGCGCGTCCCGCAGCACCAGCTTCAGTTTCGGGATAGTCATGTTTGAGGTGCCGATGTGCCGCACCAGCCCCAGGCGCACCAGTTCTTCCATCCTGCGCCAGGTCTTCATGTAGTTCTCGTGGATATAAGGCTTAGCATCTCCACTGCGCGACGTCACATCGCAGCCGGGCGGATGAAAATTCGGAAACGGCCAGTGCACCAGGTAGAGATCGAGATAATCGAGACGGAGATCGCCAAGCGACTTTCGGCAGGATTCAATGACATCGTCATCGCCGTGTTTGTCGTTCCACAGCTTGGACGTAATCCAAAGTTCCTCGCGCTTGATGCCGCCCTGAATAATCCGCTCGAACGAAGCGCCCACGGCACCCTCATTGCTGTAGACCGATGCGCAATCGAAGTGCCTGTAGCCAACCGCAGCCGCGCCTGAAACAGCCTCAGCAACCTGCGCCGGTGAAACGTGGTCAGACCCGAAAGTGCCCAGGCCAATAGCCGGCATTTTCGCCCCGGTGTACAGCGTTCTTTGCGGGATGGAGGCTGGATCGATGGGGGTATCGACTCGACTTGCGTGGCTCATGGTTGCTCCCGTCATCAGCGCTGGGCGCACAGGAAGGTAACGTTTTCTTAAGACCACCCAAACATACTTCCCTCGGGGACGTGTGTCAATTGAGTTGGTATCCTAGGTATCGCATCTCCACGAAAGATCGAAGCATGCGTGTCCGATTCAGCTCTTATCACTTCCCGCGCTCACCAGGATGCAAGTGATGTTGTCGTGCCCGCCAGCTTTTTTTGCTGCTTCCACCAGGCGGGTGCATCGGGAATCGAGCGCCGAATCGGTCGCAAGCACCGACTCAATCAGCCCATCGTTCAACTCCCGTGTCAAGCCGTCCGAGCAGAGCAGAAACAGGTCGCCTGGCTCGACTTCCAATTCGAAGATATCCAGCGTTACATGGCTCTGCGTGCCGAGCGCGCGTGTAATCACGTTGCGCAGCGGCGAGCGCAGCGCTTCAGCGCGGGTCATGCGGCCCAGCCTGACCTGTTCCTCAACCAGGGAGTGGTCGAGCGTGATCTGCTCGAGGCGGCGTTCGCGCATCCGGTAGCAGCGGCTGTCGCCCACGTTGAGCGCCCATACGCGGCGCTCTTCAACCAGCAGACCCACCAAGGTTGTGCCCATGCCGCTAAGATTCAAGTTGCGCTGCGAGCGCGAGAAGATCGCTTCATTGGTTGCGCGAATGGCGTCTTCCGCCAGTCGCGGCATTTGCGAAGCCAAATCGTCGCATTCGGAGCGGCTGCTCAGCAGACGGAGCATCTCGTCGACTGCAATTGAGCTGGCGACTTCCCCACCTGCGGCGCCGCCCATGCCGTCACAGACCAGGTAGATCCCGTGCTCCACGGAAAACCCGAAAGCATCTTCGTTGGATGGGCGTTTGCGGCCGCGGTCGGTAACCGCCGCGGCCGTGTAGTGGAGAACGGCGGTGGACAAAAGAAGAATCTCCCATCGCCCAGTTTACACTGCCATGTCGAGGGTCGGCACCGCGCTGCCACTCAGTGCGCGGCCCGGTTCTCGGAGGGAACCGCCACCGTAGGCGCCTCGGGAAGTTCGAACACCTCGATTGCCCCATCGTGAAGAACAGCGACGCGGCGGCCAGAGGGTGAGATAGCCACATTGCCGCCCGCATCGAGCGCCGGAGTCGCTGAAGCCTCCAGCGCAACCTTGCCGGTGGCAGCGTCGATGACCCGTACCAATTGGCCTTTGATATCCTCCGCGTCGAGGGGTGCGTAGGCAGTGACTGCGTGGTTTATGGCCAGTGTTTCGCGCACCAGGCGGGAGCCGTCCGGCGCCATCACCAGGAGCGGCCAAATCGCTTGCGGCGAGCTCAGATTCTCCCACAGACGATGGCCGTCCATGTTCATGGCAACCAGCCTGTGGCCACCCACGCCGTCGCAGGCCGTGACCAGCAACTCACGCTGCGAGATGAAGTCGAAGCTGGGCGAGCACGTGGAGGCCACGCGCCCCAGCACTGTACTTCCGCCCGTGAAGTAATTCAGGTTGAGCATCCACTGCTCGCCGTTGCCGCGCAGGCTTTCAACGTAGCCGTCCGAGTTGATGGGCAAATGCACGGCAACGCGTGTGCGGCTCACAAGCATCACCTGGCCGGAATCGCGTTTCAGGATCCGGACGACGAGATCCGGCACGCTGGGCTTCTGATCTTTCGCGTCATTCCGAACACCTTGGTTTGTAGGAACAATGCTGGGGTCTGTAGAAACAACGCCGGCTTGCGCGGTTGGCGGACTGGCCACATCGCCCGGCTTGCCCTGAGCCTCCGCCGGCTCCCGGGAGTTGGTGATCAGGAACTGTTGCGACGGGTCCATCTCCAACGAAAGCAGCGGCCCCGGAAAATGCAGCAAAGGCTTGAGGCCGAGCGTGGCGTCGCCCTGCTCCAGTCCGTCGCGATCCCGCAGCAGGAAGTGGCCATCCTTGAGCATCCACAGGTAGCGCACGCGATCGTGCACCGTCCACAAGCCCTCGGCACTTACGTCTCCGGTGGGGAGCGCGAGCACCACTGCTCGAATCTGGCGCTCGTCTGTCCACTCGCGGTCCTCGGGCTCGCGGTGCATCAGGCCGGGTACGCGAAATGTAAAGAGGAGGCGGTTTTCGTCGAAGAAATCCAGGGAGGCAAGGCTGTTTCTCTGGCCCATATAAATGGGGCCGGGAGTCGAGAAGCCCAGGGGTTCGACAGGAATCGTAAGGATGGGCGGAAGGGAAGGCTTGTCGGGCAGCCGGTCGGGCAGCGGCCTTTCTTTAGCAGGACGGGATTGGATGGCCGCGAAGGAGGTAATGCCCTGCGCCAGAATGACCGGAGGCATACCCCAGGCAAGCGCCGCCACGACCAACCCGAGGCCGGAAGTACGCAGCGCCATTTGTAAACGATTCAACATCGAATCCTATTCTCGCCGATGAGGCTTGTTTTGGGCAGTGTCGGGATTCACCGGCGAGCTCGGCTGGCTGAAGACACCTTGCGCTGGGTCAATTTTCGCTTGGCTTCCAATATGGCCTATTGGTCCGATGCTCCCGCCACCGTGTGCGACATTAAAGAGGGATGGGATCGCAGCCAAATATCAGCGGAAAAATTGCGTTTCTAGGATACGGCGCCTGCGCGCTGGCCGGTGGCCTGTGGGGCACCGGCTTCTACTGGGGCCGAATCGCCATGAACGAGATGAGCGTGGAGCACATGGTGCTTTACCGCTTTCTCTTCGCGAGCCTGGGAATGCTGCCGATTGTGATTGCCAACCGCAAGCGCTTCCATTTAACCGCGGCCGAAACGCGCATTTTGCTGGTCTCCGCGGCGTTCGGCATTCCCATCCAGTTCCTGCTGCAATTCCATGGATTGGCGCTCACCACCGTAAGCCATGCGTCGCTGATGGTCGGCTCCATGCCGGTGTTGTTGGCAGCCGCTGCTGCGCTGTTTACCAACGAACGGCTTGATTGGATCGGCTGGCTTGCGCTGGCGGGATCGACTGCAGGGGCGGCGTTGATTGTGCTGGGGGGCACCCGAGGGCCGGCAGCGCGCGGAGAGCCGACGCTGGCCGGCGACCTGTTGGTGGTGGCATCGCTGGTGCTTGCGCTGGCATGGATTCTGTTGAGCAAAAAGCTGATGGAGACGCACAGCCCGCCGGTGGTGACTTCGTACTCCATACTGGCGGGAACTGCAATGCTGGCCGTGGTCGTGCTGGGGCCATGGGCGCTGAAACCGCTTACTCATTGGAAGGCCGACCCACTGCCGGTCGCCCACTTGACCGCGACCGCCTGGGTGGCACTGGCCATCAGCGGGCTGCTGTGCACCGCTACGACGACGCTGCTTTGGAACTGGGGCATCCATCATGTGCCGGCATCGCGTGCAGGCGTGTTCCTTAACATTGAGCCGGCGCTCGGGTCATGGCTCGGCGTGCGGTTGCTGGGCGAACACCTTGGCCCCTACGCATGGGCCGGCGGAGCGCTCATTCTGGCAGCGGCCATTACTCTGACCACGCGCGGGCATGAGCCAGGGTCGGTGACCGAACCTGCCGTCATTCTGGAATAAACGCAGGCGCGTGACTTACCATCACTTGCATGGCCTCGGCAAATGAAGACATCGCCTCTACTCGTAGCAGGGCGCGGATTCTTTTTGAGCTTGGGTTCACTTATGGGCTGATCATGGCGGTGATATGGACGCCGCGGCCCTGGCAGAGAGTTCTGTGGTGGTTTGCGGCCGGCGCTGTGCTGGTGATCTCGGGGCTCTCGTTCAGAGGGCTGAAGGCGATGGGACTGCGGAGGGATAACTTTCTGCAGTCGCTATGGGTGGTTGGGGCGGCCTTGCTGGTGGCGGCGATTGCCGTCGCGGTTGCCGTGCAATTGAATACGCTGCGGTTGCCGAATGGTGGAGTTACTGCTTTCTTCATGACTTATTGCGCGTACGCGCTCTGGGCGTGCATTCAGCAACTGCTATTGCAAGCATTCTTTCTGCCGCGTTTCCTGGGGCTGCTGCAAGGCGGCAGAGGCATAGCCGCGGCTCTGTTGGCTGCGGGAATTTTCGCTCTGGCGCACCTGCCTAACCCGATCCTCACGCCTGTAACACTGATATGGGGCTTTGCTGCCTGCGTGCTTTTTCTGCGTTATCGCAATCTGTATCCGCTGGCCCTTGCCCATGCAATCTTCGGGATCACGATTGCCATCACCATACCGGGCCCAGTCGACCATAACATGCGTGTAGGTCTCGGGTATCTGACTTATGGCCATCACAGGCATGTTCCGGTTCAGTCACCGCAGCCATAGAGACCAGATCGTGTCCACTGTTGCGTGCGTGATCGCGGAAGCACCAACGCGCCGGTTCTCACGCCATGCACGCCCATAAAAAACACCCGCCACCGCCGCCAGCAATACATAACGCCAGTTAAAGAGGACTGCCCGCTTGTTGAAGTGGGACAGTCCAAAAAGGGCCGCGGTCAGGAATAATGCCGGCATGCGGCCGATGCGGCGCTCGAGAAGGTTTTGCATCCAGCCGCGAAAGAAGAGCTCTTCGGGAATCGCAATGAAGAAAAAAGTGAAGATCCACGCGCCGGCGATGGGCGCAACGCCCGGCCACTCCGTGTGCAAATGGAGGAAGCTTAGGCCGAGCCCAAGAGCCATCGCGAGCGGCGTGTAAAGCGTCACCTCGCGCAGGCCGATTGCAGCATCGCGCAGACGCAGCCGCAGGTCGAAACCTGTTCCGTCGAGAGCCCGCAGCGCGATGAAGCCGTAAATGCCCGCATCCAGCAACAGCATCTTGCTGAAGATGGCCAGGTGAGCCGGCCACGCGCTCTCAAACCAGCGCAAATCGACGGCCAGGCCAAGCGTTGCCAAGATCAGAAAATCCCGCCAGTTGGCCTGTTGATCAGAGTCGGCGACTGCTGCCTGGTAGAGCAGGGCCGCTACTGCCACGGGCAGCACAGCATACACAGCAAACCAGCCCCAGCGAAATTGGCCGGCAGCGACCGTTACGAGAACATACGGAATACTCAAGGCCGCAGGGCACAGAATCCGCGCCCAAACAGGCAGCCTGCGCGCGCATCCCGCCACTCGCTGCGGAAACAACGCCGCCACCAGAAGCGGTATCAGCGTGAGGAGGGCGGCGATGACGTTCACCGGCGTGATCATGAGTCTCCCATCCATTGTGCTCCTTCGCAGGCATTATTTCTAAGGGTTGCACAGCACTAAGCCATGCGCCGCCCGCGGGTCATTTCCGGCCTGGGTCGTCGCAACAAACCTTCGTCACCAGTCGCTGCCAATTACCCGTGATGCGGTTTTCATTCCAGCCGATATATTCCAAAGTGATTGGTGGGGGCAAATGTGTCGCTTCTAACATGGAACCATAACTGCGCGGTTGGCGTTCGAGCCATGGACGATCAACACGGCATCCTGATGGATGCCATGAATGAACTGCGCCTGGCCGTAGTGCGCGGAGCCGGCCGCGAGGGTGTGAGCCAGTTGCTTGACCAGCTGATCGAGTTCACGCGCATGCACTTTGCCAGCGAGGAGCGGCTGATGGAGCAGACCGAATTCACCGGCCTGGACGAACACCGCGCCCACCACCATCGCCTTTTGGCGCAGGGCCTGCAATTGGCGCATCGTTTGCAATATGGCGAGGGAGTCGAGATGAGCGCTTTGCTGGATTTTCTACGGACCTCGTACCTCGACCACATCGCAGAGATGGACCAACAGTACGGCCCCTGGTTCAACAAAAAAGGCATTCTCTAGTCACAATGGATGCAATGAACAGAATCTTTCATCGCCGCCAACGAATCCCACTCACCTTTTCCCAAATTCTTCCGATGACTTAGATGCAGGCATGCTCCTGCAGGAGTTAGTCATGGCTCTATTGACCTGGAACAGCAGTTACTCCGTGGGAGTGAAAACTCTCGATAGTCAGCACACAGCGCTGTTTGCCATTCTCAACGATCTTCACGGCGCAATGATGACGGGCGAGGCGCACACAATGACCGGCCCGCTTCTCCGCAAGTTGGTGGAATACACGCGGACTCACTTCTCAGCGGAAGAAAAGATGCTCGCGACCTCCCAGTATCCGGGATTGGCGAATCACCGCATTCTGCACCGCAACCTGATGAAGCAGGTGGAAGACTACTCTGCCCGTTTTGAGCGCGGCGAGATCACATTGAATCTTCATCTGCTCAACTTTCTGCGCGACTGGCTTACCAACCACATTCAGAAAGTGGATCATGAATACGGCCCATGGCTCAATGAGCACGGGATGCGTTGAGCCGTTGCCGAGCAATAGCCTGTGAAGAGGGTCGAAAGCCGTACCAGGCCCCGCGCCTGTTTCCGGCTCCACTCGGATACACTGTTCCCTGAACAAGGAGGGGGCAGTGGAACTCCGCTTGACGCAATCCCATCCAGTCCTGGCTGCATTCAGAATGGTGACACTCATCGCGGTTCTGTATGCGATGAATTTTGTTGCCGCATATCCACAAGCAATGCAGGACAACCCGGCTGGCGACCCAGTTGTTTCGCTGAACGGTAAATTTGGCGGCTCACTCCACAACGACCGCATCACGGCTGCCTGGACAATCCTGCCAGGGGCGCACATTGGCTCGCTGGAGATTCGTGACACTCAGAATGCAGCGGACACCGATCGCCCGCCTCATATGGATGTTCCGTTCTCGATCGAATTGAAGGACATTGGTGTACTGAGGGCCTCCGACCTACTGATTTCGGGTCCCGAACAGTTAGAGAAACTCACCCCGAATCCCACAGCCTCGCGCGCCTCCGATCGGCTGCCCGGCGTTGCAATTCACTACCTGCTTACTGACCCTGCAGGTCGGTTTAAAGCTGACTGGGCACTAACACTCCGCCAGGGCTCCAGCTACATTCGCCAGATACTCACCATCACTGCTGGCAGCAATCCTCTTCCCGTCAGCGGCGTGATCATGATCGATGTTCAGTCTCCCGGCATTGCTGTAGCAGGAACAGTGAACGGTTCTCCGCTGACCGCGGGGAATTTCTTTCTGGGCTTTGAGTCGCCACTCTCCGAAAGCAGCGTTGTGGGCGACCGCGGCGTAAGCGAGTTGCATAGCGGCGTGCCGATCCCCGCAGGCCAGTCGGCGCAGTTCTCATCGGTCATCGGTGTTGCGCCAGTGGGCCAAATGCGCCGCGCATTTCTCACCTACCTCGAACGCGAGCGCGCCCATCCTTACCGCACTTTTCTGCACTACAACAGCTGGTTCGATCTTGGCTTCTTCAATCCCTACACGCAGCAGGAGGCATTGAATCGCATTCACGCTTTTGGCGACGAGCTGAACAAAAAGCGTGGTGTAATTCTTGATTCTTTTCTCTTCGACGATGGGTGGGACGACACGGGCGATCTTTGGAAGATTCGTGCGGACTTCAAAAATGGCTTTGGGCCACTCAAGAAAGCTGCCGCGGAATACGGCACCGCTCCCGGTGTCTGGTTGTCGCCCTGGGGCGGCTATGGACCGGCAAAACAGGCGCGTGTGGCCACCGCGAAAAAGGACGGATACGAAATTGTCGACGGCGGACTGGCCCTCTCCGGGCCGCGCTATTACACGCTGTTTCACGACGCGGTTACCGGAATGGTTTCGAAGTATGGCGTGAATCAATTCAAATTCGATGGCACGGGAAACGTCGACCAGGTAGTAAAAGGCAGCGCGTTCAGTTCCGACTTCGATGCGGCCATTCACCTCATCGGCGACCTGCGCCAGTTGAAGCCCGACATCTATATCAACCTCACTACGGGGACATGGCCTTCGCCGTTCTGGCTCTTCTACGCAGACTCAATCTGGCGCGGCGGCGACGATACGGAGTTTGCCGGCATTGGTACAGACCGCGAGCGCTGGATCACTTATCGCGATGGCGATACTTATGACAAAATCGTCAAGGCGGGCAGGCTTTATCCGCTGAACTCACTTATGTTGCATGGAATTGTATTTGCGCAAAAGGCGCCTCATCTTTCCACCGATCCGGGCGGCGATTTTGCCTATGAGGTGCGCTCCTACTTCGGCACCGGCACGCAATTGCAGGAGATGTACATCACTCCATCGCTGATGACAGAAGCTGACTGGAACGTTCTCGCGGAAACCGCAAATTGGTCGCGTAAGAATGCGGCAACTCTCGTTGACACTCATTGGGTCGGTGGCGATCCGCGCTGGCTGCAGGTGTACGGCTGGGGCGCATGGTCACCGCGAAAAGCGATTCTGACCTTGCGCAATCCCAGCGCCCAGGCACAGGATTTTACCGTCGACATTGAACAAGCCTTCGAATTGCCATCGGGGGCGGCGCGGAGATTCAGCGCGCACAGTCCGTGGGCCGCGGATGCTACGCAACCCGCAATCGAACTCGAAGCAGGCAAACCGCATACGTTTCACCTGACGCCCTTTCAGGTGCTCACGCTGGAGGCAGTTCCGCAACCGTGACGCAGATAGAAAAGATTGGCCAACTGGTACTATGACCGATTGGATTGGTAGTCTCCCAGGTCTTAAACGCGAGACCTGGGGCACCCAAACTCGTAGGCGGGACTACGAGTTCACCCGGTCACGGTACTAGCGTGGTGAATCTCAGGTTCGTTGCATTTCTCTGAAACAGAGCCTCAGGCCAAGAAGTGCGCCAAAGCAGGTCCTTCGACTCCACTGAAGTACGCTTCGCTCAGGATGACAGGTTTATTTTTGATATGAACTTTGGACTCGGGACACTAGCGCCGTTAGGCTTCGAAGGAGAGTTGAGCCGCAAACAACTGCGACACCGGCTTTGGTTCTGAGGCGAGTTCGTAAACCAGCCGCTCCAGCACCAGGCGCTTGTCCGGTGGAGAGGAACGCAATTCGAGATCGGCTCGCGCTACCAACCTGAGCGCGCGAGTCAATTCACGACGGCTCTTGTAGCGGCGCGCCTGGCGGATCAGGTCGTCGGCTGCGAAGGGCGGCATGCGAAAACCCTGCCATAGCGCCTGCCAAATGGCGCGCGAGTCGCGCACGTTCTTCTCTAGAATTACCAGCATCTGGCGGAAGGTTCGCGCCAGCATGTAGAGGTGGCCGATAGCTGAGTCTTCGCCGGCATCGGAGCTATTCAGGAGGCCGTGCAGCAGGGCAATGGCGCGGGCCCGGTCGCGTGCACTGATCGCATCGGTCAATTCATAGAGCGAGCGCTGCTTGGCGCCGAGCACCATGGTCTCTACGTCGCCGAGAGTGATGCGGCCACGGCCCAGGGTATAGAGCAGCAGCTTTTCCAGCTCGGAAGAGATCATCAGCATGTCCGCGCCCAGCGCATCCACCAGCTCACGGGCTGCGTCGGGTTCCACGCGGACACCGGCTTCCTGCGCGGTGGAGACCGTCCAGCGCATGGCGTCTTCTTCGTTCACCCGCGCCAGTTCAACCATGCCGCAGTGCTCGCCGAGCGTTTCGGTGAGGCGCTCAAAGCGGTTCTTGTCGTCCATCTCCATGCGGCGGATGTCGGATGGGATGTGGAGGAAGTCGGCAATAAAAATCAGCAGCGCCTGCGGGTTGGGCGATCGGAAGTAGCGATCCAGCGCCGCAAACTCTTCTTTTTTTGCGCCCCGTGTGTAAAGCTGACGCACATTGCGGATGAAAACAACCTGAAACGGCGCCATCAGCGAGGGAGTCTGCGCCCGGTCGAGGACCTCGAAGATCGAAGTCCCGCTGAGGTCCAGGTCGGAGAGGCAGAAATCCTTCAGATCCGGCTGAACAAAACCCTTCAGAACGGCTGCCCGGCACCGGTCTAGCAGGAATGCCTCGTCGCCGGCGAGCACATAGCCGGGCCGCAATCGGCCCTTGCCGGCCGCGCCAGCTTCAATTTCAGCCACAAAGCGAGCCGTGGCGGCAAAACCTGCGCCCCATCGTCCGGCGGTCATTGAACTGGGCTCCGTTTGGTAGTTCCGAGGGCTGAAATCATCTCGATCATGCGGTTCCAGAATACCTTCCTACGCTCCAAGAGGCCAGTACCAACATTGGGAGTCACCAGAACTGCAACGGACCGCTGCGATTTCGTCAGGCTCTGAGATGTAAGTCGTTTGTTTTCGCAGGTCATTTGGGGTTTTTTCGACGTAACGCTATTGTTTTCATGGGCGTGGAAGGAAAAGGGGGGAGGGGTGTGGTGCTTTGCGCGTGTAAACCGGGCACATCCCTGACATTTTGAACCGGCGAGATTTCGGGAATTCTGGAGGCCATGAATCGATTGTGCGCGTTTCCACGAATCAAACTGCAAATTCCGGGAAGATTTCGGAGATTTTTTGGTCAGAGGGTTTCTTTATGCGATTGCCCTTTTGCACGTATAAGCGGAGTCGTGTCGCGAACTGCATCTTTGGAGGTGCAGGTTGTTGATTCCACAGGAAGAAAGTATTGAGCTGGATTTCAACCGTCCCTACGGGACGGAGGGCTTTTGTTCAATTCTGACCCAGGACAGCGCTGCGCTCGTCCTGGGCTATTCTCGCGTTCTCCCTTGCGGGAGAAAGTGCGCCGTCTCTTTCATTCATCCGCGGTCAGTTGCGCCGGTGGATGATTGTTACAAAGGCGGGCAATTTGGAATTCCTCAGATATAACACATCAGTACGTAACACTGATTCATTGCGCCGGTCCAACGGACTTTCGTAACTTCAATCTGTCAGAACCCTTCCAGCACATCGGCCACGAGGGCACGCGCAAAATCGCGGCCTAAGCGCTCCAGCGCCGCCGGATTCTCCTGCAGGAAAGTGGGCAGGTCGGTGGTGGATTGGTATTGTTGACGGAATACATAGTTTTTGTTCTCGTAAAGAACTTTTCCGTCCCGCCCGTTGAGCGTGACAGAAACCACCATGGTGAGAAGGAAGCTGGACGACTCCTGCGTGGAAGCGTTGTAGGTCAGCGGCGTTACTGCTTCCTTGAGGATGGTGCCGTGCAGCACCGCGTCGGCTTCGGGGTTGGCGTCGGGCGTAACCCGAAAACGGGTTCGCTCGGTAAACTCGCGGATCACCGCGTTGGTCATCACCGTTTCAGTGTGATAAGCCTCAGTACGCGTGGCGAACACCGGCACGGAGAGGGTATGCACATCTGCCGACAAATGGGTTGCCGAGCCCACTGTATGGTACCCGCATCCGGTTAGGACGGCCATGGGAACAGCGAGGCAGACGGCTAGAAAAGGGCGGTTCATGCTGTCACTATTGTAGCGGGGCAGACAAGCGAAGCGTCATCGCTTTCCCAGCCGGGAATTCGGTCTGCGCTGGTGTTTGTAAACAGGCCGGCTCCCTGCAAAAGTTGAGCAGAGGGCGTGTAGTCGGGGACCATTTTCTTCATCAACTTGATCAGGCGGACGACATCTCGAGCAGTGACGGCCTGTTGCAGTTGCTCCAAAAAACGCCTCATTGCAACTTCGTCGACTTGTTCCGGTGAGACCACATTGTGAATCATGGGGTGCGACGTTGGAACGATCTGTTCGGTCTTGAGTTTCAACTCTTCAAACAACTTTTCCCCTGGACGCACGCAGGTGAACTCGATCCGGATATCGTGTTCCGGTTGCGAGAGCCGAATGAGATTCCTGGCCAGATTCACGATCCTCACCGGTGTCCCCATGTCGAGGACGAAGACTTCTCCGCCTCTGCCTACCGTGAACGCGTGCAAGACAAGCTGCCCAGCCTCCGATGGAGTCATGAAGTAGCGCTCCATATCGGGATGGGTGACGGTCACCGGACCACCGGCCACGATCTGCTGCTTGAAGATCGGGACTACGCTCCCGCTGCTTCCCAGCACGTTGCCAAAGCGCACAGCAACAAACTTCGTGCCGTGATTCTGATGCAGCGCGCGAATCAATAATTCCGCGACGCGCTTTGTAGCTCCCATGATGCTGGCAGGATGAACCGCCTTGTCGGTGGAGATGAGAACGAAGAACTCGACGCCATGGTTGGCAGCTGAGGTGGCAACTCGCCAAGTGCCGAAGACATTGTTTTCAACCGCAGCAAACGGGTGCTGCTCCATCAACGGAACATGTTTACTGGCCGCCGCATGGTAGACGATCGACGGCTGGTGCTGCCGCATGACCCGGTTTACATCGTCGAAGCGGGTAATGTCGCCAATCTCAGCGCGAAATGCAACTCCGGGAAAAGCCAGGTCGAGTTCCCGAGCGAGTTCCAGCAGAGGCTTCTCCGCACGGTCGAATCCCACCAAAACTCGCGGACGAATAGCGGCGATTTGCCGACAGAGCTCCGAGCCAATTGAGCCTGCGGCGCCGGTCACTAGCACCACTTTGCCCGGCATCTGCCGCCGAACAACATCCTGATCGAAACGCGCTTGCGGCCTCCCCAGCAAATCCTCGGGGGATACATCCCGGATTTGATTGCTCGGTTGTGCAGGCTGCATGGATTCTCCTCTGTTCTATGTTCAACGATACAGTTTTGGGCCTGTTACAAGTATCCTGTCTCTTTAGCGAGTTAGCTTCCGCTTCGCGGAAATAGCAAGTCAGCAAGTCAGCTGGTTCCCTTGATTGCTCCGATCTTTGCGTCTGTCGATGAACGGGCTGGCTGAAAGTTGGGTTTTCCCGCCCTTGTAATGGGGAAAAATAGCAATGACGGGACGCGGAGCTTTTGAGGCGATCTGCATTGCCGCCCTACATTGCGGGCTCACACCCAGGCGGTGACCAGCATGCCCAGGCCGGCATCGGAAAGTTTCAAACCGTCTGTACGGCCAGTGAAATAGAGAGCGTTCAGGTGCTTCGAATCCAACTGACGAATGCGCGTGAATCCGGCATCGCGCAGTTCGCGCTCCAGGTCAGCGGGCGCGAAGAACAGCTTGAACGGTTCGCCGGCAGATGCGACGCGCTCGGCCAGGGCTTTCAAAGCGAGACGCCGGATGGGCGAAAGGACTTCAGGCGATAGCCCGTAGTCGAACCCAACCCCGCTGCCTGGGGGCATTCGGGCAATATCGCGAATCGTGGCGCGAAAGGCCGCGAGCGTGAGATACGGGACAACGCCGAGCCAGCCGAAGAACGCCGCCTTCCCGACATCGAATCCCGCTTCAGCCAGTCCCGCGGCCAACGTTTTGTGCTCGAAATCCAGTGGAACAAACGTCAGATTGGCGGGTTGGGTCAGGCTGGCTTCGTCGAGCAACCCGCGCTTCCATTCCTGCGTGGCGGGGAAGTCCACCTCGAACACTTGTAATGCCGGAAATGGATTGCGCCATGCGAACGTGTCCAGGCCAGCCCCTAATACGACGTATTGCGAAACGCCCTGGGCAACCGCGGTGGCCAACTGGTCCTCAACAAAGCGGCTGCGTGCGGCCATGAAGGCGCGAAAATCACGCGCAACCTTGTGCTGCGCGCGCTCCATGTCGCGGGCAAATTCCGGACCGATCAGGCGAATCGCGATGGGATCGTCCAGAACGGGCGGCTGGTCCATAACCTGGTGGGCGGCGCGGCGAATGGCGACGCGAAGGGCGGTCTTGCTGGCTCGGCCTGGCTTCATCCTCTGCAGTTTAAATGACGGGGAAAACTCAGCGACTGGCCCTCGCCGCGTACCATAGTCCCCATGAGCTGGATTGGATGGGCACTGCTTTCCGCGGCCTTTGCCGCCGCCACCGCGCTTTTGGCCAAAGTGGGCGTGGCGCATGTGGATTCAAACCTGGCCATGGCGCTGCGCACCAGCGTCGTCCTCGTGTTTGCGTGGGGCATCGCGCTGGCGCTGTCCAGGCCCGGTGGCGGGCTTCTGGGCGAAATCCGCTCACTCGACCGGCGCACCTTGCTTTTTCTCACCCTGTCTGGCCTGGCCACCGGGCTGTCGTGGCTGTGCTACTTCCGCGCCCTGCAACTGGGACCGGCTTCGCGCGTGGCTCCGCTGGATAAGCTTTCAGTCCCGCTGGTGATGGTGTTGGCGTGGCTATTGCTGGGGGAAAAGCTGACTATGCCCGCAGTTGCAGGCGGCCTGCTCATCACCGCTGGAGCGATAATCATGGTTCTTGCCTGATGCCGAGAACATGCACTGCTTCCTTATACTGAAAAGAACGATTGCGGAAGTAAGAGCTTAAGATGACCATCGATTCCTCCGACCAATCCGTTTCGACATTGCCGCGCCGCATCGTTCTTACCGGCTTCATGGGCTCGGGCAAGAGCACCGTTGGTCCACGATTGGCTGCGCGGTTGGGCTGGAAATTCCTCGATGTCGATGACGTGATCGAGACAGAGGCCGGCGTCACGATTGCTGAACTCTTCGCGCGACACGGGGAGGGCGAATTCCGCAAACGCGAACACGCGACCATCGCACGGCTGGCCGCTGGGCAGGCGCTGGTTTTGGCACTTGGCGGCGGCGCCATTGAGAAAGCGGGGACCCGCGACCTGCTGCTCTCCGCGCCCGGAACGCTGCTTGTGCATTTGGAAGTGGAACTGGCTACGACGCTGGCTCGTTGCGCGGGCACGGAGCACATCCGGCCCATTCTTGCCGACCAGGCCAATCTCGCCGATCGATACGCTCGCAGGCTGCCGCTCTATCGAACCGCGCATGTTTCAATCTGCGTGGACGCGCTTACGCCGGAGCAGGCGGTTGACGCAATCCTGAAGATTGCGCATTTGGCATGACGCTATTGGACCGTCTGAAACATCTCACCTTGTTATCATCTAAAGAATGGCTCGGCTCCCAGGCATGCCGAGATTCTTTTCGAGGTTTCCTACCTTTCTCATGACACCCGCCTCCCAGGCCGCAATCCGAGCTGAACTCTCAACGCCTCCCGCTGACGGCGCCCCGCATGGGCAGGCACATCTCCATGCGCCCAGCCCCGGCGCTACGGCCACGCTCATCCATGACCTGCGCGAACTGTTCAAGGTGAAGGTCGTGGGGATGGTGCTGGTTACAGGCTGGGGAGGCTTTTATCTGGGCTCGATGCAGTCCGGCATCTCCAGCGTGCAGCCCGGCCTTTTGGACGCATTGTTCGGCATCGGCCTGGTCTCCGCCGGAGCGGGCGCGCTGAATGAGGCCCTCGAACGCAAGTCCGACGCTCGTATGATTCGCACCGCGCAGCGTCCACTGGCGCGCGGGCGCTTCTCGCTGGCGGTTGGGATTATTGCCGGCCTGGGTGCGCTCACTCTTGGCGCTGTATGGCTGCTGCTGCGCACCAACCTGCTGACCGTGGCGCTGGCGCTGCTCACGGCCTTCTGCTACGTGGCTATTTACACGCCGCTCAAGCGCCTCACCACGCTGGCCACGTTCATCGGCGCGTTCCCTGGCGCGATGGGCCCGCTGCTCGGGTGGACTGCTGCGCGTCCGCATATCGAGTGGCCGGCTGTGGCGCTGTTTGCGATTCTCTTTGTCTGGCAGTTTCCCCACTTCATGGCTATCTCCTGGCTCTATCGCGAGGACTACGCGCGCGCCGGAATTCGCATGCTGCCCGTCGTTCAACCGGATGGATGGTCAACCGTTGCCGAGGCGCTTTTCTTTGCGGTGGTCATGATTCCCGTCAGCCTGGCGCCGTGGTTTCTCGGGGTGGCCAACAGCTTTTATGCAGGCCTGGCTGTGCTGCTCGGCATTCTTTATCTTGCCTACACGATTCGTTTCGCCGGCATTCTGCGCGCCAAGGATGAGACCGAAAGCCGCATGCTGGCACGTGACCTGCTCAAGGTAAGCGTTCTCTATCTACCTCTCTTATTCACCACGCTTATGCTCTGCGCAACGCAGAAACACTAGAGCGTGTTTCAAAAATGGGAGCAGTATCTCGCTTGCAGTACCTCAGGGGTTAAAACCCCTTGTCATTCCGGACCTTTTCGGCACGACTGAAGTCGTGCCCTGACACAAACCGGGTTTTTGAAACAAGCTGTAAGGAAGTTGAACACCATGACAACTACTGTCGCCCCGCAATCCAGCACGCGTCCCGCCATCGCCGCCATTCTTCTAATCAGCGCGGCAGCCACACTCTTTCTCTTCTGGCTTATCTACGTTCACCCCGCCGCGGCTCTGAGTACGCAATACGCATTTCTTCCCGCACTCAACGCAATTCTTAACGGCCTGAGCGCAACGGCACTGCTGATCGGCTACACCTTTATTCGAGCGCGCAAAATCAAGCCCCACCGCGCGGCCATGATCACAGCCTTCATTTTTTCCACGCTGTTTCTCGTCAGCTACATCGCGCACCACGCGCTGCACGGCGACGTGCGCTACCCGCCCGACGCTGCTCTGCGCTCGGTTTACCTGCCGCTGCTGGCCAGCCATATCATTCTGGCAATCGTGGCGCTGCCGCTGGTGCTGGTCACATTCTTTTTCTCCCTCACCGGACGCATCCGGCAGCACCGCAAGGTGGCTCGCTGGACGTTTCCGCTCTGGCTTTACGTCTCGGTGACAGGCGTCGTCACCTACGTGATGCTGCGACTGGCGCAAGGCTAGGATGCCAATGTCTGCAAGTCCCTCAAAGCGCGACTCGATCGAGAAGGAAACGGCACAACCTGACGATGGCACCCGGCAACTGCTGCAATGGGGCGCGTCGATTCTGGGATCTGGAATTGTGGCGGCGATTTTGCTGGTCACGGTGCTCGGCGGGTTTTCGAACACGGGGGCCAGTACCAACTCCGGCTGGTTCGCGCTCATCGTCGCGCTGATGTGTCTTCCGTTCGGGGGCTTGTTGCTTGGGCTGGGCGTGGCCAAGTGGTTTCGTAATCGGCGGCTGGCGCGGGAACGGTAGAGGCGAAGGTGTGCTGGCGCTCGAAAACCGCGACCACTTGGTTTTGTGGCCTCCCCGGTCTCAAAAGCGAGACCGGGGGCACCCATATTTGTAGGAGAGATTTCAAAACCACACGGCTAGCGGGCGAAAAGGCGGTGCCAAAACCCCTTCGGGTTGGTCGCGGGAGCTTCGTCTGCTGTCGCCTTAGACTTTCCGGCTGTTTTCCTGGTGCTTGCGGGGACACGACGGGTATCGAATTTCAGCGGCACGTGGTCCCAGAGGCCAATGGGTTCGGGCTGGGCGGGCATCCGTGCCCCCTCAAGCGCGGCCTGCGGATTGGTGATGAACAAACGGCGCGCAGTCTCTTCGCCTGCTTTGCTGGTCACGTAGTCAAACGCCTTCTGCAAATGCGGCGGCCGCCATTTGGGATTGTGCGCGTCTGTAGCGATGAAATGGATCCAATTACGCTCCAACAACTCGTTGGAAAAAGCTTCAGCCAGATTTCCGAAACGGCCATACAGAGAACTCGAAGTGACCTGGACCAGGCATCCCTCGCGCATCCAATCCGCCAGCATCTCGGGGCGTTTTTGAATCTCCTGGTTGCGCTCTGGATGTGTGATAACCAGGGTGTAGCCCACAGCCTGCAATCTATGCATAGCATCGGTTAGCTGCGGTGGGATGACCGAATCGGGGAACTCGATGAGCAGGTATCCTTTGCCATTGATGGAATAGCGCAGCGGATATTCGAGTGCATCCATGATGTTTTCCGCGTTTAGATGGAAGTCGCAGGCGAGGGAGAGTTCGATCTCCTCCTTGAGAAGCCGCTGCAATTCGGCCAGGCGCTGCTGATTGACCTGTGGCTGGAATGGAAACCGATCGCTGGCGTGAGGAGTGCAAACGATGTGGGTCACACCTTCCGCGGCGGCTTCGCGGGCCATGGCCAGTGACGTCGCCAAATCAGGCGATCCGTCGTC
>Ga0302320_10004179_pt1 | contig 32878 bp, 28 predicted proteins | sample Bog_T0_3_FD_202130 | JGI IMG/M metagenome (GOLD analysis project Ga0302320, IMG submission 202130) | Peat permafrost microbial communities from Stordalen Mire near Abisko, Sweden - Bog_T0_3 | ecosystem: Environmental > Terrestrial > Soil > Wetlands > Peat | place: Sweden: Abisko, Stordalen Mire... | reverse complement strand
CGCGGCGACAGCTTCACGCCCTCCGCGGTCGACACGAAGGTGATGAAGAAATGATGGTCGCCCGGCAGGCCGTGCTCGGCCGCGTCGGTCAATACACGGCGCAGCACCCCGCGCAGCGCGTCGCGCGCCAGCACGTCGTATCGGATATGATCGGTCGCCATTATAAATAAATCCTGTCGTGTCTGGAACTGCCGGCCGTCCGACTCGCCCCATTTTGACCCATGCTACCCCGGCGGCGGCCCGAGGTCAGCAGCCTTGCTGCCCGTTACGGGAATTCCGGCAAATGGCCAAGCCCAAGACAAGCCTGGAGGCAAGCTCGGAGGCAAGCTCGGAGGCAAGCTCGGAGACAAGCTTGGAGGCAAGCTGGCGCAAATCTGGAGGCAATCCTGTCGGTGATCCATCACCCGGCAGGATCAAGTGGAGGCTTCTGCTATCCGCTGCCTCTGAACCCCGCCTGGCGGAGCTCAAACCCATCAGGGCGTTTCGCCCCCGCCAAACCCGCCAATCACTGGAGATTTCGGTTTGGTGGGGACGCCGGGCGAGCCGGCCCAGCCAATAACGGGTGGAAATATTGAGAAAAACAGAGCCCGTGGAGGGACATCCGGAGTGGGGCATCCGGGCTGATCGATGCCGAATTGGGTTGGCCTTGGCCCGCCGCCCGTTCTAGATTTCGCCGATGCCCCCGGATTCGCCGCCGGCCGCCGTCGCGGCGCCGGAACTCCCGATATCAGCCCGGCCCAGCCTGATCGAGCTCTTCACGGCGTTCGCCAGGATGTCGCTGTCCGGCTTCGGCGGCGTGCTGGCCTTTGCGCGGCGCGGTATCGTCGAACAGCACAAATGGATGACGGCGGAGGAGTTCAACGAAACCTTCGCGCTGTGTCATTTCCTGCCCGGCCCCAACATCGTCAATCTCAGCGTGGTGTTCGGCTCGCGCTTTCGCGGCATCGCCGGCGGCTTTGCGGCGTTCGCCGGGCTGGTCGGCCCGCCCGTGGTCATCGTCACGATCCTGGCCGCGCTTTATGCGCGTTTTGGCGAAATCGACGCGCTGCGGCGCATCCTGGCGGGGGTCTCGTGCGCCGCGGTCGGGCTTTTGATATCGGTGGTGTTTCGGATGATGATGCCGCTGATAGGCAAGCGCGACGTCGTCGCCCTGGCGGTCATGGCCGCGGTGTTTGTCGCGATCGGCGTGCTGCGGCTGCCGTTGCCGGCGGTCTTGCTGGCGGCGATACCGCTCAGCGTCGGCATCGTCGTCGCCGTGCGCCGGCGGGGGACGACATGAATTCGGAGCACAGCCCGATCTGGTCGCTGGTGCTCACCTTCGGGTTGATGTCGCTGTTTGCGGTGGGCGGCGCCAATTCCGCCATCCCGGAGATGCACCGGGTCGCGGTCGATGTCCGGCACTGGATGACCGACAAGCAATTCGCCGACGTGTTCGCGATTTCGCAGCTCTCGCCCGGTCCGAACGTGCTGATCGTCACCCTGATCGGCTATTCCGTCGCCGGGATCGGCGGGGCGCTGGCGGCGACCCTTGCGATGTGCGTTCCGACCGCCGTGCTGGCCTATTGGGTAAGCCGGTTCCTGACCCGGTCGAGCCACTCGCGCTGGCCCGGCATCATCCGGGCGGCACTGGTGCCGCTTTCGATCGGGTTGATGGGCGCCAGCGCCCTGATCCTGGCGCAGACCTCCGACCGGACCTGGGCGGCCGCGCTGGCGACCGCGGGCGCCGCGGTGCTCGCCTCCGCGACCCGGCTCAATCCGCTCTGGATATTGCTGGCCAGCGGGGTTTTGGGGTTTGCCGGCGTCATCGGCTGAGGGCGGCGGCCCCCGAGCCGGCTATCCCGGCGTAACCCGAATTTAATCACCGCAGGCGCTCACTTTGGATGCGAAACCGCCCGGCCCGTGGCGGCATTTCGGATTTGGTCTTTGCCGGAGCAGTGTGATGAATTGGTTTAGCCGCGCATTGGCCGGCGTTGGCCTGGCCGTCATTGCCGGTCTCGGTGCGATCGCGCCCGCAGGAGCGCAGACCTATCCGACGCGATCGATCACCATGATCGTGCCGTTCGCGGCGGGCGGGCCGACCGACGTCGTCGCGCGCCTTGTCACGGCGCATATGGCCCGCACGCTCGGCCAAAGCATCGTCATCGAGAATGTCGTGGGCGGTGGCGGTACCACGGCCACCATCCGCGCGGCCCGCGCCCCCAACGACGGCTATACCCTGATCGCCGGCCATATGGGGACCCATGCCGCTGCGGTGCCGCTCTATCCCAACCTCGCCTACAACCCGGAAAAGGATTTCGCCCCGGTGGCACTGCTGGCGGGGACGCCGATCGTGATCCTGGCACGCAAGGATCTTCCGCCGCGGGATTTGCGGGAATTCATCGCCTACGTGAAGGACAATGCCGGCACGGTGAGGGCGGCGCATGCCGGCATCGGCTCGGTGTCGCATGTCGCCTGCCAGCTGCTGGATTCGATCCTCGACATCAAGCCGACGGCGGTCGCCTTCAACGGCACCGGTCCGGCGATGAACGCGCTGGTCGCCGGCCGGGTCGACTACATGTGCGACCAGATCGCCAACGCCGTGCCGCAGGTCGGGCTCGGCACAATCAAGGCCTATGCGGTGGCAACGCCGGAGCGCAATCCGGCCCTGCCTCAGGTTCCCACCACGGCCGAGGCCGGATTGCCGACGTTCCAGGTCCAGGCCTGGAACGCGATCTTCGCGCCGAAGGGAACCCCGGAGCCGGTCATCGCCCGGCTCAACGCGGCGGCGGCCAGGGCGCTGGACGACGAGACGGTGCGCAACAGCCTGCTCGAACTCGGCAGCGTGATGCCGGCGGCGACCGAGCGCAGTCCGCAAGCGCTGGCGGCGCTGGTGAAGAGCGAAATCGCCCGATGGACGCCGGTGCTCAAGCCCGCCCCGTGATTCCGGGCCCGGGCCGGGCGGAGCCCCCGCCCGTTCCTTGCCCTTTGGGGGCCGAATACTCATTTTTCCGGGTATAATCGATCGATGAAGCCGAATCGCCTGTCGATCAGCCGCTCCGGCCGGTAAAATCCGCCTTCCCGAAAGGCTTCGAACACACCCCATGAATCAATACCACGATCTGCTCGAACGGATTCTCGCCGACGGCGCCGAGAAGCACGACCGCACCGGCACCGGCACGTTGTCGATCTTCGGCCATCAGATGCGTTTCAATCTGGCGGCCGGGTTTCCGATGCTGACCACCAAGAAGCTGCCGCTGAAGGCGATCGTGCACGAGCTGTTGTGGTTTCTCAAAGGCGACACCAACGTCAAATACCTCAGGGACAACGGCGTTTCGATCTGGGACGAATGGGCCGACGCCAATGGCGATCTCGGTCCGGTCTATGGATCGCAGTGGCGCTCCTGGCCGGCGCCGGACGGGCGCCGCATCGACCAGATTTCCAACGTCATCGACATGATCCGCCGCAATCCGGATTCGCGGCGTCTGATCGTGAGCGCATGGAACCCGGCCGATGTCGACAAGATGGCGCTGCCGCCCTGCCACTGCCTGTTCCAGTTCTATGTCGCGAACGGCAAGCTGTCGTGCCAGCTCTACCAGCGCTCGGCCGACGTGTTTCTCGGCGTGCCCTTCAACATCGCGTCCTATGCCTTGCTGACCATGATGGTGGCGCAGGTGACGGGGCTGAAGCTCGGCGACTTCGTCCACTCCTTCGGCGACGTCCACCTCTATTCCAACCATCTCGATCAGGCCCGGCTGCAACTGACGCGCCCGACGCGGTCGTTGCCGGTGATGAAGCTCAACCCCGAGGTGAAGGACATCTTCGCGTTCCGCTATGAAGACTTCGTGCTCGAAGGATACGACCCGCACCCGCACATCAAGGCCGAGGTCGCGGTTTAGATGGGGGCGCTTCCAAGGGCTACACTTCAACGTCTCGCGACTGCCAAGGTCGAAGACGCTCGGCTATTGTTCGAGAACCGGCGGTATTCGAATTCATATTACCTGTATGGTTACGGAATTGAACTTGGCCTAAAGGCTTGCATAGCTCGCCAGATGATCGCGGAGACCGTTCCAGACAAGGCAATTTTGCGGGGTTTTTTGGACCACGAGATTGGAAAACTGATAGGTTTGGCGGGCTTATCCGAGCTTCTCAAGGTGGAGCGGGAAAATCCTGAATTTGATATCCGTTGGTCCATCGCAAGCGAATGGTCGGTTGAGTCTCGCTATGATATGGTTGATGCCGTTGCTGCGGGAGCAATGAAAGATGCTATCGAAAATCCACAATATGGAGTCATGAGATGGCTGCAGCAGTTTTGGTAGAATCTGATGTGGAGATGGGGCGCGAGCTTTTGCGAATACTCGACGAAACCAAATTTCCGGTGACGGCTGCCGCGTGGATTTTTTTTCCTGATATTGAGGAATGGCGATTGGTCATTCGTACGCCGAAGGCGGAGAGAAACCTGCAGCAAGCCCTGCTTGAGCTTGCGGTCTCCCTGGATCAGCGAGGCGACCTTCGGAAGCGGCTCGATTTGTCTCGGGTCAAGCTTGTTCCGCCGAAGGATAAAATGCTGGCCGCTATGGGCAGTGTCGTCAGGGTGGAAGGCACTTCCAATATCCGCTTCAGCCGCAATGTGATCAATGGTGTCCTCATTGATGATGCTTTGATATATCGACTTGCGGCGTGATGTCTGTTCTGTGAGCAGTGGTCCCGAGATCATCCTCCTCGTCGCGGTCGCCGAGAACGGCGTGATCGGCGCCGGCGGCGCGATTCCGTGGCGGCTCAAATCCGACATGCAGCGCTTGAAGGCGATGACGATGGGAAAGCCGATCGTGATGGGCCGCAAGACCTTCGAGTCGTTCCCGCGCCGGCCGCTCCCCGGGCGCACCAATATCGTCGTCACCCGCGACGCCAGCTATCGCGCCGCCGGCGCGGTCGTGACGACCTCGTTCGCTGATGCCCGCGCGGTCGCTCGGGGCGATGCACTGCGGCGTTCGGCGGGTGAAATTGCCGTGATCGGCGGCGCCGACATCTACGCCCAATGGATGGAATCCGCCGACCGTCTCGAGATTACCGAAGTGCACGCCCGGCCCGAAGGCGACACCTGGTTTGCCGCCGTCGATGCGGCCATCTGGCAAGAGGTTGCGCGCGTGCGGAATCCGGCCGGTCCGGACGACAGCGCGGACTTCTCCTATGTGACATACCGCCGCCGAAAGCCGCATTAACTGCATTCGGCAATGTTTGCATTGACAATTATGCGTTCCGGCATAGCTGCTTCGAGCCAGAAGCTTGCGTTGTAAGGGCCGGGGCCGTCCCCTATAAAGCCGGCAGATATTGCGAGGCGGGCCGTTCGGCCCTAGGCGCCCCGCGAAGGAGACGATTGATGCCGTGGAAGAATCAAGGCGGAGGCCCCTGGGGCTCGGGTCCGAAGGGGCCGTGGGGCTCCGGCCCGCAGCCGGTGGGACCGAGGCCGCCCGATCTTGAGGATATTCTGCGCCGCGCCCAGGACCGGCTGCAGCAGCTGTTGCCGGGCGGATATTTCAGCGGCGTCGGCGTCGCGCTGGTTCTCCTCGTCGCTCTGGCGATCTGGGGACTGTCGGGATTTTTCCGCGTCCAGTCCGAAGAACTCGGCGTCGTGCTGCGCTTCGGCCAGCACGTACGCACGGTGCAGCCCGGCCTGAACTATCATCTGCCCTATCCGATCGAGACCGTGCTGTTGCCGAAGGCGCTGCGGGTTTCCACCATCTCGATCGGCATGACGCTGATCGACGATCCGGCGCGCCGCGGCCGCACCATGCGCGACGTGCCCGAGGAAAGCCTGATGCTGACCGGCGACGAGAACATCGTCGACGTCGATTTCACGGTGCTGTGGCGGATCAAGCCGGACGGCGTCGGCAACTATCTGTTCAACATCCAGAACCCCGAAGGCACGGTCAAGGCGGTGGCTGAAAGCGCGATGCGCGAGGCCGTCGGCAAGGCCAACATCCAGCCAATCCTCACCGGCGCCCGCACCACCACGGAAGCCAATGTGCAGGAGCTGATGCAGAAGACGCTCGACAGCTACGGCGCGGGCATCCTGGTGCAGCAGGTGCAGATGCAGAAGGTCGATCCGCCGGCGCAGGTGATCGACTCGTTCCGCGACGTGCAGGCGGCGCGCGCCGATCTCGAGCGTTTGCAGAACGAGGCCCAGACCTATGCCAACCGCGTGGTTCCCGACGCCAAGGGACGCGCCGCGCAGGTCCTGCAGGTCGCCGAAGGCTACAAGCAGCAGGCGGTCGCCGAGGCCAAGGGCCAGAGCGCGCGCTTCCTGAAAGTCTACGACGAATACAAGAAGGCGCCTGACGTGACCCGGCAGCGCATCTATCTGGAGACGATGGAGCGCGTCCTCGGCGGCTCCGAGAAGCTGATCTACGACGGCGGCGGTTCGGGGTCGGGGCAGGGCGTGGTGCCGTACCTGCCGCTGAACGAGCTGACGCCGCGGCATCCGCCGCAGGCGACCACCGGTCAGCCGCAACCGCAGAGCGGAGCCACCCGATGAAGTCCCCCGTCGCAGGTATTGTGGCGCTGTTCGCGCTGCTGGTCGTATTGATCTTCGCCTACAGCTCGATGTTCACCGTCGACATGACCGAGCAGGCGCTGGTGGTGCGGCTCGGCGATCCGGTCCGCGTCGTCACCGATCCGGGCCTGCATTTCAAGGCGCCGTTCGTCGACACCGTGATCCCGATCGACAAGCGCATCCTCGATCTTGAAAATCCGTCGCAGGAAGTCATTGCGTCGGACCAGAAGCGGTTGGTGGTCGACGCCTTCGCCCGCTACCGCATCAAGGACGCGCTGCGCTTCTACCAGAGCGTCGGCTCGATCCAGGCCGCCAACATCCAGTTGACCACGCTGCTGAACGCCTCGCTGCGCCGCGTGCTCGGCGAGGTCACCTTCATCCAGGTGGTGCGCGACGAGCGTGAAGCCCTGATGGCCCGGATCCGCGACCAACTCGATCACGAAGCCGGCGGCTACGGCATCCAGGTGGTCGATGTCAGGATCCGCCGCGCCGATCTGCCGGAGCAGAACAGCCAGGCGGTCTATCAGCGGATGCAGACCGAGCGGCAGCGCGAGGCCGCCGAGTTCCGCGCCCAGGGTGGCCAGAAGGCGCAGGAGATCCGTTCCAACGCCGACCGCGAAGCCACCGTGATCGTCGCCGAAGCCAACTCGACCGCCGAGCGGGTACGCGGCGAGGGCGACGGCGAACGCAACCGGCTGTTCGCCGAGGCCTATGGCCAGGACCCCGACTTCTTCGCGTTCTACCGCTCGATGACGGCGTATGAGAACGGGCTGAAGAGCAGCGATACCCGGTTCCTGCTGAAACCGGATTCAGACTTCTTCAAGTTCTTCGGCAACCCTTCCGGCAAGCCGCCGGCGACGGCGCCGAAGCCGTAAAGACCATCAAGACCGGGCGAAGCGCAACCCGCTTCGCCCGCTGACAAAGAAAAACAACATCCAACGGGAGGTTCCAGTCCGATGAGGTCCATAGCGTTCGCCGACTTCCTCATCGGTTTGGGCATTCTGTTCGTGCTTGAAGGGCTGATGTTCGCGGCCAGCCCGGCCTGGATGCGCCGGGCCATGAAGAGCGCGCTGGCGACACCCGACAATATTCTGCGCGCCGTCGGCTTCGGATCGGCGATTGCCGGCCTGATCCTGATCTGGGTGGTCCGGCACTAGGTGCGTCGGCGGCAGACCCGGGATTTTGAGTTTCTCCGATCTGCAATTGCACATCGTGGTTCGGCGCGTTGCCGCGCTGCCCCGGAATGACCAGTATTATCAACGCTATCGTGAGTAGCGACGTCCCGCTTTTCGCCGTATTCAATGGCGCTTATGGATGCGGAATGTCCGTCTCAAATGCTTGCGCCGCGGCCCCGTTCGGGCGCACTGTGGACTTCAAAATCCGTACCCTTTGCAAGGAGAGAGAGCTGATATGACCGCTGCGATTCCAGCCCTGAGCCATCGCCTGCGTCCGGTGCTGGCCGCGATCTGCCTTGGTTCTTTCCTTGGCGCCACCAGCGTCCTGACGTCGGCGCCGGCCTTCGCGCGCGGTCCCGATGGGATCGCCGACGTGGCCGAGAAGGTGATCGATGCGGTGGTCAACATCTCGACCTCGCAGACCGTCGAGGCCAAGGGCGGCCCGGCTGAGGGCAGGGGCGCGATGCCGCAACTGCCGCCGGGTTCGCCGTTCGAGGAATTCTTCGACGACTTCTTCAAGAACCGCCGCGGCGGTCCGGGCGGCTCCAAGGGCGGCGACCTGCAGCCGCACAAGACCAATTCGCTCGGCTCCGGCTTCATCGTCGACACCTCCGGCATCGTCGTAACCAACAATCACGTCATCGCCGATGCCGACGAGATCAACGTCATCATGAACGACGGCACCAAGTTCAAGGCCGAGCTGGTCGGCGTCGACAAGAAGACCGATCTGGCGGTGCTGAAATTCACGCCGACCAAGCCGCTGGTCGCGGTGAAGTTCGGCGATTCCGACAAATTGCGGCTTGGCGAATGGGTGGTCGCGATCGGCAATCCGTTCAGCCTCGGCGGCACGGTGACGGCCGGCATCGTCTCCGCGCGCAACCGCGATATCAACTCCGGGCCCTATGACAGCTACATCCAGACCGACGCCGCCATCAATCGCGGCAATTCCGGCGGCCCGCTGTTCAACCTCGACGGCGAAGTGATCGGCGTCAACACGCTGATCATCTCGCCGTCGGGCGGCTCGATCGGCATCGGCTTCGCGGTGCCCTCCAAGACGGTGGCCGGCGTGGTCGATCAGCTCCGCCAGTTCGGCGAGCTGCGCCGCGGCTGGCTCGGCGTCCGCATCCAGACCGTCACCGACGAGATCGCCGAAAGCCTCAACATCAAGCCCGCGCGCGGCGCCCTGATCGCCGGCATCGAGGACAAGGGTCCGGCGAAGCCGGCGGGCATCGAGCCCGGCGACGTCGTGATCACGTTCGACGGCAAGGACATCAAGGAGCCGAAGGACCTGTCGCGCGTGGTAGCCGATACTGCGGTCGGCAAGGAGGTCGACGTCGTCATCATCCGCAAGGGCGAGGAGCAGACCAAGAAGGTCACGCTCGGTCGCCTCGAGGATACCGAAAAGGCGGTCCCGGTCGCGGCCAAGGGCAAGGATGAGCCCGCCGAAAAGCCGGTGACGCAGAAGGCGCTCGGCCTCGATCTCGCCACTCTGAGCAAGGACCTGCGCAGCCGCTACAAGATCAAGGACTCGGTCAAGGGCGTCATCATCACCAATGTCGACGGCACCTCGGACGCCGCCGAAAAACGCCTCAGCCCCGGTGAGGTGATCGTCGAGGTGGCACAGGAGGCGGTGAGCAACGCCGCCGACGTCAAGAAGCGCGTCGACCAGCTCAAGAAGGACGGCAAGAAATCCGTCCTGCTGCTGGTCGCCAACGCCGACGGCGAACTGCGCTTCGTGGCGCTGAGCGTGCAGTAGGGCACAGGTCCGGCGCGAACACCCGCCGGCATCGCCTATGGCGATGTCGTCCCCGCTCTCGCGGGGACGACTCCGGGAGATTACGTCCCCACGAACTCGTCCCTGCGAAATCCCTGCGCATACAGCAGCGCGGTGAGGTCGCCGTGATCGATCCTTGCCGCCGCTGCGGCGGATACCGCCGGCTTGGCGTGGTAGGCGACGCCGAGGCCCGCGTGCTGGATCATGCCGAGGTCGTTGGCGCCGTCGCCGGCCACCAGCGTGTCGATGTCGTCGAGATCGAAGGATTCGGTGAGCTCGATCAGGGTCGCGAGCTTGGCGGCGCGGCCGATGATCGGTTCGGTGACTTCGCCGGCCAGCTTGCCGTCGCGGACGATCAGCTCATTGGCGCGGTTTTCCTGAAAGCCCAGCATGGCCGCGACCGCGTTGGTGAACAGGGTAAAGCCGCCGGAGATCAGGCAGGTCCAGGCGCCGTGGGCGCGCATGGTCATCACCAGTTCGCGCCCGCCCGGCGTCGGCGTGATGCGCCTGGCCAGCACTTCGTCGACCACGCCGACCGGCAGGCCCTTCAGCAGCGCGACGCGCTCGCGCAGCGCCGGTTCGAATTCGATCTCGCCGCGCATCGCCCGTTCGGTGATGTCGGCGACATGCGCCTTCAGGCCGGCGAAATCCGCCAGCTCGTCGATGCATTCCTGGCCGATCATGGTGGAGTCCATGTCGGCCAGAAACAGCTTCTTGCGCCGGAACGCCCGTGGCTGCACCACGATGTCGATCGGCAGGTCGCCGCGCGCCTCGCGCAGCTGGCTTTCGATGGCGTGGAGGCCTTCGGCCGGAATCTGGCCTTCGAAGGGAATGTCGACTGCCACTTCGTCGAACAGCCATTGCGGCGCGCCGGCCGACGGCAAAATGGCGCGCGCGCTGTCCACCACCGTGCTATCGAGCGCGGGGTTGGCGGGGTTACAGATCAGCGTGGCGACGAGAGACATCTGAGTGAATTCACCGGGAAATGACAGCAAGGCGGTGCTTATCGCAGGGCCGACCGCCAGCGGCAAGTCGGCCCTGGCGATGGCGCTGGCGCAAAAAACCGGCGGTGTCGTCATCAATACCGACTCCATGCAGGTCTATCGCGATCTGCGCATCCTCACGGCGCGGCCGACCGCGGAAGAGGAGGCGCTGGTTTCGCACCGGCTCTACGGCCATGTCGACGCCGCGGTGAATTTCTCGGCAGGCCACTGGGTGACGGATGCCGCCCATGAGCTCTCGCAAGCCCGCGCGCAAGGCGCCTTGCCGATCTTCGTCGGCGGCTCCGGGCTTTACTTCAAGGCGCTGACGCGAGGGCTGTCGGCGGTGCCGCCGATCGCGCCGGAGATTCGCGACGCCGTTCGCGCGCGGCTGGAACGCGACGGGGTCGAGGCGCTGCATGCGGCGCTGGCGCTGCGCGATCCGGTTTCCGCCGAGCGCCTGAAGCCGCGCGACCGCAGCCGGATCGCCCGCGCGCTCGAAGTGGTCGAAGCCACCGGGCGGTCGCTGACCGATTGGCATCGCGACGGCCTGCCGCCGCTGCTGCCGCCGGGTAGTTTTCACGCGCTGTTTCTCGATCCCGATCGCGACCAGCTCTATGCCCGGATCGATGCCCGCTTCGATGCGATGCTGAAATCCGGCGCGCTGGAAGAGGTGGCGGCGTTGGCCGCGCGAGGTCTCGATCCGCTGCTGCCGGCGATGAAGGCCCATGGCGTGCCGGCGCTGATCCGGCACCTCAAGGGCGAGATCGCGCAGGAGGAGGCGGCCGTGATCGGCCGCGCCGACACCCGCCACTATGCGAAACGCCAGTTCACCTGGTTCCGGCACCAGCTGCCGGAATTTTCTTGGGTGAAGCCGGAGGCGGCGGAGGCGTGGTTTTCACGTGTCATTCCGGGATGGTCCGAAGGACCAGACCCGGAATCTCGAGATTCCCCGATGTGCAAACGCACATCGTAGTTCGTGCTGCGCACGCCCCGGAATGACGGGTGAGAACTGCGCGCATGGCAGCAAGCCCCATTTTCGCTCTCGCCGAGGCCAAAAAACCCCGCTAAGCTGTGAATCGAGCGTTTTGTGCTGCCTTCCCTTGACTTCCGGGGTCTGGCGGCTATAACCGCGCAACCTTTGGGAAGTCTGGGCGGCTATATGCGTAATAAAATTACCAAACTCCTTATCGTCGTCGTACCCAAGCGCACCGCCGGGGATGGCTAAGGTCATCCAAATTCGGGCGGTGTGCATGGGGCCTCTTGGGCCCCTTTTTATTTTCGGAAACAAGCCAACTGAGACAAGCCGCTGGCGACAGCGCATCCGGAGCAAGCCATGAGCGACAAGAGTCACGATCCGAACCAGATGACCGGCGCAGCCATGATCGTGCGGGCGCTGATCGATCATGGCGTCAAGCACTTGTTCGGCTATCCCGGCGGCGCGGTGCTTCCGATCTATGACGAGATTTTCCAGCAGAGCGAGGTCGAGCACATCCTGGTGCGGCACGAGCAGGGCGCCGGCCACGCCGCCGAAGGCTATGCGCGTTCCACCGGCAAGCCGGGCGTGGTGCTGGTGACCTCGGGTCCGGGCGCCACCAACATGGTGACGCCGCTGACGGATGCGCTGATGGATTCGATTCCGCTGGTCTGCATCACCGGGCAAGTTCCCACACACCTGATCGGCAACGATGCGTTCCAGGAATGCGACACCGTCGGCATCACCCGGCCCTGCACCAAGCACAACTGGCTGGTGCGCGACGTCAACGATCTGGCAAAGGTGCTGCACGAGGCGTTCTACGTCGCCTCTACCGGCCGTCCCGGCCCCGTCCTGGTCGACGTGCCGAAGGACGTGCAGTTCGCGGTCGGCACCTATCACCCGCCGCGCAAGGCCGACGTGCACGTGTCCTATGCGCCGCGGGTCAAGGGCGATGCCGTCCAGATTCGCAAGGCGGTGGCGCTGCTCGCCTCCGCCAAACGGCCGGTGATCTACTCCGGCGGCGGCGTCATCAATTCCGGGCCTGAAGCCTCGAAACTGTTGCGCGAGCTGGTCGAGGCCACGGGCTTTCCGATCACCTCGACGCTGATGGGGCTCGGCGCCTACCCGGCCTCGGGCAAGAACTGGCTCGGCATGCTCGGCATGCACGGTACCTACGAGTCCAACATGGCGATGCATGGCTGCGACGTCATGCTGTGCGTCGGCGCGCGCTTCGACGACCGCATCACCGGGCGCGTCGACGCGTTCTCGCCGGGATCGAAGAAGATCCACATCGACATCGATCCGTCCTCGATCAACAAGAACATCCACGTCGACGTGCCGATCATCGGCGACGCCGGCAACGTGCTCGGCGATCTCCTGCAGGTGTTCAAGGCGGAAGCGAAGAAGCCCGACATCAGGGCCTGGTGGCAGGAGATCGCGACCTGGCGCGCGCGCAATTCGCTGTCCTACAAGAAGAACAACGATATCATCCTGCCGCAATTTGCGATCCAGCGGCTGTTCGAGGCCACGCGCGGCCGCGACGTCTACATCACCACCGAAGTCGGCCAGCACCAGATGTGGGCGGCGCAGTTCTTCGGCTTCGAGGAGCCGCACCGCTGGATGACCTCGGGCGGCCTCGGCACCATGGGCTACGGCCTGCCGGCGGCGCTCGGCGTCCAGGTCGCCCATCCCGACAGCCTCGTCATCGACATCGCCGGCGACGCCTCGGTGCAGATGACGATGCAGGAGATGTCGACGGCGGTTCAGTACGAACTGCCGATCAAGATCTTCATCCTCAACAACCAGTATATGGGCATGGTGCGGCAGTGGCAGCAGCTCCTGCACGGCAACCGGCTGTCGCATTCCTATTCCGAGGCGCTGCCGGATTTCGTCAAGCTCGCGGATGCCTTCGGCTGCGTCGGCATCCAGGCCATCAAGCCCGGCGATCTCGATGGCGCGATCAAGGAGATGATCAGCGTCAAGCGCCCGGTGCTGTTCGACTGCCGGGTGGCGGCGCTGGAAAACTGCTTCCCGATGATTCCGTCCGGCAAGGCGCACAACGAAATGCTGCTGCCGGCGGAAGCCACCGACGAAGCAACCGCCAAGGCCTTCGCCGGCGGCAAGGCGCTGGTGTGACGATGGCTGACATCGTCGCACAACGTCGAGCGCGAGTTCTGCTGTCATCGTCCGGCTTGACCGGACGATCCAGTACGCCGCGGCGGACGAGCTCCATCTCGAACGCCTGCGATTACTGGATCCCCGCTTTCGCGGGGATGACGAGAGAGGGGCAAGCGGGGCGCACCGATGTTTGATCTCGGGCAATTGCAGCGCGCGCAGCAGATCGTCCATGCGGCGATGCCGCCGACGCCCGCCCATGTGTGGCCGCTGTTGTCGGAGCGGCTCGGCGCCACGGCCATCGTCAAGCACGAGAACCATACGCCGATCGGCGCCTTCAAGGTGCGGGGCGGGCTGGTCTATCTCGATCGCCTGACGCGCGAGCGGCCGCACACCAGGGGGTTGGTCTCGGCGACCCGGGGCAATCACGGCCAGAGTCTGGCTTTCGCGGCGAGCCGCTACCGCATGCCGGTCACGATCTATGTGCCGCAAGGCAACTCGACCGAGAAGAACCGCGCCATGCGGGCGTTCGGGGCCAATCTCATCGAATTCGGCGAGGATTTCCAGGTCGCCCGCGAGGAGGCCGGACGCCACGCCAGCCGCGACGGACTCGAACTGGTGCCGTCGTTCCATCCCGACCTGGTGATGGGGGTCGCGACCTATGCGCTCGAACTGTTCCGCACCGCGCCGGACCTCGATATCCTCTATGTTCCGATCGGGCAGGGTTCCGGTATCTGCGGCTGCATCCTGGCGCGCGATCTGCTCGGTCTGTCCACGGAGATCATCGGCGTGCAGTCGACGCTGGCGCCGTCCTATGCGCTGTCGTTCGCTGCCGGCGCGGTGGTGATGACCAACAGCAGCGATACGCTGGCCGACGGCATGGCGACGCGCGTGCCCGACCCGGACGCGCTGGCGATCATCCGCAGGGGCGCTTCGCGTATCATGCAGGTTACCGACGATGAAGTGGCCGCGGCGATCCGGGCCTACTGGACCGATACCCACAACCTCGCCGAAGGCGCCGGCGCCGCTGCGCTCGCCGCCGCCTTGCAGGACAAGGCCAGGCTGAGCGGCAAACGTGTCGGGCTGATCCTGAGCGGCGGCAATATCGATTTTGATCTGTTCAGGCGCTGGGTGGTCGGCGAAGCCGTCTCCAGCGGCAGGGTGTTGGTGTGAGCGGTAGAGGCCGTCATGGCCGGGATTGTCCCGGCCATCCACGTCTTGCTGCGGAAACAAGGAAGACGTGGATGCCCGGCACGAGGCCGGGCATGACGAATGAGAGATGACAGGGACGAAGAACATGACTCAGCCGGCATCCGCCTACTTCATGGAAGAGCGCCATGACCCGACCGAGGCGCATACGCTCTCGGTGCTGGTGCAGAACGAGCCAGGCGTGCTCGCGCGCGTGATCGGGCTGTTCTCGGGGCGCGGCTACAACATCGAAAGCCTCACCGTCTCCGAGACCGAGAACCAGAAGCACGTCTCCCGCATCACCATCGTCACGACCGGCACGCCGATGGTGATCGAGCAGATCAAGCACCAGCTCGACCGCATGGTCCCGGTGTTTCGCGTGGTCGACATGACCCTGACCGGCCGCTCGATCGAACGCGAACTGGCGATGGTCAAGCTGCGCGGCACCGGCGAGCATCGCGTCGAGGCGCTGCGGCTGGCGGAAGCGTTCCGCGCCCGGGTGATCGACGCAACCACCGAGAGCTTCGTGTTCGAGATCACCGGCAATTCGGCCAAGATCAACCAGTTCATCGACCTGATGCGCCCGCTCGGCCTGGTCGAGGTGTCGCGCACCGGCGTCGCCGCCATCGGGCGTGGAGCCGAGGGGATGTGAGCCATGCTGGCGCGCGACTGGTACTACAATGAACGGCGGCGGCTCGGGCTCGATTCCGCGGTCGCCTCGATCTACGACCGTCACGACGACAGCGACCTGCGCGCCCGCGCGGCGCTGACCATGCTGGGCGTGCAGCGCGGCTGGCGGGTGGCCGATATCGGCTGCGGCAACGGCGTGCTGGCCTGCGAGGCGGCGCTGATGGGCGCCGAGGTCGACGCCATCGATATCTCGCCGGCGATGCTGGCGCTGGCCGACATCCAGGCGAGGGATCGCAGGGTCGCGATCCGCACCCAGCCGGCTGGACTGCTGAGCTTCGCCTACCAGCCGAATTCCTATGACCTGATCGTCAGCGAATTCACGCTGCATCATCTGCCGGATTTCTGGAAGGCGGTGGCGCTGTCGCGGATCCATGCCGCGCTGAAGCCCGGCGCCAACTTCTATCTGCGCGACATCGTGTTCGTCTCCACGCCGGACGGTGTCGAGCGCGACGTCGATCAGTGGGCCGATTTCAGCATCAAGAACCACGATTTCGACCGCGACAGCGTGGTGACCCATATGCGCGACGAATATTCCACCTTCGGCTGGGTGATCGAGCGGATGCTGGCCGATGCCGGCTTCACGCTGGTGTCGGTCGATTATCACGCGCCGCTGCACGGCACCTATCTGCTGCGCAAACCGAAACCCGGCGAGCAGGGCTAGCGACGTGAAGCCTGCCGATATCAGCCTCGCCGTCCTGGTGGCAGTGATCTGGGGCCTTGCCTTCGTGGCGAGCCGGGTGGCGCTCGACGAGCTGTCGCCGGCGCTGATGACGGCGTTGCGCTTTGCCATCGCCGCGCTGCCGTGCCTGTTCGTGCGGCGCCCGAACGTGTCATGGACCGTGCTGATCGCGATCAGCGTCACGCTCTTTCTCGGCCAGTTTCTGGCGCAGTCCTGGGCCATCGCGCATGGCGTTCCGGTCGGGCTCGCCAGCGTCATCGTGCAGAGCCAGGCGCTGTTCACGGTGGCGTTCGCGGTGCTGGCGTTCGGTGAAATACCGACCCGGATGCAGATCACGGGGATCGGCGTTGCCACGATCGGCCTGTTGATGATCTGCGGCACCGTCGGTTTCGATTTCAGCGTCGGCGCCTTCGCGGTGCTGTTGATCTCGCCGGTCAGTTTTGCGATCGGCAATCTGTTGCTGCGGCAGGCGAGACAGGTGCCGATGTTCGACCTGTTCGCCTGGCTCTGCCTGGTGCCGCCGCTGCCGCTGCTGGCGCTGGCGCTCGTCGCCGACGGGCCGTGGGCGACGTGGCTGTCGCTGTCGCAGATGTCGGCGAGCGGATGGATCAGCATGATTTTCATCGGCGCGATCTCCACCTGTGTCGCCTATTGGCTGTGGGGCCGCCTGTTGCGCGACCACACCGCCGCCCAGGTGGTGCCGTTCGCGCTCCTGGTTCCGTTCGTCGGCGCCGCGGCGTCGAGCGTCGTGTTCGGCGAAACCTTCGGTCCGCTGCGGCTGGCCGGGATGCTCACCGTGGTCGGCGGCATCGCCATTATGCTGCTGTCGAAGCGGGCGCCGATGCTGCCCGAGATCGTCAGGGGCACATGATGCCGCAGCCGCTCTTCGTCGCCTTCGTCGTGTTCGGCGCGGTCATGGCGTTCACGCCGGGACCCAACAACATCATGGTTCTGTCGTCGGGGCTGACTTACGGCTTCCGTCGCAGCCTCCCCCACATCGCGGGCATCTCGATCGGGGTTTCATTGATGGTCGCCTCCACGGGTATCGGGCTGGGGGCCGTCTTCATCGCCTATCCGGTGCTGCAGACCATCCTGAAATATGCCGGCATCGCGTATCTGATCTATCTGGCCGTTGTGATCGCGATGTCCGGGCCGGTGGCGCCGGGGCAGGACAACCAGCGTGGCCCGATGACGTTCTGGGCCGCCGTGCTGTTCCAGTGGGTCAACGTCAAGGGCTGGGTGATGGCGATCGGCATCATTACCGCCTATTCCGCGATCGCCAGTTTTCCGTGGAATATCGCTACCCAGGCCGCGCTGATGTTCGTCTTGGCAGCGTTGTCGTCGATCGTCTGGACGCTGTTCGGCAGTTCGCTGCGTTCCGTTTTGACCTCGCCTGTGGCCGTGCGGGTTTTCAACGTCCTCATGGCCGTCCTGCTGCTGGCCTCGCTCTACCCGGTCTTCATGGACGCATGATGCCGGCCTCCGCCATGCAGAAACGGGTTTCCCATGACGGGGAAAATGCTCTAGACAACGCCGGAAATTCGCGGGCGACCGGCGGTCCCGACCACCCAAAAGCCTGATTAACCGGCCGATTTCGGCCACGATTGAGGAAACGAACATGCGTGTTTATTACGATCGCGACGCCGACCTGAACCTGATCAAGGGCAAGAAGGTCGTCATCGTCGGCTATGGCAGCCAGGGCCATGCCCATGCGCTGAACCTGAAGGATTCCGGCGTCAAGGACGTCGCCATCGCGCTGCGCAAGGGATCGGGCTCGGCCAAGAAGGCGGAAGCCGCCGGCTTCAAGGTGATGGAAGTCGCCGAGGCCGCCAAGTGGGCGGATCTCGTGATGATGCTCACCCCCGATGAATTGCAGGGCGACATCTACCGCGAGCATCTGCACGACAACATGAAGAAGGGCGCCGCTCTGGTGTTCGCGCACGGTCTCAACGTGCACTTCAACCTGCTCGACCCGCGCGCCGATCTCGACGTGCTGATGATCGCGCCGAAGGGGCCCGGTCACACCGTGCGCTCGGAATATCAGCGCGGCGGCGGCGTGCCCTGCCTGATCGCGATCGCCAAGGATGTTTCCGGCAATGCGCACGACCTCGGCCTCAGCTACGCCTCGGCGATCGGTGGCGGCCGCGCCGGCATCATCGAGACCTCGTTCAAGGAAGAGTGCGAGACCGACCTGTTCGGCGAGCAGGTGGTGCTGTGCGGCGGTCTGGTCGAACTGATCAAGGGCGGCTTCGAGACGCTGGTGGAAGCCGGCTACGCGCCGGAGATGGCCTACTTCGAATGCCTGCACGAGGTGAAGCTGATCGTCGACCTGATCTATGAAGGCGGCATCGCCAACATGAACTACTCGATCTCCAATACCGCCGAATACGGCGAATACGTCACCGGCCCGCGCATCGTCACCGCGGAGACCAAGAAGGAGATGAAGCGCGTGCTCGAAGACATCCAGGCCGGCAAATTCGCCCGCGACTGGATGCTGGAGAACAAGGTCAACCAGACCTCGTTCAAGGCAACCCGCGCCAAGCTCGCGGCCCATCCGATCGAGGAAGTCGGCGCCAAGCTGCGCGACATGATGCCCTGGATCAAGAAGGGCGCGCTGGTCGACAAGACCAAGAACTGATCGCGCCGGCTTGCTCCAAGCTGAGAATTGATCGCAATGGCCGGGCCTCGTCCCGGCCATTGACGTTTTGTCCCTATCGACACGCGCGATGACGCTGCGGGCCAAGGGGCAAGTTCCGTAGGATTGCGGATCAAATTACGCCACAGGCCTACGCTTTCCGCCAATTGCGCGGCGCTGCCAGGTATTCTGTACGGAATATTAAGGATGCGCAGCCACGGTAGGTCTCTACCAATTCGTGGCGCGGATTTGCGATGCAGGGGTTCTTTCGAAGGCTGGCCCAATCGCCAGGTTCGCCATTGGCGGCCTTCGGCTTGCTGTTTTCGCTCGCCACCGTCCTGCTGTTTCTCACCGACCTGCAAACCCGGTACTGGGACAGGATCGCGGCCGTCAAGAAAGACGCCCAGAGCTTTGCCAACATTCTCGCCGCGCATACCGCGCTGACCTTCGAAGACATCGATCGCGCGCTTGGCGAAGCAACCGAAATCCGCAAAAGGCAGCTGTCCGCCAGGGATGCCGATCCCGCCGCGGTCAATGCCGCCCTGCGCCAGCTGCAACGGAGCTCTTCGGTGTTCGTCGGCATCGGATGGACCGATGCATCCGGAGAAGTGCTCGCCCACTCGTTGGGCCACACGCCGCCACGCCACAACATTTCCGAGATGTCGCACTTCATCGCCCAGCGCGACGGCGCCGCCGATCAGCTGGTGATCGCGCCGCCGTTTCAATCGGCGGCCGGCAACAAATGGTTCACCGGAGTGTCGCGCCGGCTCAGTAACCCCGACGGCAGTTTCGCCGGCGTTGTCACTGCGGCGATCGATCAATCACATTTCACGCAGCTCTATCGTTCGATCGATCTCGGAAAAGGCGGATCCGTCTTCCTGCTGCACCGCGAGGGGCTGTTGCTGGCGCGGGAGCCGGAGCAAAATGACGCGATCGGAAAATCGCTCGCTGACGCTCCGCTGCTGGCCAGATACCTGCCGATGTCCCAGACGGGTGCCTTCGAGACGAGGAGCGTCCTGGACGGCGTGGCCCGCATCATCGGCTACAAGGCCGTGCCCGGACTGCCGTTGGTAGTGGCCGTGACCTATGCCCGCAGCGAGGTGCTGGGGGCATGGTACCGCCACCTCGTGACGTTCGGCCTGCTGGTGGTGGCGATCGTCGCCGTCATATTGTTCGGTACGTTCCTGCTGGTGCGGCAGACCAATGCGCTGGCGGGCAAGACGCGGGCGCTGACAAGGACCAATACGCGCTTCGAGGCGGCGCTCGGCCACATGTCGCACGGGCTGACCATGCTCGATGGAGATCAAAGGCTGCTGGTCGCGAATGCCCGCTACGGCGAGATCTACGGCGTGACGGAAGCGGAGATGAAACCGGGGATTTCGCTGCAGCAGATCCTCAGCGATTTAGTGACGACCGGCAAGGTCGTCGATTTCGACGCCGAGCAGTTCATTCGCAGCGCGGGGGAGGACGGGCATGGCATCCTGCATCTCGCCAATGGCCGGATCGTCTCGATCACCCGCACGCCGATGGAGGATGGCGGCTGGGTCGCCACCCACGAGGATATCACGGAAAAGCGTCGTGCCGAGGCGCTGCTGGGCGAGAATGCCAGCGAATTGAAACGCACCAACGAACGCTTCCGCACCGCCATCAGCAACATGTCGCAGGGACTGTGCCTGTTCGACGCAGCCAAGAGACTGGTGATTTCGAACCAGCGCTATCAGGAGATGTACCGCCTGCCCGATGAACTGGTGATCCCGGGGACGCCGTTGAGCCGGATCCTGAAATTCTACGAGGACCGCGGCGATATCGGTGTCGTGAACATCGATAATTATGACGAACGCATGCCAGCGGTACAGCGGCAGAGTTACGAGCCGTCCGATGGTCGGAAGGTGCTGATTCTGCGCAAGCCGCTGTCGGATGGCGGCTGGGTCGCGACCCACGAGGATATCACCGAACAGAAGCGCAGCGAGCAGCTGCTGGCGGAGAAAGCCGCGGAGCTCGAGGCGATGAATCTCCGCTTCGACATCGCGCTCAACAACATGTCGCAGGGCCTCTGCATGTTCGACGCGGAGCAGAGGGTCGTGGTGTCGAACGCGCGCTACGGCGAAATCTATCACCTCAGTCCCGATCAGATAAAACCCGGTACCTCGCTGCGGCAGATTCTGGAATACCGCCGCGATAAGGGCGCCCATTTCGCGGTGGCGCCGGAGATCTATCTCAGGGAAAATGTCAGATCGGCCAAGGAAGTCCAGGAACTGGCCGACGGCCGCGTGGTGGCGATCGCCCGCCACATGATGTCGGGCGGGGGCTGGCTCACTACGCATGAGGACATCACCGACCGCGCGCGCGACGAAAAGCGGATCGCCTTCCTTGCCCAGCACGATCTGCTCACCGGCCTGGCGAACCGCGCCCTGTTCGCCGAAAAGCTCGAAGACGCCGCCAGGCGGCTGGCGCGTCATGGCACGACCTTCACCGTGCTGATGCTCGACCTCGACCGGTTCAAGCATGTCAACGACACGCTGGGACATCCGGCCGGCGATCGGTTGCTGGTCGAAGTGGCGCAGCGGCTGAAGTCCTCGCTTCGCGATACCGACGTGCTCGCCCGCCTCGGCGGCGACGAATTCGCGATCATCCAGGAAAACGAGAAGAGCCAGGACGAGGGCGCCATCGCACTCGCGCTCCGGATCATCGGGTTGATCGAGCAGCCGTTCGATCTCGGCGGCCATCGGGTCAATGTCGGCACCAGCATCGGAATCGCGTTCGCGCCGGAGCATGGCGCCGACGCCGAGGTGCTGCTGCACAAGGCGGATGTCGCGCTGTACGCGGCGAAGTCCGGAGGACGCAACGATTTCCGGGTATTCCAGCCTGAATTGACCGAGGCCGCGGACATCCAGCGCTCGATGGAAAGCGAGTTGCGCGATGCGATCGCGCGCAACGAGTTCGAGCTGCATTATCAGCCGGTGGTCGACATGAGGTCGCGGCGCATCAGCGGCGTGGAAGCATTCATACGCTGGAATCACCCGTCAAGAGGACTGCTCGGGCCCGAGCAGTTCCTTGCGCTCGCGGAATCGACGGGGTTGATGCTGCCGCTCGGCGAATGGATCCTGCAGCAGGCCTGCCTGGACGCCGCCGCCTGGCCATCGCACATCCGGATCGCCGTCAATATCTCCGCCGTGCAGTTCAGCAAGGGAAACCTGTTCGAACTGGTCCTGTGCGCGCTGGTTGATTCCGGCCTGTCGCCGGAGCGGCTCGAGCTCGAGCTCTCGGACCTCGGGCTGCCGGAGAGGGACCATCCGGCGCATCTGCTCGTCATCCGGCAGCTGAAGAATCTCGGGGTCTCGATCGTGCTCGACAATTGCGGGACGGGATATTCCTCGGCGGACTATCTGACGGGCTTTCCATTCGACAAGATCAAGATCGACAAACAGGTGGCCCAGGGGTTCGCCAGCCGCCGGGATTGTGCCGCGGTCGTCGCGTCCGCGCTGGCACTGGCGCGTGGCCTCGGTATTGCGACGGCGGCGAAGGGAATCGAGAACGTCGCCCAATACGAGGCGCTGATGGCCGCGGGCGTCGATTTTGCGCAAGGCTATCTGTTCGGCCGGCCGGTGCCGCATTCCGAACTCGACCTGGATGCCGTGATGCCGTCGGCACGGAATGTGGCCTGATATGAACGGCCAGGAAAACCTGATCGAACAGCTCGAAGGCATGCTGGCAAGCAAGGACATGTCGCGGCGCGCCGAGGTTCTGCGCCGTGTCACCGACCTCTTCATTCAGGGGTCTGGCAGGTTCACGGACGACCAGATCGAGCTGTTCGACGAGGTCATGAACAAGCTCGTCGAGACCATCGAGCTCGCCGCCCGTGCGGCGTTCGGCAGCCGGCTTGCCGGGGTGCCGGACGCACCCTTCAGGGTCATCCGCACGCTGGCGTTCGACGACGCGATCGAGGTCGCGGCGCCCGTGCTGGCGCATTCCGCGCGGCTCGACGATGCCGCGCTGGTGGAAAATGCCCGAACCAAGAGCCAGCGCCATCTGCTGGCCATCTCCGGACGCAGCATTCTGTGCGAGGCGGTGACCGATGTTCTGGTCGAGCGCGGCGACAATCAGGTCGTGGCGTGTGCCGCCGGCAACCGCGGCGCCAGGTTCTCGGCCGCCGGCAGCTCCGGCCTCGTCAAACGGGCGCAGGACCATGCCGATCTGGCGATGTGCGTCTGGTCGCGCCCCGACATCCCGCGTCATGATCTGTTGAAACTGTTCGTGCAGGCGTCGGAGATGCTGAGAAGCAGGCTCGAGGCCGCCGATCCTCGCCGCGCCGCGGTGATCCGCGCCGCCGTCGCGGAAGCCTCCGACGCGGTTCAGGCGACGACGCGCGCGGGCTCACACGAACACGCGCAGGCCTCGGCCCATGTCCGCTCGCTGCATTCGCTCGGACGGCTCGACGAGGCCCGGTTGCAGGAGTTCGCGCGCGAAGGCCATTTCGACAGGACAGCCGCCGCACTCTCCATCCTGTGCGAGCTTCCGATCGGGCTGGTCGAGCGCGCGCTGGTCCAGAGCGAGCCGGAGCAGCTCCTCGTGATGACGAAGGCCGTCGATCTGTCATGGGAGACGGCGAAGGCGATCCTGATCTTGCAGTCCGGCCGCGGCGGCCTGACCGCGGAACGGCTGAACCAGTGCTTTGCCAGCTTTTTCCGCCTGCAGCCGAAGTCCGCGCGGACCGCGCTCCAATTCTACCGGCTGCGCGAGAAGGCAAACGCGGGCTCCCAGCATTAGAGCGTGGAAGCGGCGGAGCCGCGGGCCTGCTATTTCTCGATCTTGTTGTGCACCAGCCAGAAGCGCAAGGTGCGCTGGGCGGTTTCAGTGGACAATTTGCCGTAGTCCTTCGAGGCGAGTTTCAGCGTCGGCTCCGATATCGGTTGCTGCGGCCGGCTGGAAAGGATGGCTTCTACCGTCAGCCAGGTCAGGCCACAGGATTTGCAGGGAATCAGGATCAGGTCGGCGCGGGGACCTTCGAGCAGCCGCACCATCATCTCGGTCGGCACGTTGTTGAGAACGGCGAGCGCGGCGGCTACTTCATCGAATTTGCCGCTGCCGACTAATTTGACGATGGCCGCGTTGTCCAGTTCGTCGTGCTCCTTCAACAGCTTCACCAGGGCTTCGGCGCGGCTGAAATCCCGGGCCGAACAGCTGTCGGCGCCGGCCGCGCCGGCGATGGTCTTCAGGATCCGTGCGATCTCCTCCTGCAACTCGGGCGGCGCGATCGCCATCAGCCGGGCGCGCACGGCGCTGGTCGCGCGCCGCAAGAGGTCGCGAAGGAATTTGAGCGGCAGGTCGATCCGAAGGCCGAGGATCTCGGTCAGATCATCGTCGGCATCCGCGTGGGCGACGATGCCGGAATAGCCGGCCTCGGAAAAGCGCGCGCTGGCGTTGCCGGCGAGCTTGCGGATCACCTTGCTTTCGCCGCGGTCGACGATGACGTCGGTGACGGCCTCCGGCAGGTTGCTGCGGCCGGAAATGGCGAGCAGATGATCCTGTCCCCTGGTGCTGGCGATCTCGACGAGGTCGCTGGTGCGCAGGCGGCTGGAATGGGCCAGCACGTTGCCGGCCACGGCGATCTCGCTGTCCCGCGCAAGGTGCTGAATGACTTCGAACGGCGCGTAGTCGACCGGCGCCAGGCGCTGGCCGAGCTCGGCTCTGGCCCGGCTCTCGACCCGGCCGATGAGAAGACACAATACGTCGTCGAAGACCCTGACCTGATCCTCGCTGAGACGCTCGCCGTCATGCAGGAACAGGTTCGTCACCTGGCGAAGGGTATCGACCCGGCGCTGCGACGAACCGCTCCTTACCGCGTCTTCGAGTTCGGCGATGATGGAATCGGGTTGTTGCATAATACGTTCGCGGTGTTTTTTTGGACGGGAAAGCCGGCAAATTCGGCCTGCCGGGAAATAAGAATGAACTTCGGAACCCTACGCGGGGATTAAATTACCTCCGTAAAAATACACAGATCCCGGGGTTTATGTCGTGAGCCCGACCTAACGGGAGGTGGTCCTTCACGATTCATTCGAGAAAGTCGGATGCGTTGAAATCAACGCGACAGGATCTGTTCACCATGCCGGCAGGCCAGCGGGCAGGCCGGACCGGATCGCCCCGGTCGGATTGCGGCCGGCGGCATTCAGGCTACAAGGGCTGCACGCGGCACCAAGAGGCGGGAATTCGACCATGCAATCTGTCGTCATCACCGGGGCGTCCACCGGCATCGGCTGGGCCGCCGCGAGGCTGCTGCTCGATCGCGGGTTTCGCGTGTTCGGCAGCGTGCGCAAGCAAGCCGATGCCGACCGCCTCAGCAGCGAATTCGGCACCAACTTCATCCCGCTCTTGTTCGACGTTACCAATGAGGCCGCGGTGCTGGCCGCCGCCCGCGAGGTCCGCACCGCGCTCAACGGCGAAACGCTCGCCGGGCTCGTCAACAACGCCGGCATCGCGGTCGCCGGGCCGGTGCTCGAACTCGCCGCCGACGAATTCCGCCATCAGATGGACGTCAACGTGATCGGACCGATCATCGCCACGCAGGCCTTCGGTCCGCTGCTGGGGTCCGATCTGTCGCTGCGGGGGCCGAAGGGGCGGATCGTGATGATCAGCTCGGTCGCCGGCAAGAGCGGCAACCCGCTGCTGGCGGCCTATTCGGCGTCGAAGCACGCGATCGAGGGGCTGTCGGAGAGCCTGCGGCGCGAAATGATGCTGTTCGGCATCGATGTCGTCATCATCGCGCCCGGCGCGGTGAAGACGCCGATCTGGAGCAAGGCGGAAGAAATCGACATCTCTGCCTACCAGAACTCGCCGTTCTTCCCGGCGCTGCAGCGCGTCCGGAAATTCATGCTGCATCTCGGCGAAAGCGGATTGCCGGCGGAGAAGATCGCCGAAGCGATCGCGGAGGCACTGACGACGCCGCATCCCAAGGTGCGCTATCAGCTCACGCCCGACCCGATGCGGCACCTGATTACGGGGCTGCTGCCGAAGCGGACTGTCGACAGGATCATGGCCAAGCGGCTCGGCCTGATGCCGAAGGCCTGAGCGGGAGCGCCGCGGCCGCTATCCCGCCCGGGCGGTCCGTGGCGTTCGCGCCGAGGCCATGGCGATCAGGCGAAGCGCCATCACCGCCACTAGCGGGATCAGGAACAGCGCGTACAGCGGCATCGCGGGAACCCGCTTGCCGAACGACAGCATGAACTGAAACCACAGATAATAGCCGGTGGTGAGATGCAGGACGCGCCAGGCGTGCGGGCCCAGCGCTGCGGCGGTGCGGTCGAACGAGGTCGCGGTCATCGCGATGATGCAGACATAGCCGATGCCGCCGAAGATATAGGAGGCCAGGTTGGTGGCGGCCAGGAAGCCGGCCGGCGCCATCGCCGCGAAGCAGGCGATCGCAACGGCGTGGATGGCGTGCGAGGCGGCGAAGCTGACACCGAGCTGGCGCCGGTTGCGGCGCTGCCACCGGGTCCAGGCATTGGGCCACAGCCGCGCCAGCGCGCCGGCGCCGAAGGCGAGGCAGAACAGCACCAGCGAGGTTCGCGCGGTGAAACGGATTACCATGCGCACGCCGTCGACCTCGAACTGCCGCATGCCGGCGATCCAGACCGACAAGGCGATCAGGGTCGCCGCCAGCACGGCGAACAGCCGCCAGCCTTCGAACCAGCTTTGACGACGTTGCGGCATGGCGGTCTCCCGGTTGATGTAATCGCCAGTTACATCCAAGCCTGCGGCCGCCGTCAATTGTGTAATCGGTGCTTACATTCACGATCAGGTGATGCTATGGGATCACCATGCCCGTATCCTCCACGCCGAAACGCAGGTCCGCCCGCCGGCCGCCCGATCAGGCCAGGCCCTATCATCACGGCGACCTCCGGCGCGTGTTGATCGACGCGGCGCTGCAACTGGCCGAGGAGGGCGGCGCGGAGGCGGTCAGCGTGCGCGAGGCCGCCCGCCGCGCCGGTGTCTCGCCGGGCGCGCCGTTCCGACACTTCGACAGCCGCGAGGCGTTGATGACGGCGGTGGCCGAGGAAGCACAGCGGCGGTTTCGCGCCGAGATCGATGCCGCGCTCGGCGACGCCCCGGCCGGCGATCCGCTGGCCCGGTTTCGCGGCATCGGGCTGGCCTATCTGCGCTGGGCGATGCGCAATCCCGCTCATTTCGACATCATCTCCAGCGGGCGATATTTCGCCCATGACCAGGCCGGCGAACTGTCGCGCGACAATGCCGAACTGATCGGCCTGACCGAGCGCTTGCTCGAACAGGCCTTCGCGCTGGGCCAATTGCGGGTCGTCGATCTGACACGGGTAAAGATCGCCGCCCGCGCGCTGGTGTACGGCTTTGCGCGGATGAACCTCGACGGCCATCTGCCGCGCTGGGGTGTGGCGGATGCCGACCTCGAACGCACCGGAGAAGCGATCATCGACCTCTTCATCGAGGGCATCGTCAGGCGCTAGTCCGTGCAATCTGCGCACTTGACGAGCGAGCAAGAACCTTCGCGTAATGCCGGGATATTCGACGCTATCGATTTCGCATGGGGGCCGATATGAGCCGCACCGAATGGAAATTTCCGAGCGCAATTATCGCAACGATGATTTTCCTGAGCGGCCCGGCTGCTGCGGATCCGTGTGACGCTCTGCGCGACGCCGAGCCTCGAATCACCGCCTGCACCCAAAGCATCAATTCAGGGAAATGGAGGGGACACAATCAAGCAGTCAACTACAACAATCGGGGCAATGCATATCGACTCAAGGGTGACAACGACCGCGCCATCGCCGACTACAGTCAGGCGATCAGCCTCGATCCCAAAGACGCCGACTACTATAACGGCCGGGGCAATGCTTACGACGACAAGGGCGACTACGACCGTGCCATCACCGACTTCAACCAGGCGATCAGCCTCAATCCCAAATTCGCCTATGCTTACAACGGTCGGGGCGCCACATATGATGACAAGGGTGATTACGACCGCGCCATCGCCGACTACGACCGGGCGATCAGCCTCGACCCCAAATATCCGAACGCCTATTACAATCGCGGCACTGCATATCGCCACAAGGGCGATTACGACCGCGCCATTGCCGACTGCAACCAGGCGATCAGCCTCTATCCCAAAGATGCCGACTACTATAACGGCCGGGGTCTCGCCTACCGCAACAAGGGCGACATTGACCGCGCCATTGCCGACTACAACCAGGCGATCAGCCTCGACCCGAAACACGTCAAGGCCTATAAAAACCGCGGCCTCGCCTACAAGGACAAGGGCGACTACGAACGCGCCATTGGCGACTACGACCGTGCGGTAAGTCTCGATCCCGCAGGCGCCGGCGCCTACAATAGTCGGGGTAACGCATATCGCGACAAGGGCGACGATGACCGCGCCATCGCCGACTACAACCAGGCCATAAACCTCAATCCCAAAGACGCCAGCGCCTACGTCAATCGGGGCAACGCATACGACGACAAGCGCGACTACGACCGTGCCATTGCCGACCACAACCAGGCGATAGGCCTCGATCCCAAAGATGTGCTGGCCCACAATAATCGGGGCAACACATATGGCCGCAAGGGCGACTACGACCGCGCCATCGCCGACTACAATGAGGCGATCAGCCTCGATCCGAAGAACGCCAAGGCCTACAACAACCGGGGCTTCGCATATGGCTACCAGAGGCACGATTACGATCGCGCCATCGCCGACTATAACCAGGCGATCAGCCTCGATCCCAAATTTGTCAGTGCCTACAGGAATCGGGGCTCCGCCTATAGCCGCAAACGCGACTACGACCGTGCCGTCGCCGACTACAACGAGGCGATCAGCCTCGATCCGAAGAACGCCCGTACCTACGCCAGTCGCGGCCGCGTAAATCTCTATGCCGGTGCGCTTCCAAAAGCGCTTGCCGATTTCAACCAGGCGAATGCCCTCGACCCCAGCGACGCTTATACGGCGCTGTGGCTCGATATCGTCAGCCGGCGCAACAATGTGTCAAGCCGTCTGGCGCAGGCAAGTTCGAAAGTCGACATGACCAAATGGCCGGCGCCGATTATTGGCTTGTTCCTGGGCCAGATGACGCCTGCCGCCGTGCTGGCCGCGGCCGATGATCCGGACCCCATCAAGAAGAGGGGCCAGGTCTGCGAAGCGAACTTTTATTCGGGAGAGCTGTCGCTGTTGAAAGGGGACGAAGGATGATGCGGGCCGCTTGTTCCAGTTCGCCATCGGCAATTGCCCCCTCACTTTCCTCGAATGGGATGCCGCCAATGACGAACTCAAGGCGCTTGGCATCGCGCCATGAGCCGATTCTGCCCCACTTCGGCGTATCGACGCGACTAAAGGCGCCGAGGATGGTGCCGTCAGCCCCAGCGATGAAGAAAGTTTGATGCCGATCCAGATCTGCAGCACCTGCGGCACCTCTCACCCGGACACGGACGCGCCGCCGTCGCGCTGCCTGATCTGCGACGACGAACGGCAATACGTGCCGCGCGGCGGACAGGCCTGGATCACGCGAGAGAAGCTTGCAAGCGGCCACGTCAACGCCTGGCGGCATCTGGAGAAGGATCTGTTCGAAATCCACACCCACCCCCAATTCGGCATCGGCCAGCGCGCGCTGCTGCTGCGGACCTCGGCGGGTAACATCCTGTGGGACTGTATTGCGCTGCTGGATGATGCGACCGAGACGCTGGTTCACGCATTGGGCGGTCTGCGCGCCATCGCGGTCTCGCATCCGCATTATTACACGTGCATGCAGGATTGGGCGCGCGCTTTTGAGTGCCCTGTCCATCTGCACCAAGCCGATGCCGATTGGGTCATGCGAGCCGACCCCAGGGTTCGCCATTGGAGCGGTGAGACCCTGGAGCTCGCGCAAGGCGTGACGCTGCTCAGGCTCGGTGGCCACTTTCCCGGTGGGACGGTGCTGCATTGGGCTGATGGCGCCGGGGGACGCGGCGCGATCCTGAGCGGGGATATCGTGCAGGTGGCGGCGGACCTCAGCCGTGTCTCGTTTCTCTGGAGCTATCCCAACATGATGCCGCTCGCGGCAGTGACCGTCCGCCGCATTGCCGAGACGGTGGCGCCGTGGCGGTTCGAGCGTGTCTACGGCGCCTTTCCCGGACGGCAGGTGATGGCGGGGGGTGCCCAGGCTGTCCAACGATCGGCTGCGCGCTATATCGAGCTGCTCGAAGGTGGCCAGGCGTAGGCGGTCGCCGAATCGATCGTTGATCTCTTCAGCGGGCGTCCTGGACCGGCCCGACCGCGGGCGAGGTAAGGTTGCTGCGCGGAATATTGCCGCAGGCTACCCCTGCTCGCCCCGAGTCCGTTGCGCCTTGATGACGATTCCACTACGCTTTTGTGACACGGCGCGGGTTCCGGCCGCGCCGTCCGCCTCCTGGCCGTCGCCAGCCAAGGCCGGTGCCAGCGCCGGGTCGAGTTGCCTGCCGCCGATGGCGCCCGCGCCCAATACAGGACCATCCGCCAATGCCGCTGCCGCCGGCCTTGCCTCGGTCGGCCTCTGGCGATGGCTGGCGGTGGCGGCCCCGCATCTGGCGGCGCTGGCCGTCATGCTGCAGACCGAAACCGATCTCGCTTCACGCGTCGGCTTTCTGCTGTCGTGGGGGATCCTGAACTTCTTCTTCGTCGCGTTGTTGCGCCGTCCCGCGCTGTCGGGCGCGCTGTCGCTGACGCTGGTCGTGGTGCTGGTGCTGCTGTCGCGGCTCAAGCACGACATCGTGCAGATGACCGCGAACTTCGTCGATCTGATGGTGATCGACCGCGATACCGCGGCGTTCCTGTTCACGATCTTCCCCAATCTGCGCTGGTCGGTGATATCGGCGAGCCTCGTCACGCTCCCGCTGATGTATGCGCTGTGGTGGCTCGATCCGTTCCGGATCCGCCGCCTGCCGGCGGTCGCCTGCATGCTGGCCTGTCTTGCGGCGCTGGTCGGAAATGCCATCGAATGGCCGGATGAAGCCTGGCGCGGCTATTACGACGACGGCTACCTGTCGAAATTTGCCCGCTCCGGCGTTACCGCCGTGTCGGATTTTGTCAGTTACGGCTTCATGGAATCGGATGCGGCGGTGAACGAGCGGCTGAAGGTGCCGCTGCTGGACTCCTGCCATCCCGCCGGCCGTCGCCCCAACATCATCATGATCCACGATGAGTCCAGCTTCGACGTGCGCGAGGCCGAAGGCATCAAGGTGCCCGCGGGCTATGGCAGCCACTTCCAATCCTGGGACGGCAAGGAACGGACGTTCCTAGCCGAGAGCAATGGTGGCCCGAGCTGGTTCACCGAATACAACGTATTGGCCGGGCTTTCGTCGCGCTCGTTCGGCCGCTTCGCCTATTTCGTCACCCGCATTGCCTCGGGCCGCGTCGAGCGCGGGCTGCCGCTGGCGCTGCGCCGCTGCGGCTACCAGACGCTGTCGCTGTATCCGGCGTTTGGCGCATTCATGAGCGCGCGCAGTTTCCAGCTCACCACCGGCATCGAACATTTCTACGACGCCCATGATCTTCACGCACGTGACGTCGAGCCCGACAGTTTCTTCTATGACAAGGCCCTGGGCCTGATGGCGCAGGCGCCGCCGGCCTCGCCGCTGTTCATGTTCGTCTATCTCGCCGCCAACCATTTTCCCTGGGAAACCAAGTTTCGACCCGACCTGTTGCCGTCCTGGCGCAAGCCGGGCAACGAGCCGGTGGTCGACGAATATCTGCGCCGCCAGGCGATGAGCGCCGGCGACTACCGTGGCTTCATCGCCGGGCTGAAGAAGAAATTTCCGGGGCAGCCGTTCCTGATCGTGCGCTATGGCGACCATCAGCCGGAATTCTCGCCGCACATCCTCGATCCCGCGCTCGATGAAGCCGGGGTCGGCAAGAAGCTGGAGAATTACGATCCGCGCTATTACGCAACCTATTACGCGATCGACGCCGTCAATTTCGAACCGGTCGAAAGTCCGGCCGTGATGGATACGATCGATGGTCCGTATCTGCCGCTGGTCATCCAGGAGGCCGCCGGTATCCCGCTCGATCCGTCGTTCGAGGAGCAGAAGCAGATCATGCTGCGCTGCAAGGGGATCTTCTACGCCTGCAAGGACGGCGCGGAAGCGCGCCGCTTCAACCGGCTGTTGATCGACGCCGGCCTGATTCACGGGTTGTAGGGCACCGGATACCGTTTCCCGACGAAGGGACAGCGGCCACCTTGAGCGCTGCTGCATCTCTGCTAGGATGCGATCATTGCAGGCTTGCCGGTTTTGCCGCCATGGTCATGCGTTTTTTTGCACCCCAATTTCTTGTGGTCTGGGCCTTCCTCGGTTCGGCGATCGCCGTGCATTTCCGCGGCAAGGTGCGGCTCGGGTTCTGGCGCCAGTTCACCGACCATTCCACCCTCATGGCGCCCTACAATGTCCTGATGTACCTGTTCTCGGCGGTTTCGAACCAGCCTATCCTGGATGAGGCATCGATCCCCGAACTCAAGGCGTTGCGGGACAACTGGCAGCCGATCCGCGACGAGGCGATGGCGCTGTTTGCGCAGGGGCAGATCAAGGCCGCCGACAAATACAACGACTGGGGTTTCAATTCGTTCTTCCGCACCGGCTGGAAGCGGTTCTATCTGAAATGGTACGAGGCGCCGCTGCCTTCGGCGCTGGCCAACTGCCCGAAGACCGTCGAACTCCTGAATTCGATCCCAAGCATCAAGGGCGCGATGTTCGCCAGCCTGCCGCCGGGCGGCAAACTGGTGCAGCATCGCGATCCCTATGCCGGCTCGCTGCGCTATCACATGGGACTGGTGGTGCCGAAATCGCCCGGTGAATGCCGGATCATCATCGATGGCGATCCGCACTACTGGTACGAGGGCAAGGGCCTGCTGTTCGACGAGACGTACCTGCACTATGCCGAGAACACCACCAGCGATGACCGCATCATCCTGTTCTGCGATGTCGAGCGGCCGCTGCGCACCCGCGCGATGACGTCGGTCAACCGCTGGGTCAGCAGGCACGTCATCAACGAGAGCACCACGCAGAACGAGGAGGGCGAGCGGGTCGGCTGGATCAACCGGATCTTCGGCCATGTCTACCAGGTCCGGCTGGTGGGCAAGCGCATGAAGGCCTGGAACAAGCGGGTCTACTA
>Ga0302320_10004178_pt1 | contig 32880 bp, 31 predicted proteins | sample Bog_T0_3_FD_202130 | JGI IMG/M metagenome (GOLD analysis project Ga0302320, IMG submission 202130) | Peat permafrost microbial communities from Stordalen Mire near Abisko, Sweden - Bog_T0_3 | ecosystem: Environmental > Terrestrial > Soil > Wetlands > Peat | place: Sweden: Abisko, Stordalen Mire... | reverse complement strand
ACCTTTGTGTCGATTTCGTCCGGCTTTACCGATTTTAATGTTCTGATGCTGGACGTTACCGACTGAACCGATATGAGCCATGCATTCGACATTAATCATGCGTACTTCACCGCTAGGTAGTTTAACTTGAGCGTATTCACCTTCTTTGGCAAGCAATTGGGCACCATTGCCAGCGCTTCTAACTAGCTGGGCACCTTTTCCGGCTTGTAATTCTATATTGTAAATAGTGCTACCGGTTGGAATATCTTTTAGGGCAACACGGTTTCCCATTTCGATTGCTGCATCTGGACCGGATGCAATCTTCTGACCGACCTTCATGCCTAGTGCGGCAATTATATAGTGATAGACACCATTTTGGTCTTTGATTCTGGCAATCCGGGCTGAGCGGTTAGGATCGTATTCTATGGCTTCGACAGTTGCGGTAGATCCGGATTCCAACTTGAAATTGATTATACGATAATAGTGTCTGGCACCGCCGCCGCGATGCCTCGTGGTAATGCGTCCTTGGTTATTGCGACCGACTGGACCTTTCTTGATTCTGATAAGGCTTTTAACAGGTTTCTTGGCGGTAATCTCGTCAAAATCCTGGGTTGTCATGCCTCGACGGCCGGGAGTGGTAGGCTTTAATGTTTTAATAGCCATTACTTATCTCCTTCTTCTGTGGCGGCAAACACTGGGATGGTCTGGCCTTTTTTAACTGTGACATAGGCTTTTTTAAAGTCTGTTCTTTTACCCATAGACCTTTTGCCACCTTTGCGCATTGGACGCATAGTCTTGCCAATCATTCGAACTATATTTACTTCTTCAACTGTTACTGAATAAAGTTCTTCGACAGATTTTTTGATCTGAATTTTGTTGGTATTTAAAGGAACATTGAATACGTAAGTATTGTCATTTGTGGCACTGGCATATGACTTATCTGTTAATCTTGGATAAAGTACGTTACTCATTATTTATCTCCTCCGAGCCAAGATTCAATCAAGTCTAGTGACTTCTTTGAGATAACTATGCTATCGGCATTAAGTACATCGTAGACGTTAAGATTTTTAGCAAACGTGGCTTTTACCTTTGGCAAATTGTTAGTTGCTTGTCGGACCAAATCGTCCAGGACACTTACAACTATTAATACATTTCTCTTAGCACCAATTTTTTCTAATAGCTTGGCGGTTTCTTTAACCTTACCGTTAGTCTTAAAGGTATCAATCATCAGTATTGACCCGTTTTCAGCGGCTAGGCTTAATGCTTGCTTAAGAGCTAAATGCTTGGATCGGGTACTGATTTTTCGTTTGAAATTTTCATTACCGCTTGGACCAAAGGCAATTCCGCCTCCACGCCAGATCGGGTTTCTGATAGAACCGAAACGGGCTCTACCGGTACCTTTTTGGCGCCATGGCTTAATTCCACCGCCTCTGACTTCGCCACGCTTTAAGGTTTTGGACAAATTGTCACGACCTTCAGCCATGTAAGACAGATAGGTGTCTTTTAATACTTGATGATTTTTAACTTCGACCGCAAACACACTCTTAGGTAGTTTAATCGCGGTAGTAGATTTTGCACCGGTAGCTGTAAAGTTAGGGGTTGCCATTATTTAGCCTCCTTGATCAGTATGATGCCCTTGCGTGGGCCAGGTACTGCACCGATAACACCAATTACTTGATTCTCAATATCAACTAAGGCGACTTTTAGATTGCGGACAGTAACTTGTTCATGTCCCATCTGGCCGGCCATTTTCTTACCTTTAAAGATCTTTTGGGGGTACATAGATCCGATTGAGCCTGGGCGACGGTAACTTTGGCCGCCATGAGTCTTACGACCACGATGAAAGTTATGTCGTTTGATGGTTCCGGCAAAACCTTTACCTTTAGAGATCCCGGTAATATGTACTGTATCACCGACTTCAAATGTGTCAGTTGACAATTTGGCACCGGTTTCCATGCCTTCCTCTATCTCGTCTACTCGAAATTCACGAGTGACTTTTGGATTAATTCCGGATTTTTTAAAATGGCCTGCTTGAGCCTTCCCAACCTTTTTAGCTTCTTCAAAGCCAAGCTGGATTGCCGTATAACCATCGTTATCGGCGGTTTTGACCTGTGTTATTACACAGGGACTAGCGGAAAGCAATGTAATAGGAAGCAATTGGCCATCATCAGCAATGATACTGGTCATTCCTACCTTTCGGGTAATGAGCGCTTTCATAGTTCTCCATTCCGTTTTTTAGTGTTCCAAACAAGTTAAAGCTTTTAAGGAAATTTCAGACCTTTTAGCATAAAAATGCTTGGTGGAACGGTAGTATCTCTTTGAAAGACTTGCCGACTCACCAAGGAACTAATTTACTATACCGAGTCAGTCTATCAAAACTACCTCTTAACGTCAAGAGAAACGACGATTATAAATTTTAGTTAAATTATTGCTATTTTGCTGTATAAGTACCTACTAGTTCTGCGGTATCGATAATATGGTCTTCCATGGCTTCTTCGAGTTCATAACGCGATGCTTCTAATGGTAAGTCTAAAAGAGTGTCTAGAGCATATAGTGAAAATACATAGCGATGAGTACCACTGGGAGGTGCTGGGCCATCCCAATGATTATTGCCAAAGTCATTCTGTCCTTCAACTACCTCAGCCGGGACTTCTTCTTTACCAATAGTAGTAGAGTCTGGTAGTAAGTTCCAAAAAACCCAATGTGTAAAATCAGTGCTTGGTGCATCTGGGTCGTGAACTATTAATGCTAGACTGACAGTATCTTCAGGAACATTGTCAATTTGTAGAGGTGGGCTAGAATTACCGGTTTTATAGGCATATTCAGATGGAATAGGTTTCGTATCCATAAATGCAAGGCTTGAAATTTTCATTAGATATCCTCCATTAACTTACTATATAGCTATTGTTTGTCGGCAAAATTAATTTTAATTGCCTGATCTTTAGTTGGCTATAATATTAAATACAATAAGATGTTTTACATCAGAAACCCTTAGCTGATAGGTTTATTGACTACTGGAAGCTAATCCTAATCGATCTCTGATAAGTGCTAGCAAATCCTCGGGTGTATATTTGTCAAACTCACCACTCTCTGTAATTCTATTTAATTCAGCCGCAAGAGCTATGGAGCGACGTTTGTATTCTTCCGAATAGACTTTATCTCTACCAGCTACATTGATGAACAATCTTGGTTTTCCAACATAAATATCTCTTAAAAACAAGCATTGTGCAGCTATTTCTTCGGTCTGATTAGTTGCCTTTAGTACGGCAAGGCCCTTTTCGAAAGTGTCTAGAAATTCGTCATCAATACTAGTTCCATCGGGGTTGCTTTCAAAACCAGTAGCTCCTTGCTTATCAGATTTGTCTGAATCGCCTGGACCGGCTAAATCATAATTATGTAGAGGCATAAATCAATGGTAGACACTTATTACTTAAACTTCAAATTTTTCAATGTGATCATTTAGTTTTTCTAAAAATTCCTTGGCTTGCTTGGTGGACATGGCCACTCGCGCTACTACATGCTGCTGGCTACCCATTACACTTTGAGCAAAACTAAATATGACTGTATGTTCATTAGAACTAATTAGATATCCATCAACTTGGTAAACCGGTGTTTTTGCCGGATCAATAGAAAAATTTAAGTTATCTTCCTCTTCTTGCATACTATTGCTCCTTGCTCTTAATAATTTCCTGAGCTCGACTTATAAGACGATCGCCTATTTTCCCCCAGTTAAAATACTGCTTATAATCTTTCGGGTCAATAAATTTTATTGCAGTGATCCCTCCATCCGGATCGGATACAAACGGACCATAAGGTTTAACAAGGCAGGCATATCGCAGCTGTAAATTGGTTTCGCCTTCAGTTACTTGATAACCGATTGGCCAGTATTTAATTACTTCTGTATTTGTCTCTTCTTGTAACTCCCTGGCCAAAGTCTTTTCTAAAGGCTCGTCTTTTTCGACAGTCCCTCCGACAAGACCCCACCCTTGTTTCCTGCCACCGAAACCAATTAATAATTTTCCATTGTAGAAACAAACTCCGTAGCATTGTTTGCATTTGGTATAGTCCAATTTACTAAAATCATCACAATCCCGGTAAGTCAAATTAAACTCTTTTCCTAGGTATTCCATTTTTTCTAAGATTTTCATATCTCAATCATATCAGATTGATCTTTCGTATTTAGCTACTTGACTGAACTTGGTCACTGCTAGTACTTGTATCTTTTATACTTATGAGATTAACAATTACATATCCACCAATTAAAGCTATGGCCATTGCTGGGATTAAACTAGTTGAACTAAGTTCGGTATATAAAAATATACATAGTAGAGGAAATCTTAGAAACATATAGGTTGCGCTAACCATTAAAGTAACCATAGCGACTGATGCTGGGATAGCTGGAATCATTGCATTAATTGCTAGACCAATGGCTCCGCAAAAGAATATCGTAGGAAAGATATTTCCACCCTGATAGCCACCGCCTAACGCAACACCTGTCGTAATAATTCTCATAATCCCCAATACAAAGAGCATTAAGATGCTATACTGGCCAACTGTGCTAAGTAGTTGATGAAGCTGACCGCTGCCATCAAATAGAACAAGTGGCCATATTGCACCGATAACACCTATAAGCAGACCAACAATTAAACCTCTAGTAATCGGAAATCTATGGAAATATTTTTGAAAGAAGCGGCTTATGTCAGTGATAATTATTTTTAGTACATAGCCCAGGAAGAAACCAATAAAGCCCAAAATTAGAGCGTAGAGTAAGTCAATGAACCTAAATTTTGGATAGGCCGGAACTAGAGTTAATCCCGTCAGTAAGCCATGTTTTACTTCTAGATAGACTCCGAATCCTATTGATGAAGCAATCAGAGTGGCCATGACAAGCAAAACATTAATTTTCTTATCTTTTGTCGGTTGTTGTTCGGTTATTAATATTGGACCGGCTATTGGCGATTCAACTAAAATACTGAGCGAACTGCCTAAGGAAATGGCTATAAAGGCCATCAGTTGTTCCTTGGTTACTTTTAATAATCTTGCTAATCGGTCACCTAAATAACCGCCTAGCGTCATAGTGGGCGCTTCCGGCCCAACGCTTGCTCCAGTTAGTAGACCAATCAACGTATTTAAAACTACTCTTGGTATCTGATATGTTAATATTCCTCCGTCTTTAGAAGCGGCTCCAAGCACAGCTTCAACGCCAATTCCCTTGTTAGTCCCGAAGAATTTGATACAAAGTCCCAGCAATAGTCCTCCTACTAATGCAATAGATATAACTGCTAGAGGACGGTTAATAGCACCTGGTATTGCTTTAGTCCATATTAAGTTAGTTCCTTCTTTATATAGCCAGATGAAGATACTTGATGCTAATCCAATGATTGCCCCTAGCAGTGCAGAGACTACTAAAATCTTGATTATTTGTCTTGTGTTCATTAGATTTTATCCTCCTTCGCTAGTTAAAATATTTCATCCTTGGTATCTAGATTATGTCTTAGGTGTTTCATCAGATAAGGGAACGGATAAAGAACTACAAGCATACCGATTAAAATTCCAATCGTATTGTACAGAACCCGGTCTATCGCCAATGCCTTGCCATTGGTTATGTCTTGAGCGGTATAAAGTAGCAATATTGTTGCAGTGTAAAAGAAAGGTACCATTCCGAGCTTCGTACGTTTTGACAGACCATTTAAGAAACCAAAGGCTACTGCTGAAAATACGAATATTGTCAGTTTATTAGTTATTAACATGACAATAACTGCCAAGCTCACACCACCTATGGTGCCTAAAAATCTTCCCCAGGCCCTAAGCTTTGACATTTTTTCGTCATATCTAACAATATTTCCAACAGCACTGGGGGCCCATCCAAATTTACTAAATTTAAATAGATACGAAATTGCCAATGCTATGGAAGTCCCTATTCCCATGCGAACTCCTTGTTCGGCAGTTTCACCAGTAGTTAATTTAATTGGAGGAGGCGCTTCTATAGGTTTCCAAATTGGGATAATTGATATGATCGTAGACCATAACATTACAAAACTGAAAAGTAAAAAATTAGTAGTAGATCTAGTCGGTGATCCACTATTTAGTCCTGCCGTATAAATAACTATAAAAGTTAATGCAAGAGTACCTCCGGTTCGCCAATTACTCAAGAAACTTAAATTGAGGGCTACAAAGAAAGTAAAGACTAGGGCTAAAATCGGATAAATCACGACATTACCACCAATCAAATAAAATCCTAAACCCATGGCTGATACGATTGACCCGAGCATTATTCTGGCATTAATTTTTGCTGGTAAAAAAATAGTACTAAAAAAGAATCCACCTTGCCCCAGGGCCGGCAAATAAGAAATCTTTCCCAGTCCAAAAGCAACGAATAACGGAGACATACATAGAATTGCTCTAAAAGCTTCACTAATATCAAGTTTCAATATGATTGACTTTAGTTGTGCTTTCATTCTATAGAAAGTTATCTAGACATTATTCGACTATATACATGGTAATTCTTTATGAGTAATACAATTATCCCGGCAATAACCATTAACACCCCAAGGATAATTATCCAATCAGTCTGAGAATTAAACGTAGCAATAAAAGCATTATAGATATTCTGAACTACAACTCTTAAGTTGCTATCCGATACATGCGCAAGCAGTGGTGGCCTAAACAACGGGCCTATTAAATAAGCGAGAAGTCCAGCAATAATTACGATTGCTCCCTGAATTATAAGCAACTTTGAATCAACAGTCCTACGCTTATAATGCGGCCAGATAAATAGCCCTAAGGCTATTAGAAAAGCAATTGGAGCGATCCATAGCATAGCAGTTCCAATCTTATAGAAATGCGGAATATTCTTGCCATTAATCAGAGTAATCTGATTTGGAATATTTACGTCTGGTAACTGGCTCTGGCTAATACCGGTAATACCTATGATGTTACTCACTGTTTGTTTTACCCCGCTTAAGTCAAATGAAATAGTCTTGGGATTACTGGAAGTAACTTCGGTCTGAGCAAATGTGACGACTTTAGTTATAGCGGTATTGGCAAGCGAGGTTCCCAGAATTGCTGCTATTAATGCCGAAGCCTTATCTCCTATAATACTTTCAAGAGCCGGATGACTGGAAAAAGCCTGATCCACAACTTCATCGCCTAAAGCGTTACGACTAGAATCAGATAATAAGGCTTTAGTAGTAACACTTGTAAAGTTACCGGTATCAAATATATATTGATTTACCCAAATTGCAGAATTAGAAATTACCAGTAATATTGACGCAATTATTGCGAAAATAATATAACGCGTGTTGTTTCTAATAACTTTTTCCATCATACCCCCTTGCTTTGAAATTCAGTATGTAGCTAAGCGGAGCGAATGTAAGTAAAATATGCCACATGAAACAATTATTTACTGTAATTCCGGGGCGAGCACACCGGACGTTTTTGTGTACTCGCCCTATCATGGATCCATCAAAATGTCGGGCGTTTATCTCACCCAAACATCTCTGTTCTTGTTACACATAGGAGAGAAAGTCGAAATTGCTACTGTCTCAACCTTTGTTCTATCTGACTAGCAGGCAGGATTCGTCCGATAATTCCTGACTGGAAGTTTGGTGTGGTTGATGTCAATAGAGAGTCGTAGTTAATCTGCTTGTCTGCCCGTGAAGTATGATTCCTACTTGCACCACTTCCGGCAAACTTATGGTGCATTAGGATAGCGGTTGAGTTGCCGGCTACAAAAACCAGCAGTATTACGTAGACGAAGCCTAGGTGTTTAAAAACGTTCGCTATCCTTGGCGCATTCGCAGTTTGTCCGGCTGCCAGGATAAGCACAAACACAAACGCAGCCACTATCGGCAACCACCACACAACCATTGCGACCCCCCAATGTGTATTTGGATGTCAATGAACCCAAGTATGAAATTTACATTAATATTCAGTCTAAGTCAGTGATAAATCTAATATTAATCTAGGCTAACTTATAGCTATTAATACAGATGAAATTGCAGCCAATAAATAAAAAACCGCCCTATTTTGGAGCGGTTTCTTATGGCTTCTCGGTAAGTTTTACTTACATTTTGATTTCGGCATCGCAGCCAGCTGGTAGGCTCAAGTTCATGAGGCTATCAATGGTCTTTGGTGTCGGATCTGTGATATCGATTAAACGCTTGTGAACTCGCATTTCAAACTGCTCTCGTCCTTTTTTAAAGACGTGGGGGCTTTTGACAACTGTATAAACTGTTTTACGAGTTGGCAGAGGTATTGGACCAGCAATTGTAGCTCCTGTACGCAGAGCAGTGTCTACAATTTGTTTTGCTGACTGATCAATTACTTTATGATCATAAGCTTTTAATCTTATACGAATACGCTGCTTAATTGCTACAGTTGGTTGATTATCTTTGGAAGGTGCATCTGCCATAATTGTTTAACTCTTACTTTGAAATCTTAGTTACAACACCGGCGCCGACAGTTCGTCCACCTTCGCGAATAGCGAAACGTGTTCCCTGTTCCATAGCAATAGGTGCTAGTAATTTTACTTTGAAAGTGATTGTATCACCAGGCATAACCATTTCTTTGTCAGCTGGAAGTTCAACTTCTCCAGTTACATCGGTTGTTTGGAAGTAAAATTGTGGTTTGTATCCCTTGAAGAATGGCGTGTGACGTCCGCCTTCTTCTTTTGTCAGGACATAGATTTCACCATCAAACTCAGTGTGAGGAGTGATTGAACCTGGCTTGCAGATAACTTGACCGCGTTCAATATCATCGCGTTCAATTCCTCTTAGCAATAGTCCAACGTTATCACCAGCTTGACCTTGATCAAGACTCTTCTTGAACATTTCTACACCAGTAACAACAGTTTTTCTGGTAGGTTTGATTCCTACGATTTCAACTTCTTCGTTAACTTTAACTATACCTTGGTCGATACGTCCGGTTGCGACAGTACCGCGACCTTTAATACTAAAGACGTCTTCTACGGCCATTCTGAATGGCTTATCTAGGTCTCTTTTTGGTTCTGGGATGTAGTCGTCCATAGCTTTGACTAGTTCCATGATGGAATCTTCGTCTTCTTTAACACCTTCTAGTGCTTTAGTGGCTGAACCTCGAACGATAGGACAGTTGCGGTCGAAACCGTTCTTTTCTAACAGATCACGAATTTCTTCTTCTACTAACTCAACTAATTCTGGATCAGCTAAGTCCATCTTGTTTAAATAAACAATCACTGAAGGGACGTTTACTTGTCGGGCTAGCAAAACGTGTTCACGGGTCTGAGGCATAGGACCATCAGCAGCTGAAACAACTAAGATAGCACCATCAATTTGCGCGGCACCGGTAATCATGTTCTTGACATAGTCGGCATGGCCTGGCATATCAACGTGAGCATAATGACGCTTTTCACTCTCGTACTCTTGATGTGAAGTAGCAATGGTAATACCACGGGCTTTTTCTTCAGGAGCGTTATCGATTTGATCGAAAGCGACTGCTTTGTTAATTGAACTTGGTAATCTTTTTGATAAAACTAGAGTAATGGCCGATGTAAGAGTGGTTTTACCATGGTCTACGTGACCCATAGTTCCAACGTTTACGTGAGGCTTACTGCGATCGAATGTTTCTGCCATCTGTTCTCCTTAAATATTTGCTAATTGCTTTTTTATCGTAAGAGCAATTCACTCCTACGAGCATACCCGGCAATTGTAGCTATTTTATACCTGTTTGTAAAGAGGTAAGTCTAAGATTGCTCTATTTTAATTTCCGGTTTCAAAAAATGGTAGTGTCTGTCGGCGGTTTTAACTCTAAACGATATTCTATCTTGATCTTCCATACTATTGCCCAAGGCTGCTCTTTTTATTTCATCACCTAAATCATTTAAAGATGCAGGATCAGTGATAATTTGTTTCTTACCTACTTGATGTTCAAGAACAATTCCTAAGCCCGTTATATTAGTTGCAATAACTCTTTGAATCGATTGATCTGCCCTAACTAAGACATAGTCCAGCTCATAATCATTAATTGCTGTACCCTTTAATGCGGCGGCAATGGCAAATTCTATCGCACGAATAGCACGGGCAGTTTTAATTAATTTCGAGGTATCATCATTTACTTCTTTATCTTTTTCGATAGCAGACAAATATCTGGAGATATAATAGGCGTTTCCATTGCCATCGAATTGCTCTTTTACCTGCGTTAAACCGTCAGTATCTTCAGAAACAACAGTATCAAAGTAAGACGTTAATGCCTCTGAAGATTGAAATTCGCTCATAGTCGTATTTCTTATTTAGCGTTTTTAGCAATTATGGCTTCAGCAACATGATTAGGTACATCGGCATAATGATCTAATTCCATGCTAGAACTGGCGCGACCTTTAGTATTTGATCGAAGAGTTGTTGTATAACCGAACATTTCACCTAGAGGCACAAAAGCGGTAATTTCCTTAATTCCAGCCGATAAATCTTCCATACTTTCAATACGTCCACGTTTACTGTTTAAGTCACCAATAACTTCACCCATATATTCCTCTGGAGTGACAACTACTAGTTTCATAATTGGTTCTAGAAGAACTGGACTTGATTTCTTAACAGCATCCTGAAGAGCCATAGATCCAGCAATTTTAAAGGCCATTTCGGATGAGTCAACTTCGTGGTAGCTTCCGTAGTAAAGTTCAACTTTAACATCAACAACTGGATAACCAGCGAGAACTCCATTAGCTAGTGCTTCTTCAACACCAGCTTTAACAGCTGGAATATATTCACTGGGAATGACGCCACCTTTAATTGAGTTAATGAATTCAAAGCCTTTACCAGCCTCATTCTGAGCTAGTCTAAGCCATACGTCACCGTATTGGCCTCGACCGCCTGATTGACGGATAAACTTACCCTGTACTTCAACTCCGTCTTTGCGGATTGTTTCGCGGTAGGCTACCTGTGGAGCACCAACATTAGCCATGACACCGAACTCTCGTTTCATTCTATCGACTATGATTTCTAGGTGAAGTTCACCCATACCACTGATGATGGTCTGACCGGTTTCATGATCGACTTTAATACGAAAAGTTGGATCTTCTTCAGCTAAACGTTGCAAGGCTAAACTCATTTTTTCCTGATCAGCTTTAGTAGCTGGTTCAATGGCGATACTTACTGGTGGTTCTGGAAAAGTAATACTCTCTAAGACTATTGGATGTGCAACATCGCATAAAGTATTGCCAGTCGTAGTGCCTTTTAATCCAACGATGGCGGCAATATCACCGGCGGAGACTTCTGTCATGTCTTCGCGCTTATCGGCATGCATTCTAACAATACGTCCAACTCGTTCTTTTTCACCAGTGGAACTATTAAGAATGTAACTACCAGCAACAACCTTTCCGGAATAAGCTCTAAAGTAAGCTAATTTTCCGACGAATTGATCGGTGGAAATTTTAAATGCTAAAGCAGCAAACGGTTCAGAATCTGAAGGTTTCCGTTCGATTTCATCACCAGATTTAGGATGTGTGCCCCAGGCGCTCTCTCGGTCTAGTGGATTGGGTAGCAAATCTACCACCATATCTAGTACCTTCTCTACAATAACTCCTCGTCCATCGCCACCTGTCACTGCAAAGAATTTTCCACCAAGAACGGCAGCTCTGATTCCTCTTGTAACTTCTTCCGGAGTTAGTCCTTCTTCGCCAACCTCCAGATATTTTTCCAATAATGTTTCATCCTCCGTAACAGAGTTCTCAACTAGTAGACTACGATATTTCTTAACTTTATCCATCATATCGGCTGGAATTTCAGTCTCTTTGAGCTCGTGATCGGTGAACTCTTTGTAGATATATGCTTTCATATTGACTAGGTCGACTAATCCATTGATACCCTGTTCAAATCCAATAGGTAAATGAATCGGGAAGGCATGCTTGGTCAAGCGATTATGAATACTATCCAAGCTCTTATAGAAATCACCACCTGTCTGATTGATTTTGTTTATAAAACAGATACGTGGGACGTTATATTTGTCAGCTTGACGCCAAACAGTTTCTGATTGACTTTCTACGCCCATTTTTCCATCAAATACAACTACGGCACCATCAAGTACTCGAAGTGAACGCTCAACTTCAACAGTAAAATCAATGTGTCCGGGAGTATCGATAATATTGATTTGGTGAGCTCGCCAGAAACAAGTTACAGCAGCAGAGACAATGGTAATACCACGTTCTCGCTCCTGAGCCATCCAGTCGGTAGTTGTTTCACCTTCATGAACGGCACCGATCTTATGCTTTAATCCGGTTCGGTAAAGAATACCCTCAGTAACTGTCGTTTTACCGGCATCGATATGAGCAATAATACCGATATTACGTAACTTTTCTATTGAGTACTTTTTACTTGCCATTTAATTTCCTTATATTACGTTTCATTATTAATATTGTGGTGGTCCCATTTTTCGGATGGATTGCGTGTCATAACGGGATATAACATCGGAATTGAGGCCTAAGGCTGATTTTAATGCAGTGACTGCAAGTTCCGGCGGGATATCCTGCGGAACATATAGTTTTGCCTCGGCTATCAATTGTTTTTTAACAATATCAAATAACTCAATGCCGACAATTCCATTATTTTTAACAATTTCATCCATTGCTTTAGCTTCAGCATCATCTATGCCAGTTACAATTATTCTATTTAGTGATGTATCCTGATCTTCTGTTTCTAGCGTTGGAAATCTTTCATTAAATGTAGGCATGCTGTAATCCCGTATAAAAATTAACTTGCTGTTCTAGCAAAGTGAGCAAAAGCCCGGTTGCTTTCAGCCATTTTATGAGTATCTTCACGTTTCTTAACAGCTGAACCTGTTCCATTACAGGCATCGACAATCTCGGCTGCCAATCTTTCGGCCATTGGAATTCCTTTGCGTGCTCTAGCAGCAGCCACGAACCACATAAGTGTAAGATGACTTTGACGCTGGCCTCTAACTTCAAAAGGAATCTGATAGTTAGCACCACCGACTCTTCTAGAGCGGGTTTCCATTGATGGTTTAACGTTATCTAGAGCTTTATTTAATACTTCCAGTGGATTATCGCTTTTAAGCTTTTTAGCTGCAATGTCCATGGATTCATAAACGAGTCTTTCGGCCAGCTGCTTTTTACCGTTTAACATTACACGGTTGATAAGTCGCTGGACGCGAACGTTATGATATTTGCGATCGGGTGCAATATCGCGCACCAAACTCTTGGTTTTTTTACGTGGCATTTCTGTACTCCTTGTTTCTTCGGCGTTCTCTTCCGTTTATAACGGACCAGTCACTGAAGCCACTGTTACTTAACATTAAATTTTATTAACTCTTCTTAGCTCCATATTTGCTACGTCCTTGTTTGCGATTGCTTACACCTTGTAAGTCAAGGCTTCCGCGGACAACATGATATCGAACACCTGGAAGATCCGGAACTCGTCCACCTCTAAGCAATACGACGGCATGTTCTTGCAAATTATGGCCTTCACCACCAATATAAGCCCAAACTTCATAGCCGTTAGTTAGACGGACACGTGCTACTTTACGCAGAGCGGAGTTTGGTTTCTTTGGTGTCTTGGTTGTAACCTTAACGCATACTCCTCTCTTTAGAGGAGAAGGTTTTTCGTAAGATTTGGTTTTTAAACTGTTAACGACGCGCATCAAAGCAGGAGACTTGCTCTTTTGTTTAGCAGTCTTGCGCGGTTTCCGAATTAACTGATTTATCGTTGGCATATAGGATCCTTATTTAAACAGATTAAAATTTATGCGTCAATGCTTTCTTCAATTTCATCATCTTCGACATAGCCAGTACCGACCGGAATCCGGCGCCCTAAGATAACGTTTTCTTTAAGTCCATATAGTCTGTCAGCTTTACCGCTAGTAGAGGCAGCAATTAGGACACGAGTTGTATCCTGGAAGCTTGCGGCACTTAGCCAGCTGTCGGCTGAGGTAGATACTTTGGTTATACCAAGTAGTAATTGACTGTACTGGGTAGGTTTCTTGCCTTCTGAAACTAACGTAGAATTTATTTCCACGACAGCTGCTTTACTGGCAATATCTCCATTTACGAGGTCGCTATCACCCGGCTCTTCTATAGTTACGCGACTAAACATCTGTCTGACAACAATCTCTAAATGCTTATCGGCAATATTTTGACCTTGGGCAGCAAATATCTTGCTGATTTCATTCATAATGTATCGCTGAGTAGCTTCTACACCTTTTAGTCTCATCAAATCCTGGAGGTTAATAGAACCATTGGTTAAGCGATCACCAGATTCGACTAAGTCGTTTTCTTTGACTTCAAGTTGCTTAAAGCCTGGTATTTCGTAGCGAACCATAGCTTGGTTCTTTGGAACAATGGTAATTTCTTTGTCATTCAAGATAACTTTTCCAGCCATGCTAGTAACTAATGGCTCGGTATTATTATCTTTAGAAGCAATAACATCACCAATTTCTACTTCTTGACCATCAGCAATTTTTGCTAAACGGCCGGCAAGTGGTAATACCAATGACTGTTCCTTTTTACCAGTTACAGTTACTACGTAGTGATCACCTTCTTCCCAGGTGTTTACCGTTCCAGCAACGTCCGATAAGTAAGCTTGACCCTTTGGTGCTCGGGCTTCGAACAATTCTTCGACACGGTTAAGACCTTGGGCAGTTTCATCAGCGATGATAGCACCAGCACGGTGCTTAGAGTCTAATGAAAGCTGCGTACTAGGTTCACCGATACTTTGGGCAGCGATAATACCTGCTGGATGTCGATTGGCAACAAGTTGACCGGTTGCAGGATCGATTCCATAACTTTTACGGCTGATTCCACGTACGGCACTACTTGTAAGTGCTGACATGATCTTGACACTTTGAAGGTCGCTGCCATCGATAGTAGCTGCCGATGATCTAGTTATTAGTTCACCCTTACCGACAAGTTTGTGACCGTCTACTTTAATATTTTCAGCTGCAAAGCGTCCCTCAAGTCTTTGAGACAAGGCCACACCAGTTTCTTCAGTATCGGAACGATAAATCGTAAATCCGGGGTCTTCATCGTCACCGACAGTAAAGACATCTTGACAGACATCGACTAAACGTCGTGTTAAGTATCCGGAGTCAGCAGTTTTTAGAGCAATATCTACTAAAGCCTTACGGGTTCCACGAGTACCGGTAAAGTATTCAAGTGGAGTCAATCCGACTTTATAGCCTGATTTGATAGGCAACTCGATAGCTCTACCACTGGTATCTGAGAATACTCCTAGCATACCAACACAGTTCTTCATCTGGCCAATGTTGCCACGGGCACCGGAAGTTACAGCGATTGACATGGAGTTGTCTTGTACAGCCAGCTGCTCTGCAAGTGTTTGCTGAACGCTATTATCTACCTTCATCCAGTTTTCAACGGTTAATCTGGATCGTTCTTCGTCGGTCATAAAACCGGCTTCGAACTGCTCACTGATTTCAGTGGCCTTTTCTTCACCCTTGTCGAGTAGAACATTCATGCCCTTTATATCTGGGAAATCATCCATTCCCATGGAAATTCCAGAAATGGTGGCGTATTCGAAAGCTAAATCTTTTAAATTGTCAGCAATTTCGGCTGTTTTCTCTTGGCCGTATTTTTCATAAACTCGGGCCATGACTTTCTGGATCTTTTTCTTAGTCATTGCTTCGTTTTGATATGGGAAATCAATTGGGAATAGTTCATTGAACAACAGACGACCTAATGTAGTAAGTTGTCTCTCATTCCGGAAATCGACTGTTATAGGACTCTGTAGTTTGATAGCTTTTTCGTCATAAGCCATCATTGCTTCACTTAGGTCAGTGTATGACTTTGGCTTATCTGAAGCATATTTATCATAGGTGATGTAATAGGTGCCAAGAACTATATCCTGTTCGATATGTAGGATTGGAGAACCATCGGCTGGCTTTAAAATGTTTTTACTGGCAGCCATAATCTCTCGGGCCTCATCTTGTGCTGCATCTGATAGAGGTAGATGGACAGCCATTTGGTCACCATCAAAGTCGGCATTAAATCCCTTACAAACTAATGGATGCAGCTGGATAGCTTTTCCTTCGATTAGCTTGGGATGAAATGCTTGGATTCCAAGACGGTGGAGGGTTGGTGCTCGGTTTAGAAGGACATATTTACCTTTGATTACTTCATCTAGGGCATCCCAGACTGTAATATCGCCAACTTCAATCAACCTTGTGGCTGAACGAATATTGTGGGCGTGCTCTTCGGCAATTAGCTGACCAATAACAAATGGTTTGAATAGTTCCAGTGCCATCATCTTTGGTAGGCCACATTCGAAGATCTTAAGTTCTGGACCGGCAACAATTACTGAACGTCCGGAGTAGTCTACTCGCTTTCCGAGTAGGTTCTGACGGAATCGTCCTTGTTTGCCTTTAAGCATGTCGCTTAATGACTTCAGGCGTCGGCGCTGACCGGTGCTGGAAACAGCTCGGCCACTTCTGGTGGAGTTATTGTCGATAAGAGCATCGACAGCTTCTTGAAGCATGCGCATTTCGTTGCGTCTAATAACTTCAGGTGCATTTAGATCAATTAGCTTCTTCAACCGATTGTTACGGTTGATGACTCGTCTATATAGGTCATTTAAGTCGGATGTTGCAAAGCGTCCACCCGTCAACTGAACCATCGGTCGGAGGTCTGGAGGAATAACCGGCAATATAGATAGACACATGCTAGTTGGCTCAATACCAGCTTTAAGCATGCTTTCAAGCATTCTCAGACGCTTTAATATCTTCTTTTTACGCTGGCCTTTGGCTTCCTCGGCTTCTTTATTGAGAGCGATAATCAGCTCACCTAAATCAACGTTTTCAAGCATAGTCTTGATGGCTTCACCACCCATTCCAACTTTGACCATTGATTGTAGGTCATCTGGTAGGTTTCTAAAGTCAGTTTCGCTAATAAGAGCATGCAGAGTTAAGCTCTCCAGCTGTGCTTTCAGCTTCTCATAATCTTTAGCTGTTTCTTCAATTTCCTTGGTACGTTCGGCAGCTAGTACTTTAACATCAGCCTTTTCATCATCGGCAGCCATTTTTTCATAGCGGCTTTCGATTGCCACTTTAGCTGCGGCAGCTTCGGCTTCTTTGTCTAACAACATTTGATCACGTTTGACATCATCAACACTTAGTACGACATAGCTAGCAAAGTAGGCAATCCGTTCCAAATTCTTGATAGTCATATTCAGTACAAGGCCAATCGAGCTTGGAGTACCGCGCAAAAACCAAATATGGGTGACTGGACTGGCTAGCGTTATATGACCCATGCGTTCGCGTCGAACAATAGACTTGGTAACAATCTCACCATTCTTATCGACGGCTGCTTCACGGCTGCGTAAGCCTTTATATTTTGCGTCATGCGGATTTATGTCTTTGACTGGTCCAAATATCTTCTCGCAGAACAAACCGTCTCGTTCAGGTTTCTGAGTTCGATAATTAATCGTTTCCGGTTTTGTAACTTCGCCATAGCTCCAATCAAGGATATCGGCTGGGCTGGCAACGGCTAAACGGACTGCATCAAAATCGGCAATGTTTGTACCATGTGAATATTTACGCATCTTATTTGCCCTCCTCTTCCAAATCAAGTGTTTCAGCAGGTTCCTCTTCTAGAGTTGCAGCTTGGATTTCACCTTCTTCTTCTAATACGAATTCGTCTGCCACAATATCTTCAGAAACATCAACGTTACTAATAGTAGATTGCGGTGATTCGATTTCCGTGGAATGACTTGCTTCGTCATTAATATTTACTTCCAGTAGGTCTTCAGCATCAATGGCGTGACCCTTACTTTGATCAACTAGGTCGACTTTTAGTCCAAGTCCTTGAAGTTCTTTAACGAGAACATTAAAGCTTTCAGGAACCTTAGGACCTACAATCTCAGTTTGCTTGATGATTGATTCATAGGCTTTGGATCGGCCATAGACATCATCGGATTTGATGGTTAGCATTTCCTGCAAGGTTGCGGATGCTCCATAAGCTTCGAGTGCCCAGACTTCCATTTCTCCGAATCGTTGTCCGCCATTTTGGGCTTTACCACCTAGTGGCTGTTGAGTAACCATGGTGTATGGACCGGTAGAACGGGCATGAATCTTATCTTCAACCATGTGGTTTAGCTTAATCATATACATCGAGCCAACTGTAGTTCGCTCTTTAAATGCTGCTCCGGTACGACCGTCATACAACTGCTGCTTACCATCTTCAGATAAATTGGCTTTCTTAAGCAGTTCTTTAATCGTTGAAATTGGAACTCCGTTGAATGCTGGGCTGGCAACTTTAATGCCAAGTGCTCTAGCAGCCATTCCTAAGTGAGTTTCAAATAGCTGACCAAGGTTCATACGGCTTGGGACACCAAGGGGATTAAGTACAATGTCTATAGGCGTACCATCTTCTGTAAATGGTAAATCTTCAACAGGTAGTACTCGGGCAATAACACCCTTGTTACCGTGACGACCACCAAGTTTATCGCCGACTGCGACTTTACGCATCTGCGCAACGAATACCTGGATCTGCATGATGACACCGGCTTTTAGTTCATGGCCGTTGGCGCGGCTAAATACTTTAACGCCGACAACTTTGCCATGCTTACCGTTGCTCATTCGCTGCGAGGTATCGCGGACTTCTTTAGCCTTTTCTCCAAAGATAGCTCGAAGCAATCTTTCTTCACTGGAAAGTTCCTGTTCACCTTTTGGAGTAATCTTTCCTACTAATATGTCTCCAGGATGGACTTCGGCACCGATTCGGACAATACCGTCTTCATCTAAATGTCTGAGAGCTTCTTCACTGACATTAGGAATATCGCTGGTAACAATTTCTGGCCCCAGTTTTGTCTCACGAACTTCGGTCATATAATCAACAATATGGATGCTAGTAAAGACATCGTCTTTAACTAAGCGTTCACTGATGATAATGGCATCTTCAAAGTTGTAACCTCTCCAAGGCATAAATGCTACAAGCAAGTCTTTCCCAAGAGCTAATTCTCCGCCCTGAATACTCATACCCTCGACAAGAACATCACCTTCTTTAACAATATCACCGGAACTAACGACAACTTTTTGGTTGATCGAAGATCCTTCGTTACTGCGTTGGAAATGTAGAGGATTATAAGTCTTTTGAACTTTGCCATAGTCAACGATAATTTCGTCACCTGTGGCTTTTGTTACTTTACCATCTGCTTCAGCCAATATGATTTGGCCGGTATTGCGAGCGGCAATAGCTTCAATACCTGTACCGACAATAGGAGCAACTGGGTTAATAAGTGGTACAGCCTGTCTTTGCTGGTTACTACCCATAAGACTTCGAAGAACGTAGTTCTTTTCAATGAATGGGACTAGTGCGGCACTTGTACCGACAATTTGTTTTAAGGCAGCATCCATATGGGTAATCTCATGAGTATCAACTTCGCCGGCTACCATGCGATTGCGAGCTGAAACTCGTTCATCGACGAAATAACCTTTGTCATCAATATCATTACCAGCACCGGCAATAACAGCCTTATCTTCTTCGCTGGCATCAAGATATACAATTTCAGAAGTGACTTTGGCTTTTACCGGCCAGGTAACTTTAGACTTAACGGCTTCTAACTTTTTGGCATCTTCAGCAGTAATAGTCTTACCTTTTTTAACAATGACTTTGCCTTTTTCATTTTCTAAATCGAATGAGGCAATATGTCCGACAGCTTTTTTAGCAGTAATGGCATTAATAACCTTACGATAAGGTGTTTCAATAAACCCATAATCATTAATACGGGCATATGAAGCCATATTAAGTACTAATCCGATGTTGGCACCTTCAGGTGTTTCAACAGCGCAGATTCTACCGTAGTGAGTCGCGTGAGCATCACGTACTTCCAATCCGGCACGTTCACGGCTCAATCCACCAGGTCCCATTGAGCTAAGACGTCGTTTGTGAGCTAATTCGCTAAGCGGATTGATTTGGTCCATGAATTGACTAAGCTGGGAACTGGCAAAGAATTCTCTAACAGCCGCAACTATAGGACGGGCGTTTATTAATTGTGTAGGAGTAACTGTTTCAATATCTGACATACTCATACGGTCTTTAGCGTTGCGTTCCATTCTAAGTAGACCGATACGGAATTGACGCTGGACTAATTCGCCGACTAACTTGACTCGTCGATTAGCCAAGCTGTCGATGTCATCATCGGCTTCTTGGGTATTGTTTAGACGGATCAATTCAGCAATTATTGCAGTTAGGTCCTCTAATCGCATAACCCGGTTTTCGACGGTATTTGGAACATCTAAATCTAGTCTTTTATTTAACTTGTAGCGACCAACTCGGCTGAAATCAAAACGCTTGAAGTTATAGAACATATTTTCAAGCAAGGATCGAGCATTGTCGACTGTTGCTAGATCTCCAGGTCGCAAGCGTCGATATACTTCAATGAGAGCTTCGTTACTACCTTTGCTTGGATCTTTTTCTAATGTTGCATCGATATAGTTTAGTTTCCCTGTATCGACATGCTTCATTGTTTCCCGGATTGAAGCTTCATTCATTCCTAAAGCTTTTAGAAGAGTGGTGACTGCAATTTTGCGACGTCGGTCAATTTTGACATACATGGCTCCATTGGCAGAAGTTTCAAATTCTAACCAGGCACCTCGGTTTGGAATAACCTTGGCGTTATACAGTTTTCTTCCACCATGGGTATCGGCCTTAAAGAAGACACCTGGACTTCTAATAAGCTGACTGACTACGACTCTTTCAGCACCATTAATAACAAAGGTGCCTCTGGTAGTCATCCAAGGATAATCTCCGAGATAGATCTCATGTTCCTTAACTTCGCCAGTAACTTTATTTGTTAATTCAACAACCGCCTTAAGGGGTGCTTCATAACTAATATTGTTTTCGCGAGCTTCGGCTTCTGAGAGCTTGGGCTCTTCGAAATGATAACTCTTAAAACTTAATGATAATTTAGTGTTGGTATAGTCATCTATAGGACTAACCTCTGCTAGTAACTCACCCAAACCCTCGTCAACAAACCATCCAAAACTCTTGTTTTGATGGTCTACTAGATTTGGGAGGTCAATGTCTTCTCTTTTCGTGTAATAAGTACGCCCGTTCTGGGGGTGCTTAGTAGTCGCTGTCTTTGCCATAAAAGAGCAGACTCCTCCATAAATTAAATTGATTTGGACTCAAGTTTCGCTATTGAAGCTATATAAGTGACGTAAAGTGCACAAAAATAGACCCCAGGATATAGAAACTGTATATTTATTTTATTTCGCGCGAAGCTCAACTAAGCGGGTGTTTTGAGTGCTTCGTTTTATAAGTACGTCAGCACTGCCCGACTTTCACAACTTCTTACACTCATTTTACGACTTATATGTTGTAAGTCAAATATTTTATTGCAATGGGTATATTGTAATTAATTTAGAGTTTTAACGTCTGGAAATAATACTATCTACTAATCCGTAAGTTTTAGCTTCTTCTGCAGTCATATAGTAATCACGCTCGACATCTTTCTCGATGGTGGCAAGCTTCTGACCGGTATTCTTAGCTAGTATCGAATTTAGAAGGGTTTTTAAATTCATGGACTCTTTCAAGTCTATTTCCATATCTGAAACTCGGCCGCGTGTACCGCTACTGGGCTGATGAATCAATATCTTAGAGTGAGGCAAGACAAAACGTTTGCCTTTTGTACCACTGCTAAGAAGGAATGCTCCCATACTAGCCTGTAGACCAACACCGACAGTTTGAACATCGCATTTCACATATTGCATAGTGTCATATATTCCAAGACCGTCATAAACACTACCACCAGGGCTATTTATATAGAAGATGATATCTTTCTTAGGATCTTCGGCTTCTAGAAAAAGCATTTGTGCAATTACTAGATTTGCCGTATGTTGATTTACTTCTTCACCTAAGAACACAATTCGGTCTTTAAGAAGGCGGCTATAAATGTCATAGGCTCGTTCTGTATGACCATCACTATCAATAACTGTTGGGATTAATACGCTATTCATACTTATATTGTAGCTCCAAAATTGGCACTCGTCAACTGAGAGTGCCAATATATTTTTTTATGGCATTTTTGGCTTTTAATATGCCAGCTTTATCTCGATTGTAATTATAAATTGTAAGATAGGGATACTTACCGGAGGCTCCCTCTATCATCGCCGATATTCGTTTTGAATTAGCTGATTTTCCATATAGTACCAGAACAGGTTTATTGTTCGATAAAGCATAATTTATCTCGTATCCCACACCTATACTTGGATTTGTTACTTCGGCAATAATGCCATTGGAAGCCTCAATCCATTTGAGATCACGATCATGAATATAATTGGCATCAAGTTTCTCGCCATTACTCGATAATGTATTATTTCCAACGTGTTCTGTAAGAATTTCACAACCTAGATATTGACTGTATTTAATAAACTGGTCGTATATTGGTTGATCTTCTCGACCGCCCCTGATTGAGCCAGCGAAATACAATTTTAAACTCATGATTTAAATTATAGTCTAAAGTTATTTACTTGAATTATAAGAAACTAATTTAGCGATAGTTTTTTCTGTAAGTAATCTGGATCCAATATCACGTTTGGCGTCTGGTTTATCTAGTTCTTTTTGCATTTCTACATCGCTATATTGTTTTTTCATAACCATTATCCGTATGTCTATCTCTTCTTGACTTACTACAATATTCTCAACATTAGCAATTTCACTTAGTACTAATCCGGCTTTTAATCGTTCTTCAGCCACAGGTTTCAGTTCTTTACTGCGATAATCTTCTTCGGTAAGCATATTGTTTTCTAAGTAATCGGTAAAAGATTCACCTCGATAAGTTAGGTTCTGTTTAAATTCCTTGTCAACAGCTTCCATTTGTTCATCAAGCAAGCTCTCCGGTAAAATAACTTTCGTCTTTGCGAGCACACTCTTAATGATATTGTCCTCATACTCGCGTTCGGCCTGATTGTCGCGTTCAATTTTAAGTTGCTTCTTTATATCTTCCTTAAGCTCATCCAAATTTTTGAAAGGACCTACTTTAGCCGCAAATGCATCATCAAGTGTTGCAAGTTTAGTTTCTTCAACTTTATTAACATTTACTTTAAAGGTGACTTTCTTAGATTGCAGAGCTTTTAAGTGATAATCTTTGGGAAATGTAATTACAAAAGTTTTTTCATCGTTCTCTTTAAGACCGATAAGGTTTTCTTCAAATCCAGGAATAAAAGTTTTACTTCCAATACTTAAAGGAAAGTCTGTGCCTTTAGCACCCTTGACAGCTTCACCTTTATCATCGGTTCCTTCAAAGTTCATAATGACCCTGTCGCCATCTTTAGCAGCCCTTTTAACTTGAACATACTCAGCAGATTGTTTTAGAAGTCGATCTAGTATTTCTTTAACGTCACTTGCAGTTATCTTAACGTCAGCTTTTTTGACACTTAAATTCTTGTAATCCGGTAATTTTATCTTTGCTATAACTTCAACTTCAGCGCTAAACTCTAAAGTACTATATGGAACATACTTAATAATTTCGACTTTTGGTTGAGATACGACCCTAATATTGTCTCTTAAAACGGCATCTCTATAGAACTGATTTATACTTTCTTCTAGTACTTCACCTTGTAATTGATTGCCAAGTTGTTTTTCAGCTAAGGCAGGTGGTACGTTACCATCTCTAAATCCAGCCATTTTGATTGAAGGAGCCAGCTTCTTTAATACGGTTTGCTTAATAGTTGTTAAATCACTCGCGTCTGCAGTGATAGTTAGCTTAGTTTGGGTTTCGGATATGTTATTAATAGTTGATTGCATGACAAGGGTCGACTTTAACAGATTTGCGAAAAGATTACCAGACTAATTCTTACTTTAAAATGATACTTACAATCTCGTCCTCATCAACTACTTGCTCTTGGCCAGTAGATAATTCTTTGAGATTATACTTATTGTTTGCTAGTTCATTTTCTCCGATAAACAGTATGTATTTATAGCCAGCCTTATCAGCCATCTTTAATTGTTTATCAATCTTGCGCTTAGTATGATCAACAGCCACTTTAAGGCCCTTTAGACGCAGGCTCTTTATTACATCTTGAGCCTCCAAAAATACATCGCCAATTAATATGACTTCCAAATCTACGCCAGTAGCTTGCTCGGGCATTAAATTGTGGGTCAAAAGGAAGTCTTTCATAGTCACATCGCCCATACCGAAACCGATAGTTGCAATCGGCTCGACTCCAAAAAGTCCTACCAGGCCATCATAGCGTCCGCCACCAAAAAGGGCTCGGCTATTTTCCGGATTAGTATCAAATATTTCAAAAACAATATCCGTATAGTAGTCAAAACCGCGCATTAAACCAATGTCGAATACGGCATTGGTAATACCGCTTCTTGCCAGCATCATTAATAGCTGATGCAATTCTTTAACAGATTGATGTTCCTGAAGGTCTGATGATAGCTGATTTAGATTATTGATGGAAAATATATTTAGTAGATCATTAGTTTTGTCACCTGCAATTTCCGAGACTAATTGTTTAAATTCATCTTTCTCAATCTTATTTTGTCTATCAATTAGTCTTATGGCAGAATTAGCTTGATTTTCATCGAGTTTAATATAGTCTCTTAAAATATCGTTTATGAGTTTGCGGCTATTTATCCTAATGATATAGGTGTCCTGATTAGCTCCAAATCTCTGCATTATTGAGCTAACTACTTCAATAATTTCGTGTTCTGCTTCCAGACCGGATACACCAAACAGATCGACATTTAATTGCCAATGTTCTCTTAATCGTCCTTTTTGTGGTCGTTCGTAACGCCATAAATTTGGAATGCTATACCATCTTAGCGGCAAAGGCAATTCTTGACGTCTTGCAGCCACCATACGACTGACAGTTGGAGTCATTTCCGGTCTGAGTGTTACTTGTCTTCCGCCACGATCTTGGAAAGAATAGGTTTGTTCATTAACAATCTCTTCGCTTGTTTTAGCTAGATAAAGTTCAATTGGTTCAATAATTGGAGCATCATATTCTTCATAACCAAACGATTCTACAGTTTCCCGCCAGACTTTAAATATATAGTTCTGCTCTCGCTTATCGCTAGGGTAGAAATCTCGTGCGCCTTTATATGTGGATGTTGATATTGCCATGCTTCTTTAGTTAATTATACCTATTTTATAGGCATTGACCAGACAGAGACATAAATGTTTGAATGAAGGTATAGAAATTAAGGAGAAAAGATGGCTTCTTCAAAAACTAAACAAGATGATCTCGATTTTTTCGGTCAAGTAGGAAAAACTTTTAAACTTATTGGACCTAGCTGGGAAGCTTTAAGATTTAACCTATATACTTTTATATTGGTCACCCTAATACCAATGATTATTGTTGCTATAAGCTTCGCCGCCGTTATTGCATCATTTACTACTAATAGCGGGACAAGCACCAAATCTACTTTAAGTCCGTTTTTCATTGTCGCTTTTGCCTTGATCGGTCTGATTGTCGCCTGTATCTTTTTGCCTGCAACAGTTTTAACTCAGTTAAAAAGTGCCAAGGGTATCAAGATTACTTTTAATGAAGCCCTGGACCAATCAAGAAAATACATACTTCGTTATGCAGGACTTGTAGTATTAATAGCCCTAAGCGTGGTTATAGGTGCCATAATATTTATAATTCCAGGTATTCTAGCTGCGTTCTTCTTTAGTATGAGTGCCTATATATTAATTGATAAGAATACTGGCATTAGAGAAGCGATGAAGCGCAGCTTTCGGCTAGTTAAAGCTCATTGGGTAATTATATTATCTATTCTGCTTGTCAATATTTGCGTCTCAATAGTCTCATATGTTCCAATAATTGGAACGCTAATTAGTGCTGTTCTATATGTAGCCTACTTTTGTATGCCGGCAATTGTATATTCAATGATTAGCAAGAAATAATCAGTCAAGTTTTACTATAACTTGGGAATTCTTCCCACGTCTTAGGATAACGTAGCCATTGATAATATCATCTTTATCTAGGGTAGTTTTACTCAACGGTATTTGCGACCCGTTGATATATACTGCGTTGTCTTCCAGAAAATGTCTGGCTTCCGTTTTACTTGATGCCAGCTTAGAAGTAACTAGGATTTCAGCCAGTTCTACGCCACGTTTAGAGCTATATAAGCCTAATTCATTAGCCAGTAGATTAAAGTCTTCTGAAGTTAGCTCAGAGTATTCGCGACCGTCAAATAATACTTCACTAATACGACGAACGCTCTTAGCCCTATCTATGCCATGTACAATTTTAGTGACTTCAAAAGCCAAGTATTTCTGAGCAATCCTAGAAGAACGATCATCATTAAATTTGGACAATAACTTTTTTAATTCTTCTTTGGTAATTAGTGTGTATATCTTTAGGTATTCTTCAATACCCTCATCATCTAGATTCAGCCAGAATTGATAGAATTGATAGACCGTTGTCAATTTTTCATCAAGCCAAATTGCACCTTCTTCGGACTTACCGAATTTTAATCCTGTAGTTTTATTTAAGACAAGAGGAGCTGACCATATATGCGCTTCTTTGCCAGTAACTCTTCGGATTAGGTCGACACCGGCAATACAGTTGCCCCATTGATCACTGCCACAAACCTGCATAGTTACTGAATTTTCCTTAAATAAATGAAGGAAGTCGTAGCCTTGTATAAGGGCGTAGCTAAACTCTGCATAACTTATTCCACTGCCGTCTTCTTTTAGCCTAGTCTGTACAAACTCACGAGACATCATCTGCCTCATAGGCATATGTTTACCGACGTTGCGCAGGAAATCGATGTAATTTAACCCTTTAAACCAGTCCAGATTATCTACTAGTTCAAATTTATCTCCTGCGAATAATATCTTATATTGTTTAACAATATTAACTTTAAATGAGTCTATCTCTGCTTCAGTTTTTAACTTTCGCTCTTCGCTTTTGCCATCTGGGTCTCCAATTAAGCCAGTGGCGCCTCCTATAAGCAAGACTGCTTTATGTCCGTAGTCAATAAAATGCCTAACCATCATTGCTGTCGCTAAATTACCAACGGTCATTGATGAAGCACTTGGATCAACACCCCAGTAGAATTTAATTGGTTCTTTATCTAGGTCAGTTATATTTTTGAGAGTAGTTTGATTAACAAATCCTCTCCATTGCAATTCTTCTGATAATTTCATTTTTGACATCTTAAAATAAGCATATCACAAGCTATAAAAAAGACCTCAATTTGAGGTTTGGTGCGCTCACTGGATAAAAGGTGGAACACCTTTATTCCTAGTGTGTGCCTATTAATTAAAAGACTTGAAGTCTTGGGTCTAGTTTACCAAAATGGTGAAGTCGTGAATATAGATAGTCAGGACGACGGCCATGTTTAGTCTTTTACGACATTGCAAAGCTGCTCCGGATAATCTATTGAGCTCAAGGCTTTATGATGAGCAAACATTCTATGATGCTTTCATGAAAGATCTAAAATACTGCAAACAAGAAGTAATCATTGAAAGTCCGTATATGACTACTCGGCGAGTAACTATACTATCCCCCACCTTAAAAACATTAATCAAACATGGCGTTAAAGTCACTATTAACACTAGACACCCGAATTGCCATGATAAGTTATTGAGAATTCAGGCCTGGACGGCAATGAAAACACTGAGATCAATTGGAATTAAAGTCAGGTTTTTCAACGATTACCATCACCGGAAGATTGCAGTAATAGATAACCGTATTCTTTGGGAAGGCAGCCTTAATATCCTGTCTCAATGTAGAAGCCGAGAAATTATGCGGCGAATTGAGTCAGAAGAACTAACTAAGCAAATGGTTCGGTTTTTACAACTTAAAAGATTTTATTGGTAGAATAGGAGTCATCATGGCAAAAGATTATGAAATCACTGAAAAGGATATTGAAATCGCTTTGCGTTATTTGAAATATCACGATTCAGAAAACGCCACACGGGAAAATGCTATTTCATTATTGGAAGATCTGCGAGCCGGCTATCATGGCATGGCTCATCATCAGCCAGAAAAGCTTGTTGAATTACAGAAAGAGATTGACGCCTCTAAGCAGTCTCAGGATTAAAAATAATCTGTCTTAAAATTGCAATATATCGGTAGCGGTTACGTTTAGAACCTTGGCAAGTTTTTCAATTGTCGGGTTTGATGCTCTATGCTCACCACGTTCTAGTCTGGCTATAGTATTGGATTTAATACCCGCCATTTCTGCAAGTCCGGCCTGACTCAATCCAGCCTTCAGCCGATATTGCTTAATTCTTTTGCCAATTTCTAATGATTTCTTATCTGTCATGCTAATTTTGTTTCCTTAATTCGTGAATCCTTATTGTTTTCAAAATCTTTTAGAATCTGCAAATAGCGTTCCTGGAGCTCACTTGGAATTAGTGGATTATTTAATAGAGCTATCTCTCCATTATTTTGAATAATATCATCTATGTCATCAAAGTAAAATCCTTCAAGTGTCGCTACAAAAAGGTAAGATGGGTTCCATGATTCGTGCATTCTCTTAGCATCACGAAGTACAAAATCGTGCCTTAATGTATGCATATACTTGACTTCAATCAAACTGACTTGCTTTGTTTCTCTATTGATAACAGCAAAATCTGGAGCAGATCTTAATGTTTGCACAATACCGCTATCATCATTTATACCTTGTTGAATTAATTCAGGGATTACTTTCTCATAACCAAATTCTAATACCGTGAATGACTGAGTTTCTCTATACATTTGGGCAAAAATTGTTTCTGCAATCTTGCCTTTTACTAAGTTCCTCGCGAATCCTGTGTTATTCATATTTCTAGCATACATTATGTGGCTGAAGTACTCTACATATGTGTCAGCTATCATGGACTAATTGTTATAGTCAGTATTATTTACAATAGTAGTAATATCTAGGATCAAATTTGTAAAATTCTAGCATACCGGAAGCTGACATAGATGGCTTGCTCAATTAAAATTGATTAAAAGTTCTTTGATAATGCTATCGTGAGATTCTTCGCAGATATAATTCAACAAGATGATAATATATGTATATGCAGAAAGCCGAGAAAAGTACGAAGAAGCTTATGGATTTAGCAGATAAATCTAGGGATCTTTCAGTGCTTGAAACTGTTCGTGAACATCAAAAACAACTCCGCAATATACCCAGAGAATCTGAGCCCACCTATAGATGGGGTGTTACTCCTAAGTTTTTTGCTGAAAAGCCCGTTGGCTTACAAAATTATTATCCGGGCTCTCGATAAGTTTTACACACGCAGTAGAGACAAGAAAATCGGATCTAGTATATATCTTTAACAGATGGCTCCATTTGGGGTCGCTTTTTTTGATAAGCTCAACATTTAAACCGATCTTCTTCGCTTCTTGGTACATTATAGGTCGCCCGTGAGAATAAGTAATTTTAGGGTCAAGGAACATTGAGATTTTTTCTTCAATACTACGATTATTGGTGCCCTCCCCTTTAAGAGCTGGGGCTCTTTTGAATGTAGTGATCTTTAAACTTCTAATTGCAATGTCTTTTGATAGTTCTTGAGCAACAGTACAGTTCTCTAAAAAAGGTTGATCGATGGGGGGTAACAAAGACAGAAGACCGGCGGCATTCTGATTTGGCGCCAATGCTTTTATTTGTTCGATAACAGATGCAACGCCTTTGATAATTGAGTCAGCAGACCTAGTAACGTATTTTCCGGTTTGATCCATATAAGTGATCTGCGGATCAATTGGCCCAAGCTCTGAAGTCTCGCCCATTAAGATCGTGTTAGCTCCAAAGGAAATCATTGTAGCAGCAGATTTAGCTAGTTTAGGAACGATTACCCTAAATGATGAAGAATAAGCTCTACAAACATTTATTATTCGTTCGGCTGCCAAAGGGTCACCTCCTGGGCTGCTTAAGATCAAGTCAAGGGGTTTAGAGGAATCCATCACTTGTAATATGCATTCAATAATATCTCTGTCAGCATCGTCAATCATTACTGGCGCATTAAAAGATGTGAAATAAGTAAGCACGTTGCAGCCCTCGTTCATCTCACTCCACTTTTTGAGAAGCTGTTGTCTTGCGTTGCTTGATTGATTTATTTCGCCCAAAAGAGTGCTGATTTCAGGACTTGTACCATCATCTGGATCCATATTTACAATTTTACTGCATTGATCGGTCCTTAACTAGTATCTAATGCTGAAATTAGGGTTAAACATGAATGATTAGTAACTATTATTATGTTTTTTAAATTATCAAGAAATTATTTAACCATAAGTACTTAAATAATAAATTATTTTACCTAAGACAAGTTATTAAGATAATAATCCATGCCACGTGCTTTGGTGCCACGGTAAACTGTGTGATCACAAAACTTGAAATTAACGCGGTAGCGTTCCCCATACCAACTAAGAAATGCTTCTTTGTGGGCTTTCTTTTCCATTTAACGAGCTTTCAACAATTGCAATTTCACCGGACGTCAGATTATACAGCCGATACACTAGCTGATCAATTTTTGTTTCAATTTCTGAAGTATCCAGATTAGGACTACTGGTCTTAGCATCTAGGATCTCTTTGACGAGAGGTATTAGTACTTTTGCTTTATCCCATTGTGGTACTGGGAATTCTTTAATATCCTTAACTAAAATTTTGGGGAATGCCCCTTTGGTGGCCTTGGGCGAAGAATTAAAATGATAGAAGCTCGCTACTTTAGAATTTAATATCCCTACAAGCGGTAAAATATTATTTTCGTTGTTCAACACTACAATTAGTGCCGGATCGTGGTACATTTCAATATCTGTAAACCCCGCAAAAATTTTAGGATTAGTGATTTCTCTTACTAACAAACGTTCTCCTTTGAAAAATTTTGGGTCTCTAGGGTTAGCAATCCCAGTACCGTAATTAATATATTCCTTACCATTCCATTTAACTTTATAGGGAGTCACATCCTCACCCCATAGCCATTCCTTTAAATCATCCCTGGTTTTTTCAAGATAATGGTAAGCTCTGCTTTTAATAATCTCTTGGGATTGTCCTTGGTATTTATCGTAGGCAATCAGACCTTGGCTAATTTCAGGAAAAAGATCGTTTACAACATATCTGGATGATTTAAGCTTTGATATTATCTCGATGTTCTCTCTAGGTAACTTAAAAATTAATCCCCAGTTAGTATTGCTTATCATCAGATCATTCTTAGCCACCGTGAGAGTTGGCCGGTTAGAGAGCTCGGCAAAACTATCGGCGTCTTTTGTTTGTTTATAACCGATGTTTGAACTTCCGGTATCATTTGATCTAAAAATCACAATTGCATTGCGCACAGTTGCTGACTCAAATAATTTAAATGCCGTGCAGTCCAAAATTAATTCTAACTGCCATTTATTGAGTAGCGAGATTCTATATGTTAATGCGTAAACGTTAAAGAGGAATGTATTGGGAATAATATACGCATTAATGCCGCCACTCTTTAACAAATTCCTCGATAGTCTTATAAAGTAATAATAGATTTCGTAGTCTGGGACTTTGCCTAATTGACTACTAAGAGTTTTACGATAATCACCTTTGACTGAGACACCATAAGGTGGATTACCTATTACGATATCAAAACCTTGAGACAAGCCGAACATCCAGTCAGCATCAAACCAGCTCGTAGGTTGATTGCTGAATGGATCCCAAGATGAAAGCTTCTGGGTTGTTTCAGCAAGCCCCTTGCTGTTGCTTTTTATAATATTTTGCAACATACGGTTTTGTGACTGTGAGAATTTAAATTTCAATGCATCTCGCTCAGAATTGTGGCTATTGAAATAGTCATCGCGTAAACTCTTAAGTTCGGAAATACCAGATGTGTCCTCGAACAATCCTGTCTGCTCCGATTTATCACTAAACGTTACACCAAGAGGTACTAAAGAATTTGCAGTTACAAATTTGAAGTCTAGATTCGGCAAAGCATATACACCTCTGTTTACTTCATCATCATCAACTCTTTCATCAACTATTAAAGTTAAAAAACATCTTAACCTTGCAATTTCAGTAGCAATTGGCTGTATGTCTATACCAAAAATGCTCTCTCTAATAATTCCCAACTTACGTATATAGTCAAAATTCTTGTGTTCAAATTCACGTTCTATCAGTTGTCTTACCTCTGGGTTAGTATTAGCAATCTGATTCTCAAACCAAATTCTGGCTTCTGGATCAATCTGTTGGAGAATAAATACAATCTTTTGCAGTACACCAATGGGAAATGCACCGGAGCCACATGCTGGATCAAGTATTTTTATTGAACTAAGGGCTTCAACTATTTTCTGTTTTTCTAAGTCAGATAACGGAGACTGCTTTTTGTGCTCAAGATTATAGCTTATCATTGCAGCGAGTTTTAGCTTATCAATTCCGGTATAAGCAAACAGGTACTCCATAAGCGAGTGATCAACCATGAATTCAACAACTTCTCTAGGTGTATAAAAGCTGCCTGTGGCACGACGAACCGTCTCGCCAGTATCTGGGTTTATGCGCGCTAACAAGTTCTCAAAGATACGTCCTAGCATCTCTGGATCTATAGATAGATCTATATCTACACTAGTGTTTTCATCCACAGTGAAATGGTAAAGCTCAAGAAGGTCAAACAACTTATGAAGCCAGCTGTCGGGTATATCAACTTCTCCTGGTATAGATTGCTCCAGAATATCATCAAACTTATAGTGGTCATTATCTTGTGGAGCGAAAAGCCCACCATTTAGATAGGGTATCTTGCCAAAGTCTCCGACCTTAAATCTTTCAGAACGTTTTTGGATTTGTTCGTTGAGTACTTGGAAAAATAATGGTGCTAGTGTTGAATGGTAGTAATTAGTTTTCGCGGATGCATCCCTAGATAAAATATCCTTGCTGATAAGTGGGATATTATTAGAGCTGTGCTTTTCTCTCAAAAACCAACAAAAAACGATACGGCCTATAAGTCTAACCGCAAACTGATGGCTCTCTTCTCCAGTTTCCGGGTACTTTAATACCGCTTT
>Ga0302320_10004177_pt1 | contig 32883 bp, 32 predicted proteins | sample Bog_T0_3_FD_202130 | JGI IMG/M metagenome (GOLD analysis project Ga0302320, IMG submission 202130) | Peat permafrost microbial communities from Stordalen Mire near Abisko, Sweden - Bog_T0_3 | ecosystem: Environmental > Terrestrial > Soil > Wetlands > Peat | place: Sweden: Abisko, Stordalen Mire... | reverse complement strand
TGCGGGCAAACGGTTTGGGAGGGGAGCATCTAAATGCTTGATTTAATTGGTGGACCTGATCGGGATCGAACCGATGACCTCTTCCATGCCATGGAAGCGCGCTCCCAAACTGCGCCACAGGCCCACAAGCTGCTTTTCTATTGTCTCTGCTGGGGCGGGATTCGTCAAACTCGGCCTGTTTCCGGCCTGGAAAGCGACCCCTGGCCTGGTTCCCGCTTTCATTAAGGAAAGTAAAACTTGCGTGACCGGGAACACTTTAGGGGTCTTCCGGTGTCTAAGATAATAGAGAGCGTGGGACCTTGGCTTGAAAGCCACTGTCCGTCTCCCGCGCACTCAAAGGAAGCATTGGATTTCCGGCGGCGCTTTTTCAGCCGTTGGAGCGAGTGGCCGCATCCGGAAACCGGGTTTTTCCCGGAGCAGATTTGAGAGGAATCAAGTTTGCTTCTGCTGCGGTAAGGTGGGAGGACTCTGAGATGCAGGCGGACCTCACCATGGGCAATCTTGCCAGTGCGCTGACCTTTGAATCCGAAGAGGCGGCTCTGATTGCGGAGCTGCAGGCGGGTTCCGAGGAAGCCTTTGCGTGGCTGATCACGCGCTACCACCAACCGATCTTCTCGCTGCTGGCGCGTGCCGTTCAGGACCGCGAAGCCGCCGCCGACCTCACACAGGAAGTTTTTGTGAAGGTCTTCCGGGGAGTGGGCAGCTTTCACGGCGAGTCGTCGCTGCGGACATGGATTTATAGGATTGCCCTGCATGAGGCCTCTAACCATCGGCGCTGGTGGATGAGACACAGGCAAGCCGAGATCCCCATCGAGCAGGAGATGGGCGAGAGTGAATCCGGGCAGCCGGTGAGACTGAAGGAATTGTTGGAGGACCCGGCTGAGTCACCCTACGAACTGGCGTTGCACAGGGAGAACAAAGCGCGCGTAGAGGAGGCATTGAGCAAGGTGCCGGAACCATTCCGCTCCACACTGATTCTGCGCGACATCGAGGGTTTTGTTTACGAAGAGGTAGCGGAATTGCAGGGCGTGAATCTGGGGACAGTCAAATCGCGATTGGTGCGTGGGCGCGCGGCTTTGAAGGCGATTTTGACGGCTCCGGCTGAAAGCGAATGTTTAGAGCCGCGCGCGGGATATGAAATGCCCCTCGGAGAGGAGGCGCGATGAACGATTGCAATGCAATGCAGAGTAAAATTACCGAGTACCTGGACGGCCGTCTGAGCGGACGCGAGATGCAGTGCGTCGCCGCCCATGTGGCGAGTTGCAGTAAGTGTGCCGCCGACTGGAAGTCTCTTGAGGAGATGCAGTCCTTGCTGGCCACGCTGGGCCCGGTGCTTGAGCCGGAGGACATGCTTTTACGCATTCGCGTAGCCATCAGCCACGAGCGTGCTCGCCGGCGCCAGAGCGCCTTCCACTCCTTGAATCTGGCCTGGAGAAACACCGTGGGCCCCTTCCTGCTGCAGGCCGCCGCGGGTTTTGCCTCTGCCGTGCTGCTGCTGGGCACGCTTATCGTGCTGGCCGGCATGGTTACTCAACCGGAGAGCGCGCAAGCTACCCCGGATGAGCCCCTGGGAGCTGCCACCGCTCCACGATTCCTCTATCTGTCCAGCGTTGTGGGCGATAACCCCATCGGCGACGTCTCCACCCCGGTCGTGATCGAGGCTTATGTCAACGGAGCGGGTCAAGTCTACGACTATCGCATTGTCGCCGGCCCCACAGACAAGGCTACCCGTGAGCAGGTGGAGAACATGCTCTTGTGGAGCCGCTTTGAGCCCGCTCGACGCTTCGGCCAGCCGGTCCCTGGTCTGGCGGTGCTCTCCTTCTCAGGCGTCTCTGTACGCGGGTAATTCAGAAGAGTTTTCCACAGCCTGGCATCCCAGATTATGGGAGTAGTGTGCCAGGCTGGTGGCATTTTTACCCATAATCTATGCTTTGAAAGAGAGCCGCTTCAGCTTGTTTTCAATGTTTTACACATAAACCAGGATTTCCGCCTAATTTTCCCCTTCCATGAGGACGAGAAATGAGTCTAGGCTAATGATGCGCACTTTTGCGCCAGAAATAGGAGACCCCCATGAAGAAGTTCCTGCGTGTTGCTCTTGTCGTCGTTGTACTTGCATCCCTTGCTTCCATCGCTATGGCCGAGGCCCCCACTAGCCCAGCTCCGCAGCCTCAGGTTTACGACGCATTTAGAGTAGCCATTGCCGCAGTTCTCTCTTTGCTTAGCCTCTAGAAACGGAGAGAATAGAACCTGCGAGGTGGGATGAATCTGTCTGCGCTGGATTATGCTTTGTGGGCGGCTGGTTTAATCGGCCAAGCCGCCCTATTCTTGATTCTCATGCTCCGGCGCAGATGGAAGGAGTTTCCTGTCTTCACCGTATTCATGGGCTTTGATGCGGTGCTGGGCCCGGTCCTATATGCACTCTTTCAATATGGTTTTCTCAGTTGGTATGCACGGGTCTACTGGTCTCAAGCCCTGATCGATTTCGTCCTGCAGTTGGGAATTGTCTTTGAGATTGCGCGTATTGTGATGCGGCCCACCGGAACCTGGGTTCGGGACGCCAGAAAGCAGTTCATCCTGTGGGGCGCGGCGGGCATCCTGCTGGCCGCCGCGCTTCCGTTTCTGGTTACGCCTCCGGCCGCGAGCCTGCTACATCGCTGGGAGGTACGGGGAAACTTGTTCGCCAGCCTGGTGATCTGTGAGTTGATCGCCGTGGTGACGCGGACCTCGAAGAGCCTGGGGCTGGGCTGGCGCAACCATGTGATGGCGCTGGGCAACGGCTGGACGGCCTGGGCCGTGGTCGCCATCCTGGTGGACGGCCTGCACAGCTACTTCGGCGCTGAGCGCTACTTCAGGGAACTGGAACACGTGCGCATGTTCGCCTACCTGACTGCTCTCGGCTACTGGATGGTTCAGTTCTGGCTGGAGGAGCCTGCCCGGCAGCCGATTTCGCCTCAATTGAGTGCCTATATCCAGGTTTTGCACCGGCGTATTCAAAATGATCTTGACACACTGGGCGCTCAAAGGTAACATTTTCTCGATGACCTCTGAGCTATCTTATTTCATTTTTGGGGCCTTGCTGTGCGGCTTTGCTGTAGCCGTACTCGCCGACAGGCGTGCGTCCCGAAAGATAGCGCTGCTGGATTGGCACGACCTGGTCGCCGGGCTGTATCGGCTGGATATGGTTGAGTTGTCCGCGGTGGCGATGGATTACCTGGCCCCGCACCGCGGCCAGATTGATCTGGAGCCGAAAGAAATCTGGGAGTTCCTCGGCGGTTACGAAGGCTTGAAGAGGATGCGCGAGAACGCGGAGATCATGCTCGCGCTGGCCGCCTATGCGCAGCGCTGGAACTTCGAAGAGGCGGTGATCGTCACGGAGCGGATGAGGATGGATGCGGCAACCTTGCGCCGTGCTGTCCGCCGAGTGGAATTGGGCATGATTCCAGCCAGTTTGTTGCGGCATTTCCGGCTTACCCTCCCCCTCCATGCGCAGGAGGCGTCTTCGGCTTACTATCTGATGCGCCAGCGCCTCCTCGCTCTTTATGAAACCAGCCATGTGAGCCGCTATCCCACGCTCGCGGCCGCCCTGTAAGAACCTGTCCAATAACTCGGCTTTGGTGAAGGGTACGGGCTTTAGCCCGTACATCAAAGGCAGAAATAGCTGTGTGCTTTAGCCGTTGAGGGATGTTTTTACGGCAGTTTGCATTCCCTCAGCGGCTAAAGCCGGATATCAAAATCGATTCTCATCGTACGGGCTGAAGCCCGTACCCTTCAAAGCAAAGTCTTTGGACAGGCTCTCGGTCAATTCCCTCGCTGCCAACCGGCGTCTGCCGCGTCGCTTCCGTTTGACCCTGCCGATGCGTCTAGAATTAGACAGGGTTCTTCATGACATTCAAAACTTACTCAGTTTTCGCTCTTCTGCCGGCCGCAGTTTTTTGTCTTTTTACGGGCATTGCGCCCGCCTCGGCGCTCGCCCAATCCTCCAGCAGCAGTTCGCCCGGCTCGACCGGGGGTGGGCAGACGTCTTCTTCCTCGCCTGATTTTGTGCGGGAAAAGGCGCCTTCGCTGGTCGATCCAGCCGGTCCCACCATTTCGCTGGTCAGCGCTGAGCCGGTATTCCTGATGGCCGCGGCGCTGAATGCCTGTGGCTACGATGACGGCCTGCAAGAGAGCGCCCCGATCCGCAAGCGCGTCCGCGACGAGATTAATCAGGCGCTGGCCAAGAGCGAGGATGCCCGCAACAAGCGCGACAAGCTCTGCCTCTACATCGCCCAGCACCGCTTGACCGGAGGGGTGCGCGACATTGCGCAGTACATCTCCCTGGCGCTCTATCTGACCCCGCCTCCGGAGCTGGAAACCGCGGTCGAGCTGACCGAGATGCCCCCTGACTCGACCCAGGTAGTGGAGATTGTCCCTCTGTTGCGCGACTTTGCCGCCGCCGTGGACCTGCACGGCATCTGGCTGGTGACGCATCCCATCTACGATAAAGAAGCCGACCAGTTGCACGATTCGCTTTCCAAGATGATCGTCTCCACCAACTTCTACCTCAAGATGCCCGCCGAGACCTACAATGGGCGGCGGTTTGTGGTGGTTATCGAGCCCATGCTCTCGCCCCGCACCATCAACGCCCGCATCTATGGCGCGGACTATGTGGTAGTGGTTTCGCCGGTGAATGGAACGATCCGCATGAGCGACGTGCGCCACACGTACCTGCATTACATGCTCGAGCCGCTGCTCTATGTCCGAGCTAACGCTATCGACCGCACGCAACCCGTCCTCAAGGAGGTTCGCGAAGCTCCACTGGAGTTCCGCTATCGCTCCGACACGATAGCCTTGACCGTCGAGTGCCTCATCAAGGCGATCGAGGCGCGCACCATGGACACCGGCATTCCCGTCTACAAGATCCCGGCCAACATCGACCGCTCCGAGCTGCCCCGTTATGAGCGCGAACGTCAGGCCTACCAGCAGAAGGTGGAGGCCGTCCGCGTGGCCGCCATGCGCCACGACATGACGCAGGGATTTGTGCTCACGCAATACTTCTATGAGCAGATGATCCAGTTTGAGAAGGACCCCGCCAGCCTGAAGGACACCATCGGCGAGATGGTCTACAGCATGGACGTGGATCAGCAGGTGCACCGCGCCAGAAATCTCGACTTCGACAAGGAAGGCGACGGCGACGTGCTCTCGCGCAGTACACCGCGCAAGCTAACCGGCCTTGACCTGGCTGAAGCGCGCCTGGCCGTGGGCGACGTGGCCACGGCCAGCTCCATGGCCCGCAAGGCCCTCGTCACGCACACGGATTCTTCCAGCTTGTCTCCGGACGAAGCCGCCGTGAGCGCCCGCGCCGAATTCATCCTCGCCAGGGCGGCCATCTTCACCGGCCATCCCGATCAGGCCATCGAGGGATTCCATCGGACACTGGCCGACAGCAAGGACCCACGCCTGCTCGCCTGGTCGCACATCTACCTGGGCCGGATGCTCGACCTGGACTGCAAGCGCGACGAGGCTTTGACCGAGTACAAAGAGGCGTTGAAGAACCGCGATGGGCAGTTGGATACCCGGCTCTCGGCTGAGCGGGGCGTCAAAACAGCCTACGCCGTCAGGGGACACAGTTGCGAGGATGATGCCGACGACACCGCCCCAGCCGCGCCGGCCAAGCCCCCAATAACCAGCCCTCAGCCGGACAAGCCCGAATCTTCATGGCCAAATGGGACGGAAAAGCCTTAATAATCCGCTTTGGGCGAAAAACGTTCCGTTGCCAGAGAGAAGCCTGGCAGCCTGACCAATATCGCCATTATCACCTTGACGGAATATCACTTGAGAGGTATATTCGAGATTGGAGAATGAACGCTATGGCGAAAAATTGGAAAGATATTCGGAGAACGCATTCGCCTGAAGTCGAGGCGGAGATTGCAAGGCGCGTTCGGGAGGCTGCCGGAGTGATGACCCTCTATCAGCTCCGGGAAGCCCGGAGCTTAACCCAGGTCAACCTCGCAAAGGTTCTTAATATCAACCAAGGGGCTGTGTCTAAAATGGAAAAACGTACTGATATGTATGTTTCGACTCTACGCAACTTCATTCAGGCCATGGGTGGGCAGCTCCAGGTCAAAGCCATCTTTCCCGAGGGAGAGATACAGATCGATCAGTTTGAGAATGTGGCTGAGTCCCAGGATGTTCCACTGGCAACAGTTTGAGACGAGGCGCCGGCGATTTTTAGTTTTCCGCAGCCTGCAAAGCTCGTACTCTGTAACGCACATTTTTTCGACGGTATTACTCTAAAATGAATTGAGATTTTCAAGTTGGATCGAGGCGCATGTGGAAGCCGTTCTTGCCGAGTTGGAAGCCGCATTGGGGCATAGCTTTGCACGCACCGGGCTACTGGAGCGCGCGCTGACCCATCGCTCTTTAGCGAACGAACGAGCGGCCAGTGAGCAGGCAGATGCCGGCGGCAAAATCAAAGCTGAAGGCACGGGCGATAATGAGCGCCTGGAGTTCCTGGGTGACGCCGTGCTGGGACTGGTGGTTGGCGAGGCCCTGTTTCTGTTACATCCGGAGTGGCAGGAGGGCGAACTGACCCGCGTCCGCGCCCAATTGGTCAGCCGCCAGCATCTGGCGGAGGTGGCCGCGGCCATCAGCCTGGGCAATCATCTGCGCCTGAGCCGCGGCGAGGACAAGGGCGGTAGCCTGCGGCGCAAGAGTACGGTGCTCTCCAACACCATGGAGGCTGTGCTGGGAGCGCTCTTCCTGGACGGAGGACTGGAGCCGGTTTCCGCCTTTGCGCGGCGCTGGGTGATGGGCGAGGCCGCCGAGCAGTTGGCCGAGCAGCTGCGCTCCGGAGCCGCTTTGGGCAACTATAAATCGGCGTTGCAGGAGCACCTGCAAGCCACGCGGACAGGTACTCCGATCTACCGGGTCAAGAGCGAAAGCGGCCCTGACCATCACAAGCGCTTTCTGGTCGAGGTCCGGCTCAAGACAGTCGAAGCAGAACCAGGCAAGCAACTGGCGCGCGGCATGGGCAGCACCAAGAAACACGCCGAGCAGGATGCGGCGCGGCGTGCGCTGGAGCGGCTGAAGACGACCGGAAAAAAAGCCGGCGCGGCGGCTCAAGTCAAGCAGGAAGCCGGAAAGGAGAAACCGGCAGAGCTATGAGCACTTCCAGCCAGGATTCCATTCAGGGGCCAGGCCCATCCTCGCATTGGTTCGCGCAGTTGCGGACCCAACTGCCTACTGTGCCCGAGGTATTCGCCAGACTGCTGTTGCTCATGGTGGTGGCGCTGTTTCTGCTTACCTTTGTGCTACAGCCCTACCTCATTCCCTCCGAAAGCATGGAACGCACACTGCTGGTAGGCGATTTTCTGCTGGTCAATAAGCAGGTTTATGCTCCGCCCGGCAGCCTTACCCGGCATCTGTTGCCTTATCGCGACGTTGCGCGCGGAGATATTGTCGTCTTCCATCATCCCCAACACCCTTATCTCGTCAAGCGAGTGGTGGGCCTGCCCGGCGACCGGTTGCGCATCCATGATGGCCGCGTCACGGTCAATGGCATAGTTCTCGATGAGCCTTACGCAGCATTTGAGCCCGTTGCCGGCAGCCCTTTCCGCGACGATTTTCCCGCCAGGGTTTATACCGATCCGGAAGTGGATACGGACTGGTGGAGGCAGATGCAGAGCCTCACCCGCGACGGCGAGCTGGTGGTGCCCCAGGACGAGTACTTCGTGCTCGGCGACAATCGCAACCACAGCACGGATTCGCGCTATTGGGGCTTCGTCTCGCGCCAGCAAATCGTGGCCCGCCCACTGGTCATCTACTTCTCCCTCTCCCGGCCCTCCACTACCGATGTCCAACAGGCCACGCTGCAAGCCGCGCTACAAGTCAGAGATGATAAACTCGGACACGACAGGGAACTCTCAGCAAGACTGACAGGCTTTGCCCGCTGGAAACGCATCTTCAGCGTGGTGCGGTAATACAGTGGACAGTGGTCAGTGATCAGTAAAAACCTGTACCGCCGCGACTGACAACTGACAACTGACAACTGACCACTGTAAAAGAGCGACAGAATGACCAAGAAAAAAACGCCGCCCCCAAAGACGCCGACCGAATCCCAGCCGGCTGAACAGCGAGTGGAAGAGACGCTCCCCGAGGCGGTGGCCAGCATCTGCTCCATCCTGGTTATTGGCCTGTTTATCCTCACTTTTCTCGGCCAGAACTTCGTCATTCCCTCCGGTTCGATGGAGAAGACGCTGCTGGTGGGCGACCACCTGCTGGTGGATCGCATCACCCTCGCTCCGCCCGCCAAATGGATGCCGCTGGTCCACTACCGCGAGCCAAAACGCAATGACATCGTGGTCTTCATCAAGCCCGTGACGGACCCGGACGCGGACGGGAATCCGCAATACCTGATTCTGGTGAAGCGGCTGATCGGCGTGCCCGGCGACCGCATTCACCTGCGCGACGGCATCGTCATCCTCAACGGAGTCGCCCAGGACCAGCCGTTCGCCCAGCCGACAACCCCGGAAAACCATCAGGACTTTCTCGACGAATTTCCCTCCCAGCCGCCTCCCGATATCGCGCAGGTTCCTGACTCCTGGTCCAAAGTCGACTTTCCCAGGAGCCTTGAGAACGGCGATCTGGTGGTTCCTCCCGGTCATTACTTCATGATGGGCGATCACCGCCATAACAGCCTCGACTCGCGCTACTGGGGATTTGTGCCCAGGGAGAACATCGTGGGACGGCCGTTGTTCAACTACTGGTCGTTTGTGACCCCTGAAGACCAGTACGAGAAGCCTGGAATCGGCAATACCCTGGCCTGGATGGGCCATGTCGCAGTGCACTTCTTTACCGAAACGCGCTGGAGCCGGACCCTGCATCCGGTGAGATGACAGCTAACAGCGATCAGCCGTCAGCGATCAGTACATGACCTTGGGCTACTGCAAATGGCAACTGTAAACTGATAGCTGAAGGCTGTTCACTGACAACAGATATGAGCGAAGACGCACAATCCCGGCAACGAAAGCGCAAGCGGCTTTGGCTTGCCCTGGCAGCCCTGGCCACCATCCTGGCAATCTTGGTTGTGCCCCCGTTCCTGAGCGTGAGCCGTTACAAAAGCAGCATTACTCATCTGATCTCTGCTGCGCTGGGCCGCCCGGTGCGTCTCTCCTCGGTGGAAGTGCGCCTGCTGCCTCGGCCGGGCTTTCTTCTCACGGATCTCACTGTCGAGGAAGACCCCGCCTATGGCGCTGAGCCGGTGCTCCACGCCAGCACGGTTAAGGCCTCCATTCGCCTGCTCTCGTTATGGCGCGGGCGTCTGGAGCTGGACACCATCAGCGTGGACGACGCCAGCCTGAACCTGGTGCGCTCCGCCCCCGGCCATTGGAATCTCGATTCGATCCTGCGCACGGCTACCGCTCAGGCGGCCTCCGAAGCGGGCAAGCTGGACAATCCCGGCAAGCCCATTCGGCTGCCCTATCTGAAGGCCACAAACTCTCGCATCAACATCAAGAATGGCACGGAAAAGCTGCCGTTTTCCCTGCTCGACACCGACCTTTCCTTCTGGCAGCAGAGTCCCGGCGACTGGCGCATCCGGCTGCGCGGCCAACCCGTCCGCACCGACCTCAGCCTTGAGCAGAGCGACACCGGCACAGTTAGGCTGGAGGCAAATCTGCGCCAGGCTGCGGAATTGCGTCTGATGCCGCTGCACATAGATCTGGAATGGCGCCAGGCGCAGCTCGGCCAGCTCACCCGGCTGCTCCTCGGTTCTGACGCCGGATGGCGTGGCGACCTCACCGGCGAATTGCATCTCGACGGCACTCCAGAGTCAGCCCAGGTCAAAACCCGGCTGCGCGCCACCGACGTCCATCGTGCTGAGTTTGCTCCGGCCGCGCCCATGGACTTCGACGCCAACTGCAACCTGCTTGCCCACTTCACCGCCCGCACCATCGACAACCTGCTCTGCGATTCTCCGCTCGGCTCGGGCCGTATCCGCCTCACAGGCAAATTGCCCAGCGACGGAGGCCCGCCCAGCTACTCTATCGAGCTGGACCGCATTTCTGTTGCCGCCGGCCTGGACGCACTGCGCACCGTGCGTAGCGGCCTGGCTCCCGGCCTCGAAGTTACCGGGTTGGCAAGCGGAAAAATATCCTACGACCCTGAAAATGCCACACCGCAGAAACCGGCTCACCCCAGCTCCGTCAAGGCCCATGTGGAAGAGCAAGGGCCGCTCACAGGCAGCCTCACTATCCAGGGGCTTCAACTCAGCGGCAACGGTCTCAGTCAGCCCATTCGTATTCCAAAACTCGTTCTGGCGCCCGCAAACCAGACCTCTGGTGTAGGCCAGGCATTGACGGCCACGGTGGCTATTCCCGCTGGCGCAACTCCCCCGCTCACTGTTTCCACGCGTCTCATGCTCTCCGGCTATCAGCTCACGGTGCGCGGACAGGCCTCTATCAGCCGGGGCAGGGAGTTGGCGCGCGTGGCCGGCATCGGCAATACCACGGCTCTGGACTCGCTTGCCGGCGACCCAGTCTCTGTGGACCTGGCTGCCAGCGGTCCCTGGATGTTGCCAGCACAGACGCTGCCAGCCCAGACGCTTCCGTTGGGCAGCCTCTCACCCACCGACGTTCCGCTTCCGTCCGCATTCCCTGCCGACATCCTCACCGGAACCGTCACCCTGCGCAACGCCACCTGGAAGGTCGATTACCTGGTCAATCCCGTGGAAATCCCCCAAGCCACGCTTCACCTGGCCTCGGATGAGTTCCGCTGGGATCCAGTTATCTTTTCCTATGGCCCGGTGAAGGGAACAGCCAGCCTCACCCTGCCCGCTGTTTGCGAGGCTCCCCAGTCCTGCCCGCCGCGCTTTCAGCTTGAGTTCGGAGCGCTTGATGCTGCCGTTCTCCAGGCTGCGTTCCTCGGAGCGCATGAGCGGGGCACCATGCTTTCCACGCTCATCCAGCGCCTCCACTCCAAGGCCACTCCTGCATGGCCCATCCTGGAAGGCACGGTCAAGGCAGAGTCGCTCATCCTCGGCCCGGTCACGCTCCACCAGCCTGTAGCCACCCTGCATACGCTTGCCGACGGAGCCTCCATGACCGCCTTCGATGCCGCTCTTCTCGGCGGTCGCGTCCACGGAACCGGCAAGTATCACGCCGCCGCCACCGCCAAAGACAAGCCCTCCTACACCCTGGAAGCCCAGTTCGACAAGCTCAGCCCGCCGGCTGTCGGCCAGTTGCTGGGCCTGCGCTTTTCCGGCGGTACATTCGACGCCAATGGCAAGATCGAACTCGCCGGCTATGCTGCCACCGACCTGGCCGCCTCGGCCAAAGGCGCTCTTCACTTCGATTGGCCGCATGGGAGTGTTGCCGCTGCTTCAGGCTCGGTTCCCCCAGCCCTGGCTCACTTCGACCGCTGGACCGCCGACGCCGAGATCCTAAACAGCGCTCTCACGCTCAAAGAGAATCAGGTCAAGCTCGGCGCTCACACCACGCCGGTACAGGCCACGGTTACCTTCGCCGAACCGCTCAAAGTCGCCTTTCCCGCGCCCAAATCAACCGCAGTTCCAATCAAACCAGCCCAATCAAAGCGATAATCAGTCTTCTCGATTCTGGGACTTGGGACTCCGCTTACTTTGCCGCCAATTCCATCGCCTTGAGCGACTCGCTAAACGGCGCGCGCAACAGGCCGCGTTCGGTGATGATGGCGGCAATGTACTTGGCCGGGGTTACGTCGAAGGCCGGATTGCGAATGCCTACGCCGTTCGGTGTGAGTTGCTTGCCGCCGTGGTGGGTGACTTCGACGGCGGGCCGCTCCTCGATGGGGATGGAGTCGCCGGTGTCCGTGGCCATATCGACGGTGGACCAGGGCGCGGCGACATAGAACGGAATGCCGTGCTCGTGAGCCAGAATTGCCACGTTGTACGTGCCGATCTTGTTGGCTGCGTCGCCGTTGGCCGCGATGCGATCCGCGCCGACAACCACGGCCTGAATGTTCCCGGCGCGCATCAGGCTGGCGGCCATGTTGTCGCAGATGACGGTAGTCGGAATGTGGTCGGCCATCAACTCCCAGGCGGTGAGGCGTGCGCCTTGCAGAAACGGCCGCGTCTCGTCGGCGAAGACGTGAATCTGCTTGCCCTGTTCGACCGCCGAGCGAATCACGCCCAGAGCGGTTCCGTAGCCGCAGGTGGCCAGTGCCCCGGCGTTACAGTGGGTCAGGACGCCGCCTTTTTGCGGCATCAGCGCTGCGCCAAATCTGCCCATCGCCTTGCAGGCGGCGATGTCTTCCTCGTACATCGCATGCGCTTCGGCCAGCAGCTTTTGCTTGATCACGGCCAGAGACACGCCTGACCCGGCCAAAGTCACGAAGATCCGCTTCATGCGGTCGATGGCCCAGAAGAGATTCACCGCCGTGGGGCGGGTTCCGGCCAGCCGCGCGCAGATGCGCTCGAACTCCGGCGCAAACTCGGTCGTCGTAGTGGCTTTGGTGTGCAGCGCGCCCAGCGCAACCCCGTAAGCGGCGGAGACGCCGATAGCCGGAGCGCCGCGCACCACCATGGTGACGATGGCGTCGGCCACCTGCTCATAGTCTGCGGCGAGTACATAGCTCTCTTCGAGGGGGAGCCGCGTCTGATCGATAAAACGGACACCTTCCGGAGTCCAGGCCAGCGTGGGAATCATGGAATTCCAGTTTAAACTGCGACGCTCTGTTCCTTTTGTGATGTCAGCTTTGCACGATTACGGAATTCGCTCGTAGGGATGGTAGACCGGCTCCCAAACGTAGTCGCGTAGGCGCTGGCGCAGGGTTTTGCCGTCCACCTTTTCGGCGGTTGCGTCGGCCATGGCTTGCTTGGCCACAGCTTCAGCCACCACCAGGCTCACCTTGCGGCAATCGGCGATGGGCGGCAGCAACGGCGCGCTGGGGTCCGTGAGCGCCGGCGACAGGCCGGCCAGCGCTTTGGCCGAGGCCATGATCATGGCATCGGAAACTCGCGTCGAGCGCGAAACCAGAATGCCCAGCGCAAGGCCGGGAAAGATGAACGAGTTGTTGACCTGCGAAATGCGCACCAGTTTGCCGTCCACCTCGACCGGCTCAAACGGGCTTCCCGTCCCCACCAGAACGCTGCCCGCGGTCCATCGCAGTAGGTCAGCCGGCGTGGCCTCGGATTTGGAGGTGGGGTTCGAGAGCGGGAAGATGATGGGGCGCTCGGTGTGGCTGGCCATCTCGCGCACAATCTCTTCGGTAAACGCGCCGGTCTGGGCGGAGACGCCGAGCAGAATCGTTACCCCGGCGTTGCGCACTACGTCCAGTAGCGAGACAGCGCCGGTTCCTGACAGCTTCCATTCCGCGACATCGGCTCTGGTGCGCACCAGCGACTCCTGGCCAGCCCGGATGCCCTCGCAACCCTCCACCAGAAGGCCATAGCGATTGAAGGCGTAGATGCGCTTGCGTGCCTGCTCCTCGCTGAGTCCCTCTTCGATCATTTCGGCTATCAGCAAATCGCAGATGCCCAGGCCCGCCGAGCCGGAGCCGTACATGGCAATGGTCTGCTCTTTGAGCGGGCGTCCGGTGGCGCGGACGGCGGCCAGCAGCGTGCCGGTGGTGATGGCGGCGGTTCCCTGAATGTCGTCGTTGAAGGTGCAGAGCCGGTCGCGATAACGCTTCAGCAGGATGGCCGCGTTGACTCCGGCGAAGTCTTCCCACTGCAAGAGAATGTGCGGCCAGCGGCGCTGGACGGCGGTCACAAACTCCTCGATAAACGCATCGTACTCAGGGCCGCGAATGCGCTTGTGCTGCCAGCCGATGTAGATGGGTTCGTCCAGGAGCGCTTGGTTGTCGGTGCCCACGTCGAGCAGAATCGGCAGGCAGTGCTCCGGCGGAATGCCGCCCAGCGCGGTGTAAAGAGCCATCTTGCCGATGGGAATGCCCATGCCGCCGGCGCCCTGGTCGCCCAGGCCGAGAATGCGTTCGCCGTCCGAGACCACGATGCAACGAACCTCGTCATAGCGCGGGTCGGATAGGATCTCCTCGATGCGGGCTTTATTCGTATAGCTGATGAAGAGGCCGCGGGGCCTGCGCCAGATTTCGCTGAAGCGCTGGCAACCCTCGCCCACGGCGGGGGTGTACACAATGGGCAGCAACTCTTCGGTGTGATGCGCGATCAGCGAGTAGAAAAGCGTTTCGCAATTATCCTGCAGGTCGCGCATGTTGCTGTACTTGCCAAAGGCGGTATCGCGGCTGGCCAGCACTCTCAGGCGGCGCTCCCGCTGGTCCTCGAGGCTTCCGATGTGAGGAGGCAGAAGTCCATGCAGGGCGAAGGCGGTGCGCTCCTCTTCGGTAAAGGCAGTGCCCTTGTTGAGCCGGGAATTCAGCAGCAGCTCGATCCCATGAAGGCGGGTCCGGACTACGCTCGGTTGCGCCTCGATTGCTTCGATCTTCTCGCTCATTGCAGTCACCTCCTCGATTCCGATTGAATGCCGATACTTTGGCCCCGCTCAAGCGCAGAACTCCATGCTACGCTCGATGATACTCTTGTATGTTTGCTGCATCACAGGAATGGCTATGGGGATATTGAAGCCGGGTGCAGTTGTCTCCCACATCTCAAATTCAAGGGCCGTCTGACGGTGAGGATGTTGTAACATGACATCAAAATGAAAAGTCGATTGACCAAATGGGTAGCTTGCTCGGTGCTTGGAGCTTGTCAGATGTTATGTCCACAATCTCCGGAAGTCCGGCAGTCGCTTCTGACGTTGAAACGCGCAGAGATCAAAGTGCCAATGGCCGGGGCCGGTGAGGCTGGATTGCAGACAGAATTGATCTGGCCTTCGACGCCCGGCAGATATCCTTTAGTGCTGATGACACACGGCTCTTCCTATTCCAAGGGTACAAATCAGAAGTTGGGCCCGGGCATAATGCAACCGGAGGCGATGTGGTTTGCGCGGCGCGGGTGGGTGGTGGCAATTGTGGTGCGGAGAGGCTACGGAGCAAGCGGCGGAAAAATGGAGAAGACGCACTACGGATGTGATGAACACGCTTTTGATGCCATGGCCGAGGAAGATACCGCTGATCTGATGGCCGTCTACGAAGTGGTGAAAAAACTTCCCCAGGTGGATGGGAGCAACGTGATCGCTACCGGTAACTCAGCGGGGGGATTCGCCGCCTTGGCTCTTGGCGCGCATGCCCCGCCAGAGCTCAAGGCAGTCATCAACTTTACAGGCGGCTGGCATTACCTATTCTTCAACGGTTCGTGCTCAAAGAGCGGACTCGTGCCGGAGTTTCGTAACCTGGGCGCAACCACCCACGTGCCAACTCTATGGCTGTATGCGAAGAACGATAGTTTCAATACGCCAAAGTATGTTGCGCTGTGGCACGATGCTTTCATTAGCGCTGGTGGTGATGCGGAGATGCCAATGATCGGAAAATCAGGCGACGACGGGCACTACATGTTCTCTGAGAGCGTGGAGACATGGGGACCCCTGGTTGAGGGCTTTCTGGGGAAGCACGGCCTTCCGTGGCAGGATTTGGGTCCAAAGGAAAGCGGAGAGGTCGTCAAGCTGCCGGACAGCTATCCGAGCGAAATGAAGGCTGCCTTTTTGAAGTGGCAGAAACTGGGACCCAACAAGGCATTTGCTATAGGACCCAATGGAGAATGGTCCTATTCCAGCGGTCGTAAGACGCTCAAGATCGCGGAGGATGAGGCGTTGGATCGGTGTAGAAATCCGCAGTGCAAGATTGTTGCTTACAACGGAAAGTGAACCATGAGAGCCTATTTATCACCAGCCTGAAGTTTGCAGGTGTACTACGTGGGAAACCACAAACTAGGACTGACTATACTTCATGACAAGTCAGCCGGCTTGAACAGCTCATCACCCATTCGTCGAAACTCAAAATCATCATCGATTTCGGCCATTTCCGGCATGGCCAATAGTTCGACAATGCTCTTTCCTTTGTTTGTAATCTGCTTATATTCCTTGATCGACAGCAGCACATGGGTGGGGCGCCCACCATCCATGATAAAGACAGGGCCATCTTTGGCCGCACACTTTGCGCGGCTTGGGTTCTGATCGAATTCCTCGCTGGAGAATGTATTGATGGTGAAGGTGAGCCTCCCCTGGAAGCGTGCTTCCATTATGGTACAAAACCGGACTACTCGAAGGTGAGCAATGCAACCTCTGGGCGGGTGCCGATGCGCATCGGAGGGCCCCAGGTTCCCGCGCCGCTCGATGTGTACACTTGCAGCGCGCCGAAGCTCTGCAAACCATAGGTGAAGTTGCCAAAGATGCGGCGCGTGAACCAGGTGTAAGGGAAGATCTGTCCGCCATGGGTGTGACCGGAGAGCTGCAAGCTGATGCCGGCCTGTTCGACGATGGGCAGGCGGCTGGGCACGTGATTGAGCAGGATGCTTGCCTTGCCCCGGTCGAGATGCAGACTCTCCAGAATGGCGCGAAGGCGGATGGGATAGCCGGAGTTACCGTAGGAGACGCCGGCAATTTGCAGGCCATCGATGGTGACCATTTCATTGGCCAGGACACGAATGCCGACGCCGGTGAGTACTGCGCCGTAGAGGGCGGCGCTGCCAAACTCGTCATGATTGCCGGTGGAGAAGTAGCTTCCGAAGGGCGGGGTCAGCGCGCGGAAGGGTTCGGCCAGGGCCACAGCGTCGGATTTGCCGCCGTCGAACAGGTCGCCGGGAAAAAAGATTACGTCCGGGTTGAGGCCAGCGGCCAGCGCCGCGATGCGCCGGCTGAAACCGGCTCCGTGCACGTGCCCCAGGTGCAGGTCGCTGACCACGAGAGCGGTGCGGCCACGCCAGGACGCAGGCAGGCCGGGGAGCTGGACGGAGATGCGCCGGATGCGAATAAAGCGCGCGTTCACCAGGCCGTAGACGCTGACCACGAGCGCCAGGCTGAAGAACGCGGCGGCGATGAGCGGCCGGTTCGCCGGCAATCCCAGGAGAGCCAGTGCAAAGGCGGCCAGCCAGCAGAGGCAGGCCGCCCAGAAGAAGTAGTTCAGCAGCCCCAGCCAGACGGCTGCGATCCTGTAAAGCAGCGTGACCAGCCAGCCAGCGAAGCGGAACCCGAGCAGCGCGGCGGTGATGAAACTAAAGGCCAGCAGCCAAAGCGCCGTTTGCAGCGCCAGCAGGGCCAAGGGGCTGAGAGGCGGATAGAAGCTGATCCAGGTGTGATAGAGAAACCAATGGGCAGCAAGCAGAAGAGCTTGTATCGTCGCGATTGCCAGCACAGGCCAGGCTCTCAAACCGGGTTCTCCTTACTTCAATTCTTGCACGGACAGGGTTCAGGAATCAGGTTCATGGATCAACGAGATGGAATCAGTGAAACAGGAGCTTCCCACTCCCATGAAACAATCTTCTTATGACCGGAATCGGGAATAACGCGCTCGGCCTATACATTTCGATCCCCTTCTGCCGGTCAAAGTGCACCTACTGCAACTTTGCCTCGGGGGTTTATCCGGCCAGCGAGCACGCCCGCTATGTGGACCGCCTGATTGAGGATCTAGCCGCGGCCCCGGCATGGGCCGAGCGGATGGGCGTGCAGCTTCCGCGCCGCGTGGATACGGTCTACCTGGGCGGCGGAACGCCCAGCTTGCTGGCGCCGGAGCTGCTGGCGCGCCTGTTCGCCGCCGTGCGCCGGAATTTTGACCTGGAGCCGGACGCCGAAATAACTGTCGAATGCGCGCCGGGCCAGCTTTCCGATCAGACTTTGGAGGCGCTGGTAGCTGCCGGCGTGAACCGCGTCAGCCTGGGCGTGCAGTCGTTCGTTGACCTCGAAGCCCGGGCTAGCGGGCGTCTGCATAATCGCGCGGTGGTGCTGGCGGACATAATGCGGCTGCGAGCCGCGCGCATCAACTACATAAATATTGACCTGATCGCAGGCCTCGCCGGACAGACCTTCGCCTCATGGGAGGAGTCGCTGATGGTGATGGAGACGCTGGCGGATGCGGGCATCCCTCACGCCAGCGTTTACATGCTGGAGGTGGACCAGGACTCGCGACTGGGCCGCGAGGTGATGGCGCATGGCGCGCGTTACCACGCTGAACTGGTTCCCAGCGACGATGCCATTGTGCAAATGTATACGCAGGCGATTGAGAGGCTGAACAAGGCCGGTTTGGAGCAGTACGAGATTTCCAACTTTTGCCGGACGGGAATGGAATCGCGGCACAATCTGCGCTATTGGCAGAGGCGGCCTTACCTCGGATTGGGCCTCGACGCCTCGTCCATGCTGGCAGCGGACGAAAATCATCGCGTCCTGCGCTCCACCACCACCGACGACTTGACGGCATATCTTGAGAGCTCGGAGCCGGTCGAAACCACTTGGCTCACCCGCGCGCAGCAGCACGAAGAGGCCTGGTTTCTCGGCCTGCGGCTGAATGCGGGCGTGGATGTAGCCGCAGTGCAACGGGAGTTTGGCGAGGCGATGGTCGCGCCGGCGCTCGAAGCCGTCGCGCGGCTGGCGGAAAATGGGCTGCTGAGTTCGGACGGCAAGACGGTTCGGCTGACCGCACAGGGACGGTTGCTGTCGAACGATGTCTTTCAGGAGTTTCTGGGGCTGGAGGCGCCTGCTACGCCTTTACGTTCCCCATCGGCGAGATCAGGAATAAAGTAACGCTCTCCGCTGTGCTCCGCTTATGCAGCGTTCCGCGCGGAATCACCAGCATATCGCCCTTCTTGAGTGTTAGCGTTGTGGCTCCCTCCGCCGTGGGCGCAAGCCACTCGCCCGGCTTGGTGTTGCGTCCATTCTTAGGCGTCCCGCCCACGTCGTAGACCGTCGATCCATCGAGGATCAGCACCACATGGTCGCGGTTCTCATGCCACTCGAACTCCGTGGCGCTTTTGTTTGTCTCTGTGGTCAATACGACCGTGAATTCCTTTGAGCCGAAGAGATTGTCATTGCCGGGCTTGGCTTGCAAAGCCTTCATGCCATCCTGAATTCTCTGCGTAGTGAACAGTTGGAAGCCAACTGGGGCGACAGGCGCTGCGTTCTGTGCGGCTGCGGTAGTGGCAAACAGCGCCGCATCGGCGAGAGTGAGTCCTGCGGCGGCAGCGACGGGCGCGGTGCGCAGAAAGTTGCGGCGAGATGAATTCTGGAGTGCGAGGTTTTCCATCTTATTTCTCCCACAACAGTAAATCATCTACTACCGCATTCTGTCAGCTATGGACGCCGGCATGTGCTTCCTCCCTACCAGGCCAGCAGTTCGTCCTCGGAGTTGGAGGAGAGAAAGGCGACCGGTGCGGCGTTGGGTTCAGGGAAGTCGCCGGCGCACTGGATGGATTCGGGACCGCCGGCCTTGGCCACCAGCAGCGCCTGTTCGGTTTCGCGCAGAACCACTATCGGGGAGCGTCCCATGCTGGAGGCGATGCCGAAGCAGGCTGAGAGGCGGATGGCATCGCCGTTGACGCGGAAGGGAACAGAGAAGACATCCATGCGCAGGCGCTCGGCCATCATGACCGCGTTGACGCTGGAGCAGCCCGGCAGAGCGATTAAAAACTCATCCATGCCGGCGCGGCCCAGCAGGTCGTAGCTGCGCAACAGGCGCGCGGTGCGGGTTGTCACCTGGCAGAGCAGTTCGTCGCAGGTCTCCGAGCCCAGCCGAGAGTTCCAGTGGCCGAAGTCGTCAATGTCGAAGAGAATCACGCACAGCGAACTGTTCATGCGCTGCACGCGGTCGGTTTCGCGAAACATCATGGAGAGCATGGTCTCGCGGTTGTAGACGCCTGTCAGGCGATCGATCTGGGCGTTGAGGGCGGCGGCTTCGCGCAGCATTTCCAACTCGCGTGAGCGGCGATGTTCGCGCAGCACCGCTTGCATCCGAAGCCGCAGGAAGGCAGGCTCGGCGGTGCGCGGCACCAGATCGTCGATGACGCCCTCGGCTAGACGGTCGATCCACTCCTGCGTGACAGTGTCCGAAATCAGGACAATCGGGTAACGGCGGCCCACAGCCTCGGCGCGCGCCGCGGCCAGCAACTGGCTCACGCTCAGAGTGGACGCTCTGCCTGGCAGGTTAACATCGGGCAAATTGACGTCGATCAGAGCCAGGCTGGGCGCATGGGCAGCGGTCAACGCGAGCAGAGCTGTCTCGGCGGAGAGAAAGATTTCCACGCGCGCTCCGTCGACGGCAAGCATCGGTTCAAGATTAGCGAGCAACGCAGGATCGGGCGATGCGAGAAGGTAGACAGGCCTGGAGTTGGCGAGCATGAGGACAACCTCGATAGTGTATGCATCGGCGATAGTTAGAAATAATTTAGAGATCGGCAAAGAATCTTGGGCGCCTTCAATAACTTTCGAGTGTCGATGGAGTGCCGAAAGTACTTAAAACCGTCTTTTGTACAGCCTCTGCGCGGGTTCTACAGCACCGCGTCAAGCCAAAGCTGCCAGAAGCGCGCGGCCGCCGCTTCCAGCGCCGCGGAGTGTTCGCGGGCTTCGGAGCGCAGGCGGGCCGCGGCCAGGTTTGCGTGATGCAATTCGCAGGCGTGGCCCACATACCAGCGTTCCAGGCCGCGCGCGGTGACCTCAGGATGGAATTGCAGCCCCAGCGCGAAATCTCCAAGGTCAAAGGCCTGATGTGAATAGAGCGCCGATTGAGCCAGATGCCGCGCGCCAGGGGGAAGGTCGAAGGTGTCCCCGTGCCAGTGAAAAACGGAGACGCCCGGCTCCAGTAGGGGGGCAAACCACGCCGGCGGATGCTGCGCGGCTTCAAGCGGCGCCCAGCCGATCTCCGCGCCACGCTCTCCGGGATAAACGCGCGCGCCGAGCGCAGCGGCCATCAGTTGCGCGCCTAAGCAAATTCCAAGAATCGGCTTGCGTGCCGCCAACCGCTGGCCGATGCAGGCAATCTCATCCGTTAGAAAAGGGTAATCCTGCTGGTCATAAACTCCGATTGGGCCGCCGAGTACGACAAGCAGATCGCAAGCCTCGACCTGCGCCAGGGGAAAGCGCGCCGTGGCTGCATCGACCGTTTCAATGGCCAAGCCGCGCGCGCGCAGCGGCGCCTCCAATGTGCCAAGGTCTTCAAAGGCGACGTGGCTGAGTACGAGAGCAAGGCGTGTGTGCGTCTGCATGGAAACAGTGTATGTGCTCAGGCTGCAGGTTCAGTCGACGAAGTCCACTTTGGGCGCAACTGTGATGATGCCGCGCTCGTGACCCATCTGGAGCAGCGTGCGAATGGCCTCGCGGCCGTCGGCGCCGTAGTCCAGGGTGCGCTCATTCACGTACATGCTGACGAAGCGGCTGGCCAGCCGGACATCCAGATCGCGGGCAAACTGCATGGCGTATTCCAGCGCCTCCTCGCGGTGATCCAGTGCGTGCTGGATGCTATCGCGCAGGGCTTTGGAGATGATCTTGTGCTTTTCCGCGCCCAGCGAGCGGCGAATGGCATTGCCTCCCAGCGGCAGCATCAAGCCGGTGGCCTCGCGCCACCACACGCCCAGGTCGAGAATTTTTTTCAATCCGCTGGCGGAGTAGGTGAGCTGGCCCTCGTGGATGATGAGCCCGGCGTCGTAGGTTCCGGACTGAATCGCTGGAATGATCTGGTCGAAGGGCACGGTCTCGGTCTGGATGGCGGGGTTGAAGATTTTGAGCGCCAGATAGGCAGTGGTCAGCGTGCCTGGAACGGCGATCTTGATGCGGCCCAGATCCTCGAGTGATAGCGGCTTGCTGGAGACGATCATGGGGCCGTAGTCTTCGCCCACGCTGCCGCCGCATCCCATCAGTGTGTAGTTTTCTTGCAGGTAGGGGTAGGCGTGGAAGCTGATGGCGGTCACGTCGAAGAAGGCTTCATCCAGGGCGCGGCGGTTGAGGGTCTCGATGTCGCACAGGGTGTGGGAGAAGCGGTAGCCGGGGACGCGGACCTTGTTGGTGGCCAGGCCATAAAACATGAAGGCATCATCGGAGTCGGGACTGTGGGCGATAGAGATGTCGATGATCTCAGCCGGGTTAGCATCCTGCGTGCGGAGATTACTCATGGGAGATGAACATCCTTTCAACGAAAAACTGCAAAGTATGGCCTGGAGACCGGCCAGTGGTCCTAATCTTTTGTTTCGGTATCTGTTTCCTCGTCCGGACCGGAAGCCGCATCGGCGCCCGTCGAAGGCTTGGAGCGGCTTCGGGCGCGTTGGGCCAGGACGTGAAGTGCCCCTCCGACGGCTGCAACCAGCATCGCCACGAACGAGACGAGAAGAACCAAAAGTAACCAGCGCATGGAATAAACCAGGGTAAGAATACCAGACGAGCCGGGCATTGAAGCCAGGCGTTACGGCTTACGGAGGCTCTCTTGCAGCCAGTCGAGGTAAGGCTGGCTGGCCGCATCGACCGCGAGAACCAGAAACTCCGGGGTCTGGTAGCTGTGCAACGCGTGCAGCCGGGCTTGCAGGCGGTCGAGCTGCTCTGTGCCGGTCTTGATGAGCAGCAGCGTTTCCGTTGCGGTTTCAACCTCACCCTGCCAGCGGTAGATGGATTGTGCGCCGGGAATCAGCGTGGCGCAGGCGGCTAACCGCTCCTCGACCAGTGTGCGGGCGAGACGGGCGGCTACGTCAGGGTTGGCGACGGTGGTGAGAACGATGCGGGCTGGCGGGCGGGCTGTCGGTGTGGCTTCGGGCATTTTAACTTCCTCGGTAAGTGTAAGGCATTCTCAATGGCATTTTTTCTACTATCCTGCTAGGCTTTTATCATGCAGATCACGGTCACCATCCCGGATGAGTTTGCCGCGCGGGTGAAGGCTCGCGGCCTGGAGCCGCAGAGCTTTGGCCAGAGTGTGATCGACGATGCGGTGCGCGCCACTCCCGCAACTTCCGTTCCAATTAGACCAAAGAATAAAATGGACATGCAAACATTTCTCAAGAATATGGCTGCTTTCTCCGATAAAATTCCCCATCTTCCGGACGAGGCCTTTACCCGCGAGAGTTTTTATCAGGACCATGACTGATGGCGTCGGCGTCGGGATATCTGATCGACACCAATGTTCTTTTGCGGATGTTCCGGCAAGACGATCCGCAGCACAGGCTTGTCAGGTCAACACTTGATGAATTGGACAGGCGTGGAATTGAAACTTGCTATTCGCTGCAGAATATAACTGAGTTCTGGAACGTCTGTACCCGGCCTTCGGACAGGAATGGCTACGGTCTCTCCATCTTTGACACCAATCAATGCGTCGAATCCATTGAACTCACAATGACCTTTCTGCCCGACAATGAGGAAGTCTATTCGATTTGGCGCCGGCTGGTCATTGCCAATCAAGTGCGCGGCGTGCAGGTACATGATGCGCATCTTGCCGCGATTATGCAGGCCTATGGATTAACCCGCATCCTGACGCTGAATCAGCCTGATTTTCTGCGTTATGAAAATATCCAGGCGATTCATCCCAGCCAAGTACAGGCCTCGACCCGATAACCGCGACTCGTCCCGACAAATAGACCTAAGAACTTGCCGCACGCGTCTGAGTAGGGCAGTATGATTTTTATAGCCGATGAATCCGGCGCGGGAGAAGAACGATGACGACAGGGATCAGGTTTGGCACTTCGGGTTGGCGGGCGATTGTGGCCGATGAGTTTACCGTGGCCAATATCCGGCTGGCGGTGGCGGGGATTGCCGCCTACGTGAAGACACAGCCGCAGCCGCACCGGGTGCTGGTGGGCCGCGACCCCAGATTCCTCGGCGAGAGCTTTGTGGACGTGGCGGCGCGGGTGCTGGCCGGGGCGGGCGTTACTCCGATCATCATTCCCGAGGCCGCGCCGACGCCGGCCATCGCCTATGCCGTGCGCGAACTGAAGACTTCCGGGGCCATCAACTTTACCGCCTCTCACAATCCGCCGAGGTACAACGGCATCAAGTTCTCGACCGCCGACGGCGCGCCGGCCCTGCCCCAGGTGACCAAGAAGATTGAGGCGGCGATTGCGAAGTTGCAGAAGAGTGGCGCGGAAATTGCCCAGGCAAATCCCCCCGAAGGTGGCTTTGAGACGACCGATGTGAAGCCCGCGTTCCTGAAGCGGCTGACCGAGCTGGTGAATTTGAAGGCGATTGCCAAGTCGGGCATCAAGGTGGTCTACGACCCGTTCTGGGGCGCGGGGCGTGGCTACAGCTCCGAGATTCTGCGCGAGGCGGGCGTGCGGGTCGAGACGGTTCACGATTATCGCGATGTGTTGTTCGGCGGCCATGCGCCGGAGCCAGCCGACGAACTGCTGGACGACGCCCGGGCGAAGATGAAGGAGATTGGCGCGCACCTCGGCATTGCGACGGATGGAGATGCTGACCGCTTCGGCATTGTGGACGAGGACGGCGCATTCATCCAGCCGAATTACATCATTGCTCTGCTCTTCGACTACCTGGTGGAGACGCGCGGCTGGCGCAATGGAGTGGCCAAGAGTGTAGCGACGACCAACCTCATCAATGCCCTGGCTGATTACCACAAGGTTCCGCTCTACGAGACGCCGGTGGGCTTCAAGTACATTGGCGAGCTGATCAACGGCGACAAGATCGCCATCGGCGGCGAGGAATCGGCGGGGCTGACCATTCGCGGCCATGTGCCGGAAAAAGACGGCGTGCTGGCTGGCCTGTTGGTGGCCGAGATGGTGGCCACTCGCGGCAAGAGCTTAGGCGTGCAATTGAAAGAATTATTTGCCAAGGTTGGTTCCTTCTATCCGATTCGGGAGAACTTCCACTTGACCCACGCAGGCATGGCCGCGTTCACTGAGAAGATGAAGGCCGATCCTGTGGAGCTGAGTGGGCGCACTGTTGTGCAAGTAGTCAGGACCGACGGCTTGAAGCTGATTATCGAGGATGGCTCCTGGGTCTGCTACCGCCTCTCCGGAACAGAGCCTGTGGTGCGGGCCTACACGGAAGCGCGCAGTGAGCAGGACGTGGAGACGCTCAGCGCGGCGGCCAAAAAGTTTGTACTCGAATAGAAACGGGATGGATTTCATGCAGGACGACAAGATGCAAGCCGTGACGAGTGCCGCAGGCAGCCGACAGGAGGCCGTTCCACGCTCCCTGACAAAGCGTGTGCGTGAGTTTGTGCGGCGTGTGTGGCGCCCGGTTGCGTCGGTGGTGGCCGTGGCGCTGGCGATGCTGATCCTGTGGCACGGAATCATCGGCAAGAACGGCTTGCTGGCCTGGCAGCAGAAGCGCGTCGAGGGCCGCGAACTGCACAAGGAGATCATCAGCCTCCAGCAGGAGAATGCCCACCTGAGCGAGCGCATCGAGCGGCTCAAGTCCAACCCGGACGCCATCGGGATTGTGGCGCGCGGCACGCGGCGCTATATCAAGCCCAACGAGGTGATTGTCACGCTGCCCCCCGAGCCAAATTCGCCAGCCCAGCCTGCCGCGGCTGACAAGTAACCTGGCCCTGTCTAGAATTCCCAATGGATGCGCGTGCTGAAGACCGAGACGGGGCCGCGATCGCGATTGAATGCCGGATTGGCAACGAACTGGTAATCCATGGTCCAGTGAATTTGCTGCGGGAATGTGTGATCGTAGTACGTCTCCAATGCAAATTCCCGGCCGTAGTTCAAGTTGCCATCGCCGTCCAGAATGCCCGTGCCGCCGGCCTTGAGGTATTGCTGGTTCACCTTTGTGATGCCGCTCATCACGACAGCCAGGCCGGCTGCATCGCGGGAGCGGCGCCACGCATCTCCCTTTACGCTGACGCCTAGCGATCCGGAATGATCGATGTCGGTATACATCCATGCTTCGTTATGGCCGTCGTTCCATCCCACGCGAGAAAACACGCCGATGTTTTTCGTAATCTCCTGTTCCGCATTCATGCCGAAGCCAAACGTAGGCCGATGGGCGAAAGTCTTGGAGATATCCGCTCCCGGAACCGAGAGAGCGGCCTTGTAGCTGCCGAATTCCCCCTGATTGACAAATGCCAAGGGGCGGACAACTCCCGGATGACCGCCGATACTGTACCGGCGCTCGCCTTCGGCCACCATCCCCCAGTCGTGGAAAAATCTGCCGTCGCCCGCGGAGCTTTCACCGGGCCACATCAGGAACTGGTCCTCGGCGGTAAAGCCATTCTGTTTATTCGATAACTGGAAGAATCCATAGCGCAACGTCCACTTCGACTTCTTCAATTCGACAGATGCGCCGGTTGTTTCGCCCAACGCATCGGCAGGATAATCCCAAGTGGTGCTGGCGACGAATGCCCAGTTCATGAATTGCGTGCGCGGATCGTTGGCATAGGTGTTGTTGTCGAAGATGTCCTTCGAGCTGTACCGGCCGACAGTGAACGTGAGCCGCGTCGCCGGCTGCTCTCCGCCGAGCGTGAGCTGGTCGGAAGGCACAGCCTCTTTCTCGTCGCCGAACCCGATGGTCTGCCGAATGAAGAAGCGCGCGATGGCCGAGTGGGGAGAGCGCACTCCTAACTTATATGCTTCCCCGTTGCTAAAGTCCTCGATGCCGAGAGTATCGTGCAGGCCGAAGCCCTGCCACGTCAGCAGGTCGGCGTGAAATTCTGCGCCGCGCCACAACCGGTAGCCGCCATAAAAATCCATAGACACGGTCTCGCGGGCTTGCCCCGCAGTGGGCAGGCTGTTTGCGCCCGAGTATTTGGCGCTCAAGGAGGGATATCCCTGGCCGGTGATGGTGCTCTGCATGTGCCAGTTCCAAGTCTGCGATTGCGCTCGGCCATAGCTTGCAACCAGCGTCAGAAACAGGGCGGTCAACAGGCGGCTTGCCTGGAGGAGCGTCGGGCTGGTGCGGCGGCGGGCGGGGAACATGAGTAGGCACTCCAATCGTATCGTGAGTCGATGAAGATAGGGATAAAATGGAGATGTAACCGTACCCCCACTCCGTAGATACCATACCGGGGGTGGGTATTGTCAAGCAAAGGAGCCCATCCATGCCCACCCATGATCGGGAAAAGGTCAAGTTGTCGCAACGAATAAAGAAACTGCGCGGTCAACTGGACGCCGTCGAGCGCTCGCTGGCCGCCGATGAGGACTGTGGCGGGCAACTGATGCTGCTGGCGGCGGTGCGCGGCGGCGTCAACGGCCTGATGGGCGAGGTGCTGGAGACCCACATCCGCTTCCACCTGGCCGACGGCGCCAAGGAGCAGATCGCCCCCGAACTGGCCGAGGACCTGATCGACCTGGTGCGCGCTTACTTGAAGTAGGGGTCAGGGTACATGGTGGTCGCCGAGTTGGATTCCAAAAGTGCTGTGCTGGATGCCTTTAACCCGTCGCGGTAGTGTAAGGGCCAAGGAACCGCTCTCCGTTGAAATGAATCAAGTGCGACGGAGCATCGGCAACCCAAACCTCAGTTTCCCATGCTATCTCGCCGAGGTAGCGACCCATGATGGATCGATTTGGAAAGGCGGTGACGTAAACCAATCCCGCCTTCGACTTGGCAAACAGCTTTGCCAGTTCCGCATGACGCTTACCATCAACCGGCCCGTGGCTGGTAACGGACTCTACCAGGAGCAGCCAATTGCGGTCGGGATAATACAGCACCACATCGGGCATCTTCCCATGAGTTTCAACTTCTACGTCCAGTTTTGCGAGTAATGATTTCTCAAAGTATCCCCATTTCTCGCCTGTATCTCCTGCATATATCAGGACAGCACCAGGAACAAAGCGCGCGGCGAAGTCCTCTATGATCTTCCGGATAAGCTCACTGTGTTCACCTGGACTGAGTTTGATTACTTTGCTAGGAGCAATCTGGACAGGGACTAGGTTTTGCTCGCGCGCGTTGGCGTAGCGCGCGGCTAATGTCCGGCGTGTCGCAAGGTAGGCTCTCAGGTTATCCTGCCATGTGGTCATGCCAAAGCTACGCAGCAATTCGAGTGCGAAGGGCTCAATCTGATACACAGCGGCGGGACTGTTCACTGGTCGTGTCGGATTATCGGGATTGTAGACGGCAAGGCCAGCGTCAACAAATTGGTGCATGGTTTGGCGCCGTATCGTCTCTCGTGTATTGGGTGCGTAGGCTTTGTCGTAATGGTCGCGAATCCAATCCATGATTGGAGTGATTCCCATTAGTGGGCTTTCTGCTTGCGGCCAATTCTTCTTTGGTTGCAGGTTCAGCAAGGCCAGCAGCGAGAGCGCTGAGCGTTCGTTCTGCTGGCCCTTCGGGAGGCCGAGATCAGCCAGAACTTGCAGTGCAGATTTAAGCAATGCTTTCTTGTTCATCTGGTTAGTCCCCGTGCAATTGCATCCATTCTGGCTTGAGAAATGGCCCCCTGGCTGCGCGCACATTCGCCAATTGCAATTAGAGTGCGCCGATCGGGGAATTTCATCTGCCTAAGATCGGTAGCGTTGACTTGAGTATGTCCATTAAACCGGCGGAAATACTCATCAACCGCAGTGGTGTTGAGGAAAACCGCCAAACCGTAAGCGAGTGCTTCAGGCAATCCGTGCTTTTCTTCGTGCAAGACATTTAGATGGTTTTCAAAACCTAGGAGTTTTGCAGTAGGGAATTTGTCAGGTCTCACAACGCTCGCAATAATGCGTCGCGGTTCCTCCTTCGATGAAAACCGTCTGACCACTGTGTAAAAGCCATTGGGGTAGAGCCACTTTCGCGTTTCTTCGTTGAGTTGGATTGCATTTCCTCTTTTGATTCCTTCTTTTGGCCAGTGGGTGACTTGTCCACTAAAGTGGCTTGGATAAAGCAGTGGCACCGTGTTCTTGCCGGGCTTCTCTTGGATATATTCGAGCAATCTGAAGTCAACAACGGGGCCTGTGGAGACTTCTATTCCAAGGTCGGCTGGAGTGAACTTGACGCCCTTGGACAGTTCGATGGTGTTGTATCCGAGCGAGGTTGGGACGTGAATAAACTTGTTTGGGTCATCTGGGAAAACAATCCGGTCAAAGGGCTGCTCATGAGTCACAAGGTCGATAAAGCTGTCATCGGTAGAGTTGGAAACCGTGACGCTACTCTGGACTCCAGCACACTCCAGCCGCATGATGACGTTCTCCTGGAGTACGTCGTCGTCCTTGAACGCCTTGGTGCGGGATGCAAAAAGGTGCAGGTGCCGCAATGCGGCGCGGCTCAGTATGTATTCGCGGAACGGGCGATAGTAGGGACCGTTGCAGAAGCTGCGCGGAATGATGGCGACTAGCTGTCCGCCCGGCTTCATCAGGGACAGGGCTAAGGCGACGAAAGCCGAGTAGAGATTCACGGTCTCGATGCCTACTTGCCGCAAGATCATGCGGTGACTCGATAGACTGTTGATCTTCTTGTATGGCGGATTCAAGATTGCGTGTGTATATCGCCGAGGAGCCAAATTTTGCAGTGCGGCAGCCTCGATAAAGTCATCTGGAACCACACGATAGCTTACGGAAAGCCGAGACTGGTATCGGGCTAATGTCCGATCAAGGTGTGCGCAAAGAACGGGATCAATCTCGTAGGCGTCTATCTGCACATCGCAAAATGAGAATCCGTCGGAGGTGGCCCAGCGGTCGAGAAAAGCACATGTAAGTGCGCCTACCCCTGCACCTGCATCGAGCAATCTGCATTCAGGCAGCGTGACTGGCGGAAACAGAGAGGCCATGAATCGTGCTACTGGCGTGGGCGTCATGAATTGCCCAAGCGCGGATTTGCGTTTCAGAGCAATTCCCGGCGTGATTGCCCGCCGTACGCTATCCGCATGTTCAAGTAGCTGAATTGGCATTATCGACCGCCTCGGTCCGTTTCCCTACTAGTGTAGAACTATTGTCTGATACCTGATAATCGCTGGCATTCATAGAATAATACGACCTGAATGTCGCGACTAGCCGGAAGAACATTAATGATTGAGCGCTTGGGGAATATTTTGAAAGCATTATGGAAAGTAGGGCATTTCAAAGCAGGAAATCTATCACGAGTAGGAGTACGCGCGGCTTCGCCGCGCGGGTTGATTTCTAAAATCTTAGGTATGGGGTTGTGCCGGGCGCTGATCACTGATCACTGATCACTGAAAACTGTTGCAGATAATTACCTGACCTTGGCGCACACTGAAATGAGTGGATTCAAGCCCCAAGTACAACAACGGATCAGATAGAGTCGATAGGAGATGGTAGGTATGAAGCCATGGAAAAGATGGGAATCAAAGAATATTTCCCATTTTTCCACGGCACGGCTGCGGCGATCTCTTTGATTCTGTTCAAGTTATTTGTTGTACTTGGACTTTATATGCACCCTCCCCCCGGGGTCCCCTTCTTCGTTTCTTCGCTTTTTCCGCACAGCTAATTCAAAATCAATAGATTACAGAATCCATTCTCGCGAAATCCCCCAAAAACCCACAAACAGTCAATCTGCGCCTCTGCGGACTTTACATGTGTTTCACTCATGCGGATTACGCTCTTTCCAAAGCTATAAACTTGTTCTGGACAGGAGCGTTCTATATGAAGCAAATTTCTCGCCGTTTTTTTATGCAATTGCTGTCGGTTTTTCTGCTGGCGTCGGCGCTGATGCAGATGGGTTATGCGGCGCCGGTGCTGATGATTTCCATTGATGGGCTGAAGCCGGAATACATTACGCAGGCCGATGCGCATGGGATGAAGATTCCGTATCTGCGCACGCTGCTGCGCGAGGGAACGTATGCCGAAGGGGTGGTGGGGATTTGGCCGACGGTGACGTATCCGAGCCACACCACGCTGATTACGGGCGTTTGGCCGGCGGAGCATGGGATTTATAACAACCTGGAGTTCGATCCGTTGCAGCATTACTCGGGCGCGTGGAATTGGTATGCGCCGCTGATACGGGTTCCGACGCTGTGGACGGCGGCGCGCGCGGGCGGGCTGAGGACGGCGAGCGTGGGATGGCCGGTGAGCGCGGGGGCGACGGATGTGGATTGGCTGATTCCGGAGTTCTGGCGGAGCGCTGATCCTTCGGGCGGGCCGGAGACGGCGAATCCGGCGGACAGGTTGCTGATTGCGGCGATCTCGCGGCCGGCGACGCTGCTGAAGGAGTTGCAGGCGAAGGCGGGCGAGTACATGATGGGCAACGAAACTTCGATTGGCGGCGACGAGGCGAAGACGCGCTATACGGTGGAGATTCTGCGGCGGATGAAGCCGGGGCTCATGACGCTGCACCTGAGTTCGCTGGACGACGCGCAGCACGCGCATGGGCCCTTCAGCGCGGAGGCGGATGCGGACCTGGAGGCGCTGGACGGGATGGTGGAGCGGCTGACCAAGGCTGCGGTCGAGGCGGACCCCGAGGCGGTGGTGGTGTTGGTCTCCGACCATGGATTCATGACCGTGACGCATTTGGTGAATTTGTATATTCCGTTTTTGCAGACGGGATTGGTGGAGGCGACGGTGAATCCGGCGACGAAAACTCCAGTGATTACGGCTTGGAAGGCGGAGCCGTGGGGCGCGGGCGGAATGGCGGCCGTGATGCTGAAGGACGCGAACGATCACGCGACCGAGCAGCAGGTGAAGGCGTTGCTGGACAAGCTGGTGGCGGACCCGGCGAGTGGCATTGCGCAGGTGCTGGATCGGGCGGCGATCAAACAGCGCGGAGCTTTTCCGGATGCGGCGTTTCTGGTGGTGCTGAAGCCGGGCTACTACCTGGGCGCGGCTACCAGTGGCGATCTGGTGACGGTGATTCCGACGGCGAGGGGCTCGCATGGGTTCTCACCGGAGTATCCGGAGATGCGGGCGTCGTTTTTTGCGGTGGGGAAGGGAATTGCGCGCAACCGCGATCTGGGAATGGTGGATATGCGGCAGATTGCGCCGACGGTGGCGAAGATACTGAAGGTGCAATTGCCGACGGCGAAAGAGAAGCCGCTGCACGTGGAGCCGTGAGAGAGAGCGGGAAGGCGCATCGCCGCAGGCTTGGAAGCAGAGCGGCGACGGGATTGGCTGGGTTACTGCACGGTGAGGGAAATCGTGCCGGTCGCCGTTTTCATGCCGGAAGTGCCGGTTACTGTGATGGTGTAGTTTCCGGGCGTGGTGCCGGGATAAATAGTACCGCTTCCTCCTCCACCACAGGCGAGAACGCCGCCCGCGAAGGCTACGAGGAGCGCCAACATTCCGAGTATGGTGCGCCAGCTACGCCGCCGCGCGGGGATGCCGATGAGCAGGATGCAGGCCAGAGTTGCCCCGCTGGCTGCGTACCAAGGGGTACCAGGACGCGCGGGATAGACCAGAGTGGCTGTCGATGGCGCTGTGGTGTAGACGGTGAGGGTGGCCGTTCCGGCAGAGGCGCTGGTAATGCTCACCGGGCTGGTGGAGCCGAAGCTCAGTGTGGGCAGAGACTTGGCGCCAGCCGGACTGGATGTGATGACGGCGGTCAGCCCTACGTTGCCGATGAATCCTCCGCTGGGCGTTACGGTGTTCGTTGAGGCGTTTCCGGTGGCCGCGCCGGGCGTGACTGTCACGGCTGTTCCGCCGATGGTGAAGGCTGAAGTGGACAGAGTGATGGTGTAAGTCGCGGGGGCGACGGCGCTGGTGAGATAGCCGCTGGCCGTCGCAATCGCCAGCAGCGTTTCAGAGGATGATACGGTGATTGCGGTCGTGTAGATGGTGGAGGATGTTGTTGGCGTGGAGCCGTCGGTGGTGTAGTAGATGGTTGCGCCGGCAGTTGCGTCGCTGATTGCCACGTTCTGCGCGGACGTGTAGGTTCCTGCCACCGGCGAGAAGATGGGTGTCGCTGCCGGCGGCGAAGTTGGCGTGATAGTGTAGGTCGCGGGGGCGACGGCGCTGGTGGAATAGCCGCTGGCCGTCGCAATGGCTTGCAGTGTTTCAGTGGATGATACGGTGATCGCGGCCGTGTAGATGGTGGAGGAGGTCGTTGGTGTGACGCCGTTGGTGGTGTAGTAGATAGTTGCGCCGGCCGTCGCATCGCTGATTGCCACGTTCTGCGCGGAGGTGTAGGTTCCTGCCACCGGCGAGAAGATGGGTGTCGCTGCAGGCGGCGAAATTGGCGTGATGGTGTAGGTTGCGGCGGCCACGGCGCTGGTGGAATAGCCGCT
>Ga0302320_10004176_pt1 | contig 32883 bp, 28 predicted proteins | sample Bog_T0_3_FD_202130 | JGI IMG/M metagenome (GOLD analysis project Ga0302320, IMG submission 202130) | Peat permafrost microbial communities from Stordalen Mire near Abisko, Sweden - Bog_T0_3 | ecosystem: Environmental > Terrestrial > Soil > Wetlands > Peat | place: Sweden: Abisko, Stordalen Mire... | reverse complement strand
AGAGTAAGCAAATGTGCTTCCGCGCTCGCCGTGACGATCGAGCAGTCCCGCGTCAGCGGTGTCGGTCCAGACCTTGATCATCCTGTCCTTCTTCCATGAGTTGTTCAAGCGTCGGCCGACCCGCGCTTGCGTCCTGGAGCTTCAACTCCAGCCCCAGCGCCGTGAGAATATTTGTGATCTTGGAATAACCGAGTTCGCCCAGCCGTCCGTTCTCCAGGGCGTCGAGCGTGGAGAGTCCGACCCTAGCTTTTCTTGCAAGCGTGGGCTGCGTCAGGCCGAGTGCTTTGCGCTTGGCGGCAATCTGCTCGCCCAATGCGGACAGCGGTAACATGAACCTAGTATATTAGGTTTATTGTCTTAGTACAACGAAATAACCTAATTAACTGTGTGTTTGCGACGCGGATGCCAGGCAAGCCTGATTTCGGGGAACGGCCCATAGCCGTGGCTCGCGCTCATTCTTCTTCTTCCATCAAGTATTCGAATTCTTCCGCCATCTCGTCTTTACCCGAGCGAACCACATTGATGGCGGCCGCGTTAAGCGAGTTTTTGACATGCACCCCGTAATGTTTCTCGATCATTCCGACACTCGTACGACAGTTCTTAGCGATTTGGTAGATGTTGGCTCCCTCCATCAACCGCATACTGATGTACGTGTGCCGTAGGCTGTACGCCGTACGTGGTCGGCCGTCTCTGTCGAACCGAAGATTCTCCTCCTCAGTGATGGTCTTGAAGAGCTCGCTCTGCCATTTGGGGAAAATGAGCTCGGTCGGTTCGGGCGTGCGCCATTCCTTCCCGAGGACATCAGAATTGTCGGATATTTCGCTGGGGGCACGCACGCCATCAACGCGCCTCGGACGGAGCCTACTTCTAAGTCGCTCAAATGGACCCACTGCACCGGGCATACTCTTGCAATATCCGAATCCCCGTTTTCCGCGCACTTCGATCTCGAGAATCGTCTCGCCCGAAGGCTCGTCGTCAACGATCTCGACATCGCGGAACTCAAGGCGCCGTGCTTCATCAGGCCGCAGCCCGGTATTGCCCGCGAAGAGGACATAATCATGCAGTTGCTCCGCTTGCCATTTGAAGCTCTTTTTCTTCGGCTTCAGTGCACGTTTTCGAGTCGCTTCACAGAGTTTCTCGAATTCTTCTGGCGAGAACCATGCCCGGTAGGAGACTTTCGATGATCGCCGGTACGGCTCAGAGAAATCTGGAAGCCGGTCGAGCCATCCGTGGCACAGCGCGGTCTTCAAGGTCTGGCGCAGCGTCACGATTTCGTGGTGCATGGTGCTGTGTGCCGGCGGCTTGCCGACTTTCGCAATTGCTTGTTGGTGTCTGTGAACTCGATAATCGACGATTTTTCCCGTGGTGATCTTCGAGATGTCCATGTTTCCGAAGAAGGGCACCAAGTGAACGCTCGACCGCAAACGCTGGCCCTTCACGTATTGCTCGCTACGTTCTCCACGCGTCATAATCTCGCATTCGCGTAAAAATTGTTCAGACACCTCGCGAAAGGTCTTTTCGGCTTTGAGCTCTCCAGTGACAAGTTTTTCCGAGCCCGGTGACGGGTCGACCGTATCATGCCGACTCGATGCGCAACGACTACCTGGTTCCTACAGGTCTGAAATTGGGACTTGGCAGGATCGGGTGGCACACGTTCCGTCACACATATCGTGCGTGGCTGGACGAGACCGGAGCACCCGTGGGCGTACAGCAGAAACTCATGCGACACGCGCACGTCTCAACCACGATGGACCAGTACGGCAATGCCTCGGCCTTGGCCAAGCGCAAAGCCAATCGCCCAATCGTGCAACGCCTCTTGCAAAGACCTGCGAATCAAGAGGTCTCCATTCAATAAATAAGGGGAACTGTGTGGCAGTTCCCCTTATTGGACAGTTTTGGACAGTTGCTGCAAGTGCCCAATGGCCCGTAACTCTATGATTGCGTTGGTTGCGGGGGGTGGATTTGAACCACCGACCTTTGGGTTATGAGCCCAACGAGCTACCAGACTGCTCCACCCCGCAGTTCGATCATAAACAAAGGCTCCGACATCGTCAAACTTCTTCGGCCACGCTTTTGCCTCGCGATCTTCGCGGCGGCTTGCGCAACTCTCTCCGGGCGCTCGCGCTCCATGCTTCCCACGGTCGCCTCCTTCCCGGTTTGAGCCCTTTTCTGACACCACCTATCGCATCCAACAGCAGGTTCCGGGCATCGAACAGAGAAGAAGATTTTGTAAGCAGGAATTAAGCATTTCTAAGCAGCGAGGAGAGCATTATCTATGAGCAAGAAAGATCTCAACGCAAAAGCACCTACCAGCGAGCGAGGAAACGTCAGCGCGCAACCCCGCCTTCACCAGAGCGCTCCAGAAATTCAAAAGTACGGCACCGTTTCGCACATGTTGCCTCTCGATCTTGAGGAGCCAATTCGCCTCGAAATGACCGAACAACTCAACCTGTTGCTGGCCGACACCATGACCCTCCGCGATCTCTACAAGAAATCGCACTGGCAAGTCGCAGGACCAACCTTCTATCAACTCCATCTTTTATTTGATAAGCATTACGGCGAGCAATCGGAAATTGTGGACACGATCGCCGAACGGATCCAGCTTCTCGGTGGAGTCTCGATCGCCATGGCTGCCGACGTGGCAGAAACCACGCGCATCGAGCGTCCGCCGCGGGGTAGGGAAGAAGTGCCGGTGCAGATTTCCCGCTTGCTTGATGCGCATCAGATCATCATCGGCCACTGCCGGACGCTGGCGCGCCTAGCCGACGAACTGGGAGACGATGGCACCAACGACCTGGTCATCAGCGATGTCCTGCGCACCAACGAATTGCAAGGCTGGTTCCTCAGCGAACACTTGGTGGATGCGCCGCTTGTGCACGCCGAACAACCGCGCTTACGCGGCATCAGCTAATTCCAACCGAAAACAAAGCGAGCAGGCTCTTGCCGCAGAGCCTGCTCGCTTGATTTCCCGTGACTTCGGTTTACGTCCGGCTGCCCGCCTTCAGTTTGTCGTGGTCGTAGTATTCGTAGGCCGACATCGGTTTTTCCCCGCCCTTCTTCCAGGTACGCGAATCCTCCGGCAACTTCCCGAGCACCCGCGCCATTTCCCGGATATGCATTGCCACCGTGCCACAGCACGCGCCGATGAAGTTGATGCCGATATCGCGCGCCTGCACCGCATAGTCCCCCATTTCCTTTCGCGTAAGCTGCAACGGATCTAACGCGTAAGGAAACTCCGGCAGGCTGGTGAAGTCAGGCTTCTCCTTCGGAGTGCGGTACGCGACCGGCTGACACGCCAGATATCCTGAAACGGCCTTGCGCATCTCCTCCATCGGACCCAGGATGTGCTCCGGCGGCCGCAAACAATTCATGCCAACAATGTCGGCGCCGGCATCGAACAGCACCTTCGCCGCATCGGCCGCGCTCTTCCCGTCGGTGGTTTCGTCTTTGTTCTCGAAACAAATCGTGACCATCGTGGGCAAGCCGGTTTTCTTCCCACGCTCCACCGCGATCAGCGCCTCTCCGAGAAATGAAAACGTTTCTCCGATGATGAAGTCCACGCCTTCCTCAACCTGCACCGCCAGTTGCTCGTCGAACGTTTTCCGTACCCGGTCGGCGGCCGAAGCGCTGCCCGGTTCGTACATCCACGTCAGACTCAGGTTTCCCGCAACCAGGCAACGATCTCCCGCCACCTCGCGCGCAATGCGGACCGCCGCTCGATTCAAATCCTGCAATCGATCCTCGAGCCCCACAGTCGCCAGCTTATCCCGGCTCGCGTAGAACGTCAGCGCCTGCAGCACTTCCGATCCAGCTTCGCGAAATTCCACGTGCAATTCGCGCAACGCCTCGGGATGCGTCAGCACCACCTCCGGAGTGAACGGACCCGCCCGCACCCACCCCCGCTTCTCCAATTCCAGCAGATATCCGCCATCGCCCAACACCGGGCCTTCCTTCAGTCTTTCCAGAATGCCTTTCTTCTTCATGCTTCGCTCCTTAAGTCGGTTTCTCTCTTTGCAAACTTCGCGAATCATTAGCGACCTTGGCGGTTAAAGGCTTTCAAGCTGTCTCTCTGAATCGTCCCTTCTTCCAATCCCGCAGCGCCTGCATCGCCGCATTCCGCCCCGGTGCCCCGGTAACGCCGCCGCCGGGATGCGCCCCCGCTCCGCACAGAAAAAGCCCACGAATCGGTGTGCGATACTGCGCCCAGCCCGGCACCGGACGCATAAAGAAGAGCTGCTCCAGCCGCAAATCGCCGTGGAAAATGTTGCCCTCGGTCAATCCGTAGGTCCGCTCCAAATCCAGTGGCGTCAGCACCTGCCGCGCCACAATCGCACTCGGCGCGTTCGGCGCATACTCGGCAATCTTCTTCACCACGCGATCGCCCAGCAGTTCCCGCTTCTCATCCCAATTTCCTTCGCGCAACTTGTAAGGCACGTACTGCACGAAGCAGGTGAGGATGTGCTTGCCCGGTGGCGCGAGCGACTGATCCGCGTTCGACGAGACCACGCAATCCACCCAGAGCTCTTCCGGAATCTCACCAAACTTCGCAATGTCATAACAACGCTCTGCAAATTCGAGCGACGGAACCAGCGTGTAGAACGTGCGCTCGAGTGGCGACGCCTGCGGCGACGTTCCGGTGAACCGCGGCTCTTCCGCCAGTACAAAGTTGACCTTCGCGCATGGGCCGTCCATCTTGATGCCGCGCACCGCAAACAGAACATCTTCCGGCAGCTCGCGCGCCGCAATCATTTTCAAGAATGTCCGCTTCGGATCGGCGTTCGAAAGAATCATCCGCCCGCGAACCTCGCTTCCGTCCTCTAACACAACGCTGTAAGCTCGCCCGTTGCGTACCTCAATCTGCGCCACCGGCGCGGACGTTCGAATCTCCACCCCCAGCTTCTTTCCGGCTGCCGCCAGCGCCTGCGTGATCGATCCCATCCCACCCATCACATGTCCGTAGAAGCCCTGCAATTCGTGCTCCCCGCCGCTCAGCAGATGAAACAGCAGCCCAATCGCCGTTCCCGGCTGGTACGGCCCACCATGCTTGCCATACACGTTGTTCGCCAGGAACATCGTCTTCATCTTCTCGGATTCGTAGTTGTGATCGAGAAACTCTCCCAGGCTTCCGGTTAAAAACGAAATCAATTGCGCAATCTCCGCGCTGGAAATCCCGCGAAACCGTTTGCCCACGCGAAACAAGTCGCTCCATCCGCCCACTGTCCGCATGTCTATTTCCGGCGGAGGCTCCAGGAAAAACGGCTGCAGATAGCGCGCCAGCTTCTTCAGTTGATCGTCGACCTCAACAAATCGCGCTGCATCTTTTGCAGAAATCTTTCCAAACTCAGCTTTCGCCCGCTCCCGGTCCACCCACCACGGAACTACATGCCCGTCAGGGAAGGGAACTTGAATCGCCGGGTCGCAGGGAATCATGCGCAATCCGTGATCGGCCAGCCGCAGCTCCGCAATTACTTCCGGCCGCAGCATGCTGGCAATATAAGAGGTTGTCGAAACCCGGCAGCCGGGAGCGATCTCCTCGGTCACGCAACATCCGCCCACAATCTCGCGACGTTCCAGCACCAGCGTGGAAAGCCCAGCCCGCGCCAGATACGCAGCCGCAGTCAATCCGTTGTGACCGCCGCCTACGATGATCGCATCGTAAATGGAATTGGAAGCCTGTTTCACGAAGTCTGACTCAAGGTCACGCCGCGATGCCCCGCGGAACCACACATTACCGTAGCAACCGCCAAAAATGAAGTTGAAAATAAGAGCCGTCTCTTATATGCTTCCGTGACTTGGAGTCATCCATGAGTGGAATCGCCAGCAATCCCGTTGAGCCGCCACGCTACATTCGCCATCAGGCGCCCCGTCCTCGGTCCGAGGCCAAGCGCTCTCACATCATCGACGCTGCCATGCGGCACTTCGCGGAGAACGGCTATCACGCCGCGCGCGTCGGCGACATCGCGGCCACGCTGGGCATTGCCAAAGGCTCTATCTTCCAGCACTTCGGCAGCAAAGACGGCCTGTTCTTCGAAGTCTACAAACGCGCCGTGCGCTCCTTCTCGAAATATCTGGACGCTCCCGCCGACGTGCGTGCCGCCGGCTTTTTCGACGTTCTTTACTATTGGCTGGTGCGCACCGAACATATGCTGCGCGAAGACTGGATCCCCTACCGCATCTCTCTGCTCGGCAACTATGGCACCGATCTCGTGTTGAAGCGCGAAATCAATCGCTTTCTCACCACCGAAGATCCCTACGGCACGGGCGCCTTCGTGCGCTTCGGTCTTGAGCGCGGCGAGTTGCGCAAGGACATGGATATTGAAATGATCGTCTCCATTCTCGACTGGACCATGGAACGATTTCAGGATGCCCTGCTCACCGCCGAACTCGATCCCGGCCTTTTCCGCCGCCAGGGCGAGATGCCGGAGAAAAAAGAAGCTCGCATTCGTCAATTCCTGGAAGTATTGCAGCGCGCGGTCGGCGCCGTTTCCGCGTCGTCGGTCCACAGCAACCGTCAAATACGGAGGATTGCCGCCGCCGATCTAGTCGCCAGAACGAAAATGTCGTAGCAACACGCAAGCCGACACGGATTCAACATCGAACCTACAGTGAGACAAGTTCAGACCATGCCAACTTCCATCGAGCAGATCCTCTCCAGTTATGACGACCATGCCCCGCTGTCGCAAGCCTCCACCATTCCCGCCGCCTGGTACGTCGATCCCCGCATCGCGGAACTCGAGCGCTTCAACGTATTCAGCAAAACCTGGCAGCTCGTCGCCCGCACCGATCAACTGAAAGCTCCGGGAGAGTTCGTCGCCACTACGGTCGCGGGTGAGCCGATCGTCGTCGTCCGCGGCAATGATGGCGTCCTGCGCGCCTTCTACAATGTTTGCCGCCATCACGCTGCAGCCGTCGTTACTCAACCTTGTGGCCAGGCCGCTCTTCTCCATTGTCCCTATCATGGCTGGAACTACGGCCTCGATGGCTCCCTGAAAGGCATGCCCGAGTTCGAAGGTGTCGAGAATTTCGACCGCGCTCAGAACGGCCTCGTCCCCATTCGAGTCGAAACCTGGGAGTGCTTTGTCTTCATCAATCTCGATAACCACGCCGCTCCACTCGCCGAATTTCTCGGCGGCTTAGTCAAGCGGGTTGCCCCTCTCGGCATCAGCAAACTGCACTACTTCGACCGCCGCACTTACGATATCCATTGCAACTGGAAAGTCTTCGTCGATAACTACCTCGACGGCGGCTACCACGTCCCTCACCTACACAAAGGTCTAAATTCCGTCCTCGATTACAAGCAATACACCATCGAAAACGAAGATCGTTACTGCCTGCAATCCAGCCCGATGGTTGCCTCCGACACGGATGCCGCCACCGGAGCCGCGCGCAAGGGCGACCGCGCCTGGTATTTCTGGCAGCATCCCAACCTCATGATCAACTGCTATGCGGGATACATGGACACAAATCTCGTGATCCCCGTCGACGTCGATCATTGCCACGTAATCTTCGATTTCTATTTCGCAGACATCAGCGACGCGGCTCGCGAATACAACGAGCAGTCGGTCAGCATTGGCAATCGCGTGCAGGAAGAAGATCTCGGCATCTGTGAAGACGTGCAGCGCGGCCTGAAGTCGCGAGCCTACCGCGCCGGACGTCTTTCCGTACGCCGCGAAGCCGGAGAACAACTGTTTCACCGTCTCCTCGCCGCCGATCTCAAGCGCGGCCTGGAAGTCTCGTCATCCGCGGCCGATTAGGTAGTGCGTCGTAGAGACATAGCTTGCTACCTCTCCGTCTCTAGTCTCATTACTGATGGTCTCGAGGAATCGTCTCCTGCCAGGTCTTCGACTTGATCATCGTCCCATCCTTCAGCAACTCGCGCGTGTATTTGTAATAAAAGTTCTTCTGATCCGTCGTCACCAGCAAGTGTCCGCGCCAAGTCAGCGTCCGTCCCTTCAACGTAAACACGCTCTCCGCCTCACCCTGCACCGAGCAAGTCTCCGGATGCGCGTCGTCCGCATCGTAGGCCAGATTTTCATAATCGATTTCTTCCCCCCACGGATATTCGGCGCTTTCCTGTCCCTTCCAGTGCACGGCCGTCTTATGACGCGCCTCGTCGCGCTCCACCGTCCACTCGCCTGGCCACGGGAACCCTTCGCTCTTGATGTCGGCTCGCTCTTCAGAAGGTTCGGGCGGAGAAAACGCGGGCGGCGCAACCCCATGTTCCGGCACAACCGGCAACACGATCCGCGAACCCCCGCTTCCACCGAGTTCCAGGGAAGTTGTCATCGAGTAAGGCGTCGGCAGCATCATCGGCCACAACGCATTCGAGATCGCCACGCGAATGCGATGCCCCTTGGGAAATACCCACGACGTCAAATGCATCACGATATCAAATGCATAAACCTTACCCGGCTCCAGATCGCGCGGTTCGCTCATCGAATCCCGTTGCGCGCCGTTAATCCCCGCTCCGGTGATTTGCGTAACCGTGCCGTCCGGCGCAACATCCGAAAGCCGCGCAAACCAATCCGCCAACGGCGCCGTCGCCGAGGCCAGCAGCAAAGCATGCGGACGCCCTAGGATAGCCAGGTCCTCCGGCAACGGGGCCGAATCGTACACCAAACTAAACGCATCCACCGGCCGCACATCGCTCAACAACTCGCCCCACCAGAATCCTGCTTCCACGCCCACCGACGGCACGTACTTGAGTTGATGCGTATCGGACTGCGCCGCCGTCTCCTCCAGTTCATGATTCGGCTGTAAGAATAAAGTTGATGCCTTCGCCTCTTTCGGCGGCCACACCTCCTCTCGTCTCCACTCACCCGGTACTTTTTCCAGACTCGGATCTGGCGGATGCCAATGCTGCATATAAATGACTAATCGCGGATCCTGCTCCACGCCCGTGTCGCGCCCTTTCAGCCAATGATCAAACCAGCGCACCGCTTCGTTCCGCCATTCGATCTGCGGCCCCGGCTCCGCATCGTTCGGAAATGTATGGTTCCACGGTCCCACGATCGCCTTCACCGGCCCGCTCGCCTGCATCAGCATGTCGGTTACGTTGTCGCGGTATCCATCGAGCAATCCCCCAATCAGAAAACTAGGAATCCTGATTTCTTTCAACGGACGTACCCGCGCCCGCCAGAACGGCCCATCATGCTGATGTTTCAAGTAAAGCAGCGACCACGGAGCCGTCTCAAATCGTGGCCCCAGAACTTTTTCATCGAGCGTATACTCGGGCGCGCCCGTCCATCCTTCCGCCATATCCATATTCAGCTCGAACTCATCGATGTGCGCCATGCCATCCATGTAATGCACATCGTCGTGAAACAACTCAGCCGTTGCATCCGTTGCCAAAATCGCATTCAACCCCGGCGCATGCCGCATCGCCATCTGCAGCGCCGTGAACCCTCCCCACGAAATGCCGAACATTCCCACGTTCCCGTTCGACCACGTCTGATGCGCCAGCCACCAGATCACCTGCTCTCCATCCACCTGCTCCTGTTCGGAATACTCGCGCTCCGCCGGCGTGCCCTCGCTCGCGCCAAATCCTCGAATATCCACCCGCACGCTCACATACCCGCGCCGCGCAAAATAAGCATGCTTGGGATAATCTCCCGCCGCCGTGCCATCATCTTTTCGATACGGCAAATACTCCAGCAGGGCGGGGAACTTCTCTCCCACCTTCGCTCCATCCGGCATGTAGAGCGTCGCCGCCAGCCGTACCCCATCCTTCATGGGAATCCAAGCCTGCTCCATGCGAACTCCATAAACCGGCGGAGAAGGCGGCTCGCTCGCAAAAGTGTCGACAGAAATGAAAAGGAGAGAAATGAGTAAACCGCAGAAAAGAATACAAACCGTCCAACGACGCGCCGCTCTGATCAACGCAATCTCCTGATTGCCTTTGTGGAAGGACCTCTCACTATTAGCCCTCACGCAGATCACAATGCCTACTCGGCTAGAAGCTCAGTAGCCGCGAGACTACTCCTGCGTCGATTCCCGTCGCATCGCCCGCAAATCGATCCCCAGCTGCTCCGCCTTCTTGTACAGATGACTTCGCTCCAGCCCCAGCGACTTTGCCGCCAGACTCACATTCGAATGGCTGCGCTTCAACTCCGCCAGGATCACTTCCCGCTCAAATGCATCTACGCGTTCCGCCAGCGCACCCGACGAAAATGTTGAAGAAGCCGCAGCCATAACGCTGCCGCCTTTCGGCAAAGCCATTTCCACCGTCGCAAGATCAACCTGCCCATCGGTGGCCAGCAGCATCAGCCGCTCCACCATGTTGCGCAGTTCGCGCACATTTCCCGGCCACGTGTGCAACTGCAACGCAGCCAGCGCTTCCGCGGTAAACGGGACCGGCTTCCATCCGTTCTGTGCGCTCACTTGTGCCGCAAAATGATCGACCAGCAGCGGAATGTCTTCGCGCCGCTCGCGCAACGGCGGCAGCACCAGTGGGAAAACGTAAATCCGGTGAAACAAATCCTGCCGGAATTTGTCTTCGCGCACTCGGGCTTCCAGATCGCGATGCGTCGCCACCACCACCCGCACATCCACCGTTACCGGCTTGTCGCCGCCAATGCGTTCCACTTCTCCTTCTTCCAGCACGCGCAGCAACTTGGCCTGCATCGCCAGCGGCATGTCGCCAATCTCATCCAGAAAGATCGTGCCGTGATCCGCCTGCTCGAACTTTCCAATATGCCGTCCTGCCGCCCCAGTGAACGACCCTTTCTCATGCCCAAACAGTTCCGACTCGATCAGCTCCGCCGGAACCGCCGCGCAATTCAGCGTCACGAACGCTCCCCCGGCGCGCGCGCTGCGCTCATGAATCGTCCGCGCCACCAGCTCTTTTCCCGTCCCCGTTTCTCCCAGGATGCAAACCCGCGTCTCACTCGCGGCTACCCGCTCCACCTGCGCCATCACGCGTTGCATGGCCGTGCCCTGCCACACAATCTCGTGTTTGCCCAACCGCTGCTTGAGTTGCCGGTTCTCGCTTTCCAGCCGGCGCAGCTTCAGCGCATTCTCCACCGTCAGCAAAAGTTTTTCTGTCGAGATCGGCTTCTCCAGAAAATCCAGCGCGCCCGCCCGCGTGGCCCGCACCGCCGTTTCAATATCTCCCTGCCCTGACATCATGACGACAGGCGCCGTCACGCCCTGCGCCTTCAATTCCTCCAGCAGAGCGAGTCCTCCCTTGCCCGGCATCACCACATCGGAGAGGATTACATCGAAGTTCTGCGCCTTGGCCAGTTCCAGCGCCTTGCCCGCGTTGTCGCACACCGTGGCCTCATGTCCAGCCAGCCGGAACGCCCGCGCCAGCGACGCCAGCGTATTCGCTTCATCGTCCACAATCAGCAGATGTGCTTTCGTCGGCAACCGTCCTCCCAATCTCTGACCCATTTCATCCAACGTTCTGCGCCGGTTCCAATCCTCTGGGCAACTCAATCACAAAGGATGTCCCTCGTCCCGGCTCGCTCTTTACTCGGATGCTCCCACCATGATCGCTCACCACCGACTGCACAATGGCCAGCCCCAGTCCGGTGCCGTGACGCTTGCTCGTATAATAAGGAGTAAAGATCCGCGCACACTCCTCCGGCGTCAGCCCCGAACCAGTATCTTCAACTTCGATCAGCACTTTGGCGTCTTCCGTTCGCGTGCGCAGTGTGAGCACTCCCCCTTGCGGCATCGCGTCCATCGCGTTCAGTACCAGATTCGAAATTGCCCGGTGCAACAGCTCCGCGTCCGCCGCCACCGCTTCCAGGTGCGGATCAAGCTCCAGCTCACAGCTGATCTTCGCACGCCCCGGCGCTTCCAGCTGCGCCTGAAAAAGCTGCACCACGCCGCGAATCACTTCATTCACCTGCACCCGCTGCAACTGTGGCTGCGGCATCTTCGAGAACTCGCTGAACCTCCCAATAATTCCTTTCAGATTCGCAATCTCCGCCAGCAGCGTTCTCGAACTTTCTCGGAACACTTCCTCAAACTGTTCCGGATTCTGCTGCCGCGCCCGCACCAGATTCTCCACCGTAAGCTGCAGCGGAAACAGCGGGTTCTTCAATTCATGCGCCAGCCGCCGCGCCAGCTCCCGCCATGCCGCCACCCGCTCCGCCTGCAACAACCGTTCTCGTTGCCCCAGCAACTCGGTGGTCATTCGATTGAACGAATCGGCCAATTGCCCCAGCTCGTCATCGCCCAACACATCCACTCGCACATCCCAATTTCCCGCCGCCACTTCCTGCGCCGCGTGCGCCAGTTGCTCCACCGGACGCGTTACCCGCGCCGCCGCCCAACTGCTCAGCAGAATTGCCAGCAGAATTCCTCCGCCTCCCACGATCAACGCCGCCGACCGGATGTGCCGCATCAACTCCACATACGTCCGCCGCGAGTTTCCGATCAGCAGAATTGCCAGCAGTGGACGTTCCTTGCCCTTGCCCGCTCCCAGCAGCGGGATCGCATGAAACACTTCATCCTCCGCCCGATCCCCCGACCACGCCACAACTCCCGTCATTTCCTGCCCATATTGCCCCACCGCATCGATCAGCGGTTCCAGCTTTTCCGGGGCGCGCAATTTGTCGGAAGAAGATGTAGAAGTGGAAGAAGATGCGGAAGGATCGATCAGTAACTCCGCCGAAAACCGATCCCCGCGATTCTGATACAGCAGCGCCCGCATGCCAACCGGCAAGTCCAGCCCCGAGAGAAACTCCTTATCCAGTCGCCGCCCGCCCATCACATAGACCGGCCGCTCTCCCACCAGGGTCGCGCGTACCGCAAACAACCCCAGCGCTGTTCCATCCTGCAATTCTTCCTGCTTCAGAAATGCTTCCTGATCAGCCGCCCCGGAAAAACTGCCGGCCGCGCCCTCCGGATATCCAAACTTCGCCGGCGACTGCGCCGAAGAGACGATTGTCCCATCACTTTCCACAAACTCCAGAAAGTCGAGTTGACTGTTCTCCGCTATCGTCTTCGCCGACTCAAAATAAGGACCCGAATCCGCCGGCGCACGATTCAACGCCAACGCCATGCGGCTCGCGGCTTCCGACGCGGCTATCGTCTCCACTCTCCGCGCCACGTCCTCGCCCTGCTGATTAAACTCGCGCCGGAACTGCGTCACCAGTGCCGCCGTTCTTTCATCTTCGCTGCGCACGAAAGCTCGCCGCGTTACCTCTGACACCAGCCACGCCACCGCCGCCACCGACAGAAACACCGTCAGCGCGAATACCCCCAGCAGTTTGCGGCGAAACATCATTCTTCTCTTTCCAACCACACCTCGTCCAGCCGCCGGGTTCCGTCCGCTCCCGCCCGCAACCGTTCTACCGAATCGTTCGCATCATATCTCACCGTTCACTCCGGTGCGACACTGATCAATCGGTGAGAATCCACCCAGTACCTCATCACCGATATCGCTGTCTTCCTTTGTCTGTTAGCCCTTCTGCTCCGTTTCCGCCCCTACCGTCTGCCGGACAAATTGCGGGACGGATTGCTGCACAGATTGTCGAACAAAGAACAGCCGGAAGACCTGCCCGAAAATAAATTCCTCCGCCAGCAGCGCCACTGCCAACGAAAAAACCATTCCCGCCACCACCGCCATGAATGTGATCGCCATTTGCATACTCGTTCCCTCTCCAAAGTTTTTTCGAATCCACTCCGCAGCGAACTCATTCCAATCGAAGCCGGAAGCCGGAAGCCGGAAGCCGGAAGCCGGAAGCCGGAAGCCGGAAGCCGGAAGCCGGAAGCCGGAAGCCCGCACACCGCTCGCCGCACGCAAACCTATATCGCAGGACGAGCACCAACCTTTACTGGGTTGAAAAAGAATGACTTACGGGAGGTATTACCGACGCAAGGAGTGGTCACGCGAGGTCACCGTGTCAGGCCAGACACACACTCGTGTGGGGACAACCGCCCTCGGCTGTCCAGTGCCCAAGTTTATCGGGCCGCAGGTGGGCCGCTTCAGACGCTGCCACGCTGCCGTGAATCGAGCTTGGAAACTTGAACAGCCTTGCGATCTGCTTGGTTTTTTTAAGGCGCCCGGTCCCGCCGTCTGGGGTTACGGCTTGTGGGGTTCTGTGGGTTGGGACCGGGCGATTCTTCCAACTAGTAAGGACTAGTTCAATGTCGCCATTCTGCCACTGCTGCCATCTTCATTTCCGTGACCGCCGTCACTCATCTGCGTGATTCTCGTCATCCCGGCCCTTCTCGTCGCCCTGCAGCCCGTGCCAACCTCACACCCAACCGTGATCCACGTCACGGCCTCATATCCTTCTCCCCGCTACACTGAAAATCGAGCGGAACCAGAACGCTGAATCTTATATCGGAGATTTTCTTAATCATGCCCTACGTAATCACTGATTCCTGCATCAAGGATTCCCTCTGCGTCGATGTCTGCCCCACCGATTGCATTCATCCCAAGCAGGATGAGCCCGGCTTCGAAGAGGCCACTCAGCTTTTTGTCGATCCCGCTGAGTGCATCGATTGTGGCGCTTGCGTCCCGGCCTGCACGTCGGATTCAATGCTCGCCGCCGACGATGTCCCCGACGACAAGAAGCCTTTCATCGAGAGCAACGCCGCCTTCTTTAAACACTAAGCTTGCGCCTCCTCTGGGCGCGTAACCGGCGCAAGGCGTGGACTGACGAGTTCGCACCTTGCGCCGGTTGTTATTTTCACCAAAGAGACACAGACTCACAGAGGAGCCTCTAATTGCAATTGTTCTCTTTATTGTTCTTCTCTGGGTCTCTGTGATGGAGCCTGCCCTGAGGGGAGTCGAAGGGTGGTGAACAGCTTTCGCCGTCATTTGACTTCCTCTTCTCCCCGCCGCTATCGTTGCCCGCATGAATGTAGTCAAAGCCTCCCGCCAGTTCGAAGCCTGGCTGGCCCAACGCACTCGAATCGACCAGAGAGATCTCCGCCTTAAACACGCCAACATGAAGGCGGACGTCTTCATGTTTTTCCGTGCCACTTACTACCGCTGGGCGCAACTCTGGCCTCAGGTCTGTCCCGAACTTAGCCAGGCTCCGCCCGTTCTCGCCGTCGGCGATCTTCACATCGAAAATTTCGGCACCTGGCGCGACCTAGAAGGCCGCCTCATCTGGGGCGTCAACGATTTCGATGAAGCCGGACCTATGGCCTACACCATTGACTTGGTCCGCCTCGCCGTCAGCGCTCATCTGGCCGTCGAAGCCGGAAGTCTCCCCCTCAAACGCGAAGACATTTGCGGAGCAATGCTGGAAGGCTATCGCGAATCCATGCAGGAAAAAGGCTGCCCCTTCGTCCTCGGGGAAAGGCATCAATGGCTGCGCCGCATTGCCCAAGGGGAACTCCGCGATCCCGTTCACTTCTGGCAGAAGATGGACGCGCTCCCAACCCTCAGGACCGAATGCCCCGTCAGCGCCATCGACGCTCTACAACATTTAATGCAGTCCGCCGGAGTTCCGTTTCGCATTGCCCACCGAACTGCTGGACTGGGCAGTCTTGGCCACGCCCGCTATGTGGCAATTGCCGACTGGAACGGAGGCCGCATCGCCCGCGAAGCTAAGGCTCTGGTTCCTTCGGCCGCGCACTGGGCGCAGACCGTTGAGGCTAAGAGGCGCGCCGGAAAAAACGAAGGCCCCGCCGAAATCCTCTACCAGACCATCATCAAACGGGCCGTGCGCTGTCCCGATCCTTTCGTCCAGTTGCGTGGACGCTGGATCGTTCGCCGTCTTGCCCCCGACTGCTCTCGCATCGAACTCGCCTCCCTGCGCGCTCCCGACACCGAACTCCGCCTCCTGCACGCCATGGGATGGGAGACTGCCAACATCCATCTCGGCAGCCCGTCCGCCCGCAAACTCGTTCTTCGCCATATCGCCAAACAAAAAGGGAAGTGGCTGCACCACGCCGCCGAGTCCATGCTCGACGCTGTTCGCGCTGATTGGGAAGTCTGGAAGAAAAAGGGCTACGCGTGATTCGAACCGCGCCGCGCCATTCGCCAGAATTCTTTTTCGCCCGCCGCCTGGTTTTGAAGAGTCTCGGCCTCGCTAGCGGCTCGATCGTTGCCGGCCTTGCCGCGCCCTGGCGATTGATGGCGAGTCCAACGCAGATCGCTACAGCCCCGCCCAAGCCTGCATTTCGAGTCGGTGGATTCAACAAAATCTACGATCCATCGATCGGAGAAGAAAAACGGTGGTACATCAACGACCACACTTTCATTCGCGCCGAGGATGGTCAGTGGCATCTTTTCGGCATCACCCATCGCGAACCCGCGAACCCCTATCAGGAAAAGTTCCTCGCCCATGCTACCGCTCCAGATCTCATGGGTCCGTGGACCAAGCAATCGTCCGTTATGCACGCCACCAGAAAATACAATGAAAGGGTTGTGTGGGCCCCGTATGTACTCAGGCATCAGGGCCTTTACTGGATGTACTACTGCGCCGGCGGAAGAGACCACGCGAAGTATCGCATTCATCTCGCCACTTCAGTCGATCTCTGGAACTGGGAGCGGCACCCCGCGAATCCAATGGTAGTCGATGGCTACGATTCGCGTGACCCCATGGCAATCCCATTCAACGATCAATGGCTGCTGTATTACGTCGCCACCAGCGCGCCCACCGGCGGGAACCACACGGTAAAGGTTGCCACCAGTCTGGACTTGATTCACTGGTCGCACCAGCAGGAAGTCTTCCGTGATCCTGAGGTCGGCACCTACGGCGGTCCGACCGAATCACCCTTCGTGGTTTCTCGCAATGAAAAGTACTATCTCTTTGTCTGCACCAATCACGGCTACAACGAAACCGCAGTTTACGAGAGCGAGACGCCCTTTCATTGGGACGCTGCGAATCTGGTCGCGAAATTTCCCGCTCACGCCGCCGAAGTAATTCAGACCCCGGATGGAAAACGGTTTGTCTCTCGCGCCGGCTGGGGACAAGGAGGCGTATATCTCGCGGAACTCACCTGGGAGAATTAAGAGGTAGTTACAAGTCTTCAACCACATCCTCTTTTGTGAGGCCGTCATCCCGAAACGCGGCGTACTTCAGCCGCGTGAGGGATCTCCCGTGGATACAGCCAATGGGAGATCCTTCGCATTTTTCGGCGAGTGTAGCAGGACTCCAATCCTCCGCCTGCGTTACACTATCTCGCCGCCCATGCCGCTCACTTCCCACGATCCTGATGAACAAGATTCCAACCAATTCCTAACCGCACTCGAAGCCGCCAAAAATCGTTTCGACTCCGGCCACGCCGCCCTCATCAGCAAACTCCTCGCGCAACTCTCCAAGCTCCAACTCGCCGGCCCTCACCAACTCATCCGCTTTCACGAATGCCTGCTTTTTCTCCGTGCGTTTCCGCACTCGCCATCGCACATCCCGCGCGTCGAGCGTCTTCTCAATACCTTCCATCAACGCATCGAAAAACTCCGCGCCGCCAACGCCGACATGTCCCTGTTCGACGACTTCGACACTTCCGGCATCGCCGCCACCACCATGCAGGACACTCTCTCCTTCGACGTCGCCCACTGGCTCGCCCACCGCATTCCCCGCGATATAAACATCGCCTGGAACGATTACTGGGACGACTACCAGGCCGAGCGCGCCCGCACCAACACCTGGCCGCGTCTCATTCCTCTGCTCGAAGAAGACGCCGACGTCGAAGCCAACATTCCGTGGCAGCGCTGGCTTGATCACGCCCGCGGCCGTCAAACCCCGCTCCCCTGGCTCCTCAACCGCTTCGCGCAACTCCCACTCCCCGCCCGCCAGCGTTCCGAACTCTACGATTCCCTGCGTCTCCCCATTCGCTGGAATCTCGAAAACCTGAAACTCTCCCGCACCCGCAACTTCACTCGCCCCCGCCGCTTCTACTTCCACAACGCCCCATTCATCCAGCGCAGCGAAGTCTCGCTCTCCCACGAACTCTCCGAACCCGCGCCCAAGCTCGAAAAGCTCTCCGCAACCGCCGGAGAATCCGTCATGCACGCCATCCGCGAAGTCATGGCCGTCCGCTACCGCGAACTCTACGGCACCACGCTCGGCGATCCCAGTTCCGTCATTCGCGCCGATCTCGGCCGCGGCGTCGTTATGCATTTCTGGGGACTCCCTTCCGCTCGCCGTCTTCCCCTCCGCGCCTACCTCGCCGGCTACACTCTGAAAAACGGTGTGCCCATCAACTACGTTGAAGCCATCGGCCTCTGCGAATGGATCGAGGTCGGCTTCAACACCTTCTACACCTACCGCCAGGGAGAAACCGCCTGGATCTACGCCCAGGCACTGCGCTGTCTCTGCGCCCTCACCGCCGCGAAATGTATTTCGATTTATCCCTACCAGATCGGCCAGAACAACGACGAAGCCATCGACTCCGGCGCCTTCTGGTTCTACCGCAAACTCGGCTTCCGCTCCGGCCGCCCCGACCTGCGGAAATTGTGTGAGAGAGAAGAGAAGAGAATCGCCTCCGACCCAAAATACCGCACCCCGCCCCGCACCCTGAAACGTCTCGCCGAAGCCCACATGTTCTACGAGTTGCGATCATCTACCGGCAGTCGTAGCGACGTGTCTACCGAACACCGCGTGAGGGCCGACGCCGAAAGATTCGTATCAGGGCACGCCTTCAGGCGTGCCGGAAGCCAAGCCAAATTGCAGCCGGCTTTAGCCGCTGAGGGGCCCGGCCCCTGGGACACTTTCTCCACCCGCAACCTCGGCCTGCGCATCGCCCGCCGCATGTCGCGCGAATTCAATGGCGACGCCCACAAACTCCGGCAAGCCTCCACCACCGCCGTCACCCGAGCCCTACACCTCAACCCCGCCCGCTGGACCCCGGCCCAAAAGCAGTCTCTGGAAAACTGGTCGCTAGTCCTGGCTCTGATCCCCAGCCTAACCCGCTGGACGCCCGCCGAAAAACATCAACTTATCAAAATCATCCGCGCCAAATCCGCCCCCAACGAAATGCCTTACCTCCGCCAGACCCAGCACCACTCCCGCCTCCGCTCCGAACTCCTCCGCCTCGGCTCATAGCCCGCGCAGGGCGGACACTCCTATCCACCCGCATTTGATTTTGTTTTGGATCTGACCCTGGATGTAATCCGAGCCGAGTTTGCCCATGTTTCGCGCCCTTTGCGAAACACGGATTCCACGCTCGCGGAATTCCAACTGTTTCAAAAAGAAATGGAGCACTCGGCGGAATTATTTTAAGCCTAGTTCGCCATCGTACTGTCGGATAACCTCGTAGCACTCGCAGGCGGCGTCTTCAAGTTTCTTGCGGTTCATGATCTTCACTGCCCCGCGGGTGTACTCGATGATCCCCTTCCTCTGCAGAACACCGGCTGCCAGGCTTACGCTAGGTCTGTCTGTCCCTAGCATCGTCGCCAGAAAATCATGAGTAATGGGCAGCGATCCAGAATCCACTCTGTCCTGGGTCATGAGCAACCACCGGGCCAGGCGCTGCTTAACATCGTGCAGCCGATTGCACGCGGCTGTTTGTGCAACCTGCATCCCCCGAATTGCGGCGTAGCGGTGCAACATCAATTGCAGACCTGGAGCGGACTCCAGCGCATTTTGCAGGGCCGCAACTTTTATCCGAAATCCGTCCCCCGTCACTTGTACTACCGCCCGCAGCGGGCCTCGGCTCAGGCCAACCGCCGCCGGTGTTCCGCTAAAGCCCTCGTTGCCAACGATCCCAGCTTCGGCGGTCTTGCCGTCTTCCATTACGACCACAAGAGAAATCAAACCTCGATTCAGGAAATACGCAAACTCCAGCTTTGCGCCCGCTTCGTGAAGCACCAGATGGTTTGGCAAGCTGACGTGTTCGAGGTGTGGCCGAAGTAACTTGTACTCGCTATCGGAGATCGCTAGAAGTATCCTATTGCCGACTGGCTTTCCTTCGGCATTCGTCCGCTCGCCGGAATGCACGACTTGGAGGTCTTTGCGCGCCACGAGCTGGAACTGAAAAGCCTCCGGGACGCGGGCATGAACTCACCCGCCGTCATGTGCTAAACAGGAATTGTGTTTATTCGCGCTACCCGGCGGAGTATACAGGGTCCAAACGCGAGCTTCTGTAGGCTACCCTACATTGACCCAGCCATCCGGCGTGTCAGCAGCATGAAATCACACGTTCGCACCGCCGCAAGCCCTCCTCGTCTATGTAGGATGCCCGACAGACCATCGAATTTGGCGCGTGTACACTTCACCTTCACTTTATGCATCTACCGCTACGCCCAGACTGGGCGACGGTTTTCTGCTCTAACTACTCACTACGCCGCCAACGGCAGGCAGGTTCTAGGCCACGCGGTCACAAGACGTCAGGGTACAGCGGCATAGGCGGCCATGAACCAGAAACTGGTATGGATTGAGCAACCGCGTTTTCGGGGCTTTGGTTGCTCCGAATGTGGCTGGCTGTTCAAACCTTCTGGTCCGCCCGCAGGCGCGTCTTTCGATGAAATGATGCGCGCCTTCGAGTTGCAGCGTGACAAAGAGTTTAGCCTGCACGTTTGCGCCGATCACCCAAGACACCAGGAGCACAAACCCTGAATAGTTCCACCCTCCACCCTCGCCATCGGATCCAGATCCCCAGAGCGAAGCCGACGGATGCTTTCAGGCCGCGAATGCTAAAGTCTTCCTTGTCGCTCCTCCATGCCCCCGCCCATCCTTCTCTACGACGGCGTCTGCGGACTCTGCAACCGCCTCGTCCAATTCATCCTCCGCCGCGATCACAATGCCGTCTTCCGCTTCGCCTCGCTGCAAAGCGCTCTCGCCGCCCGCATCCTCACCCGCCATGGCGCCAACCCCGCCGATCTCGACACGATCGATCTAAACACGATCTACGTCGTCGTCAATCATGACCTCCCCGGCGAGTCTCTGCTCTCGCGTTCTGACGCGGTCCTCTTCATCCTGCATCAACTCGGAGGTCTCTCGCGTCCCGCCGCATTCTTGCTGCAACTCCTGCCCAAATTTCTTCGCGATTCTGCCTACAACGCCGTCGCCCGCCACCGTTACCGCATCTTCGGCCGCTCCGAAACCTGCATTCTACCCAGCGCTCAAGACCGCAGCCGCTTCCTTGACCTGTAGTTCCTCCAGGAACTTCTCCTACAAATCCCGAGGCCCGCTCTCCATCTCGCTTCCCTCCGGCGCCTCGCTCAACAGTTCGTGCAAATCAAGCCGCCGCGTGTACATTTCCAACTCTCCGTCGGCCGCGCGCGGCCATTTCTCCTTCGGCTTGTCGCAATACAATTCAACTCCGTTTTCATCGGGATCGTTCAGGTAAATCGATTCGCTCACGCCGTGGTCCGCCGCTCCTTGCAGCGGAATCTTCGCCGCCAGCACTCTCCGCAGCGCCGTGGCCAGCGCCGCCCGTGTCGGATAAACAATCGCCGTATGATACAGCCCCGTTGTCCCCGCCGCCGGCGGCGAACCTCCCAGACTCTCCCACGTATTCAGCGCAATGTGATGGTGGTATCCGCCCGCCGACAAAAATACCGCCCCATCCCCATAGCGCTGCATCACTTCCAGTCCCAGCACTCCGTTGTAAAACCGCAGCGCCCGCTGCAAGTCAGCCACCCTCAAGTGCACATGCCCAATTCGCACCCTCGGGTCCACCACATAAGCCGCGGAACTCGGCGGATTGTTCTTCGGCGCAACCATCTCCATCCCTCCCACAATCGGATGGATTATAGCCCTCCAGCTTCGCTCTCCCGTCACACCGGGCTGTGATTCCGGTCATTGGACCGCGCCGCCAAATTGCGTAGCTTTTATCCAGTAGCTCTATCCCAAGGAGAAATCCTATGGTCACCGCCCCAACCATCGCCCCGCAAGAAGAAGAAGAGGAGCTAGCCATCGAGAAGAAAACCGTGAGACTCCCTGAGCCGAAGCCGCTTGCGCAGAAGCAACCATCGCGCAGTCTGCTCTCCGAGATCTTCGAAGGACACGAAGAGTTTCTCGGCTTGACTCCCGATTAGTCAGATCAAGAACGATCAAGCTCAGCCCCACCCACCCGCCCCAAGCCCGACGGCTGCGCCGTTCCAACGTCACGACACCGCCGGCAAGCCTTCGGTTCTTTATGAGATGGCTTCTCGCTGATTATGTTGCGGTGGCTTTTGAACTCGCGCTGCTCTTGGGCCTGGTCAGCGACTGCATCATACCTTCCAGGAACGAAAAGAATACGTCGACTGCGTATCCCACGAGAAATGCGATGGCCAGGGGCGAGATCGAAGCTCCTTCCGTGATGGAGAAATTGCCAAACAGCCCCACCACGGCTCCGCCAATGCCAGCGATCAGAAAACGGGCCCAATTTGCCCGCGAGGAGGGTGTGAACGTCAGGGTCCTTAGTTCCTCTTCGAAGGACCGCAGCAGATAGGCGCAGGTCCCTAGGAGTGCATACAGAATCGGGAGCAGGCAGGTGGTGATCGCGCCGTAGGAAACCGAAACCAGATCGAGAACGTCCTGGCCGAACGACCGAACGTCCTCATAGGTGCCGGTTAGCGTATCCAGAGCAAGCGGCATGTTGGGCAAGCCCACCGGCAGTTGGAACATCGCCTTGAGCGTTTTTTGGTTGTCTTCATTGTCCTTGCCACTTAGCTTCCGGTTCCATCGGTACTTCGCGTAAGGATCTTGCTCGGCACCCAGGACCAGCAAATTCAATTGACGACTTCGGGCGTCGATCGCTCGGACCGTCGAGGCGTATTGCTGCAGTTGCGTAATGACTTCTCCCTCGTTCATCCCCTCGGGAAGCTCCGGCTTGTCGGAAGTTCCTTTCGTCGGTGCCGCCTGTGTCCCCAGTTCTGCCCTGAGCTTTACTACCAGCTCGTTGGCGGTGGTGATGTCGGTACGAATGGCACTCGATATCGAAGAAGTTACAAAGCCGAGCACCGAAAACAGAAATATCGGAATCGCCAGGAGGCACGCCCACAGCCGCAAAGTCTTGATCGTGGGCTTGGTCAGGCGATCAGAAGACGCTTCTAAAGTCTCCGCCGTGACTGGCTTTAGTTCGTCAGCCAGTTTCGTCAGCGCCGCCAGCAAACTCGCGGCTTGGGTGTCATCCCATCCCGCACTGGTGGCAGCCTTCGCGCGCAAAATGCTGGTCCGCGTCGTGTCATCAACGCTTTTTCCGGTTTCCGCCGAATACACCAGCAGACGCATCGCATCATCCACCGCTCGAGGAAAGTCGGGATCCGGCTTCCACGGCGGATCGCTCTCCCCCGGATCCGATTCGGTCTTTGGCCGGAACCACTTATGCAGATCCATTTCTTAACTCCTGCGGGCTTTGGGTCGGCAAGACTTGGGATTTCTTCGTTGAATTCGGCTCTTCTCAATTCGCTAGACTTGTCGGAGCCCTTAAAGGATAGTGTCGTCCCCGCCGCAAACGTTTCATGCCCGCAACTGGCGAAGCCGAAGGCGACAGCATGAGCGGACGAACCTTCGCCTTTGACCTTGGCCTTGACTGTAAACTTGGAGGAGAATTTCGGGAGAAGACGCGACCTCGAATCGCCAGATCTCAGTCCCGGAGGGACGGCACGAGCGGACGGACCTTCACGAATCAAGCTCACCGCACCCGCCCGCCGAAACCGCGACGGACGGGGGCAGCCTCACGTGAAGATAGTGCCGATACTATAAATCCAGGATGGGTCGATCACGCCGAGTGGCGTTCTTTGAACTCCTCAATCTTCACCTTGGCCTTGGCTTTCGTGTCATCCACAGACTGGCTGACCTTCTCTCGCCTCTCGGTGTCCTTTTCGGCAGCGGCCTGTTTGTGCGATTCGTGGATCTGCTTCGCGGCGTCCTTGGCATCACCCCAGGTTTCCTGCACCGCCCCTTTGGCTTGATTGACCACCCCTTTGTTGGCCAGCTTTTTGCTGCCAACCGTTTTTCCGACGCTCTGCTCCACTTTGCCCACTGCCTGATCGATCTTGCCTGCCACTTGATCCTTATTCATGAGTTCTCCTTATATTTGTTGGTTGCGGATTTCCTGAATGTGGTTGGAGCCCCTCACGCCCGCTTGCGGATTTTCACTGCCATCTTTCCCGAGACGCGTGTTTTCTTGCCAGCCACGGCAACAGTCTTTTTCTTCTTCTTCTTGGTTGCCGCCTTGACCGGAGGCAGCAACTTCAGCTTGGGCTGTTTTGCCGTGCCCTCGGGCTGCTTTGCCATGCGGTGGTGGCCATGCTGCAGCGGTTGGATGCGCGCCGCTTCTTCTTCCGTTCGCAGCTGAGTTTCGCTAGCTTTTTCCCGCTCCTCGTCAAGATATTCTTTAATGGTTTGAGTTGTCATGGCAGCAGTGTGGCAGAACGCTCCCGCCCAATCTGTCCTGTTTTGGCCACTCTGCGACAATTCGGGAAATCACGAGAAATGTCATTTCGCCCAAATCTTGTCAAGAGCGAAACTTGACCTTTTCCCCGTAACTCATTGCTTCCATTCGGCAAATAAATCCAAAATCGTGACCCATTCACCCCCCTGAACGTGATATAATGGATATATAGATCGAAAAAGGCGCAGGCCCTCCAGCTTGCGCCTTTTCTTTTTTCCGGGATATTTCCCGGATCGATACTTCCTGGATCGAAGACCGTAAGGTCTTAAAGACCCAAACACCCAATACCCGAGACCCAAACACCTGAATCCATGCGCAGACGCAAGGGCCCGTCCCACGGACGCAACCAGCGTCCGGCCCAAGCCCTGCCCACCCCTCGCCTTCAAACTCCTCGTCCCCAAACTCCCTTCGAGCGCGAACTCACCACCAAACGCCGCGGCGAGATTTCCGAACTCGCCTTCGCCCTCGCCGCCGCCCGCCACGGCTTCGGCATCTCCAAACCCTTCGGCGACAGCGAACGCTACGACATCATCCTCGACCCCTCTCACGTTGCCCGTGTCCTCCCGACCGAAGCCGAGCGAAAGCGGGCGAAGTGGAGAGCCTGCCCTGCGCTTGCCGAACGGGACCTGCCTTACGCCTCAGCCCGCCCGCGCCTCATCCGAGTCCAGGTCAAAGCCACTACTCAGCTCGTCGACGGACTCTACCGTGTCAACGCCCACCGCCGCATCAACGGACGCGCCGTCGCCTACAAACTCTCCGAAATCGATTTCTTCGCCGCCTACATCATCCCTGAAGACTCCTGGTTCATCTTCCCCCTCCCTCACATCCTCGGCCTTACCAGCCTCCTCCTCAGCCCCAAACGCCGCCGCCTCCCCGGCCTCTACGACCCCTACCGCGAAGCCTGGCACCACCTCTACGAACCCGACGGCCTCGAATTCGCGTGAGAAATTCCCCGCTGTCATCCTGAGCGTAGCAACCACTTCGCGAAGCGGAGTGGCTGCGCAGTCGAAGGACCCCTTGCGCTCCGTTCTCAGCAATGGCCTGTCAGGGCGTTCCCATCGCGCACCCGCGGGTTTGTGATTTTGACCCTGCCCATGTGGGTCGGACACTCCTGTCCGACGCCTTTGACGTTGATCTTGATGTTAACTTCGCTTTTGACTCTAACCGGGAAGGGCACGGCTTCAGCCGTGCCGAAAAGCAGAGTTTTGAAAGCGCGCGGCTTCAAGCCGCGCCGTAAAGAACTGCGGGTGCCCCATTCTAAATTTCGCGTTCTTTGCGAAATTTAGAGTGGGGACGCCGGAGGCCTGCACCTATGCAACGGGCTGCGGGAGGCAGAGATCGACTCGGAATAGACGACGCGAAAACACGAAAGAGCTGTAGGAAGACTCTGTCCGCCTCCGAACTGCCCCACTCAAGCCAAAACCGGGCTCGAGTGGGCCACCCGCCCGTGTGGGTCGGACACTCCTGTCCGACGCCTTGACGTTGATTTTGATTTTGTTTTTGACTCTGATTTTGACTTTTGACCGGGAAGGGCACGGCTTCAGCCGTGCCGAAAACGACCCTCCCAATTCAACCCGGCTTCAGCCGCTGAGGGTGGCCGCCCCTGCCAAGGGACGCCATTCCGAATCGGGGTCGGCGGGTGCCCCATTCTAAATTTCGCGTTCTTTGCGAAATTTAGAGTGGGGACGTTGGAGGCCTGCACATATGCAACGGGCTGTGGGAGGCAGAGATCGACTCGGAACAAACGACACGAAAACACGAAAAAGCTGTAGGAGACTCTGTCCAGCTCCGAGCCGCCCCACTCAAGCCAAAACCGGGCTTGAGTGACCCGCCTGCTTGAATCTGCGCTGTCATCCTGAGGAAGCGGAGTCGCACGCGCAGCGGGCGACTCCCGACGAAGGACCTATGCATCTCGCCTGCGGCAGATCGACAGAGGCGACCCATGTGGGTCGGACACTCCTGTCCGACGCCTTTGACGTTGATTTTGTTTTTGACTCTGCTTTTGATTCTAACCGGGAAGGGCACGGCTTAAGCCGTGCCGAAAAAGACCCACCCAATTCAACCCGGCTTCAGCCGCTGAGGGCCGCCGCCCCTGCCAAGGGACGTCATTCCAAATCGGGCTGAAAGCCCGGTGAGGACCTGCTTTTCGGCACGTGGCCGATTCTAAATTCCGCGTTCTTTGCGAAATTTAGAGTGGGGAGGTCGGAGGCCTGCACCTATGCAACGGGCTGCGGGAGGCAGAGATCGACTCGGAATAGACGACGCGAAAACACGAAAGAGCTGTAGGAAGACTCTGTCCGGCTCCGAGCTGCCCCACTCAAGCCAAAACCGGGCTTGAGTGGGCCACCCGCCCCCGGTGAGGAACCTGCTTTTCCTGACACCGTCATAACCGCCGCCTCGCCCCACCCGGCGGCCAAGTCCTCCCAGGTCGGGTTCTCCGCCCGAATCAGCGCCACTTTCTTCTCGCGCCTCCACTTCTTAATCTCCGTCTCACGCGCAATCGCGTCGCCCACATTCTGAAAGCTGCGGTAGTAAACCAGTCGATGCACGCGATACTTTCGCGTAAACGCTCCGCCCTCGCCGGCCCTGTGCCGCAAGACTCGTGCCATGAGGAAGCCGGTCATGTCCTCAGCGATCACCCAAAAGCGGCCAGTGATTATCACCTGAAAACCGGCCAATGAGAGTAGCGTCCGGGACATTGATTCCCGCGGAGGCTTGTAGGCTCCGTGGGCATGGCCAATGTCTTGAACGAAGAGAAGAAACAACAAGTCTTAGCTCTGGGACGGCTGGGCTGGTCGCTGCGGCGCATCCAGCAGGCGACCCATGTCCGCCGTGAAACCGCAGGCGCGTACCTGAAAGCGGCGGGGATTGCGGTGCGTCCGCCCAGTGGCTGGGGGCGGTGCGAACCAAAACCGGCCAACGAAGTGATCACCGACTCCGGTGCGGCAAAACCGGCCATCCCGGTGATTCCCGATCCCCTCGACCCCAACTGCAATCCCAACCCCGAAAACCTTTCTACGAAGGGAAAAGCAAAAGCAACTTCAAAACCGGGCAACGAGAACGAGGTGATCACCGACTCTGCCGTGGTCGCCGGCCCCAGCGCCTGCGAGCCGTACCGCGAAGTCATCGACTTGGGGATCAATCGTGGCCGCAATGCCATGGCCATCTGGCAGGATCTGGTTTCCGAGTACGGCTTCGCCAGCAGCTATCAAAGCGTGCAGCGTTTCGTGCGCAAGCGACGCGGAACGCAAACGCCCGAAGCTCGCGTCGTCATCGTCACCGCGGCTGGCCAGGAGGCGCAAGTCGATTACGGCACCGGGCCGATGGTGCGCGATCCCGAGAGCCGCAAGTACCGGCGCACCCGGCTGTTCGTGATGACGCTGGGCTGCAGCCGCAAGTCGGTTCGTCTGCTGACCTTCCGCTCCAGTTCCCGCATCTGGGCCGAGTTGCACGAACGAGCTTTTCGCCGGCTGGGCGGCGCCACGCGCATCGTCGTGCTCGACAATCTGCGCGAGGGCGTGCTCGTCCCCGACATTTACGATCCCACGCTCAATCCTCTTTACCGCGACGTGCTGGCGCACTACGGCGCGGTCGCCATGCCTTGTCGCATTCAAGATCCCGACCGCAAAGGCAAAGTCGAATCCGGCGTCGGGCACGCGCAGAAAACGCCGCTGAAAGGCTTGCGCTTCGAGACTCTGGAAGAAGCCCAAGCCTACCTCGATCGCTGGGAACAACGCTGGGCCGACACGCGCATCCACGGCACCACCAAGCGGCAGGTCGCCGCCATGTTTGCCGAAGAGAGGCCCACGTTGCTACCGCTGCCGCTGGAACCGTTTCGCTATTACCAGTACGGCGAGCGCATCGTGCATCTGGACGGTTGCGTCGAGGTCGAGGCCGCCTACTACGGCGCACCGCCGGGCTGGATCGGTCGCGTCATCCGGGTGCAATGGGATGAGCTGTATGTCCGCCTGCTCGATCCCAAGACCGGTCAACTACTCCGCGAACACGTGCGCCAGAAGCGCGGCTGGTATCGCATTAAAGAAGAGGACCACCCCAAGGCACGCCGCTGCGCACCTCGCAACTGCTGGGGCGAGCGGGCCGTGCCGGATCGCACATCGGTGCGCTTTGCGATGCCATCCATCGTCAGCAAGGCGAGGTCGGAGTGCGACGTATCCTCGGCGTTCTCTCCCTGGCCAAGAAGTACGGCGCAGCGGCCACCGATGAAGCCTGCGCCGCCGCCCTCGAAATGGGAGTGCAGGAATACCGCTTTGTCCGCCGCTATCTGGAGCGCTGCCCGCAAGCCCCACTCAGCTTGCACCAAGTCGATCCCCTGATTCGCGAACTGGTGCAGTACCGCGACTTCATCAACTACAGAACCAAGGAGATAGAAGAATGAATCTGATTGAACTCGACCGTGCGCTCAAACAACTTCGCCTGGGCGGAATGGCCGCCGTGCTGGAGACCCGTCTGCGCCAGGCCCAAACCGAACCACTCGCCCCCATCGACCTGCTCTCCTGTCTGGTCTCCGACGAACTCGCCCGGCGCGGCGAGCGCCTGCTGGAGCGGCGCACCAAACAGGCCCAGTTCCGCGACGCGCACAAGACCCTCGACAACTTCGACTTCGCTTTCAACAAGAAGATGAATCGCAGCCTGGTCTTCGATCTGGCCGCTGGCGCCTTCATCGCGCGCCACGAAGATGCCCTGTTTCTCGGCCCACCCGGCACCGGCAAGAGTCACCTCGCGCAAGCCATCGGCCACGCCGCCATCCAACAAGGCTACCGCGTGCTCTATCGCGAGACCCACGCCTTGCTCGATGATCTCGCCGAAGCCACCCTCGACGGCACCCGCAAAGAACACATGGAGTTCTTAGTGACCGTGCCCTTGCTCATCCTCGACGATCTCGGCATGCGCAAGCTGCCGCTCACCGCCGCCGAAGAACTGCTGGAGATCATCATGCGACGCTACGAGCGCGCCAGCACCGTGCTGACCTCGAACCGTCCCGTGGAAGACTGGGGCAAACTAATGGGCGATGCGGCCGCCGTGAGCGCCATGCTCGACCGTTTACTGCACCACGGCCACGTGCTCAAATGCGGCCCACGGAGCTGGCGCACCAAAACCGACTTGCCACCACAGGAGGCGGCAGGATAGAACATTCTCAGTCCCGAACGGCCAATCCCGTTGGCCGGTTTTGAAGTGATAACCGTTGGCCGCTTTTGAAGTGATCACTGAGGATTCAAAGGGCATGTAAGCGTTACTCCCTATACCCGCGATTGACCTGGGCCCTACGGCAGAGTGACTGGAGCACTGGAGCTTAGATTTCTGCCCCGAAGGGCAATTCGTGGTCCCGCGTCGCTGGGCGGGTCGTTCAGGAAGTAATCCGCATTCAGCGGCGCAGCAATTGCATGAAAGGGTCGGCGTCTGCGTAAAGTCAAAGCAATCGGAGAGCGGATCACCTAAGGGTACAGCACATTTGGCAAACGCCTGACTACTGCAGCTTGCAGATGCCAATGATATCGTTCGCGATCTGTGTAGCGCCGTCCAAGGCGTCGGGAATCTCATGGTCCGCATCTGCCACGCAAACTGGCGCGGGCGGACCGTTGGGGCTGATCACCTGGTTAAGCCACTCCAACCCCTGCGGCACGGCCACCGAGTTGTCCAGGCCTCCGAACACAGTCTTCACGGCTGTCTTCGGATAGCTGAGGATCGCTCCCGGGCCATCCACGCTGTCCGATAGCAACTGAGCCTCGTTCGCCGTGTTTCCGCCCATGGCTTGGGCGCAAATCGGGCCACTGTAGGCTGGATCGATAATCGCGGCATCGCTGATCGAGTAGCTGAGCGAGTTGGAGCCCTTGCCGCAGGGGATGGGTACTGAGCCTCCATTGCCGACGCAACCGTAGTCGAGCCGGGCCAGCGGCGGACCGCTCGTGGGTTCGATGAAGGCAAAAATAGAATCCAACCCGTAGTGCGCGACGGAGTGGGTAATCGCCGCTGATCCCGCGCTGTTGCCAGTAGCACAGAACGGTGCGCTCGTATTCGAGTGATGGATGTTTTGGTAGACCCACTGCGCGGCTGTGGCATAACGGCAGGCCAGGCGGCGAACCCCGCCCGGTCCCGTCAGCCAACCCGCAGGCGTTGCATTGCTATTGAACGGGCCGCCGAATGCGATCTGCACTGTAGCAAATCCGGCAGCCAGAACCTCTTGAATCACATTAATGCCATAGGTCCAGGTTGAGTCGTAAAGAGTCATGCCCCCGCTCCCTGTCCCGAATATTACCGTCCCGATCGCCGTGCCTGACGGCGTGTTCACCTTCAGATAGGTCGTGAAATCCGCAACGTAAGGGCAAGAAACATCGAGTGAGTAACAAGTTGATCGGGTGATACCTCCTTTTGGGCACGTGATGGTCGAACTGCTGCTCACCGTGCCTAACGGATCGGTGGGCAACAGGGTCAAGATTGTCGTTGCTGACTGCGAAGGATTGGCTTGCGACACGGCCGTGATCGCGACAGTCCCCGAAGTCGGCGCAGTGGCCGGCGCAATGTACAACCCGGTGGTCTCGATCATGCCTGTCGAGGCGCCGCCACCGGGGTTCCCGTTTACCTCCCAATTGATAGCGGTGCTGCTATTGCCATTGATGGTGGCACCGAATTGCAGATTGGCGCCCACTCCCAGCGAGGGTGAAGTAGGGTTAATGCTGACCGAGACCAGTTGCTCCTGTACGGTCAGGGTTGTCGAGGCCGTCAGCGGGCCCACGCTTGCAGAGATTTCGGCGGTTCCGCTCCCGGCACTGGTGGCTAGTCCTTGCGATCCGGAAGTGTTGCTGATCGTAGCCACGGTTGCAGAAGAGGAAGCCCAGTTCGCGGTTGTCGTGATGTTCGGGGTGGACCCATCGGTGTACAGCCCTATGGCCGTGAACTGTTCCGTGCCGCCGGTTGAAATGGATGGACTTTGGGGGCTGATTTCGATAGCGGCCAGGATCGCGGTGGTCACCGTCAGGCTGGCGGATCCAGTCACCGCCCCCGACGTCGCGCTGATGATCGCGATTCCACTTCCGGTGCTCGTAGCGATTCCATTACCGGCGGGCGTATTGCTGACGGTGGCCACAGCCGCAACCGACGAACTCCAGTGAACTGAATTGGTCACGTCCTGCGTGGAGCCGTCGCTGAATGTTCCGAGAGCCGTAAAAGCCTGGGTCAAACCCAACGGAATTGCGGCGATGGCCGGGTTCACGGCAATGGAAACCACCGAGGCGTGTGTAACCGTCAGCAGCGTAGATCCGCTTATTCCGCCGAGAGTTGCGGTAATGGCGGTAGTCCCGATCGCGAGAGAAGTTGCCAGCGCAGTGGAGCTTACCGTCGCCGCCGCACCGTTCCCGGAGCCCCAAGTGGCCGAGGTGGTCAGGTCCTGAGTGCTGCCATCTGTAAACATCCCGGTTGCGGTGAACTGTTGCGTTGTCCCCAGGGCGATGGACGGACTGGGTGGATTCACTGTGATTGAGACGAGCGCCGCGACGCTTACCGTCAGGGTCGTTGATGCCGAGATCGACCCCATCGTTGCGGAAATGCTGGAGCTTCCAGTCGCCACGCTGGTGGCCAGCCCCTGGCTGCCGGCGGCATTGCTGATCGTCGCTACGAAGACATCCGACGAGGCCCATTGCACGGAGCCGGTTATGCCTTGCGTGCTCCCGTCGGTGAAAGTTCCGGTCGCCGCAAACTGTTGCGTCGTTCCCACAGAAATCGTTTGAATTCCGGGCGTAATGGCAATGGACGCTAATGCGGCGGGAGTTACCGTCAAGGTGGACGAACCCGCAATGCTCGCAGCGGTTGCGGTGATCATAGTCTGGCCAATCGAGGCGCTGGTCGCCAGTCCGGTGGCGTTGAGAGTTGCGACCGACGGCAGCGACGAGCTCCAGGTGGCCGACGTTGTCAAGTCAAGCGTGCTGTTGTCCGCGTAGGTCCCGGTCGCCACGAACGGCTGACCGGTCCCCAAGGCGATGGAGGCGGTGCCCGGTGTCACTGCGATTGAGACCAAAGCGAGGGAGTTTACGTTCAACGTTGCTGAGGCAGTGACGGTTCCGAGAGTGGCGGTGATTGCGGTGGACCCTCCGCTTAAACCACTAGCTAATCCTGCAGTGGTAATCCCGGCGAGGGACGGTTGAGAAGAACTCCAGCTTACGAAACTACTCAGATCTTGAGTGCTCCCGTCGGAGTATTGTCCAGTGGCAATGAACTGCCGGTTCTGGCCAATTGCGACCGAAGGATTCGCAGGAGTGACAGAGATCGATTGCAGCACGGGAGGCGTCACAGTAACGGTTAAAGCGGTCGAACCGCTAACCGAATTAAAGGTGGCGCTTACCGTGGTTGTCCCAACCGTCCATCCAGCCGCCAGCCCGGCTGAGACGCTGGCCACACTGGGGTTGGACGAATTCCAGGTCGCCGCGCTGGTAAGGTCCTGAGTGCTGCTATCACTATACGTTCCAGTTGCCGTGAACTGCTGGGTGTTGCCTACAAGTAGAGATGGATTGCTGGGATTGACCACAATGCCAGTTAAGACTGCCGCGGTGACGGTGAGGATCGCCGAATTACTGACGGACCCCAATGACGCCGTGATTGTGCTCTGGCCGGGCGCTAACCCTGTGGCTA
>Ga0302320_10004175_pt1 | contig 32886 bp, 47 predicted proteins | sample Bog_T0_3_FD_202130 | JGI IMG/M metagenome (GOLD analysis project Ga0302320, IMG submission 202130) | Peat permafrost microbial communities from Stordalen Mire near Abisko, Sweden - Bog_T0_3 | ecosystem: Environmental > Terrestrial > Soil > Wetlands > Peat | place: Sweden: Abisko, Stordalen Mire... | reverse complement strand
GCGTAGACCACACCGGAGCTGGGCGGCAGGTCGGTGGCCACCGCGCCCCACGCGTAGGGCAGGTAAGCCGAGCCGTCGAGATGATAGTCGTAGATGCTGGCCGTGGTGCGCGGCTGGAGCACCGGCAGCCAAACGCCCGAGCCATGCAGCGAGTACTCGACCAGGTAGGTGATCACCGCGGGGATGATGTTGCCGTCATTGGTGTTGACGAAGATGCCGTCCGGGAACTGGATGTCCACCTGCAACGCCTGGGTCAGGTCGCCGGTTCCGGGTACCACCACCGGCACGCCGGCGAGACACTGCGTGTCCTGCGGATAGCCGTTGACGATGCGGTTGAAGTTCGAGATCTCGGTCTGGGAGTTGGTGCCGAGCCGGACGTAGTACTGCACATTCTGGTAGCTCGAAATGTCCTTGCCGTTGATCTGGATAGAAGAGAGCGCGCGCGCCGGCCCAAAGCCGAAGCACACCAGCACGTTGATGTACTGGTCGCTGCCGGCGAGGTCCGTGAAGCTGGAGATGATATTGCCGCCCCAGCGGAAGGTGCCATTGCCTTTGGGGATGACGACGCCCGACTGCGCCAGCGATCGCGGACCGTCAGGATCGTAGCTGGCCGAGGTTCCCTTGTTGCTGGGCTGCGATGAGCCGAACGCGGAGAGGATCAGGCTGCCCGCGATGCTGACTGCGCCGCCCAGCAACGCGGAGGTCATCGCGACGGTCAGGCCGAAGAGGGCCACGCCGGCGCCCGCGGTGAGCACCGTGGTGACCACAGCCGCGGCCATGATGGCGATCGACGCCAGCGTGCGCAGCAGGCTGCCGCCGGCAACGCCCGGCACGATGACGATGGTGCTGCACTCCGGAGGCGTAATCTCGGTCCACATCGAGCGGCCCCAGACGTGGCCGTTGAGCGAGACGGTGACGTTCCGCGCCCAGGTCTCGTAGCCTTCCTTCGGTGCCGGCGCGAAGCGCAGCTCCCAGTCGTCGCGCATCAGCTCGTCGAGCGTGTGCTGCCAGCCGTCGAGCGTGCGGCGCTCGGTGCCTTCGCTGGGCTGGAGCGGATTGGTGACGCGGATGATGGTTACCATGGCGCCGCCAGTTCCTCGGGCACGTAGTACCCGATGACGCGCCGCTGCCACACTGGCCGTAAGAGGCTTTCCGTGCAGGCCGCGCCGATGCCCCGCTGAGTGTGCAGCATGGTCCAGGCGTCGAGCATCGTGCCCAGATGTAGCTCGCCGCCCATCATGCGCAGCAGCACCGCGCAGCCTGGTACCGCCGTCGGGATCTCGCGCGCGGGGCCCAGGATGCCTGGATGCCCTTCCGCGCCCGGCTGATAGTGCTGGTGGAACTCCTCGATGGTTGAAGCGAAGTCCGGGACTTTTCTGCCCTGGCGGCGCTGCATCTCGATCGCCAGGCCGAGGCAGTCGAAGGCCTCGGGGCCGCGACCCGCGTCGCGGTAGGGCTTGCCGATGAGGTCGGAGTAGAGACGGGCAGAAAGACGACGAGATTGTGTTTTTTCGGAAATTTGCTGGCTCATGCGACACCTGCCGCGGCCGCGCCGTTGGAGTCGATGCCCGGGAAGCCGCCGAAGCGCAGCAGGTTCGCGTGCGCCTGGCAGCCGGTTGAGCCGTCGATGGTGTGCGCGCAGGTGGTGAAGGCGATGGTGATCGTCTTGCTGCCCGAGGCCGTTGCGTTCGCGGACATCGTCACCACGCCGCCGGTGATGGAGAGGATCGTGGTGTTGGCAGGGATGCCGGCCGCGGCCAGCGGCATGCCTACTGCTAGCCCGGTGACGCTCGCGGGAGTGAACAGCGGCGAACCCGAGGCCAGCGTCGCGCTGAAGGGCGCAGGGTCCACGTAGCCGCACTGGAGGCCCTTGTACTGCCAGATGCAGTAGTTTGGCCGGTACATGAACAGCGGGAAGAGCCGCCGCAGCGGGCTGCACGCTCCCAGCTTGAAGGTCACCAGCTTCACGTCGCAGGTGGTTTGCAGGACGGTGAAGGCCAGCGCCAGCTCGGGCTCGCCGGCGGGGTTGGCGGCGTTCACCACATAGAGGTTCAGGTTCGCGCCGACGACGCCACCGTAGGCCTCAATGGTGGTCTGCAACACGCGCATCACGTTCGAGACCTTGATGGAGGACTCCGGATAGCTGCCCTGCGTCGTCGACGTCACATCGCCGAGCTCGAAGTTGAAGGGCGTGTAGAGCTGCGGGCCGTTGCCGTCGCCGGCGTCAAAGGTCACGGGGTCCAGGTTGCGCACCAGGCGGACGTGCTGCTGCGTCGCGCCGGGGTTGGCGGCGCCGGGATAGACCAGGTCCAGCAGCAGCAGCCAGGGCTCGCCGCTGGCGAGCTTGTGGCGCTCCTGGTTGGCGACCACCGAGAGCAGGCTGAACATGGGCCGCGTGGTGCTCACCTACACCTCCCGCAGTTCGAAGGTGCAGTTCTGGCGGAACTCGCCGTTCACGCTGCCCGCATCCGCATAGGCCGGCAGCGTGGAGAAGCGCACCGTGTACCAAGCTGGATTTTTAGGGTCGCGCACGTCGGGAAAGAGGAAGATCTCCGCGCCGTAGACCGCGACGTTGACGACGAAGATCTCCAGCGCGTTGACGTCCCAGGGGGTGAGCGCGTCCACCGAGACCGCAAACTGCCGCCGCTGCCGCGTGTAACGGGCGCGGGTGCTCTCCATCCCGTTCTCCATGTTGTCGCGGAGGGTGGGATCGAGCGTCGACCGGCGCTGCTTCAGCGCAGGCTTGCGGCTCAACTCGGGGAAGGGTGGGTAGCTCACCGCAAGGTTATGGCGTAAGTTGCCGGTTTCGGGCAAAAGCCGCGAGACTCAGCGCGTGATCACCCTCAAGTGCGATCTCGGCGACGTGCCCGGCGGCATCGAGAAGATGCTGGGCGACGACCTGCCGTTTACGATCGCGCGCTTCCTCACCATGCAGGCCCAGAGCGGGCAGACCGCTGCCCGCGCGGGGGAGAAGGGCGTCTTCAAGCTGCGCAATGACTGGACCGTGCGCATGACGAAGATCACGCCGGCGAAGAAAGAGACCCAGTTCTCTGAGGTCTACACGGACACCAGCAACTGGAAAACTGGAGCCCCAGACTACCTGCCCCGCCAGGACACGGGCGGGGAGAAGGTTCCGCTGGCCGGCCACACCTTCCTGGCAATCCCGACGAGGTATCTGCGCAACGTGGCGCCGGGCGTGCTGCCTGACGCGCTGCGGCCGAAGAACCTGCTGCCGCCGGGCGTGGAGATCGGCGTGAAGTACTCCGGCAGCTTCGCCGCGCGTGGCGACCGGCCGCGTCGCGGAGACACGAAAGCCATGCGTAAGCGGCTGGTCAACGGCGAGTTCGTCGCGTTCATCCAGCAGACCCAGGCGGGGACGCTGTGCATCTTCGTGCGCCACGGCGGCATCGGCTACCACGGCGGCAGCCAGGACGCCGAGCCCTGGTACGTGCTGGTCCGGCACGCGCACATCAAGCCGCGCTTTCCGATGGAGGACCTGGTCGCCGCGGCCGTCGCCGCCGACCAGGAGAAGAACTTCACCCGCGCCGCCGCCGAGGTGCTGGTGAACAACGCGCTCAAGAGCGGGATGCGGGTTACGTTTTGAGCTTAGCCTTCACCAGCCGCACGCTGCCCAGCAACGACAGCTTGCCGGTGAAGCGCTCGCCGACCGCTGCGATTCTGAAGCTGGTGGACTTGTAGGCGGCCTTGGACTGCTTCAGCATCGCCGCGCCGGTGAAGGTCACGCTGATCAGCAGCCACACCGGCGCGCGCAGATCCTGCACGCGGGCGTTGACCATGTCGTAGCTCATGCCCATATTAGCGTTCGGCTTCTTCATCTCCTCGGCGACCTCCGGGAAGTCGTGGCAGAACAGGTGCCCCTGCACGCGCAGCTCATCGCCCACGATGGCCGCGGCGGTGATCACGCCGCACTTCTGCCGCACGTCGTGGTCGTCAAAGGTCTCGCTGAAGTTGACGGCCATGCCGACCAGAGTCGGCAGCGCGTCCTGCGCGGCCGCCGAGGTGAGGATGACAGGGTGCCCCAGCGCGCCGCGGGGGGACTTGTCGCTGGGTTGGTCGAGCCGCGTGAGTACGCCCTCAAAGGGGACACGGTTGGGATGGAGTCTGAGCGTCGTCATGGCCCGTTGTGTATGCGCTACCGCGAGGCTTTCGGGCAAATGCCCGTCTAGCTTGACTGCCGGAAGGCCTGTGAGATCGGGCCGCCCTGCGCCAGGTCGGTGAGGACCGTGTGCGAGATCCACGATCGGCCTTCCTCGTCGTAGTTCACCTGGGGCGGCTGTGCCGTCACCGGCTGCGAGCTCTGATTGATGATGTTCTGCGTGATGTTGGGCGCGCCGCCGCCGCCGCTCTTCGCGAGCTGTGTGGTCAGTGAGCTGGGTACGATGGTCCCCGGGCCCTTGGGCATGAAGAGCTCCGGCCCCTGCTCGCCGACGATGCTGGGCCCGGTGGGATCGCCACCCGAGGCGAAGCCCGGCAGGTCCATGCTGGCGAACATACTGTCCGGCACCTGCGGCACACCGCCGCCGGCGCCGCCGTTGAAGAGCCCGGTCAGCAGCGGCGTGAGGAACTTCTGGAACGCGAGCTTGATAGCGAGCTGCGTGATGTCCTCCTCGATGCCCTGCGCCATCTTGTGGAAGCTGTCCTTGCCGCTCTCGCTGGCGCGGGCCATGCGCTCGGCCATGGACTCCACGCCCTGGGCGACGTCCTCGCCGATCTTGGCGCTGCCCTTGTTGCTGGGCGTGTTCATCTCATCGAGCTGCGCGTGCAGCTCCTTCGACTTCGCGAGGTACTCGCCGCCGAGCACCTTCGCCAGCGCGTCGTAGGCCGCGACGAGCTGCTGCAACTGCTGGGCCTCGGCCCTGTTGAGCGCGTTGATCTCGGCGGTGGACTCCTTCTTCAGCCGCGGGTCTTTGGCGGCGGCATCGTTCAGCCGCTGCACGGCCGCGCGGTTGGCTTCCTCGCTCTGCTCGATCTGGCGATTGATGTCGGTGATCTGCAACTTCTTCGCGGCCAGCTCGCCGGCGTCGCGGATCTGCTGCGCGGCCGCGGCGGATCCACCTTCGCGCGTGACCTTCTGCGCTTCAAGTTCATGCTCACGCTGTAGCAGCGCAATCTGCGCGGCCGTGCCGTGCCCGCGTTCCTTCTCCAGCTCCGCCGCAGCGCGCAGGTTGGCCAGCTCGGCCGCCGCGGCGCCGGAAGTGACCTGCGCGTTGTAAGCAGCCTTCAGCTCGTTGCGCTTGGCCTCGTTCTCCGTGAGCTGCGCGCCGACGGCCAGCATCTCGCGCTGCGTGTTGTACTCTTCGGCCGACGTACCGGTGCTGTCACGCTTCAGCGTCTTGTCGCCGTGCTGTTTCCCCTGGAGGGCTGCGAGGTCGTTGTACTTTGAGTTCAGCCCGTCGTGCTCCGTGTCGAGCTCGTCGAGCTGGAGCTTGAGCTTCTCCGCGTAGAACTCCTGGTCGGACATCAGCAGTTGCTTGTGGTGCGACTCCAGCTCCGCCAGCTCCTCCTGGTCGAAGGCCTTGCGCGCATCGGCGGCTGCCTTGGCCTGCTCGGCAGCGTAGGCCTCGGCCGCGCGAGCGACGCCATCTGTGGACTTGCCTTTGCCGCCCTGGTGCTGCTGATCGAAGTCGTCGGTGCCGGTGCCGCCAGGCTTCGGCCGCTTCATGGCCTTGTTGCCGTTGGCCAGCGTGATGACGCCCTGGTCGCCGCCGTCGAGCCCCATGGCGAGTTTGTTGGCGAAGGTCTGGTAGTCAGCCTCGGCGTCCTTGATGTCCTGTAGAGCCGCCTTCTCTCCCGCGAGGGCGTTGGTGTTGTCCGCGCGGTATTGGCTGCGCGAGGCGGATCCGATCCCCAGCATCGAGTCGAGCTTGCTGGCGTCGGCGGTGCCGAGCTGCCCCAGCGCGACCCACTCGTCTTTAGCCTGGCGCAGGAACTTCACAAGATAGGCGGCCGCGTTCGCGACGCCGAGCAGGATGTTGCCCATGTGCTGGCCCATGGTGACAAAGCCGTCGCCTGAGCCGGTCACGCTGGCGATGGCCTGCTCCAGCTCCAGCAGCGCGGGCTCCAGCCCCTCGGTGATGCCCAGGCCTGCGCCGCGCAGCGCTCCCTCCACCTTGATCGTCGCGGCATGGAGGGCTTCCATCTTCGCGATGCCCTGCTCGTCGAGTACCAGGCCCAGCGATTCAGCCTCCGACCTGAAGCCCTCGATGCCGGCGCGCCCTTGATTGAGGATCGGGATCAGCGCCAGTCCGCCCTTGCCGAAGAGATCGACGGCGGAAGCGGCCTTCAGCGGCCCGTCGGGCAGCTTCTGGAAGCGGTCCGCGACCAGGCCGAGCATCGCGTACATGTCGCCGCCGGTCTTGCGGACGGTTTCCTGCGAGATGCCGATCCGCGCGAACGCCTGGACGGCCGGCTTCGATCCCTCGTCGGTGTTGCGGATCTCCGTGCTGAATTTTTTCGCGCCCCTGGTCAGCGCGTCGAAGCTCACGCCGGTGGAGTCGGCCATGTACTTCAGCACCGAGAGGTTCTCCGTGCTGATGCCGGTCTGCTGGTGTAGATGCCCCAGCTCCACGCCCAGCTCGACCGAGCCGCCGACCATCTCCTTGAGGCCGTCGATCGCCTCGCGGATGCCCATGTAGATGCCGACATATTCGAGCGAGTGCTTGATCCGCTCCATCGACTCGCTCATCATGTCGGCGGTGCGAGAGCCCTGCTCGCCGGTCTGTGCGAGCTGCTCGCGCACCATCTCCAGCGCCGCCTTCGCGCTGGCGCCGTCGCCTTCAATACGGATAACTATCCCTCTACCAGCCATTTAGGGACGCTCCTTCGAGGGCTTCCTGAGCCCCGCCTCGTCCATCTTTTTCAAGAGCTTCTCCACCGAGGCCTCCGCCTCGGCAGTGCGGTCGGCGAGCTCTTCGGCTTCTTCGCCCAGCAGCATGGCTGCGGTGACAGGCTGGCCGGTCTGCGCGGAGAGCAGCAGCGCCATCCAGCCGGCGGTCTCGCGGCTGTGGGATTCCTGCGCGTCAAAGTGCCCCTGGCGAGCCAGGTTGAACTCGCGCGGGGTGCTGGTCCAGAACTGTTCTACCGACCAGTGGAGCGTCGCGAGGGCGAAGCGGAGCGCTTCATCGAAGTCGAAGCCCGCGTAGCTCCGGGCTCCGGCGGTGTCTTCCTCTTCGCCGGCGCGGCAGAATCGGCCTCGGCTGTCTCTTCGGCTGCGCTCGCGCTCGCCGACAGCGGGAGCGCGGCGGATTTTCCCGGCCGCTGCGGCATCGCAGCCGCCCCCATCAGCGACTTGACCAGCGCGCCGGCGATCTCGCGGATGTTCCACGGCCCGATCGCGGCGCGGACCTCGTCCAGGGTCATCTCCTCGCCGCGCTGACGGCACTCCGCCTGCACGCCGATGTGGATCACGTCGACCAGCGCGTCAGGATCGGCGAGCACCAGGGCTGTGCCCTCCAGCCGGTAGATCGCGCGCAGGTAGTTGAGCCCGTACTTCTGCACCAGGGTGAAAGTGGCGGCGAGGTCGAAGAAAAGAACTCGCGGTTTATCGAGGTCGATGGGCTGGGCGCCGCGCTGCAAAAGGAGGTCCGTCATGCAGCCGAATCTGCGGCAGGACGGCGATTCATGTCAAAGACGCCCGCTCAGCGAGCGCGATGGAGCCTCAGAAATGTTAGAGAAATCTTTTACAAACTACTTGACATTGTAATAGAAATCTATTACATTATCTTTATGACGAGTTCAGAGCTGAAGCGCTGGCTAAAGAAACAGGGAGTCACCTTCAGCACACAAGGAAAGGGCTCCCACCAGCGGGCTTACCTGAACGGCAAAGTGACCACGTTCCCCAACCACCCGAGCAAGGAAATCCCCACGGGCACCGTAAACGCCATCAAGAGAGACCTCGGTCTCAAATAGGAGCTAACTATGCGCTACCCCATCACCCTGACGCCCAGCGACGGAAAGCTGGTCGTTGCCGTCGACGATGTCCCCGGCGTGAACACCTTTGGCGACGACGAGGAAGACGCTCTGCTTCAAGCCGCCGATGCGCTGGAGACGATGCTGGATCACTACTTTGAGAACAAGCTGCCCGTGCCTCTGCCGTCGAAGGTTCGCCGGGGCAGGCCTTCGATCAATATCCCGGTAAGCCTGGCGGCGAAGGTCCTGCTGCACAACGAACTGCTGACCCAGCAGGTGCGTCCGTCCGAGCTGGCGAGGCGATTGAACCTGCCCCGCCAGGAGATGACGCGCCTGCTGGACCCGCATATCGTGACCAAGATCGATTCGATCGACGAAGCGATGAAGGCGCTGGGCAAGAACATCGAGTTGCAGGTCGCCTAGCACCGCGGCCATGGACGCACAACGGCCTCCCGAAGGAGGCCGCTGTGCTGAGAGGCTCGCGCCTCGATGGAGTTACAGTACCTACTCCTCTGCCTGGAGTCCAGTGGTGGTTGTGGAAATCACCGGTGCGGTCTGCGCGAGCTGCGTGAGCGGCCCGGTGCCCTTGAGCGAGACATCCAGACCAACGACCTTGCCCACGCCGGCGGCGAGCGTGATGCCGTCGATGAAGGCCTGACCCTGGAAGCCGGCGCGGCCGGTGGCGATGGTGGGGAAGAAGTTCCACATCAGCGCGCCGGTGGGCGTCTGCAACGCGGCCAGGATGTTCGTCGCCTGCGAGCTGTCGCCGTCGATGAACATGTGCTTCGACTTGACGGTCCAGCTCGCCGTCGAGGGGAGCGCGGACTCGTAGGTCGCGCTGTCGGTGGTGGTGGTGTCCACGGTCTTGCGCTTCCAGTCGATGGTCCACTCGCTCAGGCCGAGGACCTGCACCTCGGCGTCGGCGATGAGCGCGACGCCGGAGCCGGTGGCTGTGGCGTTGGCGCTGATGGTGAGCGGGCTGAGCAGCGAGAGGGTCGCGTTCGCCGGGATGCCGGTGCCGGAGACCGGCTGGCCGACCGCGAGGCCTGTCATCGAACTGGGGCTGGTGATCACCGCTGAGCCGGTGGTGGTGCTGCCGGTGAACGCGATCGAGCTGCCGACGCTGGCCTGCGCCAGGTCGCCGGTGAGCTTCGTCGGCGTGACGCCGGTGGCATGCAGCGACTCCAGCACCTCAGACATCTCGGCGGGGTCATAGTCGGCGAGCTCGATGGGCGGAACGTGGCCAATCAGCTCGGAGATCAGGCCGTCGTCGTCGCGCACGATGCGCTCGATATGGCCGCCGGCTGCTTGAATCGCCGCGACGATCTCTTCGCCGGTGACCTCGCGCAGGGGCTCGTTGTCCTCTGTCGCGGCGCTGGCTGCGAGGTGAATGGTGGACGCGTTGCGCCGCGCGATCGCGGCGGCCAGGTTGAAGTCGAGAGTCTTCATCGGTGGATCTCCTTTTCGAACTAGAACAACTTCACGCTCGGATCACTCCGCGACGTGCTGAACTCAACCTCGTAGGTGACGGCGAGCGCGCACATGTCGTGCTCGGCGTCTTCAAACTCCCACTTCGATCCGCGCTCGCGGCAGATGTGGACCAGGCCGCCGAGCGTGGGGTCGGCAAGAATCGCCTTGTGCCCCGCGACGTACAGCGCGTCCACTGCGACATCCACCTCATCGACGGCCTGCGCGGTGTTGCGCACCGTGAAGCGGAAGCGATGCTCTGTGCCGTCGGTGGTCTCATACTCGGTATCGTCCTCGGCCGGGAGCACGTTGTACGCCGGCAGCTCGTTGGTGCCGAAGGTCGTGATGCGCGTGCGGTAGGCCCGGGGTCCGCCCACCGCGTTGAGCAGCGCGACGATGGCGGCGATGACCTGCGACTGGATCGAGACGCTCATGACGTGGCCTTCAGGCAATAACAGAGGAACGCGCCATCGTCCTCGGCTGTGGGTGCGGTGACGGTGTAACCCACGCCGCCGACGGTGATGGCTGCACCGGCAGTCGGCATGGGCGAAAAAGCGTTGTACGGCAACCGCAACTCGGGCAGCTCAGCGGCGACTCCTGCACCGCCTTCGCCGGCGAGCTTGATCTGCATCGGCTGGTCGAGCAACCCCATGACGGGCGTTCCGTCGTCGGAGTAGGTCGAGACGCTGTTGAACGCCACGGCCACGCTGCCAACCGTCCTGCAAAAGGCGCGCAGATCGCGGTCGCCGAAGGCCATCGGCTAGGCGGCCTTCTGCGCGGCCGCGATCTCTGCGGGTGTGGCCAGCAAGGCTTTGTTCGTCATCTTGAGGTAGCGCGACTCGGCCTCGGTGACCTCGACAACGTCGCCGATGGATACGGGCTGCTCCTGTCCCGAAACGTAGAAGAGCGTCTCGGCCTTGACGCACACCAGCTTGTCGCCGGTGGTGAAGCCACGGAAGGCGGATGCCTGGACGTCGACGGTGTCTTTGCCGGCTGCGGCCTGCAGGTCGGCCATGCCGGGGTGCGGGTAGCGCGTGGCGAAGGCAGAGGCCGTCGCTGCGAGGGTGATGAGCTTGGACATGGTGGAACTCCTGTCTGAATTGGGGTGTTGCGAAAGTCTGCGGGGACGGGCTGGTTGGCGCCGTCCCCTCTCAGGGGTGTGTCGGTCTAGCTGGGGACCGCCGAGGTGCAGGCGATGAAGGCAGCGATGTGGCGGAAGTTGATGTCGTAGAAGGCATGCTCGGTGATGTTGATCGTGGCGTTCGCTGCGCCGGTGTACGGATCGACAATCACCTCGGAGAGTCCCCAGTCGCCGATGAGCATCTGGTTCCAGATCCCGAGAATCGCAGCATGGCAACCGGCGACGCTGTTGGCAGTGAAGCCAGTCAGCGCCGAGTTGGTGATGCACTTGGCCTGGTAGCCGCGCGGACCAGCCTGTAGCCCGAGGGAGTTGAGCGGGGAGTCAGGCCAGATGAAGTCGGTCGCGGTGCCGGGGATCTTCGGGGTGCTGAGCAGAGCGCCACGGATGCCGAAGGTGGTCAGCCATGCGGGGGTACCGAGCTGGCCAGCGTTTCCGGTGCCGAGCGCGGATTCCATGTGAGCGATGTCCACGAAGCTGAGCGGTACGCCGCCCAGGCCTGCGGTGACTGCGCCGGTCGTCGCGCTGCGCGTGGAGCCCGCCAGCACGGCACCGAGGCCGGTGTAGTTGAACAGGCCTTTGGGAACCGGCGCGGTGCCGGAGCCAGCGATGCCTGCGGTGTCGAGTGAGATGCCGAGGACCTCGCGGCGGTCATCGGCGAGGAGCGCTTCGATCGCAAAGTCCGACTGCGCGAGGAAGTCGCGGGTGTAGGCGTTGGCGATGCTGAGACGGTTCGGCTTCATCACAAAGAAATCGAAGCCAGGATCCGACTCGCTCACCGACCCGCTTTCAGCGAGCCATGAGCTGCTGGCTGCCGCGTTCTGGCGCGTCATCTGCATCGCTCCATGGAGGCCGCTGAGCATACGTGCGCCGAGTGCAAGGCACCCGGTCTGCGTGCGGAGCAGCTCGATCGGATCGGGGTTGACGACGGTGAAGTTCGACGCCGTTCCAGCGTTACCGCCGGAGGTGACGGCGCGCTCAAGCTGTGCCTGCCACAGACGCTTGTTCGATACGCTGGGGATGACAACGCCCGCGCCCAGGGTGCGTACACCGTTGGCCTCGGCTTCCTTGAGGAGAGACTCGGACACCTCGCGCTCGAAGCCGCCCTCTTCCTTGCCGCGGAACGTGCCGGGGTTGGTAAGGTTGACGGCCGCGCGATACGCCGCTGCGATGGAGTAGTTCCGGATCTCCTTCGTGCTCATGCGGCCAAAGGTGTCGTCGCCAATGGTCGGGACGTCGGTGGCTTCGGCGGCGCGGACGATGCCATCGAAGATCGACTCCTGCACGCGCTGCGCAGGGATGTCGAGCGCAATCGCGTCGTTGAGCTGGCGCTCCGAGAAGAGCTTGGGGTACGTAGTGTGCAGCGTGCGGAGCCGCGCGGTGCGCGCCTCATTCTGTGCTGCGAGGTCAACGGTCGCTTCTGCCATGGTGTGGGTCCTTTGTGGTGTTGCTGGGGTGGGTGGTGCGGGTGTTTCTAAAGTCGTGGGGGTTGCGGCGCGCTCGGCGTCGCTGCCGGTGGCGGCATCGTCTTCGTCGTCGTCGCCTTCGCCGCCGTCGTCATCGGTCTCGGCCGCGCGTTCCGCGTCATCAGCCTTGGTAAAGCTGCGCACCTTGACGGCGACCTCCTCGGAGGAGCGGCCGACGCCGACGGTGGGATCTGCCGGCACGGTGACCAGTGAAACTTCGAGCAGCTCCCAGTCGACGGCCAGATAGTCGCGGCTGCCGTCCTTGTTCTCCGTGATCGCCCACTCGTGTACCAGGTAGCCGATCGAGACATCGACGAGGATGCCGCTGGCGACGTCGGCTTCCTTTTCGACTGCCAGAGGGCTGGGGCCGAAGCGCGATGTGACGTGCAGCGGATCGCCAAGCTCGAAGCTCTGTGACCGGCCGAGGTGCTGGTCCATGTCGTGGTTGAAGAGCAGAGCTATGCCGTTCTTCAACCGGCCGGTGCGGATCGCGCCCTTCTCGTGCGAGAGGGTCTCGATGCCGTAGAAGCGCTCGACCGGCGTCGACGAGCTCACCGCCATGGTGACGGTGTGGGTGTCCTTGTCGTAGCCGGAGATGGTGGCCTTGCGCGCCTGGCGCCCAAGCTTCTTCGGGATGCCGCGCTCGTCGAGGTTCTTGGCCTCGGCGGCGGAGAGCGTCTTCAAGACGCCGGAGTACCGGTTTGTCAGGGGCTGCTGCTTGGACATCGCGCTCGGTTTATCGAGCCAACGGCGAAATCCTGTCAAATTCCGGGCGCGTCCGGTGGATTTGGGAGTTTTTCGGACAGTTTCGAGAGCTTCGCGGTGGTGTCGCCCATAATGTGGCAGGCAACATCGCCCGCGGCGACGGCCCACGCTGCCTGAATATGCCAGGCCAGCTCCTCCCACAGCGGGAGCGGCGCGCCTGAGACCAACGACACGCCGCCAGTGGTCCGGCGATAGCCGTCATACGCGAGCTGCCCCAGCTCCATCAGCTTCATAGCTTCGCGTTGACCTTGTCGATCACACGGAGGGCTATGGTCACGGCGGCCTCATTCCAGGCCACCCGGGTCGGTTCCGACAGCCCTTCGAACGATGGCAGATGGGCGCCGGAGACGAGCGACACGCCACCGGTGCTCTTGCAGTAGGCCGCATAGGCGAGCCGCCCAAGATCGGAGGGACTGAACTCCAGCGTGTGTGTGCGGCGAAGGAATGCCATTGTTATGGCTTTCCTTTCTTCTCCGGCTTCGCGGCCGCTGCACCGCCCGAGCCGCCGGGTTTGACGCCGCCCTCAGCGGTGACGTCTTCCTCAGCGCCGGCGGCGACGCCCTTGCCGCCCTGGTCGCCGGCGAGATCGGTGCCCAGCGTAACCGGGTTCCTGAGAGTGAAGCGCTTCTGCAAGTCCTCGACATACTTCTGCTCGGAGGCGCGCTGGTCCATGGTCTCTTCGAAGTCCAGGCCGCGCTCCGCCAACGCCTCGGAGTAGGTGGTCAGGCCGTTGCTCAACTTCAAAATCGTCGCGTTCGCGTCCTTCTGCGGATCGACCCAGTCCCAGCCGCGCGCGCGCCACGTAATCTGCTTGCACTGCTGCGGCGTGAGCTCGAGATCCGCGAGCGTCGTGAGCAGCGCCATGCGCAGCCACGCCGCGAAGACCGGCTTGTGCAGATGCGTGATGAACCAGTGCTGGATCACGCGCCACGAATCGCGCTCGTCGAGCAGGCCGGCGCGGATGGAGCTGAAGTTCACGCCCTCAAGGTCGTTAGCCAGCGACGGATAGCTCACCAGCAGCGCGGTGGCGATCGACCGCAGGCAGGTCTGCGAGAACTCCTTGTGCGAGTTCATCGGGAAGCGCGGGTCGATGAAGTTGGCCTTCGCGCCGGGGTCGAGGTTCAGCGCCTCGCCGGCGTCGGCGGTCATCATCTGCGTGCCGTCGGTGTTGACGGAGTCGCCGGCCTCGTCCTCATCCTCGCCGGTGTAGCCGTCTTCGAACTCGTTTTCGATGACCAGGAACTTCGCCGCCGACGCGCGCGCAGCGACCAGCGTGGCCTCATCCCAGCCGGCGTACTGGTTCAACGCCAGGATCGCGGCCGCGAACCAGGTGTAGCCGCGCGTCTGCCCCGGCCGCTCCCACACGGCGGTGTGGACGATCTCCGTCGCCGGCACGCGCATGCGCCGGCGGTCGCTGGCGACGATGTCCTGCGGATGGCCGTTCCACAGGTGGTACGCGAGCGGCTTGCGGTACTTGTCCACCTCCACGCCCATGCGGATCGAGCTGCCGTCGATGTTGCCGATCATCATCGTGTCATCGAGCTGGTCGTTGTCCAGCGGTTGCAGCGCGAAGCCGACGGGGTTGAAGCCGCGGCAGTAGACGAACTTCACCAGGTTCTCGCCCTCGCGCGCGACGTTTTTGATCGCCATCTGCTGGTACTCGACCCAGCTGAACTTGCCGTCGGCGGTGCAGCTCCCGGTCTCGCACCAGTCGCGGAAGGCGGACTCAATCTTCTCGTTGATGACCTTGGTTTCAGCGGTGACCTTGCCGTTCTTGCCGGTAATCTTGGCCTGCATCAGCACGCCGTGGGGCCCGACGACGTTCTGCACGCACATCGCCAGGAACTTGCGCGCGAACGGATTGTTGACGGCCAGATCGCGGGCGCGGGCACGCAGCCGGATGTTGTCGCCGAAGAGGTCCTGGTCGGCCGAGCGCGACCGCGCGATGAAGTCCATCGTGAGCCGGTTGATCTTCGCGGCCGCAAAGCCGCCGGCGCCGCTGCCGGGGATCAAGCCGGGGATGTTCTCCAGCGTGCGGCGGGCGTGTCTGGAAGTGCGAGCAGACTTGTAGCCTTCGAGGGGCTTGGCGCCGTTGAGGTCGAGGAGTGGCATCAGAGTGTCCCCGCAAGCGACCGAATGATGTACGTTGTCATCCGCGCGGCCGCAGCCTCTGCACTGCCCCGCAGATCTTGATCGTCGACAAAGAAGCGCTCTATCCCAGACGGGAGCGAGATCTCGAGGCAGAGCCGATCATCCCAGCCGACCTCATCGCTGCCGTATTGTGCGAACCGCAGGACATGGTGACTGCCCTTCGCCACCGGGATATTTTCCTCCAGCGTCTGAAGGAACGACATCCACCAGTGGGCGCGCCGCCGATCCCAGCGCACCAGGGCCTTAGCGGCATCTAGCAGACAGGACGCCGCGAGGTAAGCGGCCACGTAGGGCAACACGTCTTTGAGAAATGTCATCGCATCTGCCCCCGGCCGCCGAAGGTGATGCCGATGGTGTTGGGGGGCACGTACTCGCCGCGGCGGATGCGTTCGCGGCGCACGCGCGCCTCATACTTCGCCTGCCAGCGCAGCAGCTCGTCGATGGGAATCTTCGTGAGCTCACGTGTGCCGATCTTGTACATCGCCACATCGTCCAGCGCCTTGCCTGCGATGAGCGCGGTGATCTGCCCGAGGATCTGCACGTTCATGCTGCGCGGGTCGGGGATGGTGCTGGCCGTGGGGTTGGGTTGGATGTAGATCACGCCCTGGGCGAGCTCGTCGCGGTTGCTGCTGGGGTCCACCGAGAAGGCGATCCACTGGTAGCGGCCGGGCGCATAGTTCACGGTGTCAGTGCTGGCCAGCGCGAAGGCGGCCACGCCATTGGCGTCGACGGCTACGGTGGGCAGCGTGATACGTGTGGGGGTGGTGCCGATGACGGCCGTCAGAACGAAGAAGACGCTGTAGCCGACGGCGAGCTGCGTCTGCACCGACCAGTTCAGCGCGTCGCCGGCGCGGAGCCGCGGCGGCAGGCTGAGCGGCGGCAGGACCGGGATCGCGGGGGAGCTCACCGCATGGTTCTAGGGGGTCGGTTGAAATTCGGTCAAATCAGCGGGAATTTCCGTGAATCCAGCCAAAACCAGGGCGACGCACGACTTTCTTCCGCTTTTTCGACGTGGGCTGCGGTGCCCGCTCAGGCCGCGAGGGTGATGCCGCCGAGGAAGCCGGTGATGGTGAGGACAGCAGCCCGGCCGCGGCCATCTGCCGCCGCACGAAGGCTTCGCGCTTCGCCTGGACTATCTCCGGCTTGAGCGCCGCGGCTCGCGCCGCCATCTGCCGCGCCAGGTGTTGCAGCTTCACTCGGATGAACAGCCGGGCTGCATAGGCGTAGACCGCGCAGTCCAGTGACTCGTTGCGCTTTCTGATCGGTTCCCATTTGGATGTCTCCCCACCTTTAGTTTGCCTTGTAACCAAGGCCTCTGCGGTGAGATGCTCAAAAAACTCGCGGCCGCAGCCCGCGTCGGGGTCCGCCGGGAAGTGGATGTAGCCCGGCGCGGTGCTATCAGCGATCTTGAGCCGCGCGAAGATCACATCCTTCGCCGTCGACGCGCCGACCATCACCAGCAGAACGCGCTGCCGGCCGACGCGCTTAGCCTCATTCACCAGCGGCGCCGCGGTCAACGAGCTGCCCTTGCATGCGAAGACGCCCTGGCCTTCGCGCCAGCGGCAATAGTCATACACCGCCTGGGTGCGGTTGCCGTCTCCGGAGTCGACGAACGTGCATGCGGTGGGCAGATCGAGGCCGCTCTCATGCTCGACGCGCATCCGGCGCCAGGCATCGAACTCCAGCCACGCGCCCTTGCGGCCGTCAGACGTAGCTCCGTAGAAGACGCGGTGCTCGATCACGCCCGAGACCTCATCCAGTCCCCAGCCCCACCTGGTCGCCTCGATGCGGTCCGGCTGCACGTCTGCTCCACAGGTCACCGCGACGACCCACGCCGGCGCCGGCGCGTCATACTCCTCGACGCGCTTCTGCAACTCGTTCAGGTCCGCGCCCTCGGCCTGCTCATCCCAGGGCAGCGCAAGCACCGTGTTGGTGAAGACCTGCAGCTTGTCAGGGATGCCCTGGCACTTCACGAACTCGGCCGCGATCTCGCCCCAGGTGTAGCCGATGGTCGAGTACAACGCGTTGAGATGGAAGCCGGCCGTTCGCGCACCGGGGTTGTGCGCGATCCACTTGCCGTTGCGGATCATGGCGTACTTGTCGGCCTCGGTGATCTCGCAGCCGTTCTGCTCGCAGACATAGTAGGCGTCCTCCGGATGATCGACGGGCCACTTCACCTGCTCCCAGCGCAGGGTCTGCTGGTGACCACATTGCGGGCAGGCGACGTAGAAGTAGCGCTGGTCTGAGTCGCCGAGCGCTTTGGTGATGCGGCAGGTCCTCCGCAGCGCCGGCGATGACACGCGCGCGTGCTTGCGGTTGGGGAATGTCGCGAGACGCTTCTTGCCCTGGTCGACCGGGTCGCCTTCCTTGTTGGCGGCCGCCTCGTAGCGGCCTTCCTCGTCGGTGATGAGGACGCGCTTCGGCCGAGAGGCCATCTGCGCCGGCGAGCTGGCCCAGGCGAAATCTAGCTGGCCGCCAGGGAAGGGCTTGTGCATCGTGTCCTTTCTGCCCTTCATGGCGGCGAAGATGTCCCGGAGCCGGGGCGTGTCGCGGATCATCGGATCGATACGGTCGTTGGAGATGACCTTGCAGAGATCCTCGGAGGGCTCGACGAAGAGGATGGGCGCGGGGTCGTGCTCGATGTGATAGCCGGCCAGGTACAGCACGATCTGCGTCTTGCCGACCTGCGACGCCCAGCACAGCACGACTTCCTGAAATGGCGTGCCGGGGCTGAGGACCTGCATAGGCTCGCGCTGGTACTCCGCGTCGGAGATGTGGAATTTGCCGGGGCGCGCGGACCCTTCCGGCGAGAGCATTGCGTACTTGTCGCACCACTCGGCGAGGTCCAGCCGCTCCGGCGGCCGCACCAGCGCGCAGCTATCGAAGAGCGCCTGGTCAAACGCTGCGAGGCCCTCGCGGCTAGACGCGAGCACGGAAGTACCCCTTGACCTGGTCACGCAGATCGCGCGCAGCGCGCACCAGCGCGTTGGCCTCCCGCAACGCCTCCGGCTGGGTGGCGATGGTGAGGAGATAGCCCAGCACGTGTGGGTAGATCGGGCCGGCCGCGGACGCTGCCAGCTCGTCGACGACGTCGCCGGCACCCTCCGCCTGGTCCACCGGCAGGTCGACGACGGCGCCAGTGGAGATCTCGCGGCAGAGGTTCTCGAGCTCCTCCTTGATGACGGCCTCGCGCGTGGTCCGCGTCTTCTCGCCCTCGATGCGGCTGGCCAGCTTCGGCGCCAGGCTCAGCAGCTTCGCGCGGAGGTTGCCCATCATCCGGTCCAGCCGCGTCTTTGCGTCCGGGATCGAGATTACCTGGCCCCGCAGCCGGCCGAGTTGCAGCTCCTTCAGGTTGGCCTCGGCGCGGGTCTTGCGCAGGTTCGCCGCGCGGATGTCTTCCTTGCCACCGCGGCCGCTGTCGGAACTCTCACCGTCAAGATCGCCGTCGTCACTTCCGCCATTTCCGTCACCATGCTCGAGCGCGATCCGGTAGCCGACGAACCACTCCAGCACGTCGCACCACACGAAGCTCCGCGACCGGCCGGAGCCAGACGACGGTAAACCCTTATGATTGATATAGTTATTGAGCTGCCGCGTCGAGACGCCGAGAAGATCGGCCACCGTCTCCGCGTCCATCGCCTCGTGCTTACCCGACTTAGCCACCTGCGAAACCCTCATGGAAACGGAAATGCCCTTTTTGGGCTTTATATAGGCGCGCCGAGCGGTGGCGCGTTACCCGCGCGGCGGAAAGTCCAGAGAGTACCTATGGACACTCCCCGGACGCTGAGCCCCTCCTTCGCCCAGGTCGAGCGCTGGCAGGCGTGATGGTTATCGGTTGGCAGCCGTCATCATGTCAAAGCCTGCTTGCTTGTGTGCCCAGCGCGGCGGATCGCCGTGCTCGATGCCGGCGACGTGCTCGTAGTCTTTGGCGCTGACTAAAGGCATCTCGTACTGTCCTGCGATTGCGATGGGCACACCAGCGCACGAAAGCACAGCCGCACGCCGAAGGGTGACGGTCGCGCGTGAGAACTCACGCATCGACTGCTCCAGCGCTGCATCGATCACGATTAGCAGACGGATGCGTTCAGTGTCAGCGTCCATCTTGAGCCAGCCACACGCGCACTCGAATGACCGCTCCCACTCGGTGCGCTGGCGCTGGTCTGGTCTACAGTCTTCAATCCACCAGCGAGCAAGGATCGCGGCATCGGAGGGCAAGCCACACACCGTCTGACAGGCATCAGCAACTGCACTATCTATCAATCGACGCCAGAATAAGAGCTGTGAATCTGGCATCACACGCCGGCGTGCCGGCGCAGACGCGACGAGGCTGCGGTTGGTCTTGCTTGCGGTGAGTTGAACGCTTGGGCCCGACATCGAACTCCATTCTGACACTCAGAATGCCGCAGAACGTGCCGTGTAAAGCTACTTTGTTACGTGAAGAGTTTCGGCTGGCCACTTCCGGCGATGATGAGCCGCTCGACCACCTGCGTCATCGATTCAGGGCGTCCGTCGTTGCGCAAACGCGCCTGCTCAATCAGTTGCTGCTTCTGTTCTGGGCGTAACCGGAAGTTCATCAGGACTCGGCGTCGCGGCAAACCTGTTCGTTGCGCTGGCGCAACCCCTGTCGATCTGAGGGGGGCGCTCATATCTCGACTCTAGTCCTTATGTGCGCGGTTTTTGCTCAAATCGACGCTCCGATGCCACGATTCCCGCCGAGGCAGACATCGATGGCGAACTTCCCTTCCCGTCCCGACTGGCGTCGCAAGCGGCCGGCGCCGCGCAAAGCTGCAGGTGCTCCACTTTCGCTCAGCGAGAACATCGTCTGGAAGCGCATCGTCGAGCCACGCGAGCGGTATCGGATCGTCTATCGTGATGGCGACAACGTGATGAGTGACCGCACGGTCGAGCTACTAAAGATCGGCGAGTTCAGTCACAAGATTTACTTCGGCGTGATGCACGCCGGCATCTTCAAGACGCTGCGATCGGACCGCATCGTCAGTGTCGTCGAGCAGCTCACCCAGGGCCACGAACCCAGCATCCGGCCGCAGCCGACTTACTCGACGCAACTACCAGGATTCCCGCTGCCCAACGCGGTTTTCAAGATGCCGACGACAGCGGTGAGTAACAAGACGTGGACGGTCGATCTGAACAAATACACCTGCACCTGTCCTGAGAAGCGCATCCGCAGCGGCTTTGGCTATGAGAGTGGGCAGCTGGGTTTCGTGTGCCCTCACATGGCGAAGGCCATCCTCACCTACCTGCCTAAAAGCGCTGAAGGCTGGTCGCAGGAGCTACTGATCTTCCTCCGCGACACCACGCGCATCCACATCGACAATCTCACTTAGAGGCATCACCGGCGGGAACATCGAGTCGTAGGGCACGAACGGCCTCTGTGCCGCCCAGGCCCGCGCGCGCAGGAAGGCTAGTTTGTCCAACTCGGCATCACCGACGTCGCTCATCGCCGGAGCCCTTCCCTGTCACGATCCGACTCGACGAGGTTCAGCTCGAGGTGAAGGCCTTCCCGGCCGCAGGCCGCGCCGAGCACCGTGCGGATGGACCGAGCCATTCTGCCCTGTTTACCGATCATCTGGCCCACATCGCCCGGCGCCGTGACGATGGTCAGCAAGATCCCCTGGTCCCCACACATCGATCCCGCGACATTCACCGCGTCCGGCGTATTCACCACGGCTGTCACCATCGTCCTCGCTAACATCTCCATGCTCCTGCACTTCTCTTCATCGGTCATCGTGTGGCTCCTTTTCAAAACAGATTCTCCTGCACCGCGGCCGGGGGCACCGCCGGCAGATCTTCCAGCTTCTTCAGGCAGACCAGGCATGCCCCGCGGAGTCCGTTATCGATGCGGTGCAGCGTGGCCTTCCCGCACTTGGCACACCACACACTCGCCTCGACCGTCCCCTTCGTGAAGCGCTCGGCCATCGCTCTCTCCTTTGGGTGCCTGGGTGCCCAGGCTCCCGGGCGCTCAGCCAAAAGTGATCTTGGACGGACTGCCCGTCGCTTCCATACGGGCGTTCGCGCGGTCCTCATAACGCTGCACTTCACGCTCGGCCTCGTCCGCGAGCTCCTGCTCATACTCGTCCAGAGTGAACACGCCCTTCGCCATCAGCAGCCTCACCAGCGCGGCTTGGTCACACTTCGACAGATTGACGCCGGTGCGGAGACTCTTTGGGCTGGTCCCAGCGGCAGCGTCGCCCTGGGTCATCTCATAAGCCACACCCGATTGAATCGCGTGGCCCGCGGCGTGATACCTCGTTCTGCTTTCTTCGCTCATGGATCCTCCATTCCTAACCTCTGGGTGCCCAGGCTCCCGGGCGCTCAGGCACCCACATACTTCTGCAACAACATCTCGACCAGGTCGGAGAAGTCGCCGCCGTTGGCGTCCACCCACTTACGCTCGGCCGCGCGGCGCGTCTCCTTGCGCAGGTAGACCTTCACCGGCGCGAAGTCCGGGTGCGATCGCTTCGCCGTCCCCTGCAAGGGAAGACCAGCGGCTGGGCGCTTGAGCGCCTGGGTGCCTGAGCGCCCAGGTGCCCGGGTGCCCGACGCCTGAGTACCCACAGTCTTCACCGCCTTCATTCCTTCGAACGCTTTTGCCAGATTCATGGACGCACCCCCGCCTTCGCTGCCGATAGCTTCATCACATCGTTCTTCGTCGCGACCTTGAGCATCTCCTCGGGCGCATAGGGCACCACGCGCGCCGGCAGACCAGCGGCGACCGTGCGCTGATAAGCGTCGGCCGCCTCTGAAGTCAGGAAGCCCTTCACTGCACTCCAGGTCAGGAGCTTTGAGTCGCGATACTCGACCACGAAGAGTCTCCTCATCGCGCACCTGCCTTGAGTTCGTGCCCGGCGGCTTCGTAGGCAGCCCACGCGCGCTCAGCCTGGCGGTCGTCGACGGCGTCCACGATCAGCCCTTCGCCCGCGGCCTTCTCGAAGGCCTTGAGCCGTGGGATCTCTGCTTTGAATACCGGTGCGCCGATCGAGCGCAGCAGCTCGCGGAGGTCCGCTGCCTGGCGCGCTGCGTCCGGAGCCACGCGCGTAAGCAGCACTTTGTAGTTGTCGATCTTGAGCTGCTGCAACGCACGCACCGTCTGCCCCAGCCCGTCAGTGTCGAGAGCGGATGGCACGGCGGGAATCACCAGCAGGTCGCAACCCTCGGCCGCGGCTTCGAGATCGGCGGCGCTCGGCCGCTGCCCGGTGTCGATCACGATGTGCGGATACTCGCGCGCCAGCTTCGCAGCCATATCGATCGGCTCGACGCGCAGAGGGAACGCGCCGGCTTTCGCGCGCTGCGCCCAGGCCGTGGCGTTGCGCGTGGAGTCGCCATCCAGCAGCAACGCCGGCTTGTTTTTCGAGAGTTGATTGAGGAAGGCGGCCGCGTGGACCGCGGTGGTGGTCTTGCCCACGCCGCCTTTGTAACTCGCTACGGTCAGGATCATGTTGGCTCCTAAGTGCTCGGGGTTGATGCTCGGGAAAAAGGAACTGCGGGTGCCTGGGTGCCCAGGCACCCACGCTCATAGAAACAAAACCTCCGCGTTGGCGCGCGCCGTGCCGGCGCCGGTAGTGATGAGGCCAGCGGAGCGCAGGAGGCTGAGGTAGTCGTCAAAGGTTCCGCTGCGTTGCATGCCCGCCAGTTCGGCGAGTTTCTCGTAGACGAGAGGTTGTCCACGCTGGGCGACCAAAACCTCTAGCAGCACCTTTGACTTGCCGCGCAGCTTCGGCATCCAGAGCGCGAGAGCCTCCTCTGTGGTAGTGGGGGGAGAGGGCGCCGTAGTGTCGAGGCGACGCAGACCTTCCTCGGTCGCATACCAGAGCCCGTCGACGAACTGGACGCAGCCAGATCTCTTGAGGAGAGATTTGTAGTCGTCAAACGTCCCACTGCTGCGCTTCATGCCGGCCTGCATGGCGACCTGTGCTGGGGTCAGCCCAGCCGGATACATGCCGACGCAGGCCGCAAGCATCGCCATGCTCTTGCCGCGGAGCTTTAGCTCGCCGTCGACGGGCGGTGGCGCGGATGGCGCGCGGCGCGGGACAGGTGCCGCATGGACGGGCTGGACGATCGGGGCAATGGGCGTAGCGAGATACCTGGTCGGTGGCTGCTTTGACGGGACCGGCTTGACCACACCCTCGGTCGCGAGCGCAGCGAGGCCGCGATCGCACAGCTCCTTCATCGAACCTAGAATGTTGCCGACCGAGGTCAGTTTAGCTTTCACGCTCTCGGCCTGCTGCTGCGCGGCTTCTAGATCAACCTTCGCCTGGTCGTAGAGCGCGGCCTTCTCCTCCAGGTCCTTGATGTGCTTTTGGAGCTCCATGCTGGGCTTGCCTCCTTTGGCGACTTCTTTTTCGAGTGCTGCGATGCGCTGCTTGAGGAACTCCGGCGACTCTTCGCGCGCGCGCTTCACGCTGTCTGCGATCTTCTGGCCCAGCTTCGCAATGTCGATCTGCGCGAGGATCTTCGGGACGATGGCCCGCTCTCCCGGCTTCGGAGTAGCTCCGGAGTTGAACGTCTCGCGCTTGCGTATCTCCACGCGCTGCGCGATGCCGAGCGGCGCTGAGGCAACGAACGCCACGCCCACCGGCAGCGATGGCTGCTCGGCGTAGACCTGGGCGGCGAACTCTTTCGTCGTCTCGCTCTGGAGCCAGTTCTGCACCGGCCGGAGATCGTGGGGCGCGCTCATGCGCAGCACGGTGAGGATGTCCACCTGGCTCAGCACGTCCCAACTGAGCGATGCGGAACGCTGGCTTATCATCGTGAAGCCCACGCCCTTGATGCCGCCCTGCTTCACCAGACGACTGACGGCACCCAGGCATTTGATCTGGAGCTTGCTGCCGCGCTGGGGAGCGAAGGTGTCGGCCTCGTCCATGAACAGGTGCATGGCGTTGCGGTTGATGCGGAGCAGCTCGCTGCACAGGTCCATGACGAACTGCACCTGCTCCTCGGTGTGGAAGTTGCCGATGTCGAAGATGGCGGAGAAGCCATGCTCGACTAGCGCGGTAGCCATCGCCTTGCCCGCGCGGTAGTCCAGCGGCGCGTCGGCGTGGTCCCCGCCGAAGACGATGATGTCGAAGCCGGCCGACCTGCCGTCGGCGCTGGAGCGCAGTCCCCACCACGCCGAGGTCGGATCGATCACCGCGATCTGCTGCTTGGCCTTGAGCATCTCCTCGGCCTCTACGGAACCGGTGTAGCTCTTGCCGGAACGCTTGCGCGCGAGGATGGCCTGCGTGTACGTCACGAGACTCAGAGGCAGAGTGAACGGCTTGCGATGACTTCCGGTGGTGCCGATGGTCAGTTTTTCCACGTCTTGCCTCCAGCGATCGATACAGGGAATGGGTGCCTGGGTGCCTGGGTGCCCAGGCGCTCAGGCGCTCAGGCGGTCGAAGAAAAGTCCGGCATGTGGAACAGCGACAGGTAGGGCGCGTCGACGGCGTCGCAGATCTTCTTGCGCCGCATCGGGACGAGTTGCGCGGCGAACTGCGCGCGGGTGAGGTTCAGCGGGAGCTGCGACGCCCTGGCGTCGATCTCATCGTTCGCGGCCTTCGCTGCCGGCACATGCGCCACCAGCGCATCGAGCATCGCGGCCTCGAGCTCACACAGCCGCTGATCTGCGACGTCGAGCGCCTCGCCATCGCGCAGGCTGCCGGCAACGGCGCGCAGCGATGTGACCACGGTGGAGAGTGCGGCCTTCGCCTCCTCCGGCACGTCGAGCGCAGCGATCTGGTCGGCGTTGCTCTCGGTCCACGCGGCACGCCGTTCATTCGCGGCGGCTTCAGCCGCGGCGCGGAACGCCTCGGCTTCGGGGCTGTCATCGTATCGCGCAACGGAAGGCGATCGCCGCGCTGCGTCGACCCACGGCCACGTCGCGCTGCTGGTCCAGTGCCCCTGGCCGAAGAACGCAGGGACGCTCCACGGCCCAAAGCGCATATCGCCGGCAGCGAAGGCAGCGGTGTAGGCCGCGTTGTTCGCGGCGGCGAGTTGGGCGACGGCCGGCAGGTCCTCGCCGGTGGACTTCATGCGCAGGGTCAGCGCCGCGGTGACGTGCTTTTCCATCCGCGAGTTCGAGATCCCGCACCGCCGCAGCACCCAGCGCGACGCCAGCCCCACGTTCAGCGCGAAGTCGGCGTCGCCGGGTTGAGCGTCGGGGTGGGGCAGCACCAGCTCGACGCCTTGAGCCGAGACCTGGTCGGAAAGTTCCAACCCGCTCCCCCCGCTTGCGGGGGGTTGGGGGGTCTTACGGTTGTGTAACGGTTCAGTAACGGTTAAGTACTTAAAGGGCGAGCTTAAAATGTCACCTGTCAGGTGACACTGGTGTGGGTTGTCAGGTGACATTTTGTCACCTGAGTTTCCATCTTCTGAGGCGGTTTCAGCCCCTAAATCGCCCGTAACTGAGGCAATGGCGGCAATCCGGTCGATTGTGCCCCCATTTTGGGGCTCAGCGCGCCCAAACTCAGGTGACAAAATGTCACCTGTGTTTTCGTCGCCGAAGAGGTCGCCGGTGACCACTTCACCCGCACCATCGGCGGGTTTTTCGAACTTCAGGCGGCCGCCTCTTTGGTACAGTTTGTCACCTGTGTTCAGCGCGCGCATCAGCCGCTGCATGTCCGCCCACATGGGGCTGTGCCGCGCCGTTGAGGTCGGGATGACCCCGAGCTTCTGAATGTCGATGAAGTACACATTCCCGCGGCCGCCCAGGACCTTACGCTCCACGCGCATCCAGCCCTCGGCCTCCAGGCGTCCGCTGTTGCGGATGACGGTGCGCTCGTCCCAGCAGCAGGACTTGGCCAGCAGCTCGATGCCGGGGCAGGCGAACCCGAAGTCGTCGGCGCTGTTGGCGATCGCCAGCAGAAGAGATCTCATTGAACCTTTAGCCGGCCCACGGTCCATCACCGCGCCCATGATCGATACACTCAAGCTCTACTCCGGTCTACGTGCTTTGCTATGTTCATTGGGTCGTCGTCGGCGACGAAATAATTTTCTGCCGTAGGCGCGATGCACGCCGAGCAGGTCAGGAAGCGCAGAACGCGCGCCTGCTCCAGCGTGCAGCGGTTGGCTCCCAGCTCTGCCTGGTAGCTCTCGGTGGACTTGTTGAGCGCGGTTTGCAGGTCATGGTCCATCTCTCCGGCCAGGAACTCCGCAATGGTGTGCAGGCAGTTCATACACGCAGCCGGCTCAGCGTGGCAAAGCCGGAGCCACGTGAGGCGGTCACGGAGCAGCGCGAGTTGGGGAGCGGCGTCGGGCATGGGGTTCACAGGCTGCCCACTGATGAGCTAGATGGTTTATTACACCTTCAGCGTGGTGTGTCAAGCCATTCCCTAGGGTGGGGTAGTCAAGGGTGGGCCTTTCATCGGGTTTCTACGGTTTTTCTGGAACTGCGTCGCTCAGGTAGCTAGCAGTTAGGATGCGGTCTGTACGGTAGGTTTTGAAGGTCGCACCCTCATAAGCCCCGATATATTCGTGGCCATTGTTGCCGGTGCCGCGCCGCACGACATGCACGAGGCCAGTGTATAGATCCCCATCGACGTTGTGATATTCGAGTTGGCACGCCCTCGGCGGCCGGTAGAACTCCGCCCAGGTCACTTTGAGCCGGTTCGGGGAAAGCGGGCGCGCCAGATCGTGAGCCGGGAACGTGCCTGCGTGGATGTATTCGAGCAGTTCGTCTTCGGTGATGACGAGAGAGCCTCCCCCCTCAAATCGAAGCACCTTCGATGAGAGCGGATCGTTCGCGACGATGTAATGGGACGGCACGCGAGGATTGGCTACATACTTCGCGTTGCTCACGCCGTTGATCATTTCGCCGAGCAGCCCACGGTCTGCCTGGGTCAAGCCCGTGATCGCGACACTCATCCGTGGGTCGCTCACTGCGCCGCCCCGCATTTAATGCTGTTGAGAATGAGATCCAGCTTGGAGTCCATATTGATCAGCAGGGGCAATGGATCACGCTTCGACGAGGGGGGCGAGCCCGGCGACAAGGCGCCGGAGGCTGGCGTCTTCGGTTGGACCTCGAAAAAGGAGGCCACCGGAACGCCGAGCGCTTTCGCGATGCGCTCCAGGTTGTCTCTCGTCCATGTGTAATCGCCGCGCTCCAATTTGGAGAGGTTGCTGGGGTCCATTTTGGCAAGGTCGGCCAGCTCTTTTTGTAGATAGCCCCTCGCACGTCTTAGGCTGCGAATGTTGGCTCCAACGATATCCATGCTCAATTTTGACGCATAAATGGTCTAATAAGCCACGGAGTTTTAGGGCTTGACACACCATTATGATGGTGCGATAAACCATGAAGGAGGATGTTCATATGATTACGCCACTGAGAGCTCATCGCGAGAGTTTGAAACTGACCTCGCGGCAAGTGGCCATAGCGCTCGACATAACGCCGAGTCACTATCGCCGCATTGAGATCCGGGAGACCAAGGCTAGTCCGGCCGTCGCAAACAAAATTGCCAAGTACTTCGGCAATGCCGTCACGCGCGACCAGATTCTATTTCCTGAGGACTATCACGTCGCACTCATAAAGCCGGTGGGGAGGGTGCGCCGGCAGGAAGAGCTCGCAGCGTGAGGGCGAATCACAGCGCGTCTGGGTGCCTGGGCACCCAGGCACCCAGGCACCCGGGCGCTCAGGCGCTCAGGCGTTCAGCTCTTGCGGTGGAACAGGCTGCCCACAGCGCGCCCAGCATCAAGCATCGGTCCAGGTCCGGAGATCACCCGACTTTGTGTGGGCAGCGGGGCAGCGACCACGGTTGCGGCATGCTGCTGTGCGCGAAGCATCGCGGCCGCCATCTGGTCGTAATCCACGACGTGGGCTTTGACCTGCGCCTCGGTCTCGGCGCTGCATGCCCAGACGAGGGCAACGACCCAGCCGATCAGCGTCCAGCCCAGCAGCAGGTTGACCAAGCCGATGCCGGCAGAGGAGTGGACCTTACGGTAGGCAGCCACGATGCACGGCAGGAAGTAGAAGCCCAGGATGACTGCCAGCAAAAGCGCGGCGCCGCTCCCGTCGCCACTGCTGGGTGTCGGCGCAGGCGTGGATGTCAGCCCGGTACCAGCAGCCGGCGCGGTCGTCATCGCGTTGCCGATGCACGGCACTTCGATGATGAAGTCCTCGCGCGTGGCCTTTGGCCGTCCCTTATAACTTCCCCGCACCAGAAACCACGGCCCGGAACGCTGCTCATAGACGGCGGTGAAGTTCCTGTAGGTCAGGGTCCGGTTGCGATGGCCAATCATGCCGACATCGGGCACGAGCTGGTCGCTGACGGGAGCGCCGCACTCAGTGATGGTGCGCGCGGCTTCGTCGGGTACGGTCGCAGTTTGAGCAGACGCGGACGTAGCCGCAAGGATGACGACCAGGGCCCAGATATTTCTCATGCGCGCCATCGTACACGTTGCGGCGCCTTCGTCATGTCCGGTGGGATTCACGCGGCCGGGTGCCTGGGCACCCAGGCACCCAGGCGCTCAGGCCGCGACGGCGACGCGCTTGCGAACGTTGCCTCGTTTTGCCGGCGTCACGGTCACAGTCATGTCCATCGCTCCGAGCAATCGAAGCACCGTTCCAAAGCTCGGGTTCCGTTCGCCGGCGAGCGCCGCATAAAGTCCGCTCCGCGTCATCCCGCTATCTTTGGCGAGCTGCGTCATGTTTCTGTTCTGGGCTCGCGCCGCGGTGTTCAGCACGTTCAGGATCAGGGCCTGGTCGCCCTGTGCCTCTTCAATGGAGACGCTGAGAAAACCAGCGATCATCTCCGGGCTGTCGAGCATCTCAGCCACATCGAAGCGGCGAAAGGTCATCTTCTTCTTTTTGGTTGGCATAGGTCACTCCTTGAAATCGAGGGCGATTTCCTTCGCCCGTTCGATGTCTTTCTGTTGGGTCGATTTATCGCCGCCGCACAGCAGAATCACAATCTCCGCTCCGCGCTGCATCAGGTACACGCGATAGCCGGGGCCGTAGGGGATGCGCAGCTCAGAGATGCCGGAACCGACCGGCTTCACATCGCCGAAGTTTCCCGCCGCAACCCGACCAAGACGGGCGGCTATCCGCTTCTTCGCTTCCAGGTCACGCAACTTGCCGGTCCACTTCGTAAACTCGGCGCTTGCGACCAACTCAACCATGTGTCCACTATACGGGACACCTGTGTAGCTGTCAACTATTCTGGACACTTTATTTTCGCGCAGGAGGTCCGCTGATGCCGCTCGATGAAATCGATCTCTACCTCGCCGGGATGTACGACCACCACAAGGCGTTGAGCGTGGCGCGCACTGCCGTCATCGCCAAGATCGTGGCGCCCGAGGATGAGGTCACCATCTACATGCGCGAGATCCAGCACCTGATCGAGCAGCGTATCGCGCGCGGCGAGCTGCCCTACAAGAAGCCGAACGGCCGCGCCGGCGTCGATGACTGGCGCCACGCCACAGGGAGCCCCAACTGATGGCCGCCGCTTCCATGACGCGTCCACGCCCTCGCGAGCCTCGCGCGAAGCCGGGCGACACAGCGGAGATGATGCGCCAAGCCAGCGGTGGTGCCCCACTCAGCATCGTCGACCGGCTGCGCGCCTTCCGTCGCCCAATGTCTGTCCCCGAGTTGGCCGACGTGCTCGGTCACTCCGATGATGTCATCTACCGCATGGTTCATGCGGAGAAGATTCCGCGGCTCATCATCCCGGGCAGTGAGAAGATCTGCTTTGACCCCGCCACCATCGACTACTGGCTTTGCCACCACAACCCCATTCTCAAAAAGGTCGCCAAGGCGAGGTGAACGCCGGGCGCCGAACAGGAGCTCAACCATGGACGCAAAGATCCACATAAAGGCGGAAGAAGGGCCGGACGGCGTTTGGGTGGTCACCCTGAGCTCGACCCTGAAGGGGAAGCAACGCGAGCGGCAGATTATTAAGTGCGACAGCCGCGAAGATGCGATCGCGCGAATGAAGCGCGGCCTCCAGGTGGCCACCGACCTGGCGTTTGAATCGGCGATCTCGTTGACCTTCAAGTCCAGCACCGAGGCGATCGCGGAGGCGCTGGCGTGAGCGACATGGATCTCCTCCGCGAGTACTCCGCGCACCTCACCATCGAGCGCGGGCTGCGGCCGAACTCCGTCGCCGCCTATCGCACCGACCTGGAACAGTTCTCCGAGTTCGCATCGAAGCATGGCGCGGTGCTGGCCAACGCCTCGCGCGAGGCAGTCTCCGCGTTCCTGGGCGAGCTGCGCGGCAACGGCGTGGTCTCGCGGTCGGTCTCGCGCAAGCTCAGCGCGCTGCGCGGCTTCTACCTCTGGCTGCTGAAAGACAAGCGCATCGCCCACGATCCCACGCTGCTGGTCGAGCAGCCGACGTCGTCGATCACGCTGCCGCACGCCACTGCCGCCGCGCAGATCTCCGAAATCCTCGACAACCTGCAGGCCTCGGCCGTCGCCTGCGATGACCGCGCCGGCGCGGCGAAGTTCGCGCTGCGCGACGCCGCCATGCTCGAGCTGCTGTACGCCGCCGGCCTGCGCGTCTCCGAGCTCTGTGGCCTGCGTGTCGAAGATCTCCAGCTCGACGAGGGCCGCGCCCAGGTCCGCGGCAAGGGCGACAAGGAGCGCATCGTTCCGCTCGGCCGCCGCGCCGTCGACGCGCTCACCGAATACCTGGACCGCGGGCGATCGCAGTTCGTACGCGGCGGCCGTGGGGATCTCCAGCGCGCCGTCTTCCTCAGCGCGCGGGGCAGGGCACTGACGCGCCGCTGGGTCTACCAGCTAGTGCGCGCGCAGACCGGCGAGGGGCCGCACCGCATCCGCCACAGCTGCGCTACGCATATGGTCGAAGGCGGCGCCGACCTGCGCAGCGTGCAGACCATCCTGGGGCATGCGGACATCTCGACGACGCAGCTCTACACCCACGTCGCGATCAGACACCTCCAGGAGACTCATCGCAAGTTTCACCCGCGGAGCTGGACCCTGACATCGCCGGCCGGCAAGCCGAGGCGCGGCAGATCACGGAGGGCCGCGTGAGTCACATTAGTAAATTAATGCTCGGAGTTTTGCTTCTGTCCCTGATGGGGTGCGCGCGAGCGGCCTATTACCGTGTTGAGGTCGATGGCGGCGAGTACACCTATTGGCGCGAACGCCACCCCACTACGTTCCACGGCTTGTGCGCGAATCTTTATGGCGGAGGCAATGAATGGGAGGTTGATCATCCAACCGGCTCAGGCCCCGATCCCAGCGGCAGCGGTGAGAGGGTATCGACACACACCGACACCCGCATCTTCAAGACTAAAGCTGAAGGCGCCGCGTGGGCTGAAAGCGTCTGCCCTACCAAGTAGCCCCAGCGTCGCGTCAGCCATTCGTTGAAGGAGTCCCTATGAGTCGTGCGTGGAACTGGTTGCGGAAGCCGATCCTGGTCTCGCGGTTAATCTTCTTCCTATTGGCATTTGTTGTGCTCGATTCCGTTGTATTTACGCAATATGTCCTGCACTGGCAGCGGCGCCAGATAGCCGGCACCAGAGCCTTGCTGCAAAACGTGCAGGCACGCCAGAAGATCCTGGATGCCTCCTGCTCCGCATCCACAGCGTCCTGCGCGCGAAGTAGGGACCAGTGCGCCGCCGATCTGACCATCATCCAAGAGAGGGGTCGCCCGCGCGAACTTCATCGTTAGCTTGAAGCATCTGTCGCACGTCGAGTTACACGCTCCGGAGTCGATTTTGAGCCGATTCGGGCCATCTTGAAAAACCCTCCAAAGCCGCCTCCAGAGGGTCGAAATTCAACGACCGATAATTAGCGTTATGGGAACTGTTACCCAATAATTAACAGTCGCCGCTCGCGCCGCCGAAAACGATAAATACCCGATCGGGTATTTATCCCCCTCCCTTTCGCCGTCCGGCAACGTCCACAGCAACCACCACTTGGGGTCCTTTTCCCATGCCCAGACCACGCACCTGGCAGCGACGGCTTCCCGAGATGCACCGGCAGGTAAGCGAGTCGGCGCGCACTCCCTACAGCGCCGGCGACCTGGCCAGCCTCTTCCACGTAGGCCGCGAGACGATGAAGAAGCTCGTGCAGCTGATGCCGCGCACCGCGCAGGGCAACGCCGCGGTCGTGGAGCGCGAGCATCTGCTCGCCTGGCTCAACTCCGCCATGGATGCGGAGGACCTTTCTGCCCACCTGCAGCAGCTCCGCAAAGACCCACCGCGGCCCTCGCGCCGCAAGCTGCGAGTCTTCGTCCCCAGGGACGGCGCGCGCGTGGAGCTCCAGTCCCTCAAGACTCATCTGATCTGGCTCAAACGCGGCAAGCTGGAGATGGACTACACCACGCTCGATGATTTCTGGGCCAAGATGCTGCTGCTCGCGCACGCCGCCGCGGAAGCGGACTTCGAGCGCCGCTTCTGCGACCCGCCGGCGCCGGTGCAGCGCACGGCGCTACAGCAAACGGAGGATGAGGACCTCACTTACCTGCGCCAGCACCGCAAGCTCTGCCGCATCGCGGACGCGATGGCGATGGCCTCGGCTTGCGGCGACCGTTCGCGCGCGCGACGGCTGCAAAAGGTCGAGGCCGCCATCTATGCGCGGCTGGAGGCGTTCTGCGCGTCGACGGGCCGCGGGCTCGACGAGGTCACCGTGACCGCGCACCGCCTGCTCCAGGGCGAGGATGTCGCTTTGCCCCTTCCACAAACCTCTTCGCCAGAGACGTCCGATTGATCTTCTTCAGCAGGTCCTCGGGCGCGAGCGCGCGCAGATACTTCATGGTGCTCTCAATGTCGGCGTGGCCCAGCAGCTTTTGCAGGCTCACGATGTCCACGCCGTCGCGCAGCAATGTCGTCGCGTACGTGTGCCTGAATTTGTGCAGCCCGAACTCGCCGCACACCGGCGCCGTCGCGCACGTCACTGCCTTCCTGCGATGCGTCGTCGCGCAGCGGCCGCAGTTCAGCCCCGCGCGAAAGGCCAGCAGCTTGAGCTTCTCCAGCATCTTCCCATCGGCCTGTCCGCCGGCGCAGCCCTTCCCT
>Ga0302320_10004172_pt1 | contig 32910 bp, 34 predicted proteins | sample Bog_T0_3_FD_202130 | JGI IMG/M metagenome (GOLD analysis project Ga0302320, IMG submission 202130) | Peat permafrost microbial communities from Stordalen Mire near Abisko, Sweden - Bog_T0_3 | ecosystem: Environmental > Terrestrial > Soil > Wetlands > Peat | place: Sweden: Abisko, Stordalen Mire... | reverse complement strand
TCGCGCGGTTGTAATAAGCGGCCGTGTTTTTCGGTTCGATCCGGATCGATTGGTCGAAATCGGCGATGGCGCGTTCGGGCTCGCCGCGCGCGGCATAGGCGAGGCCGCGGTTGTAATAAGACAGCGCATCTTTTGGGTCGAGTTTGATGGCCTGCGTGAGGTCGCGCAGCGCCTGTTCGTAATTCTGCTTTTCGAAATAGGCGACGCCGCGGTCGTAATAGGCCAGCGCATATCCGTTATCGAGGCGGATGGCCTGGTCGTAGTTCTGGATGGCGCGGTCGTAATCGCGCTTGTCCGAATAGGCGTTGCCACGGTTGTAATAGGCCAGCACGTAATTCTGATTGAGCAGGACGGCCTGATCGTAATCCTTGATGGCGCGATCGATCTCGCCGCGGTTGCGATAGGCAAGCCCGCGGTTGTTATAAGCGAAGCCGTCGCGTGGATCGAGCAGGATGGCCTGGTCGAAGTCTTGGATGGCGCGCTCGACGTTGCCCTTGGCGGCATAGGCGATGCCGCGGTCGTTGAGCGCCAGGATGAATTCGGGATTGATCTTAATGGCCTGGTCGAAATCCTGGATCGCGCGCTCATAATCGCGGATATCGCGATAAGCGAGTCCGCGGCTGTGGTAGGCCACGACATCGGTGCCATTGAGCTTGATGGCGCGGTCGTAATCGGGGATCGCGCGGTCGGGCTCGCCCTTGGCGCGGTAGGCCATGCCGCGGTTGTAATAGGCCAGCGCGTAATTCGAATTGAGATTGATCGCCTGGTTCAGGCTGGCAATGGCGTGGTCATAGTCGCGCCTGTCGTAATAAATATGGCTCAGGGTATTGAGCGCGACCGAATTGCGCGGATTATATTTGACCGCCTGTTCTAGATCCGACAGCGCGCGCTCGGCTTCGCCACGGTCGCGCAGCGTAAGGCCGCGGTTGAAGAAAGCTTCGGCGTCCTTCGGATTGATTTTGATAGCTTCGTCGAAGTCGCTAACGGCAAGATCGTTATTGCCCTTGGTGCGATAGGCTTTTCCGCGGTTGGTGAAGGCGACGGCTTTTTCGTGCTTGGCAACACGCTTCTGTTCGATGATCGCGGTGCATCCGGCGATGCGCCGGTCGGGCGCGGTATCGTCCTTGGCGTCGCACGTTTTTTGCTGCTCGCGCGTGACGGCAAAGGAATTCTGCGCGGCCAGCAACAGGATGGCCGCCGCCGTAACGCAGATGCAGATGCGTTGCACTCCCCAGTTCATGCCGCCTCGTGTCATCCGGTGGCGCGATACCTAGTCCGGGCTAGAGTTCCGTTTCCAGCGGTGAATTTAGCGTGCCGTGCCCGCTTGGAGTCTTATGTGTCACGGAATTGCCGGGTTAACATTAATCCGTGCGATGGTTTTTTCCGCGCGCATTAACGAATTCGGGTTAATGCAAAAACATGGGCTAAATAAAATGGCCGAGCGAAGGCTTTCGCCACCGCGCAGCGTTCAAATAACGAAATTTCCGGTTACTTGGCCGCGACCGCCGCGCGCGCGGCGGCGGCCATTTCCTCGAGCACGTAATCGGGCGGCATCACATAGGCCATGACCTTGGCTTTTGGATAGACCGACTCGCGCACCGTCAGCCCGTGATTGCCCGACACGACGATCGGATTGCCTTGGCCATCGGTGCCGCGCACCACGCCGACATGGCCATTGTTGGCGCCCTTGCGATACATGATGGCGATGGCGCCGACGCGCGGGCCGTCGAGCCGCTTACCGAAATCCAGAAAGGAGCGGGCGGCGCGCGATTGGGTGCCTTTAGCGCCGGCCTTATGCAGCACGAAATTCATGAAGTCGGCGCACCAAAGCTGCGTCGGCAAGCCGAGTTGGCGGGCCGTGCGGCCGCGCCAGCGCAAGGCTTCGAGCAGCACGCCGGCGGCGCCAGGCACCTGCGCTTCGGCTTCGGCTGCATCGTTGCGGCTGCGCGTGATCGTTTCAAGCGGTTCGGTATTGGCAAAACGGTCGCTCGGCTTAGTGCCGGCGGCAAGCGCGGGCGCAGCCAAGCCACCCGCGAATACACAGACCATCATTGCTGCGATCGACCGCTTCATATTCATGTTTTCGATCTGCCGGCTAAGTGAGCCGAGTTTTTTTACGCCGTCCGTTCCGATGACTGCGCGCCAGCAACTGCTGCAGGCGCGCGGTCGTGGTTAACTGGCATTATCTTTTTCAAGAAAGCGGGGCTGCTGCAAGACAAAGCAGGCGTTCGGGCGGTTCCGCGTGTCGATATGGTTAACGGGCGTTAACCATTGCAATATCTGGGCCGGAACTGGGCCGCATGCGGCGCGATTTCAGCGGATGTTGTAGCGGATCGGCACAACGACTACGATTTGCGCGCCGGCTATTTCGGGTGGCGGCGGCGGCAGCGGCTGGGCGCGTTCGGCGAGCATGAGCGTTTCACGATCGAGCACGCTGGACCCCGAACTGTGCACGATGTGCGCGTTATGCACGCCGCCATTGCGGTCAATGCTAAAGGCCAGTTGCGTCACGCCTTGTTCGCCGCGCGATTGCGCCTCCGACGGATAGCGCTTGTAGCGCTCAAGCTTGGCGACCAGTTGCGATTTCCAGTTCGGCACCGCATCGGAATTATGCGAGGCGGCGCCTGGCATGGGCGCGGCCGCGCGTTCGGCGCGGTTTTCCGCCGTGCTGGGCGCGCTGGCGAGGCTGGCGTGTTTTTGCTTTGGCTTGTTGTCCTTGGGTTTTTGGACCGGCTTGGGCGGCGGCGTCATTTCGAGTTCGGCCTGCGGCGCCGGCGGCACTTCGACCTTCTCGAGCGGCTTTTCGGGCTGCGGCTCCGGTTCGGCTTGCATCTGTTGCGGCCCTGGCGGCAGTTCGTTCGGGGTGATCTCGGGCGCGACCGGCACCGGAGCAAGCTCGATGGTGATCACCGGTGCATTGGCCACCAGATCGGCGCCGTCGTTCCAGCGCGCCATCAGCGCCGCCGCGCCGGCGCCATGAAAGCACAGCGCCAGTACCAGGCAAGCGCCCCAACGCAGCGCCGCTGCGCGGTCCGCGCTCATGGCTTGTCCGCCTCGAGGCCGACCAGCGCCACATGCAAGTAGCCGGCGGTGCGCAGTTCGTTCATCAGCGTCATCAACTCGCCGTAGGGCACCGCCTTGTCGGCGCGCAAGAATACGCGCTGCTGCTTGTCGCCATCGGTCGCCCGGTCGAGTGCCGCCGACAGCGTTGCGCGATTCACGCTGTCATTGTCGATCGTCAGGCTCAGGTCGGACTTGAGCGTCAGAAACAGCGGCTTGTCGGGGCGCGGGCTGCGCTCGGCATTAGCGGCGGGCAGATCGACGGAAATATCCACGGTCGCCAGCGGCGCGGCGACCATGAAAATAATCAGCAGCACCAGGATCACGTCGATGAACGGTGTGACGTTGATCTCGTGGATTTCGTTTAACGCTTCATCGCCGTGGTCGAGGCGCACGCTCATGATGGCACTACTCGGCGGCCGACACGTTGCGGCGGCGTTGGTCGAAAGCGCCGCGGTCGAGATCGCGGCTCACGAGACGCAGGATTTCGGCCGAGGCGTCGGCATGCAGCGCACGGTAGCCCGCGATCCAGCGCGAAAACATATTGTACATCACCACCGCCGGGATCGCCGCCACCAGACCAAGTGCTGTCGCAAGCAGGGCTTCCGCGATGCCAGGCGCTACCACGGCGAGATTGGTGGTGTGGGCTTTCGAAATGCCGATGAAGCTGTTCATGATGCCCCACACCGTGCCGAACAGACCGACAAAGGGCGCCGTGGCGCCGATGGTGGCGAGAATGCCGGTGCCACGGATCATTTGTCGTCCGGCAGCGGCCTCCAGCCGTTCCAGCCGCGAGGCGATGCGTTCCTTGACGCCATCCGGCGATATCGCGCCTGCCGAGAGCTGCAATTCGGTGTCGGCGCTACGGATCAATGCCGCCGTCGTGCCGTCGCGCGCCTTAAGGCCGGCGCTGGCCTCGCTCCACGAACGCGCCTTGCTGAGCGCGCCGATGGCGACGATGAGGCGGCGGCGGGCCAGCATGAGTTCGATCGCCTTGGCGAACCAGATCGTCCAAGTCAGCACCGAGGCGAAAACCAGCCCGACCATCACCGCTTTGACCACGATATCGGCGGCCATGAACATGCCCCAGGGCGACAAGTCGCGCGGCAGGTTGAGCAGGACCGGCGACGCCGGCGCGGCCTCCGGCGTTTGCGCCAACGCCAAAGCGGGCAGCATGAAACCGAGGCTCAACACCAAGGCCCAAAACGCCCAGCGCCGCGACACGCGAAGAAAGCCGGTCATTTCAACATCGATCCTTTTTCGGTGGCCGTCGGCATATTGTAACATTGTAACATATTTTGGACGCCATGGCGCTGCCGGCCGCTCAAGCGGGCACCCTATACAGGGCCCGCGCTCAAGAGAATAGAGAATCTAGACAACATTTAGTTTTTAAGTATTCCAAACAGTAATAACTAGTTTAGAAGTGTTCTAATCCCATAGGTATGCTTGAATACCAACTATTTCTTGACCCTGAATACATAACATGGTTCGAATTAAACGTAGTAATCCCACTGATTATTACAGTTCTAAAGTATAGTATTCGCGCGGGGGCGGCAAGATGAGTATCGTAGCGGCAAGTAATAATTCTGCGCGGTTTAGTCACTTCGCCGGCCGTGCGCTGATTTCGCAATCCGACAAAGGTCATCTCCACGTCGTTACGCAATTCAAAACGCGGCAAAGCTGCGACACGCTGCTGCCCGCCAATATTCGGCTTCAGAATTCTCATCGCGCCGCGTCGCTCACGGCATTCGGCCTGGCGACGCTGATGACGTCCACCGCCTCGGCGCAGGAAGGCGGCAGTTCCGGCCTGCAACTACCGACGATCGACGTGACCGGCGACAAAGGCGGCGGCTACCAGGTCACCGAGCCTTCGCTCACACGGATGCCGATCCCGATTCTCAATACGCCGCAGTCGGTCAATGTAGTGCCCCAGCAGGTCATCCAGGATCAGAACGCGACCAATGTGAAGGACGCCTTGCGCAACGTCGCCGGTATCACCTTCCGGGCCGGCGAAGGCGGCAACCAGGGTGACACGCCCTATATTCGCGGCTTCTCGGCGCAGAGCGACGTATTCCGCGACGGCGTGCGCGACGCCGGCTGGTATACCCGCGACGATTTCGCCACTGACCGTATCGAAGTCTACAAGGGCCCGTCGTCGTTTCTATTCGGCCGCGGTTCGACCGGCGGCGTCGTCAATCTCGTGACCAAGACGCCATTCGATCAGAATTCCAACGAAGCCAGGTTGACTGCCAATACCGGACCGGGAGTGCGTGCGACTGTCGACAGCAACACTGTGGTGAACGAGAACATATCGACCCGCATCATCACCATGGGGCAACTCTACGACACGCCCGATCGCGACCACCTCAAGCAGGACAAGTGGGGCTTCTCGCCGTCGGTAAAGATGCAGCTCAACGATTCAACCAAGCTGACGCTGAGCTACATCTATCAGCACGACAACAACATTCCCGATTACGGCGTGCCGTTTACAAATCCGGCCGATGGTTTGCCGCGCTCGCCGGCGCCGGTGGCGCGCAACACCTGGTACGGCATCCTCAGCGGGCCCAATCCGGATGTCGATCGGGTCGATGCCAGCGTTGCGACCGCCAAGATCGAGCATGAGATCAACAACCAGCTCAAGATCACCAACACCACGCGCTACACCGACGTGCTGCACTATCAGCTCAACGTGTTTCCGGAGCCGGCCGCGAACGTCCCGCTGCTGGCCAATCTGAATTCGCCGTGGATACCCAACCGAAACAGCACGGCCATCCACGCCAAGCTTCTCGCCAACCAGACGGACTTCACCGCTCGCTTCAATACCTGGAAACTCGAGCACACCGCGACGTTCGGATTCGACGCCCAGATCGAAAATCGCGATTTCCTGCGCCAGGCCTGGACCGGCCAGGTGCCAACTAACTTCCTCGATCCGGACCCGTACCGATCTGGTGGTACTCCTCTGCCGCCAACCGCTAACCAGTTGGCGACCGGCAAGTCCCAGGCGGGCGGCGCCTACGCCGCCGATCAAACCAAGCTCAACCGCTATTTCGATCTGCTCGGCGGGTTGCGCTACGACTATTTCCGCTTTGAACAACTTGCGCCGCTGGGTGATCCCAGCGTTCAGGACCTTGCCAGCGTCAACAATGTACTGAGCTGGCGTGTCGGCGCGGTGTATCACCCGATTCAAGACACCAGCATCTATGCCATGTATGGCACGTCGTTTAACCCGAGCGCCGACAACCTCACCATCAGCGTGACCACGCCGGCGACTGCCGTCAGCCAGTTCGCGCTGCCGCCGGAAAAGAACATCACTACCGAGTTCGGCGCCAAAGCGGACGTGCTTGGCGGCAAGCTGAGTTTGGCGACCGCGGTATTCCAGATCGACAAGCTCAATATGCGCATCACCGATCCGACCACGTCGACCACGACCGTGCTTGGCGGTGTGTTGTGGTCGCGCGGCTTCGAGGCCAGCGCAACCGGCAAGCTTACGGATCTGTGGCAAGTGATAGCGACTTACAGTTACATCCACGCCCGCGTCATCAGCAGCACAATTCCGGTTCAACAGGGCGTCGAGCCGACCAACACGCCGACGCACAGCCTTTCGCTTTGGTCGACTTACGATCTGACGCCGGACCTTCAGGTCGGCGGCGGCGCATTCTATGTCGGGCAGGTCTACGGCGATATTCCGACGGCATCGACGTCGCTGCCGCAAAGCAGCCTGGTCCCGGCCTATTGGCGCTTCGATGCCATGGCGGCCTACAAGTTCGACGCCAAGACCACGCTGCAGTTCAATGTCTACAATCTCACCAACGCTTTCTATTACGAGTCGGCTTACACCAACTGGGCGGTGCCCGGTGCCGGCCGTATGGCGGCGCTGACGCTGAAGCGTAAATGGTAGGCGCTCGCCGATGATGATCCATATCCCTGATGTGCTCACGCCCGAGCAGGTCAAGCGTTGCCGCGAGGTGATGGAAAAGGGCGCCTGGGTCGATGGCCGCGTCACGGCCGGTCATCAATCGGCGCAGGTGAAGCGCAATCTTCAATTGCTCGAGGATTGCGCCGAGGCGCGCGAACTGGGCGCCATGGTGGTCGAGGCAGTCGCGCGCAGCAATCTGTTCATGTCGGCGGTGCTGCCCAAGCAGGTTTTCCCGCCGCTGTTCAATCGCTACGACGCCGGCATGACCTTTGGCGCGCATGTCGACAATGCCATCCGCGGTCACGCCGCCTCCGGGATGCGCATTCGCACCGATACATCGGCGACGCTCTTCATCTCGGCGCCGGAGGATTACGACGGCGGCGAATTGGTGGTTGAGGACACCTATGGCCGCCATACGGTGAAGCTGCCCGCCGGCGACATGATCGTCTATCCGGCCACTTCGTTGCATCACGTAACGCCGATTACGCGTGGCTCGCGCATCGCCTCGTTCTTCTGGACACAAAGCATGATCCGGGACGAGGCCCAGCGTGCGCTGCTGTTCGATCTCGATATGTCGATCGTGCGCTTGTCCGGCGATCACCCGGATCACAAATCGGTGGTCTCGCTCACAGCCGTTTATCACAATCTGCTGCGGCAGTGGGCCGAGCTGTAAGGGCCTATTCCTCGCGCCCGGCGGTATCTTGTTACAATCAGGCCGATTGAACCGCGCGCCCAATGCGTGCATCTTGCGCGCCGCTGGTCTCTCGCCAGACCCTCATTCATTGCGCAAGGATTTCCCTATGCCGTTTACAATGTCGCAAGCGTCCTTGCCGGTCTTCGAGATCGGTCTCAACGCCCTCATCGGCGTCCTGGACAAAGGCGCCGCCCATGCGGCGGCCAAGAAAGTCGATCAATCGGTGCTGCTCGGCTGGCGGCTGGCGCCCGATATGTTTGCGCTCGTGCGCCAGGTGCAGGCGGTGTGCGATCAAGCCAAGAACGGCTCGTCGCGTCTTGCCGGCGTCGAGCCACCGAAATTCGAAGATAACGAAACCACCATCGAGCAGCTCAAAGAGCGGCTCGCCAAGACGGTGGCTTATCTCAAGACTCTCGACACCAAAGCCGTCGACGCTGCGGCCGAGCGCGAGATCACCTTTCCGCTCGGGTCGACGGTCAAGGGCCAGATGACCGGCGCCGATTATCTCAACCACTTCGTGCTGCCGAATTTCTATTTCCACCGGACCGCCGCCTTTGCCTGTGTGCGGGCATTCGGCGCAGATATCGGAAAGCGCGACTTCCTGGGCGCCATACCGATCAAGCGCATCTAGCGCTGCGGCGTCGCGCTCTATGAGCGCCTTTACCCAAAACAAAACCGCCTCGCGGGTTTCGCGGCGAGGCGGTTTGGTTTTTAACAGGGCGCGGGACGTTTAGTTGCGATAGGAAACCTGACCGCCGTCGTCACTTTCGCTCTCTTCGGCGGGCCCGCGTTCGCTCTCTACCGCGGGTCCGCGATATTCACGCGATCCGCCGCCGTAGCCGCAGTTACAGTTGACGCCGCGAACCTCGCGCCGCTCGACCACGTGACGAACGCTGCCACCGGCGTAACGGTTGATGGTTTCACGGCGGGTCTCTTCCTGCACCCGGTTGGTGGTGTTGACCCTATGCAGAACGACGTCCTTCACGACCGTGTTGGTCCGGTGCACGACCACTTCGCGGTTGATGACCGGCCGCACATGCACGATCAGGCGGTTTTCCTGGATCAGCCTTGTGTTGCCGCGCACCACGCGGGTGTGGTCGACATAGCGGGTGTGATTGACCACCCGAGCCGGCGCACGCTCGTAACGCCTTGTTTGATATTCGGAATCCGGTCGCCGGCAATTACAGACCGAATCATAGTAGGTGCCGGCATAGGCCGTGTCGGAAACAATGCCTGCCGCTGCGATCAGGAGCAGGGCAGCGCAGAAAGCTTTGGTTAGATGTCCCATTTTGGTACGCCCCGTTAACCATGTAAGTTGTGACGCTGCCTATACTTTTTCGTGTTTTTTGCCTCTTGTAAAGACAAAAATTAACCCTGTTTTTGCAAAGCTAGCACGCAAAAAATTGGCCCCAGGGAGGGCGCGCCCCAGGGCCAACCAATACCAGATATAGCGACCGGCTAATTTATTTGAGACGTTTTACTGCGTCTTTCACGAGGCTGAGGTCGGCGTATTTGTTGATGTCGATCTTCTTTTTCACGAAGCCAAGTTCACGCGTGACATCGACATTGCGCTGGAGCGCCACCAGGTTCGGGACCATGTTGGGGTCGCGATATTCGTCCTGCTTGGTGAACAGCCAGCCGAACCGATCCGGCGGCGCCTTTGTGATCTTGGAGGCGATCTGGGCGACCTCGTCGTGGTTCTTGGGATCCTCGAACCATTTTGTTATGTGCAGCATGTCCTCCATGAAATCGACCATGGCAGGACGGTTCTTCTCGATGAAGCCCGCGCGCGCGTTCCAGGAGATCATCTCGGTCACGCCGAGAATATCCTTCTGCTCGAACAGAACTTTGCCCTCTTCCTTGAGTTTCGGATTGAGCGCAAAGGGCAACACGGCCGGGATCAGGTCCACTTTCTTTTCCAAGAGCATGGCGGCCATGGCGGGTAAAGGGGCTTCCAGCATCGTATAGTCGCGCTTGTCTTCCAGGCCGTGCTTTTTCAGCATGGCCCGGATTGCGACATCGACCGCGCTGCCGGCGCCGTTTGTGCCGATCACTTTGCCTTTGAGGTCCTCGACCTTGTCGATGCCGGAGTCCTTGCGCACGTAATATTGACTGCTGAAATAGCCGGGTACGCCGTCCTGGAATTCGTCGGCGATGACACGGATGTCGTCGAGTCCGGCGTTTTCAATGGCAATGGCCAGCGAGGAATAAGCCAGGTTGGAGATTTCCAGTTCGTTATTGGCGATCGCCGTGATCATTTGCGGCGTGCCCTGGAAGCGGATGGTTTCGAGCGTGTAGGACTTGCCCACGTGCTGGGCGAGGTCCTTCTTTTCCATCACGATCGAGCCCCAATTGGCGACCGGGGCCACCCATCCCAAGCGGATCTTTACCGGCTCCGCGCTATTGGCGGTGCTGGCGCCGAAAAGGCCGAGCGCGCATACGCCGGCCAGAATGCCGAATTTGGCAAGTTTCAAAATTCGCATTGTATCCTCCCAGTTTCGCCGGGCTTGCGCTTTTAGCTGGCAAGCTTCACGCAGCGATCGAAAAGATTGTCGGGCGTCCAACCGATTTTGGCAAGCCGCACGGCGGGCCAATTTACCCGCCATGCGGTACACGTCTTGACCGACCGGGCATGCTGCCCAAGTCGCGATGGGCCCGCAAACCCTCACGCGGCAGGCCCACCGGCGTGTCGGCATCGACCGCCAGAGGGCATGAACCTTTCTCCAGGGGCGCGCGACTAATGGTTATCGGACGCTTCATTCGAACCCTGGAGAAGGCCATGTCACAATCCCACAAGCTCACCCTCGTTCTCGCCGCCATCGCAACGCTGGCTTCCAGCGCCCTTGTTTCCGGCTCCGCCGACGCCATGGTCGTGCGCGGCCGCGGCGGCAACCCGCCCGCCATCCACGTCAACCATCCGCATTTCCACGAGCACATCCACGTCTGGCGCCTGCACGAGCGCGGCTATGTCCGCCCCGTCGGCTATGTCGAACCGGTGGTCGATGGCATCTGCAACTGCCTGACCAAGACCTACACGCCGGACGGCCAGGTCGTGTTCAAGGATCTGTGCACCAAGGAAATGGCGAGTGCGCCGGTCGACGGTGCTCCCGCGCAGGCCAGCGAAGTGCCGGCTCCGAACAATTTCGCCGGCAAGACCTATCAGGACTATCTGGCCGCCAATCCGCAAGCGCAGGCGCAACAGAAGAACTGATCGTCGATAAAAATGAAGGCCGCCTCGCGCACACGCGCCGGCGGCCTTCATGTTTCGAATTCACGCCGTACTCGGCTCGTTGGCTTCCTGATGCCAGATCAACAATCTTCGGCGCAGCATCGACATGGCCTTGACCAGCACATAACCGACCACCGCGATCTCGACGATGCCGGCGAATACGCCGGGCGAATTGGCAAAGCGCGAAGCCGTCATCATGGCGCCGCCCAGTCCATAGCCGCCCATCAGCATTTCGGCGACGACGGCGACGATCAACGTCAACGGCAACGCAACCTGCAATCCGGTCATGATCTGCGGCAGCGCGGCCGGCAGTACGATTTGCGTCAACACTTCGCGCTTATTGGCGCCCATATTGCGGGCCGACCAGATCAGTTCGCGCTCGACGCCCTGGCTGGCAATGACGGTGGCCGCGATCACCGGGAAGATGGCGTCGATGACGATGATGGTGATTTTGGATACGTCGTAAACGCCGAGCCAAAGGATCACGACTGGCAAGAAGGCGATTTTGGGCATGGGAAAGCCGACCGAGATAATCGGATCGAAAAACCAGTTGACGATTTTGTTGCGCGACATCGCCATGCCGATCGCGACGCCGCCGACCGCGCAGATGGCGAAACTCACCAGCGCGCGATAAAGCGTGAGCCCGGTATTGATGGCGAGATCGCCCGACCGAGCATCGCTCCAGATGCGCTCCAGCACGAGGCTCAGCGCCGGCAATTGGTACGTCGTGAATCGGCCGCTGCGCGCCAGCCATTCCCAGATCACCAGCACGACGACAATGGAAAATACGCGCGCGCCCGCCCAAACAAGCTTGTGGGCGAAGCGCGCGGCGCGCTCCGGCAGACCATCGAGCGTTGCCGGCGCTACTCGCGCCATTGCAGCACCCGCCGTGTGATCAGCAGATAGAAGCGGTCGGCGGCAAAGCCCAGAAACGCCACCGTCAGCACTACGGCATACATCGCATCATAGGAACCGTTGGCGCCGAATGAACCGATCAGAAAGCCGAAGCCCTTCTGCGCCACGATCAGTTCCGACGACACCAGCAAAATAAATGAGAGCGCCAGCGCGGTACGAATGCCGTTTAGCAGTTCCGGCATCGCACTCGGCACCACGACGTCCCACAACATCCGCATTTTATGCGCGCCCATGCTGCGCGCCGACCAGACCAGCACTTGTTCGCTCGAGCGCGCGCCGTTGAAGGCGCCAATCGTCACCGGCAGCATGCAGCCGAGAAAAATCAGCAGGATCTTGGAGGCGTCGCCGAAGCCGAGCCAGATCACGGTGACCGGTATCAGCGCCGATTTCGGCAGCGGATAGAAAATTTCCACCAGCGGCGCCATAAGCACGTTCACCGGCTTCGACCAGGCCATAGCAATGCCGAGCACGCCTCCGAACATGACCGCCAGCGCCAGACCCGCGCTTGCGCGGAACAGCGACGATGCGCCGTTGCTGATGAGTTCGCCGTCTTTGATCATGTCGATCCAGGCCAGGATCACATCGGACAGCGGCGGCAAAGCCGTGCTCGACACTAAATTGAGGCGCGCCGCCAGTTCCCAACCGATGGCAATCAGCAAAAGCGGCGAATAGCGAATGAACATCGTCATGGCGCGCGCGTGCCTTGCGCCTTGATGGCTTCGTCGCGCACCAGGTTCCAGAGCTCGTCCACTTTTTCTACGAAAGCCGGCGCCTTGAAGATGTTGGGATCGTTCTTGTCGAATTTGGTGTCTACAATGGTCTTGATGCGCCCCGGCCGCGCCGACATCACCGCTACGCGGTCGGCGAGATAGACCGCTTCCTGCACGTCATGGGTGACGAAGATGACGGTCTTGGGCGTGCGCTGCCAGATGCGCAACAATTCGCTCTGCATCAGGGCGCGGGTCTGGGCGTCGAGCGCGCCGAACGGCTCGTCCATCAGCAGGATTTTCGGATCGAAGGCGAGCGTGCGCGCGATCGCGGTGCGCTGGCGCATGCCGCCGGATAGTTGCGAGGGGTAGCTGTCCTCGAAACCGGTCAGTCCTACGAGTTCGATGAAATCCCGCGCGCGCGTCTCGCGCTCGGCCTTCGGCATGCCTTGACGTTCGAGGCCATAGAGAATATTGCCGCGCACGGTCTTCCAGGGAAACAGCGCGAAGTGCTGGAACACGATGCCGCGGTCTGGGCCGGGCCCGGCGACCGGATTGCCGTCCACCCGGATCGCGCCGGTCTCGACCGGCAAAAACCCGCCGATCAGATAAAGCAGTGTGGATTTGCCGCATCCCGATGGTCCGAGCAAAGCGACGAATTCGCGGTTGGCGACCTCGAGCGAAACCGCATCGAGCGCCAGCACCTCGCGTCCGCGCGGCGGGCGATACATATGACTGACGCGCTCGACGATGATTTGGCCGGACCCAGGCATGGTGGCATGAACCCTCCCTAACCGCCGGCTCCTGTCAAGCGCCGCGGTTGGTTGACCGCGCCCTATGTCCTATAATGCGGGACACTGGGAATTATGCGATACAAAACCAACAACACGTGAGAGGAACCGTCCCTTGTCCAATAGACTGATCGACGCGCGCCGCGAGCTCGCGCTCGCCAACCAGATTGTCGCCCATGAAGGCGTGATCGATGCCTTCGGCCATGTCAGCATGCGTCATCCCGACAATCCGAACCGCTATTTCCTGTCGCGCTCGCGCGCGCCCGAACTGGTCGAGCCGGACGATCTGATCGAATACGACCTTAATTCGCAGCCAATACGTGATCCGGGCGTCGGGCAATATTCCGAGCGGGTGATCCACGGTGAAATTTACAAGGCGCGACCGGATGTGATGTCGGTTTGCCACCACCATTGTCCGTCTTTCATGCCGCTGCTTATAACCGGCGCCGATTATGTGCCGGTATTTCATATGGGCGCCCAGGCCGGCATCAGGCCGCCATACTGGGATCAGCACGACGAGTTCGGCGACACCAATATGCTGGTGGTCAAGCCCGAGGAGGGCGCCTCGCTCGCCCGCGCGCTCGGCCCGCACTGGTTGGTGCTGATGCGCCGCCACGGAGTTACGGTCGCCGGCATCGGCGTGCGACATTGCGTGTTCCGCACGATCTTCTCGGCCCACAACGCCGAATTCCAAACGCGCGCCATGATGACCGGAGGCAGTATTGCTTCGCTCACGCCGGGCGAGACCAAGCTGGCCGGAGACCTCGTCAACAAGACGACGGGCCTCGCCCGCTCCTGGGAATATTGGTCGATGCGGGTGGCCAAAGCGGGCGGGATCTCTCTCGCATCCATGAAGCAAAAGCCACGCAAGCCCGCCAAAAAGTCCGCGAAAAAAGGCAAAACCAAGCGGCGATAACACTTTAGGCTTCCTGGCGGCCAGGTGACGGTGTTGAATGCCGGTCAAGAGAGTGGGGCACCACTTCAACGAAAGAAAATTAAGGGAGGATACGAATGAAGACATTTATCGCCATTATCGGCGCCGTCGGGCTAATCGTGCCGCTGGCGCTGGCCGGAACCCCGGCATCGGCCGATGACACGCTCAATGTAGCGATCGGTCAGATCAACAACTGGGAAAACCAGCCGCCAACGCTCGGCCAGGACGCCGGCATCTTCAAGAAGCACGGCTTGGTGCTCAACAATGTCGGCACGCAAGGCGCCGGCGAGACCATCCAGGCGGTGATTTCGGGCTCGGCCGATATCGGCGCCGGGGTCGGCGCAGCCGGCGTGATGCGCGCTTTCTCGAAAGGTGCGCCGGTCCGTATACTAGCGCCGGCCTTCACCGGAACCGGCGATCTGTATTGGTACGTGAAAGCGGATTCTCCGATTAAGTCGCTCAAAGACGCCACGCCCGAAACCACCATCGCCTATTCGACCAATGGCTCGAGTTCGAACAATATCGTGGTCGCTTTCACCAGCGAACTCGGCTCCAAGGCTAAGCCGACCGCGACCGGCGGACCGGCAGCGACATTGACCGCGGTCATGTCGGGCCAAGTCGATATCGGCTGGGCGGCGCCGCCGTTCGGCCTGAAGGAAATCAAAGAGAGCAAGATCCGCATCGTCGCGCGCGGCAGCGACGTACCCTCGTTGCGCGGGCAAACCGTGCGCGTGCTGATCGTCAATTCGGAATCGCTCAAGACCAAGCACGATGCCATCATGCGCTTCATGGACGCCTATCGCGAGGCGGCCGACTGGATGTATGCCGACCCGAAGGCAGTCGAAATGTATTCGGTCAAAATGAAACTGCCGGTCGACTTGCTCAAGGAGTCGATGGATAAATTTCAGCCGAAAGAAACCATGCAGACCGACAAATTCGCCGATCTGGATGGCGCCATCGCCGACGCGGTCAAGCTGAAGTTTCTCGACAAGCCGCTGACCAAGGAGCAGATCGCGGAATTGCTGCAGATTCCTCCGCGCAAGAAATAAGCGGATCGGTCTTCCAAAATACCAACGGGCCGCTGCTAGGCAGCGGCCCGTTTTTTATTCGCAGCAAGCGTGAAAATTATTTCTTCATCGGCATTTTCATCGCCTTCTTGGCCTTCTTCTTACCATGCTTCATGGCTTTCGCGGGCTTGCAGGCCTTCTGCGACTTCACGACGGCGCCGTCATTGCCGGCCCAGCAGGCGTTGCGGTATGTGAGGCTCATCTTGCCCTTGGTCGCGCAGACCGCCTGCGGGGCGGTGAACATGCAAGTGGCCGATACTTTCGGCGCCGGCGCGGCTTTTTTGCCTTTAGCTTCACTACTGCCGGCGGTGCCGAGCACCAGAGCGGCGGCGGCGACAGTCATAAACACAGCGTATCCTAGATTTTTTAGTTTCATGCTTTCCTCCCAGCATTATTGACACGTCACTGTAGGAGGGAATTTGCCGTGATTACAAGAAATTTACGCCCTTGCGCCGCGTCCTAATCTGAACGCGCGTTCATGTTTCCGCCGAACGCTCAATTCCGGTCTTTGGCCGCAGCACCGATGGCATTGAGCATCGCGGCGCGGCCGTCTTTGAGGGTCGCGCGCACGGCTTCCTGCTTGCCGATCGCTCCCATTTCGCGCTGGCGCTTGACGGTGGCGTCCACCATCAGGGGATCGAGGCCGAGTTCGCGCAAAGTCACCGAGGACTCTTCCATTTCCGCCGCGCGGCGCTCGCCATGGCTCGCCATGCGCTCGATGTTGTAATCGGCGATCTTGGTGAAATCGAGCGTTGGATAATTATTCTTGAGCGACGCCGTCACTTCTTCGAGCAGGCCGGCGCGCGAGGCGGCGAGGAAACATTCGAGCGTAAGTGCCTCCATGCCCTTGACCATGACACTGCGGATCATTTTGATCGCAGCCGCCTGGCCGGTCTCGCCAGGGACGACGGAAAGTTTCATTTCCAATTCAGCCAGTAGCGGCGAAATCTCTTGCGCATGCGGGCCGGCAATCAGCAGTGGCGTGCGATGACGCGCCGGATGGATCGGCGCGATGACCGCGACATCGACATAACGCGCCTTGCCGCCCAGAAGCTTTTCGGTCTCCTGCTTGCGGCCGGGCGAAACCGAATTGATGTCGAGATAATAGGGATTGCCGTTGAGGTGGGCCGCGACCGAACGCGCGGCTTCCAGGCTGGATGCCGCGGTGACGGCGGAGAAGATCAAGTCGGTTTCAATGACGGCTTCGGCTTCCGAAGCCGCCAGCCGCACGCCGATTTTTTCGCCCGCAGCCTTGAGGTGCGCGCCTTCGGCATACGGGAATAGAATGTCCCAAGCAGCGATGCGCTCAATGCCGGCATCGCGCAGGCCGGCGGCGATCGCTTGGCCAGCTTCGCCAAAGCCGATAAAGGATACGCGCGGGGTATTGCGGCGGGTCATGATTTTCAGGTCCTAGGTCTAGCCCGCATTCTAAATCGTTTTGACGGCTGCGTCCTGTCGGGTGGTCTGGAAGCTGACCGCCATCAGCCATTGGCCGTCGCGCTTGACGAAAACGCGGCTGACTTGCGCCGCTTTGCCGTGGAACGGCTGATGCTCGCAGGTCATCACCATAGCGCCGGCAAAGCCGAACAGCTGCGCCGAAACCAGCGGGGCGGGCGCGGAATGGGTGCCGCTGCGCTTTTGCTCTTCCAGCACCTTTTTGCGGTCGGCTTTGCTGTGACGCCGCGTCGGGCCGTACACCATGAACTCATCGGCGATGTGGCGCGCCCAAACCTCGGCATCGCCCGCCATGACCGCGGTTTCCAGCCGCTGCCAGGCGGTCAGGCAGTCGCGCTCATCGGCGTTGCGCGGCGTATAGGGCAGCGTGCGGCATGGATTATCCCAGTCCTTGCGGCCCGGCCCGTGAGGCGCGGGCGGTAAATTCTGCGACACCTCATGAACCGCCAGCGCGCGCCAGGCGCCTTCGCGTTTCACCCAGATGCGCAGCACGAACACCTTGCCGCGTTCGGCGGTCACGACAGCGACTTCGCCGTAATGACGCGAAGCGGGCGATATCCCGGCCTCGTCGCCGAGCGCGGGCTTGGGCAAATCCCGCGCGAGCCGCGGCTTGGTGAAGACGCGCCCGTTGATATCGACCAACGTGAAATCGTCGTCGAGCAATTCTGCGGCCGCGCCCGCGTCGCAATTGGCCAGCGAAGAGACCAGCACGCGATCGGCTTGAATGAATCCCTCGTCCAGCCCCACGGCTCTCTCCGGCTAAAAGAATTGGCTCCGACTATTTCTTATGCGCCACCGGCGGCGTGCCGTGGGTATGAAACGACTCGATGGTCTGCAAGCCCCAGGCTTGGCCCTTTTTGCGTTCGGCCTCGGTCCAGGTGATCGGCTTCCAATCCGGCGCCAGCACCAGCCGCGCGCCGGCGCAGGCCACTTCCACGCGGTTGCCGCCGGGCTCATAGACATAAAGAAAGAAGGTCTGCTGGATCGCATGCTTATGCGGCCCGGTCTCGATGAACACGCCGTTCTCCAGAAAAATATCGGCGGCGCGCAGCACGCCCTCGCGTGAATCGAGCGCATAGGTGACGTGGTGGAAACGGCCCTTGGTGCCGGTATGGTCGCGCGTATAGGCGAAGTCGTAGGACTTATTGGTGGCGGTCATCCACATGCCGGCTTCGGTACCGTCATCGAGCACGATCTGCTCGGTCAGCTTGAAGCCGAGATAGTTTTCGAAGAATTCGCGGTTGGACTTTATATCGACCGCCAGCCCGTTGAAGTGGTCGATGCGCCGCACATTGCAGCCGCGCGCAGGATAGCGTTGCGCCTGGTTTTTGAGCGCCGGCTTCTTGTCGGGCGGCGCGTCATACCATTCGGTGTCGTAATAAAGCTCAATGCGGTGGCCGTCGGGATCGTGGCACACGAAGGTCTTGCCGTGGCCGAGATCGCCATCGCTCCAGCCGACATCGAAACCCGAACCTTTGAGCGCCGCGGCGCGCCGCTCCAGCGCCTGCGGCGAACGCGTGCGGAACGCCATATGCTCCATGCCGGACGTCTTCGACGCGGTGAGCTTGAGCGAATAGCGTTCGTAATCGTCCCAGCCGCGCAAATAGACGCTGTCGCCCTTCTCGCCGCTTTGGGTCATGCCCATGACGTCGATGAAGAACTTCTGGCTCTGCGCAAATTTCGGCGTGAGCAGTTCGACATGGCCCAGATGGGCGATGTCGTGAATGGGTTCGCACTGCAATGGATAAGCCCGGGTGGTTGTTGCTTTTTCGGCCGCTATAAGGGCATGACCGCCCGCTTCGGTCAAAGGTTCAAACGCCCAAATAATGTCGCGGAACCTTGCCGCCCGTCAGGCTTTGTAAGGGCATGGCCGTCACTCCCAAGCTCGTGCAAAGCGCCGATAAGCTCAAGGAAAGCGCCGTCGATATCAAGGACAGCGCGGCCAAGACCGAAATCAGCACGGCGCGTATCGAGGGCAGCGCCGACCGGCGCACCGAACTTGCTGCCGACCGCACGGTATTCGCAGCCGAGCGCACTTACGCCGCCTGGGTGCGCACCGGCCTGATGGCGATCGCCAGCGGCGTCGGCGCCAAGGCGCTGCTGACCGGCGTCCTGCCGCAATGGCTGATCCTGGCGACAGGTAGTGTGCTCATTCTATTTAGCGCGTTCTGCTTTGGCGCCGCGGTGTGGCGCAACCTTTATGATGCCGCGCCGCCCGTTCCGAGCGCGAAACGCCTGCATCCGGGGCTACTCATCGTCGTCAACGGATTTCTGGTGCTGGTGGCTATAGCCGCCTTGGTCGGAATTCTGTTCGACCGCGTTTCGCCTTAAGGCGGCCCATCCGTCGTATTGAATTTGTCATATTGAATTTGTCTTGGCCGCGCGCGAAAATGCAGCCATGGCAACTCCTCCAATATCACGCGGATTTCGTGGCCGCGACCCGGGCGCCAAAAACGCGCGCGTGCCGCCCGGCCAGCATCTGGTCACCGATTTTCCGGTGCTCTCAGCCGGTCCCACGCCCGAGCCCGATCTCAAGGCCTGGCGCTTCACGATGGCGGACGGCGAAAGCCCGCTCGGCGAATGGAGCTGGGATCAGTTCAACGCGCTGCCGCAGACCGAACTCACCGTCGATATCCATTGCGTCACCACCTGGTCGAAGCTCGATACGAATTGGCGCGGCGTTTCCATCGACACGCTGTTGGAGGCCGCCGGTCTTAGCGAGCCGCCGGGACCGTTCACGCTCATTCATTGTGAGGGCGGCTACACCACCAATGTGCCGTCGGAGGATCTGCTCGACGGCAAGGCCATGGTCGCCTCCCAATTCGACGGCGAACCGCTCGATCCCGAGCATGGCGGGCCGGCGCGGCTCTTGGTGCCGCATCTGTATTTCTGGAAGAGCGCGAAATGGGTGCGGCGCCTGCAATTCCTCGACAGTGAAGTGCCGGGCTTCTGGGAAGAAAACGGCTACCACATCTACGGCGATCCGTGGCGCGAGCAGCGTTATGACGGCGACTGAACCTTCGGTCGTCGCACCGAAGCGCTTGCAATGGATGACCGCGAGCATCCGCGAAGTCATCGAAGAGACGCCGCGCGTACGTACGCTGGTGCTCGACGTGCCCGATTGGCCGGGACATCGCGCCGGCCAGCATGTCGATGTGCGTCTCACCGCCGAGGATGGCTACCAGGCGCAACGCAGCTATTCGATCGCCTCGGCGCCGGATGCGCCGCATGTGGCACTCACGGTCGAGATGCTAGTGGATGGCGAGGTGTCATCTTATCTCGCGGGCGAAGCGCGCGCCGGCGACAAAATAGAATTGCGCGGGCCGATCGGCGGCTATTTCGTTTGGACGGCTTCGCTCGGCGGCCCGTTGTTTCTGGTGGCCGGCGGCTCCGGCGTGGTGCCGCTGATGGCCATGTTGCGCCATCGGGCGGCGGCCAAGAGCGATGTGCCGGCGACGCTGCTTTATTCCTCGCGTAGCTTCGACGACATCATCTATCGCGCCGAGCTGGAAAGACTGGCCGGGCAGGGCGTCAATCTCGTGCTCACGCTGACACGCACACAACCGGCGGGCTGGGGCGGGTTCAAGCGCCGCATCGACCGCGCCATGCTGGAGAGCGCCGGCTTTGCGCCCGCCGCCAAGCCGCGCATTTTCGTGTGTGGGCCGACGCTGTTGGTCGAGAGCGCTGCCAGCGCTCTGCGCGACCTCGGCCACGCGCCGCAATTGATCAAGACCGAACGTTTCGGTCCGACGGGAAAATAACGCGCTAGGCAAAACCGCTGCGGTCGGATTAGCATTGCGGCAGATGAAAAATGGGGGTTCGTTATGATCATCGGTTTGTCGATTCAAAATTTCACAATTCTGCACGTCGTCATCACGTTGATCGCCATCGCGAGCAGCTTCGTTGTGATGTTCGGTATGCTGGGCTCAAAACGGCTGCCGGGCTGGACCGCGATTTGTCTTCTATTCACCGTGCTCACCAGCGTGACCGGCTTCATGTTTCCGATTCATGGTTTCACACCGGCGCTGGGTGTCGGCGCCCTCTCGATCATCCTTTTGGCGCTTGCGCTCTACGGCCTTTACGCCAAACATCTCGTTGGTGGCTGGCGCTGGATTTATGTGGTCACCGCCGTCGCCGCGTTCTGGTTCAATGTCTTCGTTCTGCTCGTTCAGTCGTTCGAGAAGGTAAAACTGCTCAATGCGGCCGCGCCCATGGTCGGACCGCCCTTTGCCGAGCCGGTCAACACGCATTTCGTCATCGCCCAGGGCGTGGCGCTGTTGTTCTTCGTCGTGATGGGCTTTTTGGCCGCGAAAAAGTTCCATCCAGACGTTGCCCAATAAGTCTGTCCGGCGGGGCAATTCGCCGATTTATCGCCTATTCCCATCCGCAGCTGTTAGAGCCGTGGAACGAACGGGTGCCGCCGCAGGTTGTCTGTCCGGAACCCGACACACAAATGGAGGCGCGATCGCCTTTGTTCCCCTAAATCTCCGCAGCAGGCGCTGATTCGGCGCGCTGGTCACATGTTGCGGTTTCTCGCCCTCATCCGACGGGGGCTTGGAGAAACACCATGGACGCCAGGGTCTCGATTGGGACGAACAGCATATTGCAGCATCTATCAGCCAAGACGATGGCGCTGATCGAGCCGCATCTTCACAGAATGAGGGTCGCGCAAGGCGTGGTTCTGCAGGAAACCGGCGAACCCATCACCAATGTCTATTTTCCGCTTAGCGGCATGGTGTCGATGCTGGCCGTTCTCAAAAACGGCGCGGCCATCGAGGCCGGCATTATCGGCCGCGAAGGCTATGTCGGCGGCTATCTGGGCCCGCGCGGCTGGCGCCCGTTCGGCCATGCGGTCATGCAGATGAGCGGCGACGTGATGCGGCTCAATGTCCGCCATTTCAAGAAGGCCTATGACGCCAGCGATGAGCTACGCATTTTGACCAACGGCTATCAGTCGGTCGTGCATTTCCAGGCGCAGCAGACGGCGGCCTGCCAGGCGCTGCATCAGGTCGAGCCGCGCATGTGCCGCTGGCTGTTGCAGGCGCAAGATGCGGTCGGCGGCAATACGCTAAACCTGACGCAGGAATTCCTATCGCACATGTTGGGCGTGCGCCGCACCAGCGTCTCGGCCAGCGCCAACAAGCTGCAGGCGAAAGGCTTGATCAGCTACAAACGCGGCGTGATTACAATTCTCGACCGCAAGGCATTGGAAAAGAGTGCCTGCGAATGCTACGCTGCGGTTAGCCGCGCGATCGCGGACGCCATGCCGAAAGACTAGCCCTCAATTGGCGACGCCGAGGCCCTTGAGTTCGCTCTTGGCGGCATCCCATTCGATAAAAGTTTTCGGGCAATCGCTCACGGCGATTTTAAACAGCCGCGCCGCCTCGTCTTTGGCGCCTTGGCGCAGCGCCAGTTCGCCGCTGTAGAAATTGGCCTCGCACACCTGGTTGCTTTTCGTCTTGGCATCCGCGTTATCGGCGGCCGCCAGAACGGCAGCCGGCGTCAACTGGCCGAGGAACATGCGAATAACGGGCGCCGGCCAGACGGTCATATCGATCTGCGGAACCGATTGCGACAGCCTGCTCGGCACCTTGTTGCGCTGTCCGATAATGTCGAGCCAAATCGCATGATAGGCCTCCTTGGGATCGAGGTCGCTCGCCTGGTTGATATCGGCCAGAGCTTTGGGCAAAGCACCGCTGTAAAAATAGGCCAGCCCGCGCGTGCGGTAGTTGTAGGCATTCTTCGGATTGAGCTTGATCATTTCGTCGTAGTCGGCGGTGGCGTGCTCCGTGTCGCCCTTGGCCGCATAGGCGCTGGCGCGGTTGGAGTAATATCGGACAAGCTTGGGATCGAGCCGGATCGCCTCATTGTAGTCGGCGATGGCCAGGTCGTAGTTCTGCTTGCCGAAATTTTCATAACCGCGATTGTTAAAGGCGGTGTCGGATTTCGGATCGAGCCGGATCGCTTCGCCGTAATCGGCGATGGCGTGCTCGGAGTCCTTCTTCCTGCCATATAGATTGCCGCGGTCGATGTAGCGGCCAGCGCTCGGCTCGAGCCGGATCGCCTCATTGAAATCGGCGATGGCGGTGTCCAGGTCGCCTTTGCCGCCATAGGCGTTGCCACGGTTGGCATAGCGGCCTGCGTTCGGCTCGATCCGGATCGATTCGCTGTAATCGGCGATGGCGTGGTCGTAGTCGTTCGTGAGATAATAGGCATAGCCCCGGTTGTTATAAGCATAGGCATTCCTGGGCTCGATGCGGATCGCCTCGCTGTAGTCGGCAATGGCCCGATCGCTGTCGCCCTTCATGCGATAGATGAGGCCGCGGTCGATATAGGCCGTCGCGAATTTCGGGTTTCGGCTGATCGCGGCGCTGTAATCGGCGATGGCCCGATCGAGATCGCCTTTGGCTTTATAGACGTCGCCGCGATTATCGTAGGCCTTGGCATAGTTCGGATCGAGCCGGATCGCGTCGTTATAATCGGCCAAGGCGCGATCGAAATCGTTTCTGTTGTAGTAGATCAGGCCGCGGTTGTTGTGCGGCAGGGCATAATTGGCATCGAGTCGAATGGCCGCGGCGTAATCGGCCAAGGCGCGGTCGTAGTCCTTCTTGTCGAAATAGCGGTTGCCGCGGTTGTTGTAGGCGAGCGCATATTTGGGGTCGATCTGGATTGCCATATTGTAGTCGGCGATGGCGCGGTCGGGATCTTTCTTGTCGCCATAAGCGTTGCCGCGGTTGTTGAAGATAATCGCATCCCGGGGCGTGAGCCGCAGCGCTTCGTTGCAATCGGCCAAGGCTCGGTCTGGCTGTACTTTCGTATTCCAGAGCGCGCAGCGGTTTGTGAGCGCGGCCGAGCGGTTCTTGTTTGATTCGCGGCCGCTGTCCAATATCCGCGTGCAGGCCGCGATATTTTGATCCGCCGCCTCGGCATTGTTGACGTCTTTGCACTGGTCCCAGTCGCGGTCGCTCGCAGCCTTCGCCGGACCCGCGAGCGCGATGCCCGCAACGATTAGAATAACTAGCCCGGCAATACGCATGACGCCCCCTAACAAACGGTCAGCGAGACTATCATGGATTTTGCCGCCCAAAAGCCGCGCCGCGCGAGGTTAAACGGTAGTAATGCCGCGTTTATCGCGTGCCGCGCTAACTCAAACGTCTTCCGGATTATCGACATAAACCAAGCCGGCTTTCGCCAGCCCCTCGCGCATATTGTACATGTCGAGGCCGAGGATGCCGGACGCGAGCTTCTTGCGCTTGGCATCCTCATCATCGAAACGCTTTTGCGCCTTGGCCGCGACCTCGACCGCGAGTTTCTTGGGCACGATCACGACGCCATCGTCGTCGGCCACCACCACATCGCCCGGTTCGATATTCACGCCCGCGCAGACCACCGGGATATTGACCGCGCCGAGCGTCGCTTTGACGGTGCCTTTGGCCGAGATCGCCCGCGACCAGACCGGAAAGCCCATGTCCTTGAGTTCTTTCACGTCGCGGCAGCCGGCGTCGATCACGAGGCCCTTGACGCCGCGCGCCTTGAGCGATGTGCCGAGCAGATCGCCGAACATGCCGTCGGTATTGTCGGCGGTACAGCCCACCACCAGCACGTCGCCCGGCTGACACTGTTCGATGGCGACATGGATCATCCAGTTGTCGCCCGGCTGCGCCATCACGGTCACCGCGGGACCGGCAATGCAAGCACCGGCCCAGATCGGCCGCATGTAAGGCTTCATCAGGCCGGAGCGGCCAAGTGCCTCATGCGTGGTGGCGACGCCGAGCGCCTGCATAACGCCGACGGCGTTGCTATCGGCGCGTTTGATGTTGCGGACGACGACGGGTTTCATTTCAAGATCTCCTCCACCGTCGGGAACAGCCGCTGGTAGGCCTCCCCGTAGATCATCGGCACGCCGGTATTGCGCGAGCCCTGGATGCCGCGGTTGAACGCGACCCGTTCGTAATAACTCCAGAGATGTTTTTGCGCGGCGAGAATCTGGAACGCCTTGTATTTTTGCTCCCACACCTCGTCGATCTTGAGAATGAGGTTGGGCTTGTAGTTGCACATTTCGGGCTGGTGCGGCTCAAACAGAAAGAGCGGCGGCGCCGAATATTTATATGGGGCACCCGGTTTGTGTCCCATGGCCTGCGCCACCACGCGGGTTTCCTGCGCGAAATGCGAGGCATTGGGATGGTCGAAATTATACGGGTCTTCCAGCGCGTGGCTGAGCACAAAGGACGGATTGAGTTCGCGGTAGATATCGACCATGCGGTCGAAATGCGCTTCGTTGAGCTTGAGCGGATAGTCGCCGCAATCGAAGAATTCGATCTCGGCCCCTAACAGAGCGGCAGCGCGCTCAGCCTCGTCCTTGCGCCCGGCCTTGACGGATTCCAGCGTAGCGCCGGCTTCCTTCCAGGCGAACTGGCTCTCGCCGCGCTCTCCGAATGACAGACAGACGATTTTGACCCGGTAGCCCTTTTTGGCGTGCAGGGCGATGGCGCCGCCGGCGCGCCAGACGAAATCGCCCGGATGGGCGGTGACGACAAGTCCGGTTTTTTGCCCGGTCTGCTGTTCCGGCATGAAGTCAGAACTCCTTATTGCGGCCTTTCGGGCAAGATTAGGCGCAATCAATATCCTACGATCAGGGCGGTCAAGTTCTTGGGCGCGTGGCAGGCTTTGCCAGCTGCCATGCGGATAACTGGCGAATAAACAGCCAAGTTTGCCTATTAATTAGGCTAGGCCTGCTGGTCGAAAACTAGGCAGTTCCCTTTTCTAATGATATACAACAATAATATCAGTAACTTAACTCTGTCCTTACGCCTTGGCACAGGGCTTGCGATTTGACGTCTGCGCGGAAGTCCGTCGAGACATCGCGCGCGTCAAACGCAGGGGATCTAACTCATGTTCAGCACGATTAAAACGGCCGTCCGCAGGCCGAATGCCCGTAAGTGGCTTTCGGTGGCGGCGGGACTGGCGTTCGCGGCCACTGGAGCGATCCAGGCCGCCAAGGCCGAAGATACGATTAAGGTCGGCATCCTTCACTCGCTTTCCGGCACCATGGCCATCAGCGAAAGCACGCTGAAGGACGTGATGCTCATGCTCATCGAAGAGCAGAACAAGAAGGGCGGCGTTCTCGGCAAGAAACTCGAAGCCGTCGTCGTCGATCCGGCCTCGAACTGGCCGCTGTTTGCGGAAAAGGCGCGCGAACTGATCTCCAAGGACAAGGTTTCGGTCGTGTTCGGCTGCTGGACCTCGGTGTCCCGCAAGTCGGTGCTGCCCGTGTTCAAGGAATTGAACTCGATCTTGTTCTACCCGGTCCAGTTCGAAGGCGAAGAAGGCGAGCGCAACGTATTCTACACCGGCGCCGCGCCGAACCAGCAGGCCATTCCGGCCGTCGACTATTTGATGTCGAAGGACGGCGGCTCGGTGAAACGTTGGGTGCTGGAAGGCACCGACTACGTCTATCCGCGCACCACCAACAAAGTCCTCGAAGCCTATCTCAAGTCGAAAGGCGTTGCGGCTGACGACATCATGATCAACTACACGCCGTTCGGCTTCTCCGACTGGCAGACCGAGGTCTCCAAGATCAAGGCGTTCGGCTCGGCCGGCAAGAAGACCGCGGTGGTTTCCACGGTCAACGGCGATGCCAACGTTCCGTTCTATAAGGAGCTGGGCAACCAAGGCATCAAGGCAACCGACATTCCGGTCATGGCGTTCTCGGTCGGCGAAGAAGAACTCGCCGGTCTCGACACCAAGCCGCTGGTCGGCCATCTCGCCGCCTGGAACTACTTCGAGTCGATCAAGACACCCGCCAATGCCGCCTTCATCAAGGAATGGCATGAATTCACCAAGAACCCGAAGCGCACCACCAACGATCCGATGGAAGCTCACTACATCGGCTTCAATATGTGGGTGAAAGCGGTTGAAAAGGCGAAGTCGACCGATCCGGACAAGGTGATCGCGGCGTTGCCGGGCATCAAGCAGGCCAACCTCACCGGTGGCGTGTCGGAAATGCTGCCGAACCACTACATCACGAAGCCCGTGTTCGTTGGCGAAATCAAAGCTGACGGCCAGTTCGACGTGGTCTGGAAGAGCAAGGGCCTGGTCCCGGGCGATGCATGGTCGCCCTATCTGCCCGGCTCCAAGGATCTGATCGCCGATTGGGTCAAGCTGAAGTGCGGCAACTACAACACCGTCACGAAGAAGTGCGGCGGGGCGTCCTAACGCCAGGCCAGCGCGGATAGCGCGACTGACTTAAACGACCAACGGAGGCGGCGGCATGCCGCCGCCTCTAACCTTCTCTAAACAGTGGCGCCGGGATCGAATGGCAATGCGTAATTTCTACGATCGCGTCGTAGCGCTCGTATTCATCCTCGGACTCCTCGTAGCAAGCGCGGGCCTTGCCCATGCAGGCCCCTACGAGGATGCGCTCGAAAAATTCACCACCGACGATTACGCCGATACGGCCGATGCGGTGACGGCGGTCGCCACTAGCGGCAATCCCCTGGCGGCGCCTTTGATCGAGGCCCTGCAAGATGGCCGGCTGCTCTTTAGCGCCAAGGACAAGAAGGTCTTCATCAAGACCAAGGACGACACGCTGCTCGACGCCGCAACTGGAAAGCCGGCCGAGGGCGCAGCCCCCGACGATCTCGATAGCGTGCGCCTCAATAACCGCTTGCGCGGCACGCTCGACGCGGCCAAAGGCGCGCTGACGCTGATGGCGCCCGATCCCAAACTGCGTTACGCGGCGGCCCAGGCGGTATTCAAATCGCGCGAGGCCAGCGTCATGCCGGCGCTCGACAAGGCGCTCGCGGCGGAGTCCGTCGCGCGCATCAAGAAGGCTATGACCGAGGCCCGTGCCGCCATTGTGCTGGGCCAGGATGACTCCAGTGCTCCGGACAAGATCGCCGCAATTGCCGTGATCCGCGAACGCGGCGATCAGGATTCGCTCGGCCTTTTGGATAGCATGGCCGCGAACCAGCCGCCCGACGTTCTAGCCGCCGCGGCAGCCGCCAAGCTCAAGATCAAGCGCACGCTGGCGATCTGGGACACGGTGCAGAACCTCTGGTACGGCCTATCGCTTGGCTCCGTGCTGCTGCTCGCCGCTATCGGCCTTGCCATCACCTTCGGCGTGATGGGCGTCATCAACATGGCCCATGGCGAAATGGTGATGCTGGGCGCCTACACGACCTTCGTGGTCCAGGAAATCATCCGGCAGAAATACCCCGGGCTGTTCGATTATTCGCTGGCGATAGCGCTGCCGCTCGCCTTTATCGTCGCCGGCGCGGTCGGCATCTTGATCGAGCGTACCGTGATCCGTTTCCTTTACGGGCGGCCGCTGGAAACGCTGCTCGCCACTTGGGGAATTTCACTCGTGCTGCAGCAGGCGGTACGCGGCAGTTTCGGGCCGACCAACAAGGAAGTCGGCAATCCGTCCTGGATGAGCGGCGCCTTCGACCTCGGCGGTATCCTGATCACTTATAACCGCATGTGGATCATCGTCTTCACCGGCTTGGTGTTTGTCGCCTTGCTGGGCATGTTGCGGTTCACCCGCCTCGGCCTGGAAATGCGGGCGGTGACACAAAACCGCTCCATGGCCGCGGCGGTCGGCATCCGCACCGCGCGCATCGACGCGCTCACCTTCGGGCTCGGTTCCGGCATTGCCGGCATCGCCGGCGTGGCGCTCTCGCAAATCGACAATGTCAGCCCGAACCTGGGCCAGGGCTACATCATCGACTCGTTCATGGTGGTGGTGTTCGGCGGCGTCGGAAACTTGTGGGGCACGCTGGTTGGCGCGCTCACGCTCGGCATCGCCAATAAATTCCTCGAGCCGTTTGCCGGCGCCGTGCTCGCCAAGATCGCCATCCTGGTGTTCATCATCCTGTTCATCCAGAAACGGCCGCGCGGCATGTTCGCGCTCAAGGGCAGGGCGATCGAGGCATGACGTCGCATCCGCTTATCCGGCTGCTCGACCGCGGCTCCACACTGTTCTTGGTGCTGCTCGCCGCTTTTGCAATCACCATCCCGGTGCTCAACCTGCTCGTGCCGGATGGCTCCACGCTGCATGTCTCGACCTATTTCGTCGCGCTGTTCGGCAAATACATCTGTTACGCGCTGCTGGCGCTTTCCATCGACCTGATCTGGGGCTATGTCGGCATCCTGTCGCTCGGCCACGGCGCCTTCTTCGCACTCGGCGGCTACGCCATGGGCATGTATCTGATGCGCCAGATCGGCACCCGCGGCGTCTATGCCAATCCGATCCTGCCCGACTTCATGGTGTTCCTGAACTGGCCGGAATTGCCGGTCTTTTGGTACGGCTTCAATCATTTCGCCTATGCCATGCTGATGGTGCTCTTGGTGCCGGGCCTGTTGGCCTTCGTGTTCGGCTGGTTTGCCTTCCGCTCGCGCGTCACCGGCGTTTATCTTTCCATCATCACGCAAGCGATGACCTACGCCTTGTTGCTGGGCTTCTTCCGCAACAATTTCGGTTTCGGCGGCAATAACGGGTTGACCGATTTCAAGGACATTCTCGGCTTCAATGTGCAGTCGGAAGCGACGCGCAATTCGCTCCTCGTGATCTCCTGCCTCATGCTGGCGATCTGCTTCCTGATCTGCCGGGCCATCGTCACGTCCAAATTCGGCATGGTGCTGGTGGCGATCCGCGACGCGGAATCGCGCACGCGCTTCCTCGGCTACCGGGTCGAGGCCTATAAACTGTTCGTGTTCACGCTCTCGGCCTGCATGGCGGGCGTCGCCGGGGCGCTTTACGTGCCGCAAGTCGGCATCATCAATCCGGGCGAATTCGCGCCCGCCAATTCCATCGAAGCCGTGATCTGGGTGGCGGTGGGCGGCCGCGGCACGCTTACAGGCGCGGTATTGGGCGCCTTCGTGGTCAATTACGCCAAGACCTACTTCACCTCCGGATTCCTCGCGCCCTATTGGCTGTTCATGCTGGGCGGTCTATTCATCGGCACCACGCTGCTGATGCCGCGCGGCATCATCGGCACCTATAATAGTTGGCGCGGCAACCGCGGCGAGGCGCTCAAAGAAGCGGCCCAGAGCGCGTCCAAGGAAGCCGGCACCGGGACGGCGGCGTCGCCGCATGCGGCGGAGTAGGGCGCATGACCGAATCCACCACCGCCACCCAAACCGACCGGAAAATCGAAAAGCAGACGACGTCGGCGCTGCTCTATCTCGACGGCATTTCGGTTTCGTTCGACGGCTTCAAGGCGCTCAACGAATTGTCGTTCATCATCGAGCCCGGCGAAATGCGGGCGATCATCGGCCCCAACGGCGCCGGCAAGACCACCATGATGGATGTGATCACCGGCAAAACACGCCCCGACACCGGCGACGTCTATTTCGAGGAGGGCAAATACGATTTGTCCAAACTTGACGAGACCGAGATCGCCATGCTCGGCATCGGCCGCAAATTCCAGAAGCCGACCGTGTTCGAAATGCATACGGTCGAAGATAATCTGTTGCTCGCGCTCAAGAACGATCGCAGCGTGCTCGCGACGCTGCTGTGGCAGGACTCCGCGCCGCAGGAAAATCGGATCGAAGAGGTGCTCGAGACCATTCGGCTCACGGCTGTGCGTTCGCGCGTGGCGGGCGGCCTGTCGCACGGCCAGAAGCAATGGCTGGAAATCGGCATGCTGCTGGCGCAGGAGCCCAAATTGCTGCTGGTCGACGAGCCGGTCGCCGGCCTCACCGATGTCGAGACCATGCAGACCGCCGAACTGCTCAAGGAAATCAACAAGACCAAGACCGTGGTCGTGGTCGAGCACGATATGGCTTTCGTGCGCGAACTCGGCGTCAAAGTGACGTGTCTGCACGAAGGTTCGGTGCTGGCGGAAGGCACCATCGACCAGGTCTCGACCAATGATCGCGTCGTCGAAGTGTACTTAGGCAGATAAACATCATGCTCGAAGTCAACGCCATCAATCTGCATTACGGCGCGGCGCAGGCGCTGCGTGGCATTTCGCTCAAGGCCGAAGTCGGCAAGGTGACCTGTGTGCTCGGCCGCAACGGCGTCGGCAAGACCAGCCTATTGCGCGCCATTGTCGGCCAAAAGCCGGTCAGCGCCGGCAGCATCACTTTGGACGGCACCGACATCACCAAGCTGCCGACGGTCGAGCGCGCGCGTAGCGGCATCGCCTTTGTGCCGCAGGGCCGCGAGATTTTTCCGCTGCTCACCGTCGAGGAAAACCTGGAAACCAGTTTTGCGCCGCTCAAGCGCGATCAGCGAACCGTGCCGGACGACGTGTTCACGCTGTTTCCGGTACTCAAGAGCATGCTGGGCCGGCGCGGCGGCGATCTGTCGGGCGGCCAGCAGCAACAATTGGCGATCGGCCGCGCGCTGGTGATGCGCCCGCGCCTGTTGCTGCTCGACGAGCCGACCGAAGGCATTCAACCCTCGATCATCAAGGATATCGGCCGTGCCATCAGCTATCTGCGCTCGCTCAAGGAAATGGCGATCATTCTGGTCGAGCAGTATCTCGATTTTGCGCAGGAACTTGGCGACCACCTTATCGTGATGGACCGCGGCGCCATCGTCTATCAGAGCGACAAGGCCACGATGGACGAGGCCGCGATCAAGCGCGCTTTGGCGATTTGAATTGTGATTTCGTCATGGCCGGGCTTGTCCCGGCCATCCACGTCTTTCATGCTGGGCGCAAAGGCGTGGATGCCCGGAACAAGTCCGGGCATGACGGCGGAGGGGGCTGGTGTGCCAAATTTAACCGTCCAAGAGCAGCACACTTTCGCCGCCAATCGTGCAACCGGCCATATCGCGTTGAGCGTCGCGTCGGCGGGCAGCGTCACGCGCCGCGAAAGCGTGCTTGAAGACGGCTCGCTGCGCGTGCGGTTTCCCAATGTCAGTGCCGGGCCGCTGGAGGCCGTGATCGTCAATACCGGTGGCGGCATGACCGGCGGCGACCGCTTCGCGATCAAAATGGCCGTGGGTGTGGGCGCCCATCTGATCGCAGGCACCGCGGCCGCCGAAAAGGTTTACCGCTCGAACGGCCCCGACGCCGAAATGAGTGTGAAGCTTGATATCGCCGAGGGCGCCAGCCTCGCCTGGTTGCCGCAGGAGACCATCCTGTTCGACCAGGCGCGGCTGTCGCGCCGTATCGACATCGAATTGGCGCCCAATGCGTCGCTCGTGATGGCGGAGGCGGTGGTGCTTGGCCGCGCCGCTTCCGGCGAGATGATGAACGAGGGTTTCTTTGCCGACCGCTGGCGCCTGCGCCGCGACGGCAAGCTGATTTACGCCGACACCGCCTGGCTCGAAGGCGCCATTGCCGCACGGCTGATAGAGCCCGCCGTCACGCGAGGCGGCATCGCCATTGCCACTGTGCTGATCACGCCCTGCGACGAGGCCACGCTTGCTTCGGTGCGGGCTCTGCGCGAATATTTTACCGGCGAGGTCGGCATCTCGGCCTGGAACGGCATCGCGGTGGCGCGGCTCTGCGCCAAGGACGGCACGGCCTTGCGCCACGATCTGATCGCAGTGCTGGCCGCGCTCAACCAGCCGGTGCCGCGGCTTTGGCTAAATTGAGGACTGCGCATGATCCCGAAAAATGGGAACCGGTTCTCGGATAAGATCATGCGCAAAAGGAAGAAACGATGAACTTGACGCCGCGCGAAAAAGACAAATTGCTCATCGCCATGGCCGCGATGGTGGCGCGCCGCCGCCTGGAGCGTGGCGTCAAGCTCAACCATCCGGAAGCGGTAGCGCTGATTTCCGATTTCATCCTGGAAGGCGCGCGCGACGGCAAAAGCGTCGCTGAACTGATGCAGAAGGGCGCCCATGTGATCACCCGCGCCCAGGTGATGGATGGAATCCCGGAGATGATCCATGACATCCAGGTCGAAGCGACATTTCCCGACGGCACCAAGCTCGTGACCGTGCACGACCCGATCCGATGAGAGGAAAACCGATGAACAATTTTCGCTGGAAAAACGACCCCCACCTTAATCCTCCCCCTTTCAGGGGGAGGAAAGTGCGTGGGACGCCATTCTACCTCCCCCTGAAAGGGGGACGGTCGGGGTGGGGGTCTGTTGCGTTAGTTATCGTGGCGACGATGGTCGTTTCGACCCCCGCGCTCGCCCATGTCGGCGTCGGCTCAACCGAATCCTTTGCCGCCGGC
>Ga0302320_10004171_pt1 | contig 32917 bp, 32 predicted proteins | sample Bog_T0_3_FD_202130 | JGI IMG/M metagenome (GOLD analysis project Ga0302320, IMG submission 202130) | Peat permafrost microbial communities from Stordalen Mire near Abisko, Sweden - Bog_T0_3 | ecosystem: Environmental > Terrestrial > Soil > Wetlands > Peat | place: Sweden: Abisko, Stordalen Mire... | reverse complement strand
GCCTCCTCGCCAAACTGGGCGCGGAACTCGCCCACCGTGAGCATACGAACGCCTTTACCCATGAGACAATCCCCCTGCTATAAGAGTATCGCCTTTTGTTCGCCTGAACAAGCTAAATAATCATCTTTGCGAAAATGCTCTAGTTCATCCACCCCTAAACGTTGTCATCCTGAGCGAGCGAAGCGAGTCGAAAGCCTGCCCTGAGCGAAGCCGAAGTGGACCTGCATCTTCGTGGATTTCAGGCTCACCCTTTTGGTGATTTTCCAAGTGCGATAAAACGCGCATCCAACTTGCAGTTTTCAGCCATTTCATCGACCTTACTGCCGGATCAAGAATATTAGATCAAGTGGTCACGGCCCTACGCCGGAGCCTTGATCTCGCTCGACCTTCCTCCCGCTGCCGGAATGTAACACTTCTCCGTGTAATCCATCACCATGCGATCCGCATTGAAGCGCCATCCAAGCGTCCGAATGGTCCGTTTCATGCGCTTGATCCACCCTCTCGGCAGCCCGTCACGGTCCCGCTGATAGTAAAGCGGAATCAGTTCCTCCTTCAGTACCCGATACAGATCTTCTCCGTCCCGGGAATCGTGCACATTCATGTCGGAGTGCGTCCTGCCCGAGCCAATCGCAAATCCGTTCAGCCCGTCATATGCTTCCGCCCACCAGCCATCCAGCACCGAAAGATTCAGCCCGCCATTCAGCACGACCTTCTCCCCGCTGGTCCCCGAGGCCTCCAGGGGTCTGCGCGGATTGTTCAGCCACACATCCACGCCCTGCACCAGGTTGCGGCCCACGTTGATGTCATAGTCCTCTATGAAGACAAACTTGTCGCCCAGATCCGTATCGCGCATCATCTGCGCAACCTGCTGCAGCACGGCCTTCCCCGGCTCATCGTGCGGATGCGCCTTGCCCGCGAAAAGGAACTGCACCGGACACTTGGGATCGTTGATCATCGACGCCAGCCGTTGAATGTCGGCGAGAATCAGATTGGCTCGCTTATAGGTCGCGAAGCGCCGCGCAAAGCCAATCGTCAGTGCGTCCGGCGACAACACCTTGGCAAGCCGGTTCAAAGACGATTCCGGCTCCCCTCGACGCGCCGCCTGCTCACTCGCTCTCTGCCGGACAAAATCCAGCAACTGCGACTTCAGGCTGAGATGCGTCTCCCAAAGCTCGCCATCATCGACACTCTCAATCTCTGCCCAGGTTTGCGCAGAGCCGCTCCGCGTCTGCCAGCCAACGCCAAGATGGCGGTCATACAGCCGCCCCATCTGCGGCGCAAGCCACGAAGGAACATGCACCCCGTTCGTGATGTGGCCAATCGGCACCGCATCCTCTGACTTGCCCGGAAACAGACCCCACCACATCGCCCGCGACACTTCGCCATGCAGCGACGAAACCGCATTCGCCCGCCGCGACAACTTCAGTCCCAACACCGTCATGCAGAATGTCTCGCCATCATCGGTGGAGTTCACCCGCCCGAAACCCATCATGTTTTCGTGCGACAGACCCAACTGTTCGCGCAGCGGCCCCAGGTGCTCTTCCATCAAATCGGCCCCGAAGCGATCATGCCCCGCGGGCACCGGCGTATGAGTTGTGAAGACCACTTCGCGCGGAATCTGTCGTGCCGCCGCGTTGAAATCGATGCCCTCTTCCTCCATTCGCGTGCGGATCGCTTCGAAGACCGCAAAACCGCTGTGCCCTTCATTCAGATGAAGCACACTCGGAGAAACACCCATCGCCTTCAACGCCCGGAAGCCGCCCACACCCAAAAGCAGTTCCTGGCGAATGCGCGTTCGCCCATCGCCACCATAGAGACGCGAAGTAAGTTCACGATCCTCCGGCGCATTCCCTTCCACATTCGAGTCAAGCAACAGCAGATCGATGCGGCCCACCTTGATCTGCCACACCTTGGCCTTGATCGGCCCGCCGCGTGTATGTACCTCCACAACCACCGGCTCTCCGCCTTTGCCGATCGCCGGCTGCATCGGCAAGTGGCTGATATCGGTCTGCAGATACTCTTCGCACTGCCATCCATCCCCATTTAACAACTGGCGAAAATAGCCCTGACCATAAAAAAGTCCGATTCCGATCAGAGGAATATCCAGATCCGACGCGCTCTTGATGTGGTCTCCGGAAAGCACGCCCAGACCGCCGGAATATATCGGCAACGACTCGTGCAAGCCAAACTCTGCGGAAAAATACGCCACCGGACGCGGCTTCAATACACCCGCATTCGCCGCCCCCCAGGTCTGGTCGGCATTCAGATATTCCTGCTCCCGCCGGTAGCAATAATTAATGCGGCTATGCAAGACCAACTCGGAGGCACGTCGCTCAATCTCCACCATCGGCATCTCTGAAAGCAGTGCGATCGGATTCTGATTGAGCTTGCGCCAGCGCATCGGATTCAAATCGCGAAACAAGGCAATACAATCTGGATCCCAGCTCCACCACACATTGCGCGCCAATGCCCACAGCCGCTCCTGGGTCGGCGCAATGAAGCGATCCATCGTCCGCGCCTGCGCAATCACCGGCGCCACCTGCGTCGCGGCCTCCACCAGCAGGCGGATCTCATCCTCCGCGAAGACCCGCTTCTCCTTGGTCTGCACAATCAACACGCCCTGCAGAATCCCGCGCTCAATCAGCGGGACGCCCAGAAAAGAGTGATAGATATCTTCCCCAGCTTCCTTGAAATACTTGAACCGCGGATGGGTCATGACGTCCGACACCGCCACCGGAAGTACTTGCTCTGCAACCAGCCCCGCCAACCCAACACTCAGTGGCATCCGCAAAGTTCCGATGCACCGCGGATTCAGACCCAACGTCGCCGCCAGCACCAGGTTCGACCGATCCGACTCCAGCAAATATGCCGAACAGACCTCGCACTTGAACCGCGCGGCGATCAACGCCACCACGTTCATGAGAGTATCCGCGGGCTTGGCCACATCCTCCGTGAGGCGCGTTACCTCGTCCATGGTTAAGACATGCCCATTGGGACTCGCACTACTGGGACTCTGAAGATAGGATTGCGGCATCCGTGCAGCCTCCAAGTTCGGTTGATTTCATCCAACGAAAAGAGACACTTCTACCGACCCACAACAAACCTGCCTGAGAACTTCCTGTTCAAATACCCCATCTCAAAGCAGCTAGGTCAAGCAGGTTGAGCACCGGGGGAACAACTCAATCGTTGATTGCGAAAGATCATACCATCGAATCTACTCATAACGGTATGATGAACCCCTAAAGAAATCCACGAAGGCCTCATCCTCCAATCACCTGCAGACAGGAAAAGAGTTCACGGACCCACTGATGAGGCCAATGTTCTCGGGGCTAAACAGACTGCGGAAAAACTCTATCTTGCCATTAGCTTTGAAGGAGCATGGCTTTACATACTGCGGAGGGACTCTATTTTGCCCTGAGTTTTGAAAGGGCATGGCTTTACAGGCTGCGGAAAAACTCAATTTTGCCATTAGTTTTGAAGGGGCATGGCTTTAGCCATGCCGATAAGGTCAATCAAATCAGCGTTGGCTTTAGCCACCGAGGGACGTATTTCAGGATTATTGGCGAAATACCGCCTTTTTCCGCAGCCTGTAAAGGCTTCGGCGCGCACCCAGGCCCCGCTCAACCAGCGCGCCCCTACACCAGTGCCGGCTGGAACGAACATTGGCCCCGCCCCTGCAATTGCACTACGATAGCCTCATGGCCAGCCTTCTCGACATTCGCAACTTGAAGATTCGCTTTGGAGAAACGGAAGCGGTGCACGGCATTGGCTTGCATCTCGAAGAGGGCGAGGTGCTCGGCCTGGTCGGCGAATCAGGCTCGGGAAAGAGCGCGACCGCTCTCGCGATTCTTGGCCTGCTCGGCCCATCCGCCGGTGTCACAGGCCAGATCCTGTGGAGAAACAACCCTGTCGCCAACGGTGGCCCTTCCCTCCAGGAAGACCAGGAAGCGATCGATCTCTTACTCCAGCAGCCAGCGGCATTGCGACGCCTGCGTGGCCGCGAAATCGCCATGATCTTTCAGGAACCGATGACGGCCTTGAATCCGGTCATGTCCATCGGCCATCAGGTGTCGGAGTGCGCCCAGGCTCACTTCCCCACCTGGACGGGAAGAGAGGCCCGGCGCAAGGCTCTTGCCGCGCTCGAAGCCGTCGCCATCCCCGAGGCCCCGTTGCGCTATGGCGATTTTCCCCACCAGTTTTCCGGCGGCCAGCGGCAGCGCATTCTCATCGCCATGGCCCTCATCAACCGCCCTCGCCTGCTCATCGCCGACGAACCTACGACGGCATTGGACGTCACCGTGCAAGCGCAGGTACTGGAGCTGCTCAAGGACCTGCAGCAACAACACGGCCTGGCGATGCTCTTCATCTCCCATGACCTGGCGGTTGTAGGACAGGTGGCAAGCCGCATGGCCGTCCTGCGCAACGGGCAAATTGTCGAAACCGGCTCAAGTTCCAAGCTGCTCACCGCGCCAGAGCATCCCTACACAAAAAACCTGCTAGCCGCGGTCCCCACTCTCCGCACCGACCGCAGCCGCCCCTTGGCGATGGTGCAATAAACCTAAAAACAGTAGTTGCTTGTTGGTTGAGGCGTTCATCCACCCCAAAACGTTGTCATCCTGAGCGAGCGGAGCGAGTCGAAAGCCTGCCCTGAGCGAAGCCGAAGGGGACCTGCATTTTCGCGGGTTTCAGGCTCACCTTTTCGGTGATCTCCTATGTGCGATAAAGCGCGCGCCCAACTTTCAGTTTTCAACAATTTCATCGATCTTCCTGCCGGATCAAGGATAAACCACCCTTCGCATGTTCGTAATTCTGCACACGAACGTGGGTGCCCCAGGTCTCGATTTTGAGACCTGGGAAAGCACGAATCTATGCGGTTACGCTACTAGCCAGAGTGCTTTCAATTCAAGCGCGAACAGAACTGAGGGCGCAAAACTGAGAGTGTAAAACTGAAGATGTAAAGACCGAGGGTCTAAAACTCAAGACGTAAAAAACGGAGGGAGTAAAACGGAGGGTGCCCCATCCATTTCCGCGTCTTTTTGCGGAAATGGGTGGGAGGCCACAAATCTCAATCAGAGCCCTAACCAGCCGAATCACCCCCTTGAGTGAACATCCCCCAAAAACACAACCGCCCCCCGGGAAACCCGAGAGGCGGCATGGTTCTTCAACATCAAATACTAGCTGGCGACGGTCTCTTCCGGAGCGGCAACCACTTCTTCGGTCGCTTCGCCCAGAACCTTCACCTTCAAGTGCGCCACAACCTCGCGGTGCAGCTTGATGTTCACAGTGAACTCGCCAATGCTCTTCAGCGGCTCGGCAAGAACGATCTTGCGACGATCCACTTCGAAGCCCTTGGACTCCAGATCGGCCGCAATATCAGCCGAGGTGACCGAACCAAAAAGATGGCCGTTCTCGCCCGTCTTGCGGGTGAAGCTCAGCGTCAACGGTTCCAGCTTGGCAACCAACGCCTCTGCCACTGCCTTCTCCGATGCGGATTTGCGGGCAGAAGAAGCCTTCATCTGCTCGATGACGGCCTTGTTGGCCAAAGTAGCCTGCAGCGCCATCTTGCGGGGCAGCAGGAAGTTGCGACCGTAGCCATCGGCGACCTTCACCACGTCTCCGCGGTGGCCCAGATTGGCTACGTCTTCCTTCAGAATAACTTCCATGGGAAACTCTCCATTGCTGCGCGGCGCCTGACTTCTTGAAAATTCAAGACTGCCAGCGGCAGCGCGCTTGATTCTACTTCCGTTCGCGGAGGTTTGCCGTGCCCTCAACTCGCCGAGGTTCCTGCGAGTCCAGACCCGGCATCCGGTGTCTAGTGACGGGTGGCGAAGGGCAGCAGGGCGATATTCCGGGCCTGCTTGATCGCGCGAGTCAGACGGCGCTGGTGCGTGGTGCACACGCCCGTCAAACGACGGGGCACGATCTTGCCGCGCTCGGCCACAAAGCCTTGCAGCAAACGAACGTCCCGGTACGGAATGGCATCGATCTTCTCGGTGCAGAACTTGCAGACCTTCTTGCGGCGAAAGAACTTGCCGCGGCCGCCAGGGCCACCGGAAGGACGGCCGCCCGCACGGGGAGCCGGACGCTCGGAGCCGGAACCCGACGACGAACCATGGGATGCCCCCGACGGAGCTTGGGTCGCGCCAGCTTCGGGCGCCTTGCTTTGAGTCTCTTCAGACATGATGTTTCCTCTTCACTCTCTTCGACCCGGGAACCTTCAAGTCCCCCGGTCGCTGGATCTGGCCACCCCGGTTATTCCGGCAGCGGCGATGAACTCGACAGCAAACTAGACGGCAGGCGCGGCAACTTCCGCAGGCGCGTCCACAACGGGAGCAGCAACCGCAGCTTCCACCGGAGCAGCAACCGGAGCGACAGCCGAAACCGGCGCGGCAGCCGGAGCAGCAGCAACAGGAGCCGGAGCATGGGCAACCGGCATCGAGCTGCGACGAACGCCGCGCAGTGCCTTCACCTTGGCCAGACGCTTCTCTTCCTCGTCAATGCGAACCGTGATGAACTTGATCACCGGCTCGGTAACGCGCAGGCGGCGTTCCAACTCCAACACCACCGCGCCATTGGCTTCGATGGTCAGCAGAACATAGTTGCCGTCATTGAACTTGCGCACCGTGTAAGCAAGCTTGCGCCGGCCCATCTTTTCGATCGTCTTCACCACACCGCCACCATTGGTGACGGAGGCGGTAAAGCCGGCGATCAGCTTGTCGGCTTCCTCTTCGACCACATCGGGTCGAACAATGAACATTACTTCATACAAACGGGACATCCGGTTTCTCTTTCCGCTGGCGTCACTCGACTCCAGCCACTGCCGCCGGTGCATCCACCTTGGCGGCCGTTGGTTCTTTGCTGCTGATTACCCGGTTGATCGCTATCGGCTTCAACTTCTCTTGGATCGGCCAACCGCTCAACCTGCTACTTGGAGCGCCGGATTCCGGATCTTCACGATCTCTATCCTTCTCGCTTCAGGGACTCGCTCCGCAACCCCTACGGTCTTACTCCTGCTCCGCCGGGCCGTTTCGCTCGCGACGGTTAAACTCATTCATCGCCGCGGACACACCCAACTCGATAACCCGTCGGGCAGCCGTTGCCACTTTGTCCAGCACTTCGTCCAGCACCGTCAAATCCGCCTTGCGCATCGGCGAAAGCAAGTAATCCTTGCCCAGCCTTTTGCCCCCACCCGCCGCAATCGCCGCCGGTGGAAGATCGAGCCCTACCCCAATCCGCAAACGAAGCCACTCCTGGCTGGCCAGCGCGCCGGTAATGCTGCGGGCTCCGTTGTGCCCCGCCGGCGAACCGCGTTCCTTGATCCTGAAGCTTCCCAGCGTCAGGTCCAGCTCGTCATAGATCACGAGCAGATCCTGCTGCGGGTTCACCTCAAATTCCTTCACTAGAGCGGAGACCGATATTCCACTCAGGTTCATGAAGGTCTCCGGCTTGGCCAGTACCACTGTCCGCCCAGCGATGCGGCAAGTTGCAGTAGCGGCCCGGCAGCGCCGGTTCTGCACCACAACCCCCTCTTGCAGGGCGATGCGGTCGATGGCCATGAACCCCGCATTATGCGGCGTCCAGGTGTACTCCGGTCCCGGATTGCCCAATCCCACAATGAGAAAGGGACCAGGCAATCCGCCGTTCTGACTTGCTTCAGCCAATGCTTACTTCTTTGCCGCGGGCTTCTTGGCATCCGCAGCCGGTGCTGCCGCTGCTTCCGCCGGCTTGCCGCCCTTCTTGGCAACCACCGGCTCTGCCGCAGCAGTTGCTGCAGCCGCCGCTTCAGCAACCGCCGCCGCATCTTCGCGGATGGCGATGACGTGGGCGACCGTGGCATCTTCGGCGTTGAGGAACTTCAGCGAACCTGCATGGGGCAAATCGGCAATGCGGATCACGCCATTGATCCCCAAACCGCTGACGTCGACGTCAATGTGGCTGGGAATGTCGGCAGGCAAGCACTCGATCTCCACTTCGCGCATGATCTGGTCCAGAACGCCGCCGGCAGCCTTGACGCCCACGGGAATTCCCAGAAGCTTGACTCGAACCTTCAGGCGCAGCGGCTTGTCCGAAGCAATGCGCTTCATGTCGATGTGGATCAGGCGATCGTTGATCGGCTCACGCTGCCAATCCACGATCATGGCCTTGGCCGCAGCCTGACCTTCGACTTCGATGTCGAAAATGCTGTTGTGGCCGGCTTCGGAAAAAAGAATCCGCGAAATCTGTTTGGGGTCCACTTCAACGGCCACTGCTTCGTGTCCGGCGCCATACAAAACGGCGGGGATCTTTCCTGTTACGCGGACGCGACGGGCTGCATTCTTGGTGAACCTGCCCACGCGGGGCTTGGTTACGATTACTTCTGCCATTCAATCTCTCGTTTCTGGATCGGGCACGGACCGATGAGGTTCCGCTCCCTTTGTTTGGCCAGGAACAGGGGTCAAGGATCAGGGTTCAGGGGTCAGAAAAACTGCTTTCCCCCTCCGTGATGCCGTTTGGCTGTCGCTGGCGATTCGTTGTTGTCACAGACCACTGATCCCTGAAACCTGATCCCTGATCCCTGTCCTTAAGAAAACAGCGTCGAAACGCTGGTCTCCATGTGAATGCTCTCAATGGCTGCGCCCAGCAATCCGGCAACCGAAAGCACTTTAATCTTGGGCAACTTCTGCGCCGCTTCGCGCAGCGGAATGGTGTTGGTGACCACCAGTTGCTCCAGCCGCGAGGCTGCGATGCGGTCGATCGCCGGGCCCGAAAGCACGGCATGGCTGGCTGCCGCATACACCGCCGTCGCACCATTCGAAAACAGCGCATCCACGGTCTTCACCAGCGTTCCCGCAGTGTCCACAATGTCATCGAGGATCAGGCAGGTGCGGCCCTTGACATCGCCGATCACGTGCATCACTTCGGTGACGTTGATATCCGTACGCCGCTTGTCCACAATGGCCAGCGGAGCCCCAATCTTCTGTGCAAAAAACCTCGCCCTCTCCACACCACCCGCATCGGGAGAAACCACCGACAGGTTAGGTAGATTGAGCTCCCGGAAGTAGCTCACCAGCACCGGGCTGGCAAACAAGTGATCTACCGGAATATTGAAAAACCCTTGAATCTGAGCCGCATGAAGATCCACAAACAGCGCGCGATTGGCCCCTGCAGTGGTCAACAGGTCGGCAATCAATTTGGCGCTGATGGCTACACGGGGACGATCTTTGCGATCTTGCCGCGCATACCCGTAATACGGAACCACTACCGTGATCCTGGCCGCCGACGCGCGCTTCAGTGCATCGATCATGACCAACAGTTCAACCAAATGCTGATCCACCGGATAGCAGGTGGGCTGAACCACAAACACATCCACACCACGCACGTTTTCCAGCAGTTGAAAATAGACTTCGCCGTCGGCAAAACGCTGAATCTTGACTTCGCCGACCTTGACCCCGATGTACTGTCCGATTTCCTCGGTCAGCGCCCTGTTGGCGGTTCCGCTAAAGAGCTTGAAACGCCGGTCTTCGCTCAGATTGCGCGTTCTCTTGCGCTCTGCGGCGGGCTTTGCCTCGCGTGCCTTGGTCGCCGCTTCCGCTGAAGCAATCTGCGCGGCCTCTTTGGCCTCGGCTTGCCCCACATTCGGCGACTTGTCCTGGTGATTTTCTTCTGCGTTCAACGTCAATGCTTCCGTTCCCATCTTTCGAGCACCTCCAAGCTGGTTGGCTTTGGCTGCGTTCCCCTGCTGCGTTTCACAGAACTATGGCTGGGCGACTAGGATTCGAACCTAGACAAATGCCTCCAAAGGGCATTGTCCTACCATTAGACGATCGCCCAACAATACAGCCGATGGTGAGTTTCATCTCACCGGGAAACGGCTGTCAACTTGGTTTTACGAAAGCATCTGTTGCCAGTAAGCCGAGCGCGGCAGAGTGCGGGTCAACTGACTCCGAACTCCCGCCGCCTGCAAGCGTTGGCAGGCTGCATCCGCAGCTTCCCGGGCCAGGTACAACCCGAAAAGCGCCGAACCGGACCCCGACAGCATGGCAATGAGAGACGCCTCCGGGGTATCCGAAGCCGCAAGAAGACGCTTGATGGCGCGAAGGGAGGGTTGCTGGGGAAAGACGACCCGTTCAAAGTCGTTCTCGATCCAACTGCTGATCCCGGTGCGGACAAGCGCGGACTCTTGAGGTCCGGCAAGGCCCTCTGGAACTGCGAGGGCACCGAAGGAGCCTGCTCCCTGCTCGCCTTCCTGTTCAGGTCCAATCTGGATCCCGCCCGCAAAGGCGCCTGCATAGGCGCGGCTCAACTGTTTTAGTTTATCTGTACTCGCCTCCTGGGTCAAACCATCGGCCGCGCAAAGGGCGTCCCAGTCCCGAAACGCCGCCGCCGTCGACACCCCAACCTCCGGCAAAGCCACCACGCACCACACCGCCTCGATGTCCGGCAGAGGATAAACATCCTGTCCCCGGTCCAGCCCCAGCGACGTGCCCCCGATCAGAAACAGCGGCACATCCGACCCAACTTCAGCCGCAATCTCCAACCTCCGCGCCGCCCACGCACCAACTCTGTCATCCTGAGCGATGAAACCAACCTTGTCATCGCAAGCGGTGAATCCAACCTTGTCATCCTGAGCGGAGCGCAGCGCAGTCGAAGGACCTGCGGTTGAACCACATCTTTGAGGTACGGCTTCAGATTTGCCACCCAGAGCGGCGAAACTAGTTTTGTCATCGTGAGTGGTAAAGCTAGATCTGTCATCGTGAGCGATGAAACCAACCTTGTCATCGCAAGCGGTGAAACCAACCTTGTCATCCTGAGCGGAGCGCAGCGCAGTCGAAGGACCTGCATTTGCTTTTCGGAAATCCCCAATCCCCAGCTGAGCGGAGCGCAGCGAAGTCGAAGGACCTGCATTTGCTTTTCGGCAATCCCCAATCCCCAGCTCCACTTCCAGCCCCACCAGCGCCGCCACAGCATTCGCCGACCCGGCCCCCATCCCACCCTGCACCGGCAGCCGCTTATCGATATGGATCTCAACTTCAGCCGTGATCCCCAGCGCATTCAGCGCCAGCTCCACCATCTTCCAAGCCGTATTGCGGCTATCATTCGGCACCCGCCGGTCGTTGGAAGTCAGCCGCAGCACCGTCTTTGCCGCAAGCCGGGCCGTCACCGTCACCATATCGTGCATTTCCAGCGTCTGATAAACAGTCGTCAGCCCGTGAAATCCATCCGGGCGCGGCCCTCCAACATACAGGCCAAGGTTGATCTTTGCATGGGAACGAACGGCGGTAGGCATACCTATCCATTGTAGTGGGAATACTGAGTCTCTGAGCCTGAATGGAAACGCATAAATACCCCCATCTCGTTGTGATTTAGCCCTTGAAAGTCGCCCGACTGTGAACTATAGTTAACGCGTGATCGATGTTCGCCAGACCGGCATCTTCTCTAGTTGGCTGCGCAGACTTCGAGATGAAAAGGCAAGGTTTCGGATCATCGGCGGAACTCAGAATTGATTACGGTCCGGGCTACCGGGTTTATTTCCAGCAACGCGGAAGCCTTCTGGTCCTGCTGCTGGCCGGTGGCACCAAGTCAACTCAGGAAAGCGATATTGCCAAAGCCAAGAAGCTGGCCGGGGAGTGGGTCGATGAGCACTAAGACAACGGCATGGGATCCTTCCGAGCATCTGGATTCTCCGGCAGCCATTGCCGCGTATCTTGAGGCGGTGTTCGAAGACGGCGATCCAGCCCTGATTGCCGCTGCACTGGGCGATGTAGCCCGCGCCTTGGGAATGACCCAGCTTGCTGCCCAAGCCGGAGTGACACGCGAAGCGCTCTACAAGGCTCTTTCCCCCACTGGCGACCCCCGACTATCCACCTTTCTCGGAGTCATGAAGGCGCTGGGCATCAAGCTATCTCCCCGAGCCGCCTGAATCGGGATAGCTCCCGAGCTATCAACTTGGATGAGCTCACCTCTCCCCCACGCTCAACGCAAACTCCTTGGCCGCCCGCAGAGTCCCCACCGGGTCGCCCGTGGGATAAAACTCCATCGCCACCGTGTGCCGATAATTGAGCTGAACCAGCTTGCGACAGATATTGGCATAGTTGATCTCCCCCGTCCCCGGTTCATGGCGCCCCGGCACATCCGCCACGTGGATCAGCCCGATCACGTCGATATGCTTCTCCAGCTTCTCGATCAGGTTTCCCTCCGCGATCTGCTCGTGGTAAATGTCGTAAAGAAACTGCACCTGGGGATGATGGACGGCTCGAACAACTTCAATCGCCTCCGATGCCGTCTGCAGAAAATAGTGCGGGTTCTCCGCCGGGTCGATGCACTCCAAAAGCAGGCGCACCGGCTGGCCGTTGATCGTTCGCCCTTCCACCAATGCCGCCGCCCGCTTGAGGGTTTCAATGCAGGCCTGATGCTGCTCTTCCCGCGTCATCCCGGTAACCAGATTGCCGGAGAGCACAATCATCGCCGGGCAACCCAGAGTCTCCATTGGCCCCAGCGCCTGGGTCAGCTCCGCAAGAAACGCCTCGCGACTTGCTGGGTCGGCAACTCCGTGCCGCAGTCCGGCGGTGGCGTCAAACTCAATCCCCAACCGCTTGCGCGCCCCATTCGCTCGCTCAAAATCAGCCGCCGTCCAGTCGCGGTATTCGCCCACAAGCTCAATTTTCGCGTAGCCCGCCTCGGCTATCTTTGCCAGCCGCTCTTCAAACGGCAGCTTGTTGAAGACCGTCCACAGCATCACCGAGAGCGAAAACGGCAATGCCTTGGCCGCAGCCTCACCGCCTTCAGCGGAAACAGCAACCGGCGGCACAGCCGCAGCAAGTGCCGCCACCGCCACGTTTCGTGCAAACGTGCGACGATTCATCGCGTCTCCTTCTCGATCTTCCCCGCCTTGCCGGACCTGCAAAGCGCCTGCCAATCCTTCTCCGTCTGATCGGCATACGCGGAGCCGAACGCACCCAGCGCCTCGGCAAATCCCTCCCCCGACCCCAGATAGCCCGCAATCATCTGCGCGTCACCCGAGCGTGCATGTCCCCGCGCCAGCAATTCGCCACACAGTTCGGCATAGGCCTGCAGCGCATCACCAGCCAAATCATCCACTTCGATGGAACCCTTATGGTCGTTCAGTTGTCGCACCAGGTAATCGCGTCCGCCCATGCGCGTCCAGCCCAGAAACGGGTCCGACTGCAGCTGCATCGCCTTTTGCCCCTCCGCAACCCGCTGCCCATTGTGGTGCGGCGCCCGCCCATCCGGCAGATAAGCCGAGTATGCCGAGGCGGGCTCTTCCTTGACCTGCAAAAACAGCGGATCCGCCGCTCCATTCCCTTCGAAGTACACGCAATAATCCCTTAGCCCTACCGACCCGGTTCCCACCACCTTGAAGGCCACATCAACCGGCCGATAAAACGACAAAAGATGCTGCCGCTGGGGCTCCAGCGTCTCGCGATACGATTCAAGCGCAGCCAGAACTTCCGTCGCCTTGGCAGTTGAAACTCGCGTCAGCATCGGCTTCTCATCCTTGAAGCGGCGCGGCACTGCGATCTGTCCTTCGCACTGCGGCTTCGCCTTGCTGGCAGCCTTCTTTGCGCTTTTGGAGCCGGTCTGCGTAGCAGACTGGTTTTCTGATCGAGGCCCGGATGGAGGCACGGCAGGTTCCGTGAGGCCCGCCAGTGTATGTAAGGGTGTGGCGCGCTCTGCCTTCAGCAATGCACAATGAATCGGCGCCACCGCCGCCAGCCGGTGCACCTGATAGTGCGCAACCTCCAGGTTCGGCATCCCGGCGAAACTCTTCATCAGAGCCGCGTAACGCTCCACGCACTTTTCCGCTGCCCCGCGCGCCGACCCCTCCTTGTGACCCGAGGCTCGTCCAGCCAACACCAGGGAAGCAGCCAGTCGCTTCAGATCCCACTCAAAGGGGCCACGAATCGTCTCATCGAAGTCGTTGATGTCGAAGACCAACCGGCCATCAGGCCCGGCATAGGCCCCCAGGTTGCGCACATGTGCATCCCCGCATAGTTGGCTAACAATGCCCGTATCGGGCAACACCGCCAAATCCGCAGCCATCACCGCAACCGCCCCGCGAAAATACCCGAAGGGCGACCCCGCCATCAATTGATATTTGAGCTTCACCAGCGCCGGAACCCGCCCCTTCATGGAGCGCTCCAGCAGCACGCCGGCGGGTGTCTTGCGCGCCTTGGGTTTCAGTTCGCTCTGTTCCTGGCGGCCCACCTGCTTGCGCCGCGTCTGACCTAGATTCCTTCGTTCTTCCGGACTCACCCATTGCATGACCCGCACCATACAACCTTTGCCCGGCTGACGCAACCATCCTCGTTCGGTAGATGGGCAATCGCGTGAATCCAATCTGCTGACGCCCTAAGCGGTTCCGATTTCGCTCGCGCCGGAGCCCCAGCCGTAGCTAGCCCTCGCCTCACCGCGGGGAAGTGGCCAACAATAGCTTGTCAGCCCAAGGGGCGGCGCAAAACAGCAAGCCTGACCTTAGGGCAATGCCTATGCGATTGCCAGGAGCCTCCGCTAACTCGCCAGCTGGCCAAAGCGCGAAGCGCGCTAACCCGCCAGGACTTTGACCGATTGAAATCTTGACCTTCTGAGCGCCCCTTTCCGCCGAATCGTCTTCCTCCTCGCGCCTCTGAAGGCAACATACAAGGGACGGAGCAAAGCGACGATTCAATCATCAAGAGAGCGTTCATGCGATTGCCATGATCGCAAGGCAAAGCGAACGGTCTCCGCAACCAGGTGATTTACACTGCTCGCAGGAAGACCCGCACCGCGTTCGCACTCACTTGCCTACGCGCGCTTGCGCAAGAGACTGCGCTCCGGTCTTCGGAGGCTTTCCAATTGAGACATTCCAACGCGCTCTTCGTCCTATGCGCCCTCTCCGCTCTTCCCCTTGCCGCGCAATCCCCCGCGACTCCGCTCACCGTCGAGAAGATCTTTGCCAATGGCCCGTTGATCGGTACACCTCCCGCCGACCTTTCATGGTCCCCCGACGGAAAGCACCTCACCTATGAAGACGGCGGCTCCCTCGTCGACCTCGCCCCCGATCAAAAATCCGAAGGCAAGACCCATGTGTTGGTAAGTCGCGCCAAACTGGCCGCCATCACCGGCGGCAAAGACTCCGAGCAGGATCGCGATCACCGCGACCGCTACAAGATGCCCGGCTATATCTGGTCGCCCGACTCCAGCCATCTCCTCTTCGACGCCAATGGCCAGCTCTGGCTCTACGATCTGCACAACGGCATCGGGATCGGCGTCGGCCGCAGCGGCAATGCTTCCGGAGACGATCCCAAGTTCTCCCCCAACGGCGAATACATCTCTTTCGTTCGCGACCGCAGTCTCTGCGTCATCCACCTCAAAGAACCGAGCACGCCCATCACCGTCGCAGCGCTGTCAATCAAAGAGTCCGTCCTCAATGGCCAAGTCGACTGGGTGTACGAAGAAGAGCTGGATGTGCGCAGCAATTACTTCTGGTCGCCCGACTCAAAAAAGATTGCCTACCTGCAGATGGACGAGACCGCAGTGCCGGAGTATCCCCTGACCGACTGGATTCCAACCCACAGCACGGTGGACATTCAGCACTATCCGCAGCCCGGAGATCCCGCGCCGGCCGTGCGCGTCGGCATCGTGAAACCCGGCGAAAACAAGACCCTCTGGATCAAAGTGCCCCTTCAGAGCGGCCAGGACTACATTCCCCGCTTCGGCTGGGCCGATCCCCACACCCTGTGGATCGAGGTCGTCACCCGCGACCAGAAACACCGCAATCTCTATTTTGCCGACGCCTCGACCGGGGATGCCCGTTCGGCCCTGCAACTCACCGACGACAAGTTCTTCGACGAAAAATACGATGTTTCGGTCGGATTCGGCTCCATCGTCCTCAATGATTGGTCCGATGGCCACAACCACCTCTACCTCTACCGCTACGACGAGACCAATCCCGGTCCAGCCACCCTGGTTCGCCAGCTAACCAAGGGAGACTTCGATGTCGTGCAGGTCTACCGCGTAGACCACTCCGCTAAAGTCGTCGACTACTCCTCCACCGAGACCGGCCCCTTGGAACAGCAATTATGGCGCGTCAGCTTCGACGCCGATCGGAAGCCGTTGACGACCGCCCCTGGGAAACACGAAGCGACCTTTTCCCCCTCCGGCGCAGCCTTTGCCGACAAACACTCGTCGATTCTGGAGCCGCCCACTCTCAGCCTCTGCCAGGCCGAAAAATGCAGCACCTTCTGGAAGACCCAGGCGCTCGAGCCCTTTCGTCTCCAACCCCCCGTGCAGTTGACCGTCAAAGCGCACGACGGAACACCTTTGCATGCGACGCTCCTTCTTCCCACCGAAGAAGCCGACAAGGGAGCTGTCCCGCTGATCGTCAATCCCTACGGTGGCCCCGGCGTCCAGGAGGTCGCCAACGCCTGGCGAGATGCCCTGCTCTTCGATGAACTGCTGGCCCAGCATGGCTTCGCCGTTCTTCACGCCGACAATCGCGGCTCCGGAAATCGCGGCCGCGCGTTTGCCCAGGCGGCCTACCACAACTTCGGATCGGTGCAGTTGGAAGACCAGCTCACCGTCGTCGATGCCGCGCTGGCTCAATATCCGCAACTGGACGCAGATCGCTTGGGCTGGTGGGGGTGGAGTTGGGGCGGCACGTTTACGCTCTACGCAATGTCTCACTCCGGCCGTTTCAGCGCCGGCGTCGCGGTAGCGCCCGTGACCGATTGGCATAATTACGACTCCATCTATACCGAGCGTTACATGAGCCAGCCCTCCGAGTTCCCCTCCGGCTACAAGGACTTCTCCGTGCTCAACTCGGCCGCCCAGCTCAAAGGCTCCCTGCTTCTGGTGCACGGGACCGGCGACGACAATGTTCACTTCGCCAACACGGTCCAGTATGTGCAGAAGCTGATCGAAGCCCAGTTGCCCTATGACCTGCAAATCTATCCCCGCAAGACACACTCCATCGCCGGCCCAGACGTAAGAACCCATCTGTACAACCGCATCCTGGCCCACTTTGAGGAATACCTGAACGGCCCCGAAGCCGCCGACAAAGGAAGATAACAAACCACCCCCGTCAAAACCCATCACCGAGGTGCTTCATAAAGGATGCGCAATTCACAAATAGATCCTAAAAACACCAGTTGCTTGTGGGTTGAGGAGTTCACCCACCCCAAAACGTTGTCATCCTGAGCGAGCGAAGCGAGTCGAAGGACCTGCATTTTCGTGGTTTTCAGGCTCACCTTTTCGGTGATTTCCCAAGTGCGATAAAACGCGCGTCCAAATTGCAGTTTTCAAACATCTCATCAATCTTACTGCCGGATCGAGGATAGATTTTTCTAGCGAAACCCGAGTTGCTATATCTTGAAGGCACTGCCCTAAAGTCGACGCGACCATCCGGGAGCGGCGACCTTGCACGAAGCTCACCGGGCCACAGGAACTCTGGTATCGCTAGAGAGCATTTTTGCTTTTACTGTAGATGTCGGCTTCCCACCTATTCCGCGTTTTTCTGCGGAATGGGTGGGAAGCCAATGAAATTCCGGTCTGCACTATCTGCGAAAATGCTCCAGAACCGCGCGAAGGACTCCAATCAGAATTGACTGAATCAGAGTTCCCCAATTCCAGCTCGCGGAAGGATCCACCACAACCAGCAAAGCTTCGGGGGGACAATCCCCGGCGCTTCCTGGTCGGAATCCCTACTCAACGCACGCAAAACTGCGACTCTTCCAGACCAAACGCTTCGCCGACCATTGCGGCCAGCGAATCTCGTCACGCTCAGCGAATTTATGCTCCGTGGCGACGAAAGATATCGTCCTTGTCGCGGCATGGGCAACCCGAACATCCCAAACAGCAAACCAAAAGGACCGCGACACCCGCTGTGACCACTACCGCGATGAGGTTTCCATTTGTCGCAAACCAATGAATCAAAGTATGCATGATGCGAACACCTATCCGTTCACTTTTAAGTCGCGCCGTACAACCGCCGGAACCGAGCCTGTCCCCGATATCTGCCTTGCGCTTCGGAGCGTCAGTCTCCCGACGCCACAAGTGTATCATCGGCAAAATTAGGATGTCATGAGTTGTTTTTTAGAGAACAAAAGGCGAAAATGAAAACACCATGGGAATGGATCCAAATCCGGAGCTGGAACTGCGGAATCATTCGCCCCTGCAGGCCTTGGGAACCCCAAATCCTCTCTCGTCCGCATCCGATCCCGCACCGCCAATCCATCCCCCGGCCGATCCCCACCTGAACTGGCTGTTCGTCGACATGAACTCCTATTTCGCCTCCGTCGAACAACAGGAGCGCCCCGAACTGCGCGGCAAGCCGGTGGGCATTGTTTCCATGATGGCCGACACAACCTGTTGCCTGGCCGCCAGTTACGAAGCCAAGGCCCATGGTGTCAAGACCGGCACCATCGTCGCTGATGCCAAGCGCATGTGTCCCGGTCTGGTTTTGCTCGAGGCCCGCAGTCAGCTCTACGTCGAATACCATCACCGCATCGTGGAGGCGGTTGAAAGCTGCCTCCCAGTCACCGCTGTCCTTTCCGTGGATGAAATGGCCTGCCGCTTGATGGGTCGCGAACGCCCCCTCCTGGCCGCAATGGAACTGGGCCGCCAGGTCAAGGCCCGCATCCGCGACCGGGTTGGCGTCATGATCCGCAGTTCCGTGGGCCTGGCAACCAATCGCTATCTCGCCAAAGTCGCCAGCAACATGGAGAAGCCCGACGGCCTGGTCGCCCTGCCTCTCGACATCCTGCCCGTCGCCCTCAGCCAAATCAGCCTGCGCGACCTGCCCGGCATCGGCGCGAAAACCGAGAAGAAGCTCATCGAAAAGGGAATCCACACGATGAGCGACCTGCTCGCCATGGACTGCGAGCAGACCGGCGAGTTGTGGGGATCAGTCTGGGGACAGCGCCTCTTTCACTGGCTGCATGGCGAAGACTTCGACATGAGCGAGACCGAGCACCTCAAGTCACTCAGTCACCAGCACGTCCTGGGCCCCGACATGCGCACCAACGAAAAGGCCTGGGCCGTCGCCCACAAACTGCTCCACAAGGCCGCCATGCGCCTGCGCAAAACAGGCTCTGGGCAGGCACCATCGGCATCAACCTCGGCTTCGTTTTGCCCCGCGGCGAAGTCGCGCAGGTCGGCGGCTATGGTGTCCCCACCCGCGGCTGGAAGGCTGAAATCCGCCTCGGCGAAGTGCAGGACAGTCAAACCCTGATCGCCGCTCTCTGCCGGCTCTGGGCCTCGAAACCCACAGGAGGCAACTTCGACCGTCCCAATTTCGTCGGCGTTTCCCTCAACAACCTGGTCCCCGACCATCTCCACTCGCTCAACCTCTTCGACAACCTTGACGGCGAGCAGAGCCGCGCCAAGCTCTCCGAAGTGATGGACCTGCTCAACAACAAATACGGCATGAGCACGCTCGCCCCTGCAACCATGCTGACCGCCTTCAAAGCCGCCCCCACCCGCATCTCCTTCCATACCATCCCAGAGATGTTCTGAGCCGCCAAGATTTCCCAATCGCCGTGCCCCCACAGAAGCTCCGTGCCCCATCCTTACCGCGTTTTTGGCGGTAAGGGTGGGAAGCCCATGCCCCAGTCCAGCCCTGATCAAGCTCATCCCTCGATCCCGCGCCGTAGTCCCGGGCGCTGGCCACGCGAAGCGGCTGCCGCACCGCAGGTGCAACTTTTTCTTCTCCATTGCGTACTCTCTGCATCCCCAACCGCGTTCCCCTGCGGATAAGAGAGTAGAAGCGAAACGTATGACCCACGATTGGCAGCCGGACTTCGAACAACTCGTGGACGAACACCAGTCGATGGTCTTTTCGCTGGCTTGGCGCATGACCGGAGATCGCGGTCTGGCCGAAGAAATCGCGCAGGATGTCTTTTTGGAGATGGATCGCCACCTGGCAAAACTCGAGTCCCCCGCCCACGCCTGCTTTTGGTTGCGCCGGGTGACGATGAGCCGTTCCACGGATGCCCTGCGCCGGCGCAGGGTTCGCGGAGTGGATCTGTGGGTAGAGATGAAGGAGCAGCACGGCCTCGCTCTTGAGCCGGCCCCTTCGCCACTGAGCAACAGACTCGAGGAGATTTTGGCCTCCTTGCCCGAAGCACAACGTTCGGCGTTGATCCTCCGCTATCAGGAGGACCTGACCCCCGATGAAATCGCCGTCACGATTGGCGCGCCATTGGCGACCGTGAAAAGTAACCTTCAGCGCGGGTTGAAATTGCTGCGCGCCAGAGCCTCAAACCAGTTGCAGGAATTTGTCAGGTCACGAAATTTTGCGGGAGAAGCACAAAGCGATGGAAGAGTTTGAACAGGAATTAAGGCAGTCCCTCGAACGGCGGCCCGCGCCGCCCAGCCTGAAACGGAACCTGATGGCGCTGCGCCGCCAGCATGCCCGCAGCCGCCAGCACTTCGAGTGGCAGAAACTCGCCGCGGCGCTGGTAATGGCGGCGGTTCTAGGCACCGCGGCCCTTTGGGGAGGACATGCCTGGGAACAACGGATCTCGCAGCAGAAAGAAGAACAGCGCCAGGGAGAAGCCGCCCGCCAGCAAGTGCTGATAGCCCTTCGCCTGACCAGTCACGCTCTGAACCATATGAATCAGCAGTTGGCGGCACACAACCAGCCTGATTGAGGATCTGCCCGGAAAAATCATCCTCGGCGGATCAACAAGACAAGTCGAAGCAAAACACCGAACAGCAAGGAGATTCTCAATGAGAAACCCAATCAAGATTTGGGGAACGATGTCGCTCGTCCTGACCACGGCGGTTCTGGCACACTCGGCGCAACTGCCGCTCACCCCCCCGGTCGAAAAGGAACTGGCCGCCCGCGCCTCCAACGTCACCGAGGTCACACTGGGCAAAAACATGCTCACCTTCGCCGCCAAATTCATGAACGGCAAAGATCAGGATGAGGCAGCCACCCGGCGCCTCATCGAGGGTCTCGAAGGCATCTATGTTCGCTCCTACGAGTTCGACAAGGAAGGCCAGTACTCGATGGACGACATCGAACAACTGCGCAAATACTTCGAAACCAGCGAGTGGTCTCCCATCATTCGCGAGCATCAGCGCAAGACGGGCGAGACCAACGACGTGATGGTCAAGCTGGTGAACGGCGAAGCTCACGGCATGTTCATTCTCTCGGTAGAACCCAAGGAGCTTACCATCGTTTTGATTCTCGGTCCGGTAAAGATGGAAGATCTCGGCAAACTCAAGGGCATCGGCGGACTCGGTGCACTCGGCGATGTTGAAAAAAGCGTGCGATCCAAAGAAAAGGAGATGAAGAAAGACAAAAAGGAGGGCGACCAATGAACAAGCTCTGGCTCACTCCATGTTTGATCGGAGCCTTGTGCATCCCCCCTGCGGTCATGGCAGCGGGAGGCGGCGAGGTCGGCTTCGAGGTTGTGATTCATTCCATTGAAGGCCGTTATCACGTTCATGCCAATCGCATCCCCTTCCTGAGCTTGGTCAGCTTCATCGCGCGCAAGTCCACAAATGGTGGCGTGAGCAGCCTCCACGCCGCTGAAATTGAAGATTTCCGGGAGTCCGTTGACGGGGACGAACTCAATCGCATGATCGAAGAAAAACTCGGCGCCGGATGGGAGCGGATGATCCGCGAAACCAGCCGCAACGGCCACCAGCAGACGCTCATCTTCTCTCGTCTCGAAGGCGAGCGCATGGGCCTCTTCGTCCTCGATCTCAACGGCAAGGAAATGGATGTCGTTCAAGTCTCCGTCGATCCCAATTACCTCAACGAGAGTCTGAACAAATACCAGCACCACCACCCCGACGACGATCCGGATCAGCGTCAGTCCGATTAAGTTCTCCCCAGCAGCAAGACCCGCGCCGTCAGGCGCAGCGGTGGCTAGCCCAGCACTTCAGTGCTGGGTTGAGCCCCATCAATCACGGTCGGAGTCCCGGGCGGGGCAAAAGGCGATTTAACCATCAAGGGAACGTTCCTGCGATTACCAGGACCCTCCGCCAACTCGCCAAGGCGCGAAGCGCGCTAACCCGCCAAATCCCTGCCCAATCGTATTCTTGACTTTCTGAGCGCCGATTTCCGCCGAAAAGTGACTTGATCCGTACCCCTCCCGCCAACTCGCCAACCTGCCAAGGCGCGAAGCGCGCTAACCCGCCAAATCCCTGCCCGATTGTATTCTTGACCTTCTGAGCGCCGATTTCCGCCGAAAAGTGACTTGCTCCTCACCCCTCCCGCCAACTCGCCAACTTGCCAAGGCGCGAAGCGCGCTAACCCGCCAAATTCCTGCCCGTTTGTATTCTCGACTTTCTGAGCGCCGATTTCCGCCGAAAAGTGACTTGATCCGTACCCCTCCCGCCAACTCGCCAACTTGCCAAGGCGCGAAGCGCGCTAACCCGCCAATTCCCTGCCCGTTTGTATTCCTGACCTTCTGAGCGTCGATTTCCGACGAAAAGTGGCTTGATCCCCACCCCTCCCGCCAACTCGCCAACTCGCCAACTTGCCAAGGCGCGAAGCGCGCTAACCCGCCAAATTCCTGACCGATTGTATTCTTGACCTTCTTAGCGCCGATTTCTGCCATAAAGTCACTTGCTCCTCACCCCTCTGCATGCAACCGACAAGGGGCGGCGCGGCAACTCTCCCCGGACACCCCACGGAACCAAACTGTCTATATGCCCTGCATCGCAGTCTAGCTAGAATTGCTTCAGTCATGGCCAGCCTCGCCCCAGCGCCGATCTCGAGCTATCGTGGACGGCTTGCGCCCTCCCCCACCGGCTATCTGCATGTGGGCCACGCTCGCACCTTCTGGACCGCCTGGCAGCGCGCACGGGACGCTGGCGGCTCCCTCCTTTTGCGCATGGAAGACCTGGACACCGAACGCAGCCGCCCCATCTATGCCGACGCCGCCCTCGAAGACCTGCGCTGGCTCGGCATCCGCTGGCACGAAGGTCCAGACAAGGGTGGACCCTGTGCTCCCTACGCCCAAAGCCAGCGCCAAGCCATCTACCTTGCTGCCTGGCACAAGTTGATGCAAGGTGGATTCCTTTTTCCCTGCCGCTGCTCGCGCAAAGATCTCGAGACCGCCCTTCGCGCTCCGCATGAAAACTCCTCGCCTACTGCATCCGGCGACCTCTCCCGGGGCCACACTCTCGAGCCGTTCGACGACGAGCCCGTTTACCCCGGCACCTGCAGACACCTCCAGGGACACCTTCCGCAGTTGCCCGGCCACAACGGCTTCGCTCTCGAAAGCCCCGAAGGCATCAACTGGCGCTTCCGTGTTCCGGACGGAGAAGTCATCGCCTTCGAAGACCGCAATCTGGGCCCGCAACGCTTCGTCGCCGGACGCGATTTCGGCGACTTCCTGGTATGGCGCAAAGACGGCTCGCCCAGCTATCAGCTAGCCTGCGTAGCCGACGATGCCGCCATGGGAATCACCGAAGTGGTGCGCGGCGCCGACCTCCTGAAATCCACCGCGCGGCAGATCCTGCTCAACCGTGCTTTGGGCTTCGTCGACCCCCATTGGTTCCACTGCAGCCTGATCGTCGATCACAACGGCCGCCGACTGGCCAAGCGTCACGACTCCCTGAGCCTGCGCTCCCTTCGTCAGCGAGGCCTGACGCCGATGAATGTCTTGTCGGCATCGCTTCCCCGCGAAGAGTCGCATTCAGCTCCCATGCGGACCTGAAGCGTTCTTGCTTTTGCTGCAGCTCTCCGTGCTCCATCCTTTCCGCTTTTTTCTGCGGAAAGGGTGAGAGGCCAATGAGCCCAAAAACAGCAGTTGCTTGTGGGTTGAGGAGTTCACCCACCCCAAAACGTTGTCATCCTGAGCGAGCGAAGCGAGTCGAAAGCCCGCCCTGAGCGAAGCCGAAGGAGACCTGCATTTTCGTGGTTTTCAGGCTCACCTTTTCGGTGATTTCCCAAGTGCGATAAAACGCGCGTCCAACTTGCAGTTTTCAGCCATCTCATCAATCTCACTGCCGGATCAAGGATGAAATTCCGTTCCACACCATTTCCCAGATTGCTTAAAAAGAAAACCGGCGCAGGTCGTCGCTCTCTGCGCCGGTCCCATTTTCGAGGGAGGTCGGTACTCGTTTACATTGGCAGTAACTTATTTACGCGCATGTAAAGGCGACGGATCTCTGACGAAGTGCGGAACCCTATAGCGAAACCAGAGTTGCTGTATCTCGAAGGCACCGCCCTAAAATCGACGCGACCATCAGGGAGCGGCGACCTTGTACGAAACTCACCGGGCCACAGGAGCTCTGGTTTCGCTCTACATACGGTCGAGCTTCTCGAATAATTCTGTGGCGCGCACCAGAATCGATGTCCCCGGCACCGTAAGTTCGCCCAAAGCCGCCACTTCCAATCCAGACCGCGTACCGAGGTAAGCTAACCGCTTTCCGAAGTCGATCACCCAGACATGCTCGACACCAAAATCAAGATACTCAATCGCCTTGGCCGCAGTCCTGCGCTTCGTGTCCTCAGGAGACATGATCTCAATCGCGATCAGCGGCGGATGCGTCAGAATCTTCTCGCGTGGGCTCCCAACACGCAGCACGCACACGTCCGGCACCAGAAACCGCCGCGCCTTGATCTGCACGCGCTGCGCGATGAGGCCAAAGACTCCCCATTTCTCCATGTTGTTGGTGAAGACCGTTCCCAAAAGAATCTGCAAAAAAGAGTGCTCGAACTCGCCCAAGTTTCGCTCCTGGACTACGCCATCCTCGTACTCGCAGTCAGGCTCATAGCCGGTGGAAAGATACTCCTCCACCGAAATAATCCGGCCTTCAATGGGCTGCGTTGCCATGGCAACAGTATCCTCCGTCCACTCCACCGATGCAATTGGAAGAAAACCAGGGCCAGCCGCCCGAAGCGCCGGCCCCCAATACCTTCACTTGTGGCGAATAAACGACCCGCTCTGCAGTTCATAACGAGCCTGCCGCAACTCCGCCTCGGTATTCATCACAATCGGCCCGTACCAGGCCACCGGTTCTTCCAGCGGCTTGCCCGACACCAGCAGGAATCGAATCCCCTCCGGGCCTGCCTGCACCACGATCTCATCGCCCCGATCAAAAAGCACCAGCGAGTGATTCTTTGCGTTGTAAACCGGCGCGGCGTTGGGGTCCACTGCCGACTCCGTGTGCACCGCCTGTGGCCGTGAAGCATCGCTGAAGCTCCCCGCCCCGGCAAACACATAAGCAAAGGCGTTGCGCGTGGTCTCCACCTGAATACGCTTGCGCTTCCCCGGCGGTACGGAAATATCCACGTAGCTGGGATCAGCCGCTACCCCTTCCACTGGACCACGCTTGCCCCAGAACTCCCCGCAGATGATGCGCGCATGGGTTCCATCGTCCTCGGTCACCTCCGGAATCGCACTCGCCGGAATATCCTGATAGCGCGGATCGGTCATCTTCAACGAAGCAGGCAGGTTAGCCCACAATTGAAAACCGTGCATGCGCCCCTGGGAATCGCCCTTCGGCATCTCCTGGTGCATGATCCCGCTGCCGGCGGTCATCCACTGCACGTCGCCCGCCGTCATGCGGCCATGATTGCCAAGGCTGTCGCCATGGGCCACCTCACCCGCCAGTACATAGGTGATGGTCTCGATGCCCCGGTGGGGATGCCAGGGAAACCCCGCCAGATAATCCGCCGGGTTATCGTTGCGAAAATCGTCAAACAAAAGAAATGGATCGAACTCCTTGGTCTTGCCAAAGCCGAAGGCGCGCTGCAGCTTCACGCCTGCGCCCTCCATGGTCGGTACCGTCTGTAAAACCTGTTGAACGGGACGAAGAGACACGCTGAACCTCCCGGAAGCCCTCTTGCGCTTCCACAATATGTGATGCACGAGAAAAATATTCGTTGCAACAACTATCGTGCCCATCACTACACCAAAAAACCGCCCGTGCGCCTGATGTTGCAGTTGCAGATAGTTGTTTCAGAGGGAGCAGCGGCCTTCACAGACTGCGGAAAACTCGATATCGCCCTCAGTTTTGAAAGGGCAAGGGTTTATGGCGGTTCCATAAAAGCTGTACCCAAAATGATCCAAATGAGCTGTCATCCTTGCGAAGCGTTCTTCAGCGGAGTCGAAAGCCTGCACTGAGCGAAGCCGAAGTGGACCCGCATTTCCAACTCTTGGAGGGTACAGGGTGCACCAATTCTGGAACGGCTCTGGACGTGCCGATAACGTCAATAAAATCAGCGATGGCTTTAGCCACCGAGAGACGTATTTCAGGTTTCTTGGCGAGATACAGCCCTTTCCGCAGCCTGTTTAGGCCCCGGAAAAACAGTCGGAATCGAGGGCCTCTATCGATCCGGCCCGTAATTACAGCCGCCCCGTGCCCCATCCTTTCCACGTTTTCTGCGGAAAGGGTGGGAAGCCGATCACACTCTTGAAGGGCCGGATCAATAGGCCCGGATCGCAGCAAATCTAAGCAAACACAACTGCAGTTCCAACCAACAGATTTCGCAGCCCTCTGCTCGCATCACAGCCATCGCACTCCCTTCAACTGCCCGCCGCAACCGAAATCAAAAAGGAGGGGAATGTTAAAGTTTGCCCCCATCGCCAAACCCCGGCCATGGTTACGTCGATTACTGAAGTATCCAACCTTTTCGCCAGGAGTAACCATGCGCCATCTTTTTCCTTCCTCTCTTAACCTGCGGCGCCACGCCGCATCGACGACCAGCGCACTCGCGTTCGGACTCCTAATCGCATTCGCCTTCTCCCTCCCCGCCCGAGCCGACGACCGCCAAGTCGTCTCCAAAGTGAAAGCCACCTACCCAGAGATGGCCAAGCGCCTGCGAATCACCGGGACGGTCATGCTCAACGCCACCGTGGCGCCAAACGGCGCCGTCAAGTCCGTCAAGACCATCATGGGAGAGAAAATACTGATGGAAGCCGCCAAAGATGCGGTGATGAAATGGAAATTCACCCCCTCCGATCACGAAACCGTCGAAGACGTGGAGATCGATTTCCATTGAGTTCTCAGCCTCATCGAGTTCCGCGTCTCATCCCCCGGCAATGGCGCCAATAATCAAAAACGGCTCTTCCCCGTCGGCAATCGCCCGCGGAAGTTCTTCCTGCGGAGAGATATGCGAGAGATCATCTCCACAGCCGAAGAAGCGGATGAAGGGCCGTCGCACTTGACTGCCGTGGTCGCGCAAGGTGCCCAGCAGCATCGGATAAGCGGCTTCGACCCCATCCAGAATCGCCGCCTGCGTCACCGGCCCCGACACCACGATGGCCACCTCCCGCGGCGCGCCCGCAAGCGTTCGCAGATGCGCAGGCAACTCCACCCGCACCCGTGCCGGCTCCAGACTCCTCCTGCCCGCATCGCTCGTCATGGCAGCGTCTGCACCTCCACCGACAACACCGCCGGCAGATCGTGCACAATGGCCTGCCAGCTATCGCCCGCGTCCGCCGAGGCGTAAACCTGCCCCCCGGTCGTGCCGAAATAGACTCCGCACGAGTCCAGAGAGTCCACCGCCATCGCGTCGCGCAGCACATTCACAAAGCAGTTGCTTTGCGGCAACCCTTTGGTCAGCGGCTCCCACTCGTTCCCGCCCGCTCGGCTCCGGTAGACCTTCAATTGTCCATCCAGCGGAAAATGCTCCGCATCGCTCTTGATCGGCACTACGTACACCGTCTCCGGCTCATGCGCGTGCACGTCGATCACAAACCCAAAGTCCGTGGGAAGATCCCCGCTGACCCGCCGCCAATTGTCTCCCGCATCGTCCGAGCGCATCACGTCCCAATGCTTTTGCATGAAAAGCGTCTCCGGCCGCGCCGGATGCATCGCGATATGGTGAACGCAATGACCCACCTCGGCCGTCGGGTTGGGAATGTATTTGGAAACCAGTCCGCGGTTGATCGGCTTCCACGTTGTCCCGCCGTCCTCGCTCCGAAACGCCCCCGCCGCGGAGATCGCAATGTAGATCCGTTTCGCGTCCGACGGATCCAGCAGGATCGAGTGCAGACACATCCCCCCCGCTCCCGGCTGCCACGCCGAACCGGTGTCGTGCTTGCGCAGACCGGAGATCTCCGTCCAATTCTGCCCACCGTCGGCCGAATGAAACAACGCCGCGTCCTCCACCCCCGCATACACCGAGTCCGGGTCGGTCAGCGATGGCTCAAGGTGCCAAACCCGCTTGAACTCCCAGGGATGCGGTGTGCCGTCGTACCACTGGTGCGTGCCCGCGACGCCGTCGTAGAGATACTTGTTACCCACCGCGTTCCAGGTCTCGCCCCCGTCGTCCGAGCGTTGCATCATCTGCCCGAACCACCCCGAGCATTGCGACGCGTAGATGCGGTTAGGATCGACTGGCGAGCCCTTCAGGTGATACATCTCCCACCCCGCGAAGTGCGGGCCACTGACAGACCAGTCTTTGCGCGTTCCGTCAGCGGTGAGAATGAAAGCGCCTTTGCGGGTGCCTGCGAGGATGCGTACCTTGCTCATGCTGTTCTTCCTTTCGGGGAATGAAATGGAGAACGAAAGTATCGGCCGTGCGACCGTCTTGAATCGATTTTCAGCCTCGCAGAAACCCTAGCCAAACCGCTGTCATTTTGCAAGGATTTTCCGACGCCAAGTACCCCACAGAAGTCCCGTGCCCCATCCTTTCCGCTTCTTCGGCGGAAAGGGTGGGAGGCCAAGCAAGCCATTTGCGGACCAATCAACCACCCGCTCCGTCAAACGCGGAAACCAGTGCATACGAGCCCCGAACAGGCCCTATCGAATCGAGCTGTTTACGCGCCGTCACCAGACGCAACAGTTTGTGCCTTGACCAACCCGCGCAGACGGGACGGGCCACGCCAGCGGGTTGTCTTCGGCCAATCAAGAGAGCAGTTTCCTCCGCCAACCTGGCTGTGAACTTCTTTCTATGGAATCAAAGTTATAACTTCTGTTATACTAAACCTCTGACCGCTTGAAGTTGTTCCAACGATGAGTGCCCAAGGTCTCGATTCTGAGACCTGGGAAGGCCCGAGCCAATGGAACGGAATTATGCGGTCAGAGACCTGGAAGAGAAATAGGAGGCCACCCATGGCCACGACCGCCAAAATCATTGCCATCGGCAACTCGGCTGGCATCATTCTGCCCAAGGAAACGCTCGCGCGGCTCAATGTGCAGAAGGGCGATACGCTTTACATTACCGAAGGTTCCCAGGGCATTCGCTTGCTTCCTTTCGACACGGAATTCGCTGCCCAGATGGAAGCAGCGCGTGAAGTAATGCGCGAAAACCGTGACGTCCTGCAACGACTCGCCGAATGAAAGAGCCGGTCTGGATCAGACTGGACGTCGTCCTGATCATGCACGAGGAGACGCTGATGCTCCACGGCGGCCCCGAGGGCGTACGCGACCTCGGGCTGCTGGAGTCTGCTTTGGCCCGTCCGAAAAACCTCTTCACATACTCCGAGAAGGATCTTTCCATCGCAAGGTTTGCGGCCTCTTACGCCAAGGGAATTATCTCCAATCATCCATTTGTGGATGGGAACAAACGCACGGCATTCACCGTCTCCCTGACTTTTCTGAAGCTGAACGGCCTCGAAGTAACGGCGCCGAAAGAGGACCGGGTTCTCGCCTTCTGGAGCCTGGCGGCAGGTGAGATCTCCGAGGAGCAACTCGCGCTCTGGTTCGAGCGCAACACGGCCCCCCGCTGACCCCACCTCCAAACCACAACCCGTTTCATCCGGCGACATCAAGCAGATCGCCGGGTCGTCGAAGAATACGGAATATCTGAGCAAGCTGAAGAGCTTTTTGCCGAGCACAGACTTTTTCGTGCAACAGCCGGAGTTCGACGGTTTTTGTGTAGCCTCTGCCGACAGAACAATCTCGGCTAGAAATGAACTGACGGCGGGTGGCCCTGGTCCCACGTTCCTTTTCTAGATCCCGTCGAGGGTGCCCCCGGTCCCTCGCACTTGGGGATCGGGGATGGAAGCGCCCGAACCCTACACCAGAAGATTCCTGACGTAATGTCGCCTTCCCTGCCCTAAAACGATCCCTGCTGGCTTTTGCCATTTTTAGGCATAACCCCTTGGCCCCGGCAAGGCTCTATGCTCAAAGCCATAGATCAACCCCGACTCAACCCGCAAGAGCTACAGCGCCGCCCCGCACACCGAACAGAATCGCGCCCCAGAAGGATTCGTGTTCTGGCAGTGCGGGCAAGCCTGCAGCGTTCCCGCCTCTGCCGCGGAGACCGGATTCGACCCAACCGGCCCGGCACCCGCCATCGGATAACTCCATCCCGGCATGGGGATGTTGAGCATTCCCGCAATCGCCGCCGCCTGGATCGCGTTGAACTCCCTGACCCTCCCCGGCATGAAGAAACACTCGATAAAGCCCATCACCCACGGCAGCGGCGTCCAACTGAACACGCAATACAGAATCCCCAGCCCCGTGCGACGCAGATAGAAATGATGCACGCCAAAGCCACCCAGAAACAGCGCCAGAAGGATGCCGATCACCTCATCCCGACGAACCGATTCATATTGCTGATAAAAAATATCTTGCGGATTGGGGTACGGACTTGTGGCCATGGCTGGTTCTCCCGGGAACTCTTCACGTGGAATACGCATTCCCCATGATTCCAGTTCCCCGCCCTCCTTGGTCTGGACGCCTCTCAAAGTCCCTGGCGCCGCGACCCCATGATCTTCATAATCCCGCCCAAGAACTTGGGTGCCCCAGGTCTCGATTTTGAGACCTGGGAAAGCACGAATCCATGCGGTCAAGATACTAGAGCATTTTGGCTTTTGCTGTAGACTTCGGTGCCCCATCCATTCCGCGTTTTTCTGCGGAATGGGTGGGAAGCCAATGAAATTCCGGTCTACACTATTTGCGAAGATGCTCTAGAAGTTTGGCTTTTTCTATCAACCTCCGTGCCCAATCCCTTCCGCGTTTCCTTGCCCAAAACGTAGGAAGCCAGTCACAAGTCCGGTCTGCACCATTTCCAAGATTGCTCTATACCGGCAAAATCACTTTCGCGTTCCCGCGAACGAGCCGCTGTCGTAGCATCATTCCATGACAATTCAACCCGCTCTTTCCGCGGCTGCCAGCGGCGCCTTCTCCCTCGGCGGCGACCTTCCCGTGCACCGCCTCGGATACGGGACCATGCGCATCGTCGGCGATGGAGCCTGGGGCGAGCCGGCCGATCCGGCGCAAGCCCTGAGCGTCCTGCGTCGCGCCGTCGAACTCGGCGTCAACCTGATCGACACCGCCGACGCCTACGGTCCGGAGATCGCCGAACGCCTCATCGCCGAGGCCCTCCACCCCTACCCATCCGGCCTCGTCATCGCCACCAAGGGCGGCATCACCCGCCAGGGCCCCGCCCGCACCGAATACGTCGGCCGCGCCGGATACCTGATCCAATGCGTGGAAATGAGCCTGCGCCGCCTCAAGCTGGAACGCATCGACCTCTACCAACTCCACCGCATCGATCCGCGCACTCCCCTCGAAGAAAGCCTCGGCGCGCTCAAAGGACTGCAGGAGCAAGGCAAAATTCGCCACATCGGCCTGAGCGAAGTCACCCCCGCCGAAATTGAAGCCGCGCGCAAGATCGTCCCCATCGTCAGCGTGCAAAACCGCTACTCCCTCTCCGACCGTCGCCATGAAGAAACGCTGTACTACTGCGAGAACCAGGGAATCGCCTTTATGCCTTGGTACCCCATGGCCGCCGGCAAGCTGATGAAACCCGACCACCCCGCCGCGCAAACATTAACGCGAGTCGCTGCGAATCACAGCGCCACGGTCGCCCAGCTCTCACTCGCCTGGCTGCTGCAGCGTTCCCCGGTGATCCTGCCCATTCCCGGCACGTCGAAGGTCAGCCATCTGGAAGAAAACATAGCCGCGGCCGCGCTCAAATTGAGTACCGAAGAGTGGGCGGAGATTCAAACGGCAGCGAAAAACTAATCGCGGGGTTTCTTCACGTCGGAGGGAGCATGGGCCTTCAGGCCCATGAAAAACAGGCATCGCAAAGCATGGCCTTTAGGCCCGGGCCTCACACTGCACGGTCGGCGCGTCGCACAAGATGGACCGGCATGGGGTCAAACGACCCAAGAAAAGCTGAGCTGAAGAGATAGGCCTGCGCCGTCGTTGAAAGTCCCCGGCGAACCGGGTTCTCCTCGATATAACGCACGCATTTCATGAACTTCTCTTCGCTCATGATCTGGCTCTCGTTGAAACTCCGCGTCCATACCGCCATCTTGCTCTTCAGTCGGAACGAAAAGCCGCCCTTGATGAATTGCATGGCCTTCTCGAGGGACACATCCGGAGCCGGCGTAAGGAGAGCATGAAAATGTTCAGGCATGATGACGAAGGAATGCAGGAGGAATTTTCCCTGGCTGCGATAGTCGAGGATGGTTTGTTGCAGTAACTCCGCCGTGGCCGTGACTTGAAAGAGGCTGCGGCGTTCGGCCGCAACAGCGGTGACAAAGTAAGTGCGCGTTTCTTGCGGCGCCAGCCTCATCGCAGCAGCATATACGAAAAGCCGGCAGCTGAAGCCACTTTCTTTTAGGCCCGCTATCAGTGGCCTGAAGGCCACTGCTCCCTCCGTACTGAAGTAAAAATGCCCAGATCCCAGTGACGAGACCTGGGCAAGCACCTAGAGAATGATTTGCAGGTCGGCTTTGTTGCAGAAAATGACGAGTTGGTTACCGTTCCGAATCAAGTGAAAACCCCTGATCCGTACTGCGGTTTCAAGATCGGCTATGGAGGCAAAACGACGAACGGAATTGGCATCTCGTCTAACGACTCCTCCATTTTGCGCTTGTATTGAATTAAAGATTCGTTCTATCGATGGGTTAGAAGCATAAAAACGGTTTGTCATAATAAACTCCTGTATTAAATCAGTTATATATTCGTTTTGTTGATCATGCTTTCCTCTTAAGGCTCTATAGCATTATTTGTGGGTGAAGAGGGCGGTGGAAGATGCCGCTCCGAGGAAAAGTCCAAGAGCAGGACT